>Ga0065711_1031994_pt1 | contig 28247 bp, 20 predicted proteins | sample Hoacrofraction12_FD_59098 | JGI IMG/M metagenome (GOLD analysis project Ga0065711, IMG submission 59098) | Hoatzin crop microbial communities from Cojedes, Venezuela - Epithelial fraction 12 v2 (version 2) | ecosystem: Host-associated > Birds > Digestive system > Esophagus > Crop | place... | reverse complement strand
GGGGGGGGGGGGGGAAGGTGAACAGACATGTAGAAAATGAAATCACAAACAGCAAGTGTAAAGAATTTTCACTCACTTGAAGAGGAAGAGGATTGAAAGATGTGTCAGAGAAGATCTGGGAGGGGAGAATCCCAGAAGCCAAACATAGAGAAGCAGAGAGAATGCCTGAGCATCCGATGTCTTCCACAGACCTAATAAAAGAATACAGGAAAGCAGCTAGGGTCAAGAAAGAAACAACTACAGTTAACTTAAAAAAAATCCCACAACACACTGCATCATAAAAAAGGAAACCTCTCATTAACTACAAAATCCTTCTGTCTAACTCTTATTATTCAAATTAAAGGCATGTAGATGGAATTTTTCAACAGCAGAATATAATAGCAGCTGAATCTAGCAGTCGTAAAATGAACTAATGGCTTTTTGAAATATTTAAAAAATTAATTCAGAGTTCATAAAGATAAGAAATTACTACAACACAACTTTCTGAAGTCTCAAGGGGAAAGAAAAATCAAGCAAACTCCCCTTCAGTGACATTTTCTCACGAAAACAGAAAAACCCATCATTTTCAGAAACTCATCTCTCATCTGCAAATGGTAGCCAATTAGTGGCATACATATTACAACAGCATCCAGAGGGGACTGGAGCCCTGTGGCAGCAGTTTCTGCAGAAGCGTTCCTTCATGGCACACCGTGTTGCCAAAGAGCATGGCATTCAGGGCCATTTGCGGACGCTTTGTCCCCACTGCCCCAGACGTCCGCAGCAGCCGTGACTTGGAGCACCGCAGCACAGCAACTGCACCAACACCCGCTGCAAAGGGGAGCGCAGCCGAGGATGCATGGATGGACAGAAGGACACACAACTGTCCCCAGCCCGGTGGCATCCCCTGCCTCTGCCTGAGCCAGAGCAGCACGTCTCCTGCACCCGTGGGCACAGCACCAACAGGACAGCTGCGCCAAGGAAGGCAAAAGGAGAAAAAAACCAAGTGTTACGGTCCGTGTTTCCTCATCACACTTCAGAGAAGTGAAAATGGAGGGAGGGCCAGGCGGGGAGAATCACACAGCCGAGACGTGAAACAACATGTGCCAGTGCCGGCTTTAGGAACAGTAAGCGAAGAAAGCCAGTTCAGCTATAACGGGTATGAAAGGTCTTCAGCTGCAGATGTGGTTTGTTTCCTAAATCATCCATTGTTGAGGGGTAGTAATAAAACATCAATAGGAGGAGCAGCTGAGGGAGCTGGGGCTGTTCAGTCTGGAGAAGAAGAGGCTGAGCGGGGACCTTACCGCTCTCCAGAACTACCAGAAAGGAGGTTGTACTGAGGCAGGTGTTGGTCTCTTCTCCCAGAAACTAGTGATAGGATGAGACGCAATGGCCTCAAGTTGTGTCAGGGGAAGTTTAGATTGGATATTAGGAAAAATTTCTTTACTGAGTGGTCAGACATTGGAATAGGTTGCCCAGGGAGGTGGTTGAGTCCCCATCCCTGGAGGAGTTAAAAAATGTATAGATGTGGCACTTCAGGACATGGTTTAGCAGACATGGTGGTATTGGGTGGACGGTTGGACTTGATGATCTTAGAGGTCTTTTCCAACCTATAATTCTATGATTCTAATAAGCTGGGCTGTGTTTTGTTCTATTTCTTGTTTTGGTTTTGTTTGTTTGCTGATTTTTGCTCTTCATTGCTGTGTCAATGTAGACCCTGCGTACAGTGCTGTAGCTTCCACCCTTCGGTCTCTCCCTCCGTTCTTCCGTTCTCTGCTTCCCACACTTTCCTGCCGGGTCCAGTCACAACAGATACTGCAAACACTTCAGTGCAGGGATTTATGCAGGTGGCAGCACAACAAGGTGCAGATCTTTGCAGGAGACCAAAACTGTGCCGAAGTAGAAGCAGAAGTGGTGGCGTGAGGTCTGAACTGCCACCAGCAGCTGCTGACTGCTCCAAGTCTGCAGCCCTGCCCAAGTCTCTGCCCGCTGCCAGGCTGCCCCCAGCCCGCCAGTGTTACAGGAAGTCTGAAGATGCTCTGTGCTGCACCAGTAGCTGTACTGGTCTGCAGCCAGCTCTGAACTGGGGGATTTCATCCATCAGTCCAGTGACACTTATCTAGATAAGTGGAAACTCAGCATAGCTGAAATGTGAGGCTACAGACAATACAGGACATCCTGTCACTAGATAAAATTGCTAAGAAAGGTATGTGATGATTATCTAAGGATGCCTTCACATGGATGAGTCATAGCTTAAGTTTAGCTTCCCAGAAAAAGTCAGAATGCTGACAAAAGCAGAAATAACATTCTCAGGATATATATATATAAAAAAAAATAATCTCAAAATTGAAAAAGATGATAAATTGAGCTGAGAGACCAGTAGCTCTTCAGAAAAAAATATGATTTATGAAAACCTGCCGAAAGTCTCAGCATTAGATCTGGCAGCAGTTTCACTATCAAATTCCTTTAACTCTCCACAGCAACATAAAGAGAGGAAAGGTATTTCAATTCTTAAATTAATCTGTTTAAAAAACATTTGAAAAAGCCTGCATTTAAGAGACTGAGAACTTCTGCTTTGATTGCAGAAACTATGAAAACTGATAAATCAGTGATTTTCAGCAAACCAATTTAAAAAATACAGCTAGCTACAATACAGCTGCTGCAACAAATCTCAGAAAATGGTACTTCACTGAAAACCTACTATGCAAAAAGAGCATATAAAAGACTCCAGTCCTGCTTCTAGTGAAGTCATCACACATTTTACCATTGATTTTAAAAGCACCAACTTCAGCCTGGATACTAACAAAAGCATAAATAAATATTATGGCTATATGCATTATGCATTAATGCCTGAGGAGCTTCCAGCTTTGCTGTGATCTACTCTGATTCTTCTCATCTTCTCCAACAGGGCGAGTATTCAGATGACAGAAACGGTAGGAGATACCAGTCTTCTTTCAAAATGATATGGAATAAAGCATCACTAATAGCATTACTCTCAAAAGCAGATTGTTTCCTGAATGAGACAAATTGTTCTAGGTGGACAGTAGAAATGACCCATGTAATTCTGGAGACAATTTCTTCATAGTTAGCAAAGATCAAAGAAAAGTGCAATTTTTAGATGAAAAAAAGATACTTATTCATTACTTACAAATGACATGTTTTCTTTAGTTCCCCTGTCTTATGGACTCCTATCACCTATTAAGCATTTGAGCTTCTCTGATGGAAAAAAAAAATGTATCGTATACACACTTGTCAAGTTTGTAACAGCATTCATAATACAGAACTACAAATGCAGAGTTTGGGGTTCAGTCCATGTGTATTCACTGTATCTTACCACTATATACTTGTGATTATTATTTATTGTTGTATTCCTCCATTGTACACATCGCACAAAAACAGAGCAATGAATATGCTCTCACTTCAAAAAGTCTAAAATTCTGACTACATTTTTTAAAAGTTATAAAATACAGACATTTAGCACCTCATTTTTTTTTGTACTAAGACTGTAACTATTTCTCACCATTTTCTATGTAGGAATGTGCAAGTCTAGCTGCCATACCAATGTGATCTTTTATTCTTACTTTCCATTTGAATTCAGGGTTAAGAAAAACCCACATTTGCTCCATAGCAAATTAAATTGAGATGTACAGCAAGAAATTTACATTTAGAAAGAAAAAGTGAACTTCTAATAAGGTAGTAAATTTTTTTTTACTTTTCTGTCAAGGCTCTTTGGAGACTGTTTGATCCTGTTCTCTAGTACATTGGCCTCAACGCCCTCTACCATTAGAAAAAAAATCAGCTGCAATGCATACATATTACTTAGTGATTTCCCAAAATAATTGGCAGTATGTACTGTGTATCAGCAAGCAGGCTCAAGTTCAGCTAAGTATTTGACAAACTCAAGGAAGCAAAGCTGTACAATATGAAGATGAAAAAGAAAAGCTGTAGTAGTGGAAAGCTATTTAAAGAAATTAAGTTGCCTTTAACATATCTGTATCTTCTGAGACTATGAGCGTGGTCAGACTTCATCACATTGGACACAAACTGAAACTGCTCAGCTCTCTTCATATTCTCTTCTAGACATACAGAAAGAGAGACGCACAACAATTTGGAACATGATCTTCTAGTACGCATGTCAAATATTCAAATTATATAGCTTCTTCTCATTAGCATTCATTGCCAATGGGCCAACATTCAGGAATATACACAGAAAGAAACCTACTGAGAATAAAAGCCAAGCTGTTTTGCTGCATAATGTACATCAAGGATACGACTTATTAAGACAAAACTCACAAAATGAGTAACTAAGAAGCTTCCTCATGAAACATTAAAAGTGTTTTGTTCTGTAGCCAATCCTCCTGACATTGCAAACTGTCTACACTCCAAAGATGTCCCTGTCCATAAATATTGAACATGTGCTCCCAATGTATTTGCTAAACAATTTGGCACCGTCACTTTGTAAAAGACATTAACTATTAACATAGCTCTATGTCGTAAAGAGGACAAAAAAAATCCTGTGGCTCTTACTTTTCTGAGTAATTTTCTCATTTGTGCCTGGACAAAAGAACAAAGCACCAGAATGATTCCAACCATGCTCACTATAACTGCAATTTAAAAAGAATATATCAATTATGTTGGCAAGCTTATATATATTCCATGTAGAGAAAATGACATATAGCTACACCAACACATGCAGAAGGAGTTACCAAACTAGCATACAAGCAAGACGTTGTTGGTTGAAAATATCCAAAGTACCAAAAGCCCCTATACTTTTGCCTCCTTAAATAATAAAAACCAGAAATATGATGCTAAAATTCATATACATACGACATGAAAAAATTCTGCTCAAAATACAAGCCCAGTTCTTATCCTCAGTACACTGCCACTCTTGTGAGACAATACAAACCCCATTCCTTGGTTCCTCACAGAAACCCCATCTATTCTATTGGGTGACACTAAATGTAATAAAACAAATGCAACGTTGAAAAACTGACTGTGACCACAATTAGTAAAATGACAGCATTTCATTCAAGCACAGAATCTACTCAAACTGACTGCAATTAATAAATTACAAATGCATCATCTTTCTTTTTCCCATTATGTTTTACAAGTCATTATCCTTAAAGCAGGTAACTCAGTAAAAAGAATTACTACTCTGTTCTGGTTTTAACCTAGATCGCTGCCATAGAAGCTCCTAAGGCAACGGTACGGTATTTTATCTTTGTCTTTGGAATCAGCTAAAAACCTAGGTTCTGCACAACAGTTTATGAAATACAAGACTAAAATGAAACCTTTAAGGAATGTAGATCAGAAATTAAAGGACTGCTTTGCCCCAGCTTGCCAAATGAATAAGAAACCCACCTTAGGAGATGATGAAGCATCTTAAGCTGAATACCAAAGTGTTAACAATGAGAGATAAAACAATGGGTGCATTCCAGCTACTGAAGAAAGCAGAAAAAATATTGCATGTATCTAATCTAGGCATTAAAGTAATACTGTAGCCTTTTTGACCAACCAGCCTGCAAGACTGGGATTCATTTCACCCGCCTCCACCTAATCAGCCCAGGCTCCAGGCTTTACAGTCAGTGAGCACAGCAGCCATAAAACTCGTTTTTTGGAAGGCTACTTTAGTCTGAGACTAATCATACCGCAGGAGTGCCCTTTTTTACCCCTGAGTGAAAAAGGTAGCTCAGGACAACTTGGTGTAAGAGTTCACACTGCGGAGATTCTCATTCAGTCAGGTAAACTGCACCACCAGTAAGACAGGAGACAAACATGCATGTAGTGATTGAATACACATATTCAATGAGTGCCAAGAAAAAGAGAGGAGGAATAGAAAAAAATACGGCGAGTTCATCTGTGAAGCACCTCTAAAAGTAAATGAATCACAAAGCCCAGTTTAAAGGCACAAGAAATGAGACAAATTGGGATAATCTAAATCGGGATTAGGAAGCACCAATCGCTAACGGGTAGAGGCTGATTTGAGCCCTTCACAGTAACATCTATCACACTTTCAATCATCTTTCATGGCAGGAACCACTGTAAATCTGGATGCCTTTGTGGTCCATCTACCATCCTCATCCCAGAAGACAGAAAAGATAACTCAGAAGGTGAAGAAGGTTAGCAACTATTTGCTAATGGGCATCTACTTTATTCACTGCAATGCTCTGCCTCCTTAGAGGCAGAGAAAACAGAAACTGTGAGGAAAGAAGTGGAAGCAAGAGAGACATTTGTGCTAACTGCATAAGAATACTAAAAAAACTTTAGCCCCTGAATACATATTCAAACTAAGAAATGAATCCTGTTTTATGGGTTTAGGAAGAGTCCAGTTATAAAAAAAATAATCCTATCTAAAGGTTTGCAAAAGGTTTGCAAAGGTTTACCTTTCTAAACCACAATGTATCTGAAAATAGTCCAGCATTTTTTATTCTTTTTTCAAACTAGCTAGATATTCACTTTCCCTGAAATAAATTAATACTAAAGCAAGTTAAAAAAATGTTTGATCTTTTCTTCTTAACATTCACACAATGATGTTCAAGGTAAATCTTCTCAAAGCCTGAGTTGCTATACAGCTATAAAACCAGGGACCAATGTGCAATTTACAGAGATAAGTATCCCAATTATCAAGGAAATGCAAGAAATAATAATGCTGTTAGTTACCCTTTAAGAAAGAAAATGAATTCCATGGTGCCATAACTTTTCCTTTTCAGCTTCTACAGATTTCATAGTTGCATAATACTTCCTGTAATCTGACATGCTAACGGTAAGACTGAACAAACAAACTCTGCTCTGTCCTCACATCAGACCTTTTTATCAAATTCAGCTGAAGAACAGATGACCTGTTTCTGCCAAACAGCCCTGACTGGCTTTTCAACAACATCAGGAGAGTTTCTCCGCTCTACCCAGTGGTCCCTCCAACTGTAGCTATGTGGTATCTTTCTGGCAGCACTACGAATTGTCACTCCCCAGATTCTGATCCAGCTGTTTCCAAAATACGCTGCTACAGAGCAATGCTGGCACCCAGCAGGGGCTCTCTTTTCTAGGACAAAAGCTACCCTTTTGAAAGCAGAATATGTTGAACAACAGTAGAATAAACCCTTTCAACAGTTTCTTGTGCAAAGAAAAGTTCCCCCTTGCTTAGTGAACCACAGAGAAGCAAAACTAGATGTTCATTTGGGTTGGAAAACTTGCATGCCTAAGGCCTAGATGGAGCTGTGACTCCTACAGGTAAAGCAATATGAAATACAACGATTTTCAGTTCCCACAGATGGCTATTCAATACAGTTCAAAAACCTGTGGTAGTGCAGTCACATGCGTAAACAGACACTATGAAGAAAAATTAAAGCGTAGATAGATACTCAAAACATGTTCAAAGGTACGGTTGATGATAAATGTAATAAATGTAATGCAATAGCAGTGAATTCTTACTCTTCTAAAGCCTGAAGCATGTTCCCAGATTCTTCAAAGGACAGAATATCAATGATTTGATCATTCATGATTGTATCTTCACTGAAGAAATCACCTGAATTGAACTGAGAATGTTCCAGTTTGTGACTTTGACAGAGCTCACGCTGTATCTCCTAAAAAAAAAAAAAAAAAGCAAGCTTCAGGTTATAAAAACAAATTACACTGAGTGTCTGATCTAATTTTATTGCAGGTAACACTGAGTGAGAAGGTTCCTACTAATTATTGAACCGTACAGCTGCAAAGGGTCTAAAGAGATTGTGGAATTCAGGTATGTATCTAAAATCAAATATACTGTTTCAGGCTGAACTTTTTATTTACAACTGATCTGGAATAAAAACGAAGAAATTAATGGAGAAGACAGAAGACTCTATATTGACTTCAGTGGGCTTGTGAAAGCCTTCTAGCAGGTTGCTATCCACTATAAACTTTCTAGGCCGATCTTTTAAAAATTACCACGGTATACAAATTATACATGGCAAAATTACAGTATTACAAGGTGAACAAAATGAAAAACTGATACTATGTATGATGGAAGTGACTCAGTTCACATTTCAGTGAGACTCCCTTAAAACTAACAGCTAATAAAAGTACTATACAAAAAACAAGTATAAATATATGATGCTTGGACCAAACTGGTTCTTTTTTATGGCTTCATTATCACAGCTTTTTCTGTAAAAAGAAACTAGGCATGCCCTTTTTATTTACAGGCATTATTTTTTCAGGCCTAAGAGAAATAAAAATTGTTGATGGAGTAACTTTCAACCGCAGAAAATAAGGCCGGACGTGATTTGAGAGCTCCTTTGGTCCATCCAGAGGGATGGGAGATCCACCATCATCTAAGCAAAGGAGGGCTTCAAACCTCTGAGCACACCTCTTTTAGAGGACTGCTCCAGCCACTGTAACATTCTGAATGAGGTCTCTAGCTCCCTCCTGTTGAAGCTGCTCCACTTTACAGAAATACCTAAACAATTAATAGAAGCAAGGGCTGGAATTTGGGCCAACCTAATCAATATTTATGAGCTACTGTATTTTCTCTCTTCAGCCCAGTATGTACTGAAACACTTTCTCCAAACTAGCACAGCTTGGATAAAGAACATTGAAAATGGTCTATCCCCAAACCCAACTGTTTTGCTTAACCACTCTAGAGATGAAGGCACATCCAAGGAACTAAGACCTAAATTCAAATCACTATTTCGGATAATCAGAAATACAATTTGGACATAAATTGCTGTGCTCAAGGTGAGTGGTCTACTCCCTGGGCAACTGCTTATAACCCACAGACATCCCACCTCTCTCTCATTTTGGGGGACGAAGAGGAGAAGAGGAAGGGAAAAATATGAAAAGAAATGAATAGCCAAAGGGTAATCTCCCTCTAATCTGAAGCTAACGTCCAGGTACCGACAGCAGTTCTTTTGATCAGATTATTATTCTCTTTTGATCAGATTATTATTCTTACACTCCCCTCTAAATCTGATTATGCAAAAGATTAGAAGTTGTAGAGATTACATTACCTGTGAATCCAATCCATCACTTAATGACTTTTTATTTATCTTCAAAAACTGTTCATACAATCTGTATTAGTTAGCAAGTTATATCACCAGATACCATCAGTGAAGAAATTTAAATAAAGTACCATTACAGACGGTATAACTCACCTGGTTTTTACTACGGAATCTCCATTTTAATATTCGGGCTCGGTAAACAATAAAAAGAACAGCACTTGTCAATACAAGGGAAACAAAAAAAGCAATGAAGAACCCTGAAGCATGGATGGCATGGCTGTACGAAACCTGAAATCAGAAACTACATTTTAAATCTATGTAAAGATCAGACTCAAATATTATAGCTGTAGGCAACATAGTACATTATTTTTAAATGGCTTCACACAACTTCAGCGTTTCTCAGCATGAAGTTATAATTACTATATTTTTATTAATATTCTTACTACATTTTTATTAATATTTTCAAACAAGTGTCTATTTTCCATAGGTTTTCAAGTCAGCATGGTTCGTTATGTTCACCTAGTCCAAATTCCTGTGTAACTCCAAGCAACAGAACTCCCACAAATTCAGTTTTAGGTGCCTTGACTTTTGGGTGTCCTTAACAGCCTTCAGAATAAGTATGTAACAGCTGACACAACCACCCCAATTTATGTGCACCCTTGCAATTTCTGCATGAGCCAGAGTCAGAAAAGAACAGCAGGAGCAATAGTACTGCGAGACAGCTAACAACTTTGCAGGCCTTGCACTTTAGCTCTTAATTTAATCTTTAAATTGAATTGCATTAAAAATTAATTTTTACTTCATGCTCTACAATGCAAAAGTTCATTCAGTGTTTGTTTAGATCTCTGAGATCTTTGAATGAAAAGCATAGCACAGCTATTAGTATAATGTTTCACCACAAACTAATCGCTCTACTGCGGCTAGAAAGTGTAAATAATTAACATGCTGCTTGTCAGCTGGGCTTGGTCATCTCTTGGAGCAGAAACCTGAGAGCATTCCATTGAAGTCAAAGGTAATTCTGCATAGGAAGTGATAATCAAATCTGGTCCACAATTCAAAATGATTTATTCCAATTTATCAGCAGAATTTTATCCTTTTACTGCCTAGTTTTTCTCCGATATGTTTTCAAACACTGAAAATCTGTCATATCTCTGAGACAAACTGCTTCACGTTAGACTTTGTTGTTTCACAGGCTCAGCTCCCCAAAGCTGCTGGAGGCACTCGGTGATTTCAGCATAATTTCAGCTGAAATAGGCAACAGTGTCTGTGTCAAGGAGACCATCAAGACGTTACCACAGGCTACTATTTGGCACTTGCAGAGTTCCAAGAAGATGATCCAAGGTTTACTTCACAGTATTGTACATGTAGAATCAAAAATTGCTCTAACAGAGGTACGTTTGGTTTGTTATTTTGGTTTGTTTTGGTTTTTAATGTGTTTAGTGTAAAACAATGAAACCCTCAAGGCACTCTGAGGTTCACTAAAATGTTTTGGGACTAAGTATTTATCTGAGTACAGCCACATGCTGAATTCCTTCTAATACCTTTCAATATCTTTAAGTTTTAAATGGAAACAAGAAAGAAAAGAGGAGCAACACATTAATTTCCCATTTCCATGTGTAATTACCAATGCATTGTCCGAATGTTTTTTCTTGATGTAGCTTCCTACTACTCTGGCCAATTGCTTCTGTTACACTTCCCTGTGCCATGGCCGACCACTAAGGATACTTTAGTGGATATCTCCATCCGTGGCAGTACCAACTCCCTCCTTCTCTGCACTGTACCCCCAATTCCTTGCCATGAGCTCAGTTAAAGCTGCATCACCTTGCATCATAATATCTTCATCTTGAAAGATGACTGAAAATATAAAAAAACTCCTTTCCCTAACCCAGTGTTTGGTCCCTTCACAGATCAAAAGCGTTTAGCCCACAACCCTTGAACAGTCCAGAGCCAACAAACATCTGTGCGTGACTTGGAAAAAAATGCAGTTCCTCTTAAGTCACTCTGCTGTGCCCAGCTTCTTGGGTTGCACTAGGTGGCCAAAAGGGAATCGCAGAAGGGTTCTCCTTGTGCTCTGCCACACGAAGGCTCTGCCAGACGTCCCACTGCTTTCAAAGAACAGCAGATGCTGCAGATACTACTTACGGAAAAATGCTGCTTTGGATCCACTTCATAATTTTGTCTGAATTTACTCACATTTGTCTAATCTCCAAGCACTTTGAAATTTAGGGATCTCTCTAGGCTTCTGGGGAAAGCAGGAATCTGGTGAAGCTATGGGTTCAGTGAAGCTGAAAGGAAGCTGGTTAAGTTTTGATGCAGAAAAAGCACTGTCTAGGGAATGATCTAGTGCTCTAGTGCTTTTTAAGTAAAGTAAAAGATAACACCTATGGCAGGACAGTCAGTCTGCATCTGGGCAGGCAGTTCTGTCAGAGGTCAAGCTCCGACGGAGAAAAATGGACAGGGAATTATCTGTGCTTTTACACTTTAAGAAAATGGGTTCTGGAAGTCCATGTCATTAGGGGGCTGTAAAGCCAAGCAGGAGGACGCTAATGGCATCTGAAAGCATCACAGCAGATGCTGCGAGGCACGGGCCAGAGCCCCTGCACAAGCCATGGCATAGGACCAGTGTTGGCACTGCAGGCCGACCTCCAAACCACTGACACACCAGCAAGCCTCAAAACCCACATCCTCAGCTAAATTCCTAAGCCATCCCAATAGCGGGAAGAGGCATTAAAGGCCCAAATTTCTTTCAAAAACCGCTGTGCTCCCACCGATTTGAAGGATGCTGAGGGAAGCAAGGCTGGTAAAAATCAAAGTAATTATTATCATCCATCCCATGCAACGTGCTGAGATGGGAGAACTTCCTTCTGTCCTTGTCACTACAGCTTCCCGCTCAGCATCAAAACCCCCCAGCCCCGAGCAGCGGCACGCACCACTCACAGCCCCTGCAGCGCTGTGGGAAGACATCTGGCATGGACACGCAGATGAGCAACACTCACATTTTTTCACAACCCACAAAATCACCTGTCACAAGCAACCAAGCACTTTCTTCCAATGACACAGAAAAGAAAATCCACAGGGTTTGTAAAACTTTAAAGAACAGCTCAGTAGCCAAGTGTGCCAGCAAAACCATGTGAAAGCTGACGGGACCAACTTAGCACGGTGCTGTCACGACTACAGAATTCATTCTTCTCTTTTCTGTCCCCAAGGTCAACAATTAGTATCCACTTAGTCACACGTGTGTTGGCTTCACCACACCCATGAACAGGTTTAAATAATTATTTTTAACACATAAAATCTGAGATTAAGAGCATTTATGACAGCTGAACATATGGACGAAATGCAATACATCGCACCTTTTTCAGCTGATCATAATTTCCTTGCACAAACTGGTTTCATTCTGGAACACCTTACGTTTGGCCACAGCCCAAAGGCAAATATTCTGCATGTGAAACATGATGTGTTCCGTAATTTCTAAGCTTTATTTTTCAAAAATTAACCGTACTTTCCACAGACCTTTATCACACATTTTAATTAACAAACCCTGTTCATTTTGTAAGATCAAATGCAGCTGAGCTAATTTTACCTAGCTATGGAATAGTCCCCAAGAACTTCTTCAGGTCTAACTATCAAGTTCAGGTTGCAAACAAAACAAGCCACTCTAAAGGTTGCAAGTGTAGTAATAGACGGCAGGAATTTTCACGGTGGGCTGAGACCAATGTAGCTTACAGTCTTAGCTTCGACTTCACCAACTGCTGCAGATCAATTCACATTGAACCCTACAGAAAACCATTCATGAAGCTATTTTCCTAACCCAGTCAGCTATAGTATGGCTTATACATTTAAGACTAAGAGTTTCCAAAATATACATCTATTGTAATTCCAAGCAAAATTCTTAGCTATACAAACATCTAATCCTTTTAAATCTTACCAGATCTTTACCCAGGAACAACTAGTTCTCTAGCTCATGCACAGTTTTACTTGATCTCATGTTTAATACCGTCTTTCATTTTAGCAGAATGGGCACTTGATCTTCCATTATGAGAAAGTCAAGTCTAGACTTAGATCTATTGCACTAACAGAAGCAAGGAGGGCAAGAGATCCCCAGCAAAAGAGAATTCTGGAACAAGAGGCCCCATGCCCAATCTCCAAACAGACTACCGATCTTGAAGGCAGAGAGGAACTCATGGGACAGGCCCATGGGAGGAATGAACGGTCTAGTCCTCAGAACCTCTTCAGGCAAGACCCATCTACACGAACTTTAGATTTCAAGTGATACAACCATGGCAAAAACTTTCTGGAGTGAAATAAACTATTTTCTTCTGCTCGAACACAAATAATCACAGTATTCTTGCCAACCAAGCCACAGCTCCTTAAAAAAAGACTTCTTGCAATACAGCAGCCTGTCAAGGTAATGAGGTGTTGGGGGAGAAAAGCAGGTTTAGTGAAGAGATTACTCCAGCAACGAAACTGATGGAGGCAGTGGGGAGTTCTCTAACAAAAAAATATCTAGTAGAATAAAACTGTTTGCTGAAATCAATGTAATTTTGAAGGTTTATTTGGCCTCTTAGAAACCATGTTAATTCAGAAGCCAGGAACAGAAAGTCATATTGAAAGGATGACTAGTTAAAAAATTAAAAGCAAACAGACACTATGCCTCTCCTACTGCAGTTTTCTCGGGCTCCCTACACAGCTGGGTTTTTTTTGTGTATCAGCATGATACAGAAACCTTTTCTCAATAGGTGGAGGATAAACTCCACCCTTTTGGAAAGGCAAAAAGCTTTCTCATGATGGCTACGCACATGAGCATATGAACATATTCCTCATCACAGTTCTCTGTGCCTGGACAACTCTTCAAGTTAAAAAACATGGCTAGGAATATAATGGAAGTTTTTAGAATTTCCATACTAAATACTGCGGCTTTAAGACAACAAAGACCCCCCTGTCTTGACTTCTGTTTTCTCCCTCTTAAAATCAGAAAAGGCAGAACTTGTGTATGATTAATAGCCAATAGCTGAGTGATGAGATGTAAGTACATCCTCAGCTCCTAGGATTTAGTTTAGATTGTCCATAAGTTTAAGCAGGGGAGTCAATATAATACCAAATCATAGAATGTACCTTGGTCTTTTCTTCTTCAGTTATGGTGAACAATGCTGTCAATGATACGAGATGTGTCTTATTCTGAGAGAGATAAAAAAATAATACGTGTATTACAAAAAATGACAAGAATCCACTGTCTAACAGCCCAGAGTTTCTAGAAAAGCTTCTCCTTAGAAGATGAGCTATACTTCTCATTAAGCTTAAAGCTGAAATAAATCTGATCGGAAAATGCAGTGTACCTAGGAGTAACACTAACACAGATGGAAGCAGCTGCTCTGTGGGATATACTCCCCCTTCTAATCACAGAAAGACATATTCCAGTGCTCACAGAATTACATTTTTCTGTGGTTATAAAACCTGGATTGACTGAAAATGCACAGAACAGGAGACCAAGTCAGTGCGTATGTCTCTACTCTTACGACACCATGTTTTTTGAAGTCTTGCTCTCTACCACTCTAGTACCACATGCACATTGAACACCTTTTCCTCCCAAACAATGCAGATACAGCAGTTGAAATTAAAGTACACCTGCAGGTTCTAAGTACCTGCAATTATGAAAACCATAGAAAAAATATCAAGCCATATTTAAGGGTCAGAAAACCTTACTTTGGAAGAAATGACTTGACCTGCCTCCTTAGTCCTGCCTTCTATTCAAAGCTGGGCTCACTCTAGCATTAGACCAGTTGTCTCAGAGCCTGGTACAACTGAGTTCTCAAAAATCACCAAGGATGGAGATTCCTCAGCTTCTCTGAAAAATCTCTTTCGGAGCTTTGCAACTCATACTAAAAATGTATCTTCCTTATGAGCAAGCAGGTTTTCCTTTACTGCAACTTGTTTTTTGGTTAAAAGAAATTTTCTGCTAAAAATGTGGAAAAACTTTCTATCTCTCACAGACTACAGGAATACATACATAAGTATGTGGAATATCATTACTTCCAGGATACACAGATAAATGGAAGAGAAATACAAAAAGAGAAAAGCTACAGGTCAAAATACAAAAATACTTCACCTATTTAAGGAAGTCTTGGACTTCTAAGCTATGAAGAATAACTTGTGTATTTATAAATTCATGGTAAGCAATCAGAGAGCCTAAGAACCTCATTTGATTACATGCAGCCCTCATTGCTTAGGCAGACAAGAACCACCTCGGAGACTATTTTTTACAAAAATTGTGAAGAGTGAAATAAAACTGTAAAGGAAATACCTGTGATGAACTCCTGAAGGTTAGCTTTGCAGGCAGTGTCAAGACCCTGCCATCCCATATTTCTTTTGCATCAAGAAGGGCAGAGTAGTTGAATGCAAAGTACTCTCCACCTGTTAGAGAAAAAAAACCAATTGTGTAGATCAGGCAGGTGAGGTGCATCTACCAGTTCAACAGTGGTCTCTAAGTAATTGTGTCTGCATTTTCTCAAACAGAACAGTAGCAGTACGAAACCTTTCCCACAGTTTTTCACCTGTATTAACTGATAATCAGAGAATCTACACCACCATAACTAACTAAATTAATGTCATGATTTGAACAGATGCTCTTCCACGTGTGTAAGCAGGGGTATTTCCCTGCAGATTTTCTTACCTTGCAAGAATCTTTTCCTGTAAATCTGTATACCATCTGTGGTCTTATTACCACTGGTTTTTTCAACATGTAGACCAGTTATATTGTCCAGGAGGATAAGATCTGTAATGTTTGTTGAGAGCAGCGTGTTGGTGTTATTAATCAGAAGTGTAATGTATGCAGTTCGAGGGTCATGCTCAACATCCACCTGAAAACAGAAATATTAATCTTAATGGTGCAAAATGCCTGTATGTGCATCTTAACCGCAAAAATTGTGGTCTTGATTACTAATTAAAGTTCATTGTATGAGTCAAGTTATTTTCTGAAGGCATTCGGTGCGACTTGCAAATGGCACTACACTCAGTTTGATCTCCAACTACCAAGGAGATTTTAATCTTCAGTATGTCAAACTGTTGCTTGGACACAAAGAGACAGAAATCCAGAAGCTGGAAACTCAGCTCACGCAGAGCCAAAAGTGAAAACCAGAATCTGAATATTCCCATTATACCTCATACAACACAGAACTGATCATAACTTTAAAACCAGAGTCTGGAAAATTCTTCTGCAACCACCTGAACTTCTGTACCACGAGGACATTTCTTTTGCAAGCTGCCCTCACTGCAAATTCTTTCTCTCCGTGCAATTTTAGTCTCTATTTCCCATTTTTCGCTGCAACCACACTCTCCAAAGGGTGCTGACTACTTCGATTTGCCCCTCCCATGGGAGGGCTGATGGAGCCACCAGTGCACTTGGAGTTCATGGCTCTGCTTCCAATTAGTGGTGAAGTTCATAAACTAATCACCAATCTCTAGCAACATGCACTGACGTAATTTTATTTATTTATTCCACTAGGCCATTAACTCTTATTGAGTAATAATATCCTCTAAATGAAATTACTCTGAGCACAGAGTTGCTTACTAACCACTCACCTTCCAAATAGCTTTCTCTTATAACTCGTATCAAACCAGAATTGTCTAAAAATTTATCAGCTCTATAATATGCTGGCCTATAGTATAGTCATGATAGCATTATGACACCAAATTAACACTTATCTAACTGACCCAAGTTTGATTCAGGCCAAGCCTTTCTTTTTTCTCTCCTCCTCCTTTTTAGGAAATGTCTACTCTGTTTTTGGACACCAGCAAATATAAATCAAAGGAGCCCCCACAGAACTGAGTTCTAAAAATACGAATTGTGATAGACTTCAGAAATCACACCAGAGTCCACCGCAGCCACTGGGTTCGACGTGCATAGTTATGTTTCCACTATGCACCATTGATCTCTGCATTTTGTACTAATTCAGTATAGAAACAGATTTCAGTTTTAGGAGAATCTTAAGAATCAAGCAGAAGAAACAGTTTATTGAAATTATTATTGCTTAGTTTGCATTTTCTCTATTAAAGTGACAATAATTAAAGTACCTTTGAATAAATCTGTAATTCTCCTTGGTATACTACACTAAATTTTCCAAACTCATTACAGCAACTTCAACCTCAGTTGTACTAAGAAAATCTTATGGAGGAAAAACCCCAACTATTTATTGTACTAGATTCTGCAAATAATTGTCAGCATGTACAAAAATTGGCTTAATCATATCTGTGAGGAAAGCATTACCAATTTCTTATGTTTATATATAACGAATTATACCCCAACATTTATGAGTCTTAAAAATCAACAAATACTAAATATGTGATATATTTTGGGCTGATTTTCTCTCTCCTGGTTTCTGAACTGGTATGATGCAGTCAGCATGCCTTTCAACCTTTCCTGTGCAGTCACAAAGGCGAGAAACTTGCTTTAAAAACCACAAACAAAATCAAAGAGGGAAAAAAGCCTCAAAGCTGCATAAAGAAAATCCAAAGCCACAAAGCAGAGGCCCTGAGCCAATCACTAAAACAAGAAAACACACCTTGAAAGATTCAAGGTTCAAACTGCATGCGTTGTTAATACTCTATTAAGCTCCACAGTAAGTGTGGATGGGCTTGTGTAGACAAACATCTGTGCACCAGCAAACGAGGGAGCCAGGGAAACAGGGAGATAGAAAAAACTTTTTCCTCCCTTCATCTTCCCCTGTCTTTCCCTTGCTCTTCTGTGAGATACAGGCATAGAATGAGGATTTCAGGGTCTCTTCCTGTGCTTCTAATCAGGTACAAATATATTCCTTTGCATCTGGGGAGAGTGGATGTAAACAGTAACTTAGATAAATTCCTACAATAAAATAGGCAGAGAAAGTAGCATGTGTATATTCACAGGCAGGTGGGGGAATATGGCAGAATCAGTCCTCTCCTTCCCCTAGGCAGGAGGTTTAATGCACACTTCCACACACTGTACATTCTCCTTCTCAAACCAGTTTTGCACTTTTCCTTCATTTTGTTTCATTTAATAAACTTCTTAATTCAATGACTAAACAAAGCAACCCCTCAGAGGTACAACAACTGCACCGCCTATCTCCTACCACCATCTTCCACAGGTGGCCAAAATGATGCATTTTTTGCATTTCTGATTAACACTAAATACATATTTTGCATTCTGTATTTTTGACTGGCAGTCAGTTTTAAGCTAAATTTCAAAGCGGTTGAAAGAATTTGGATTTTTTTTTTTCCTGGTGGCACTGGAGACAGCAGCAGACGAGAATCATGCAGTAGGGAAGCCCTTGGGTTTGGCCTCTCCTAGAATGTCCTCCATATGCCGCTGCCATTGGCTTCAGCGGCCACTGGGTATCTCCTTTCAGTTGCTCCTCTAATTTGCCTGAAGCTGTTTCTTCTTGCATTTGGAGCAGATGATTGTGCTGCCAACCATCTACAGGAACGAAATCCAACAGCAGCCACTGATGACACATCAGCGCATACTCCATTTTCTCTCTGCTGTTGAAGCACACAGTGTGCGTCTTCATCCCCTGCAAGCGAAGTCACCTCAGGTCTCTGGGAGAGTGGAGTGAAAGAACCACAGCAACAGCAAGAACATGCTGTGTTAAAAGCCAGACAGTCAAATTTAATTTACTCCAGCTCTATCATCATTGTCATTATGAAGTACTATTGCAGAAAAGTTCATGTTATGCTATGGAATGAAGCTCTTAAAGGACCACATTTCTGGAAAGAAGGAAGGGACTGGGTGCTGGAAGTACAGGTAAAATTTAAACATCCCAGTTTCCCTAAGTGTGTTTCTGCGACAAGGTGTTGGAAAAATCCTGACTCCAAGAAGTAAACATATGCCATCCCCATGCTCTGAGGAGCCACTCATGGTAGGAGGAGGAAAATGTGCAAAATTCACTTATTTCCATTTAAAATAGCTAAAGACCACCATATGGTCAGTCTGTCTCTTAGCAGTAAAGCATCTGTTCAGATGAATTAGGATTAAAGGAGATGACAAGGTAAGCAAAGGAAAATAAAACGTGAACCGCATTTGAAGGTGGAAGACAATCACAAACAACTGCATAGTTTTGAGTAATTTACAACTAATAGCACTGCCAAATTACTTTCTGAATATCCTAGCATCTACAACAGGCTAACTTTGACCTTGTACAGCAGGATTTCACAATTTTTAATGAGCCTGTGTGAGGCTGTGCTATGAACAGCAGGAAAATAACCAACGTGTAACTGTCTCCAACTCTCTTTCTGAGAAGCTCTGATATAAAAATTGGGAATCTACAGCCAGAAAAGGAGAAGATTCTGTGTTACTGCTTCTTATGTCGGAAATGCTCACTATTCAGCCTCATTAATTATGATATGCAGCCATTTCAGTAACAACATTATAGGTAATTAGTGCCATGAGATGTGATGCATATTCATTCTTCTCTATGCAAATGCTTTGGTGCAGGTTATAATGTCACCTCTTCTGTACCGGCTGCTGAATCCTCCAACCTCACACGCAGCATTTCAGGGGCTGAATTTAGATTTGTCTTACAGTTGGATGCGTTTTCTCTCTCCAAGGGACAGGTAAGATGAACTGTCCCTAATTATAAAAATTCAGACTTGCTTCATCCAGTGTGAAAAAAAAAGGGTGAAAAAAAAAGGAAGGAAAAATAAGTAAAGGGAAATCTACCAACCTGTGCCACATCATGTAAAAATAAAATGGAAAGTTTAAAATTTCCTTATAGTAGGGAGGACTTTGCTCCTCATAAGCATTTTACACAAGTCAAATGAAATCTCCTTTTCATTAAATACCGTGCCGTAGCTGAGTCCTACTGAATATGCAGACTGGGATGCATAGGCCCTTCTATGGCTGTGTGATAGGGTGCCGGAAGACACAGTAGGTGTGGGCATCACAGGGCTCAGCGCCCCATCCTTTGCAAGGAGTCCACACTTGAGACAGGTTGGGCACCCATGGTTGAGCCAGGACAGTATCTCAGAAGCCTTCTCTCATCCCCTAAAGAAGTTTAGAAGTTTGTCTATATCTCTACCCTGCCTTATGGCTGATTAGTCTAGAGTTCGCTGGGCTTTGGTCATTTATAGTTTTATAAATTCACACTGAAGTATTTACTTTGACCACAGCCTAAAATCCCTTGAAGTCTGAGAGATTTCACTGACTTCCTTCAGTTTTGAATACACATTGTAAAACTGCGCCTCTTACAGAGGGTGCGACCATCTTATCATCAAAATGGACATTCTCCTGAACGCTCAGCATGGCCATAATTCTGTTCCCACTTCCTAAAGGATATTTGGGTACAAACTTCCTATCAAATTAACACGACAAATGTAAGAAAACTTACCACACCACATTTCTGAAGGGTTATTCCAAATTCAGAAGACACTGACATATTGGACGCATCTTCAGGCTGTGGAGGAAGGGGAAAAGTCTACACAGTGCACGAAAATATCTCATTAACAAACTGCAGCACAGGTTAAATTATGTAAATGATGAAATTAGAAAAAAATATTTAGAGGTATTAATTGCCTTCAAATTTAAGAGCTTTGCTATCACGACAGTTAATTTTTTTTCCTAGTCCAAATTTGTATGAACTACTTATTCTCACAAGAAATTACTAGTATCTTATTTGATATATTCATCTTATGGCTATCACAATTCCCTCACAAAATACACTATTCACAAAGTCCATCAGACTATACAGATGCGTTTCATTACTGTCTATCAGAATTTACGCAGCAATCACATAGCTGTATCTGTCACAATAACTATTTGGAAGTCTCACAACTAGTTGGTGTTGCTGAAGCCATCTCAAGTGAACATAATCAGCTGAGATAGAACCAGAAACATACTAACTGCGTAGTATATTTTCAGCAACATTCACTTGTGATATAATTGCTACAATCCATACAAATATTAAAAGTGGCAAACCATCTTTTACTGACCAGCTGGTGGTCAACAGAAGACTCTCGTTTGAACAAAATCTTCTTTGTCCATGAGGGTATCAAAGCAAACAGTGAATGGCTCCACTGATCATCCGACGCTGCCGAAGTCAAGATCTGGTGAGGGGCTTCACTTTCTTGAATGACCAGAGGCAAGGGCACTGCTGAAAACCAAGGCAACACTCTGCATTAGAGCTAACACTGGCTCCTGTGCTTCAGCTGCTTGGTGCACATCAACCCTGGCAGATTCCAGCCAGCGATGGAGCTTGTGGTACCTGGCACTCTGTGTGCATGCAGCCATCAGCACGGCCTCCCACAAAGCACTTTAAATCTATATAGGCAACAGAGACATGAGGCCAGATAGGAAACAGAGGTGGGATTTGCCCCATAAAACCGAGCAGGAGTTAGAATAAAACTGTTTTCTACCCAGGGAATTCATATACACCCTACAGAAACCTTCTTGCCATTTAAATGTAAAGCGTCTAATGCATGAATTGAAAGGTTTTGACCTTAAATCAACTGTAATATTCTCAACACAAAGAAATTTTCAGCAAAGCATAAATAATTGAAGCACTCTGCAACGTAAATGGTCTCCGTGCTAAGGGTGTTCTGCATCAAAGACACAGTCTGCCAGTTAACCATTAACCATGCCAGTACATATCCAGAACAAAAATACTTCTCAGTTGAGTAAGGGTCTCTGTTACATTTCAGCTGGAGTGCTCGTCAAATTAGAAATAAGTGATATAAATGCTAGCTTGTGCTCTTATAACTTTATAAAAGATTAGTCCATGATATCACACAAAATTACAAGAACAGCTTTGAAATCACATCACTTTCATCTACTAAAGTAAAAGCATCTATGACATTAATAATAGGATCTTATATTAAAAATCAATAATTTAATATACTAAATTGTCAAAAGGTAAAGCTGCTGAATGAAGAGAAAAAAGTCATGAAAATTGCAAAATGATAGTTGGCTGTTTAAAGAAGATAGTTTTTTCATTCTTTGCATAACAGTCGTCATTTATGACTTCTTTTTAAATCCCATATTTTAATCATTAGCAATATATATTCATACGAACAAAAACTCTCATTGAAAAGCAAAGATTTTTGGCAAATGACATTCTTCTATAAAGCTTTCATTTTTAAAATACCTATTATAAGTTAATGAAATAGGAAAAGCTGAAGATACTAAAATCTCATTAATACGAGAAGCAGCATTTTTTTGAAAAGACACTGCTTTGTTGGAAGAACAATATAGAGAAGTACTGTTAGCTGTAAATAGAAAAGACATGCACAGAGCGTTCAGAATTGGACCCTTAAAAGGAGGTCCCGTAAAGGGCCTTGAAGCATTGATACACATGAATCTATGAAAAGATTTCTGTTAACATAATGAATGAGATCCAGTCCTGCTGCTTACAGAACCCAGATGGGCACATGCACCCTGGGAAGCTTCACAGTCCTCCCATGCTGGAATACCATACTATTTGGGAGGAAGTGGTTTATATTGGACAAAATTGTGGATATATGGGCCAGGGAAAGCTAGTTGTTTGTAGTTTACAACCAGTTTTAATTCACTTCTCTAAGTTTTAGTCAAAAACATAAACCACTGTTAATGCAACAGACACAGGCTAATTTAAGGACTGCAAAAATAACAAGGTAAACTTGTTGAGAACTGTAATATGTATAATTACAATACCAAACGTCTGCATATCTTTGGGGCTGGAATTTTTTAAGGGTAGTCATGCATGGCATATTTCTGTTTCACAGCTAAGCAACAGCCCTGTTTCGAGACTACGCAACAGCCCAGACCACGCAGGATGACACCAGCGCTGAACTGTAAGCGCAGCACAGACCCGTCAGCCACCAGTCTGCGACCACTTGGCCGTGGCACTCCCCAGCAGATCCAAGTATTATACTATATCCCACCTCCAATGGCTCTAAATCTATGTTCTGAGTACTGAATCCAGCCTCTCCGCAGTTTTGTACACCTACATCCAAACATTGAAAAAGATTTGGTTTATATTTGCTGTGTCTCTCATATTTTCTTGCAATTGCCACCCCATTCCTATGGAGGGAGAGCACCAATTCTCCTTTTTGCTTTCTTGCCAGACTACAGGAGATACACTTTCCTTTACAGTAAACAGAAACCCTGACTGAAGACGTGGAGCTTCTTTGTAGGGCTTCATAAGACTCAGAAGTCAAAACAGCAAAATGTACAGACTGGGCTGAGCAACTACTGCCTTCAAAGTGCTTCTGATTTAGTAGATCATTTCCTTCTGCATTTTGGATGAGGGAGGTAAGCCAACAAGAAGGGGGTAACTGCTCCATAAAATATCTTTTGTTCTCATGCCCTGTGCAGCATGACATCTCCATCAGCACACCCCAGTGTATTTTTCATGTGACAGCAAATCCTGATACTCCCCTCTGGAGAGTATCAAGCCCACAGTAACCAATTTAATTAACTGATCATGTTCTTTGACTCTCAATAAATCTCTGGATTACTAATTACACAGATGAGTCTGTTTTCAAGTTGTGCTTTGTCACCACTTACATTCCCGAGATAATGTGCCCAGCTCCCAGCAGAAGTCTCCAGGCATGTTATTTGGCTGCTCCATCTTTGGTAACTGGAGGTTGAGGATTTTGCAGGTTCTTGATACTACGTTAAGCAGCCTCAAAATTGATGATGATCACAAGGATACTTACACAAATTCACTTGCATCTTCCCAGCACTCAGTGGAAGGTTTTGCTTAAACAGATTCAATTAGTGACACATGTCCATACAGCAACATGTGCCACTGCCTTCCTCCAGATTTTTTCTCATCCTTCCTCTTATTTTTAACAATATAGGCTGTTTTATAATACCCTGGATTCCCTTGCCAGTAAAGCAGCACTTTTCTGTCTCATTATTTTTTGTAGTATTGACTGTCAGATAAATAAAATAACTTTTTCCTGATCCACATACATTTAACTGTCACGAGAACATCATACAGCTCAGTCCAGCTGACCTACAAGAACATAACAGCTTTTCCACGCAACTTGCTGCATACTCTTAACATCAAGGAAACATAATTGTGTTTATCAATTCACCTGCTGCCTCTTTTCAGATAAGGTCCTCGATGGATTGTAGATGGCTGATGACTGCTTGAAAAGCTCAGCACTGAATATCTGAGAAAGGACGGTACAGGTGTAATACATTCTGTGGTTTTCACATCCATTCTAGATTTCCATTCTGCAATTGTTGGGTTTTTTTATAACAAATAGATTCATCTGAGGTTGGAAAACACTTATACTTGACTCTTGAGGTCTTTCACTAACAAGCACCAAGCTTTCTTTTGGATGCCCTGCTGCTCAGAAGTGCGACCGCACCACTCTCAGTGCCTTTCAGAGGTGCATCCCAATTCTGACACCGACTCCGCCATCTCCTTGTTCCTTCCAGTCTCTTTTCTTCTCACAAGGATACTTACGCAAAGCAAGTATTTTCTTCTCACAGCTTCAATCTTTGCCGGTTTTCTGGCTGTTTTCAGAAAAGCCATTGTCAGAGCTGCATGGTCTTGACTTCCATTAGTTTCTAAATGGAAGCTATTCCCGTTCTTTTTCAAAAGGGAAACTTTGCAAAGCAGGGGAACAGTTTCAGCTCTACACAGAGCCTGAACAGCCCCCTCTCTGCTGAGCTTGCCAGGCTGCCACCGGGCATTCCTGGAGCACAACGCCTCAGGCCAAAACATTCCCAGTGAGCAAACTAGCAGAGCATGAGGCTTCACCTGGGGCTTTCCTGCAAACATCTCCAAAGATGCCAAGTGAAACGGTTCATCAAAGAAAGGCAGCAATTTCACTTTCGAGATGCGAGACAATCTCACCATCTTTAAGATTAAATTATCTCTGTTTTCCTTAATTAAACATTCCACATTTTTATAACGTATTATTAAGTTGTTAAACACCTTATCTTACTTTTAATTAGCATGTTACTAAAATGTTTTCCCGTGATTTAATCCTCCATAAACCAAATATAAACAGATATGCCAGAACCCTGTCTTAAACTGCATATTCCTAGCTAACTACCAATGCTGGTAGGTCAACTTTGTGTTGAATTACAAAATTAAATCATGAAAATAAATATTAATATATCTGAAACAGATGGAAGATTGGTGTAACATTTTAGCACTCACAATACTACAGCATTCACTCGGTGCCACACATGCACAGTGCCACAGCACTATGAAACCACAAGTGCACAGCTGATCAGAACAGTGTCTGCTATCTAATGCTGTTCAATTTTCTTTGCTGTTCTCCCCAGGCAGTCATTTGCCACTCCTCAGCTTTATGCACTACTGCTTTGGGTGGCGATCCTTTGCTCTTTCAGAACTCCAGCAGCCACACCGAAGGCACAGGCAGCACACTCAGGAAGAAGAGCTCCCCACTCCCAGCTCTCGCTTGCTGCTTCGGGTGTGCAAACACAGGATCCGAGCTGGTACACAATGCACCTACTGTATGGAATCTGTGGCGACGGTGCGACTGTGTTCCTACAGACTGGGGGGGGAAGGATGGGTATCTAAGAAAAGAAACCATCCTGTTTGTGGTCTGCATACTGTCCTTTGCTAAGAAGTTAGTTCTGAGTAACGACAGGGACCTTCAGTGCTAAAGCACAAGCATTTACCACTGGACTAAACGGGCTGAGTCCTGAACATGTTAGTGACACAGATGGACTGCCATTAGAAGGGTTGGTATGACACTACAGTGCCTTACTTGTTCGTGACAGAAGTTAAGAGTGAAGGTTATTCTTGGCCATGGCAATTAAATGGGATGATACAAAATTAAAATAGTCTTGCAACAGGTTTGCAGCAGAGACTCCAGCATGTCCTTAAGGCTCCCATACCTTTACAACACATCCTAACCAGTCAAATTGCAGTAGGAAAGTGAAGACTCTGACAAGTTTGTGAGATGTCAAGTTCAGAATTAAAAATTGCCGGACACTGAGAGGAAAAAAAAAGCAATTTAAGTAAGACAGTGATTCTAATTCTTAGCTCTCGAGGGCTGTGTATTTCAAGTCCCACCTCTGCAGTGTGATTTGCTTTCCCCCAGAATTTACCAGCAAAGCTTTGAATAATCTTGCTTTATTTCAGTGGGGAATAAAAGAGTTAAATATACTTACTTACTATATTTCTGTTGTTGTTCTGAATTATTCCCTGTCCTGAGAACCATCCAGGATGCAAGATCCAGTTTGAAGTCCTTTCAATTACACACCACAATGAACAGGCAAAGGTAGTAATTTACTGTATTTCAGTTTTGAATGTTGCCATTAACTTTTTTTGTTACAAAGGCAAAGAAACTATGGGCACCAACAAGACAAAACAAATATACTTTCCAGGCCTGTTCTGAGTAAGTCAGAGCAAACTCAAACATAACTCTCAAATATCCATTGTGTTCCCCAATCACGGGGCTATTCTGGGATTGTTTTTTCTCATATTACCCAGAAATAACTCGAAAAAGCTTCCAACAGATACCCCGAGATCAGCGTGCTGCCACAAACCATTTCACTTCAGCAAACTGCCATTTTCAGTGACAAAAGTTTTATGCAGAAGTTCCCATCTCACTGCTTTCACTGAGAACTTCTTCAGCAACAAATAGCATCCAGTACCTTGATTAACTGAACCACTAAAAACTTAGTTTTAAATATTAAAAATTCATGTTTATTAGAGTGGGACAATTCTCAGTTATAAAATCAAGCATACAATTCAGTGCTTGTAGGAGCCCCTCATTTAACATATATATTACCTACTAACAAAATAGCAGAGTTTCATAGAATCATACGAATCATTTAGGTTGGAAAAGACCTGTCAGATCATCAAGTCCAACTGTAAACCTTACATGGCCAAGTTTACCACTAAACCATACCCCTAAGTGCCACCTCTGCACATCTCTTGAACACCTCCGGGGATGGTGACTCCACCGCTTCCCTGGCCTGTGCCAGTACTTGATAAAAATGTCTCTCGGTAAAGACATTTTTCCTAATATCCAATCTAAACCTCCCCTGACACAACTTGAGGCCATTTCCTCTGGTCCCATCGCTAGTTACCTGGGAGAAGAGACCAACAGCCGCCTCACTACAACCTCCTTTCAGGTAGTTGTAGAGAGCGACAAGGTCTCCCCTCAGTCTCCTCTTCTGCAGACTAAACAACTGGAGTTCCCTCGGCCGCTCCTCATAAGGCTTGTTCTCTAGACCCTTCACCAGCTTTGTTGCTCTTCTTTGGACACGCTCCAGCACGTCAATGTCCTTCTTGTTGTGAGGGGCCCAAAACTGAACGCAGTATTTGAGGTGTGGTCTCACCAGTGCTGAGTACAGGGGGACGATCACTTCCCTACTCCTGCTGGCCACACTATTTTCAACCACAAACAGAAAGGATAGGGCATGTCAAAATCCTCCAATTACCCCACTTTTTCTTTAGTGTCAGAAGGTTCTTCTGAACTACAAAACTGCACGCTTTTGCTCTCTCAGTGGATGGTACAATAATCATTTGCAACCCATCAGAAAGCAAGATATGAGCAGCAAAGATGACACTGAATAAATACAGGAACAAAACAATAAAGCTTAGCAAATCTGAATTATTTGCTTTCATATTTAAATTAATAAACTCATTTGTGAATTAGCCATGGCACAGGGCAAAGAAATTAGAGGCATCTCACTAGACGACTGCTTCAGAGCGTGTAATTTCTTGGCAAATACATGTCACGAAATCACCTCTTGGGGAACCACAGACATGAAGGGGGGGTCTATTTCAGACATTGCATTGCCCCTGTTAATGAGCCACATGAGGATGTTGTAACCTTTCAAGGTACTCATCTCCACTACACTTGGGTGAGGTAGCACATGATTTATTATACACCTACAGAGAAAACAAAGACCAGAGACTCAGAGAAACTAAGTGATTTATTCAAATGTACACAAAGAGCCTGTGGCAGTCAGCCCTCAGATGCAGCTCCTCCAAGCTGTAAGGGACTTCTCTAGGTATCAAATTAAGCAGCTGCCACTGGAGATACTTGGTGTATCCGAGACCAGTGACAAGGATACTTCATAACCACTGTAAAGAATATTAGCATCCCAGCAACACTTCCAGATCCCCTATGTCATAGAATCATAGAAAGTTTTGGGTTGGAAGGGACCCCTAGAGGTCATCTAGTCCAACCCCCTGCAGCAAGCAGGGACACCGCTAACTAGATCAGGTTGCTCAGAGCCCTGTCCAACCTGGTCTTGAATGTTTCTAGGGATGGGGCCTCCACTACCTCTCTGGGCAACCCGTTCCAGTGTTTCACCACCCTCATTGTAAAGAAGTTCTTCCTTATATCCAG
>Ga0065711_1031993_pt1 | contig 28248 bp, 23 predicted proteins | sample Hoacrofraction12_FD_59098 | JGI IMG/M metagenome (GOLD analysis project Ga0065711, IMG submission 59098) | Hoatzin crop microbial communities from Cojedes, Venezuela - Epithelial fraction 12 v2 (version 2) | ecosystem: Host-associated > Birds > Digestive system > Esophagus > Crop | place... | reverse complement strand
CCCCCCCATGCCTTCCGTGTCAACAAAATTCTCAGTGAAAAGTGTTTTTCAGCCATTTGGTGTATCTTTCTTCGCTGGCTAAGGAAATAAAAGTTAATTAGCACTCTAAACCTGTGCTGTCCAGTTCTCAAAGTCAGATGCCTGGAGTACTGTCCAGACATTGCTGGTTGTTTTTCAAAACGCTTGTGTGGGGGGTGCATGGGGTAGGGTGAGGCAGAAACAGAGGACTTTGTAAAGTAAGTTTAGTCTTTGCAGGGCGATGACCTTCGTAGACAATTCACCATTACTTAATGTTGTTGGGCATTGGACAGTAGAGAAATTTAACCTAAAAAAACCTGAACATTAAAATTAAAAATTATTTTTGTATTCACTGTGCATGCAAGAATAAAATGACAGCTGTGCTCACTTGTGGTTTGGGATCTCATACACTTTTTTTTCCCTTCTTTTTGGTACAGCCGAATTTGCGGGAGTCCTTGTCCAGCAGTGTGGCCTGATGTTATAAAATTAGCGTATTTCAACACAATGAAACCAAAGAAGCAGTATCGTCGAAAATTGAGAGAAGAGTTTGCTTTGTAAGGATGAAGAATTAGTTTACTCAACTGTAGTAGCATTAAGTTTTCCTGGAGACTTTATGAACTTCACTGTTTTCTGAGAATGAACATAGATTAAGTGTAAAGTAAAAGGACTTTAGGTTCTTATCCTTCCTGTTATAGCCACAGAGTTTGTATTAACCCTTCTTTAATAGGAGCTTGAAGAAGAGGGAAGAAGGCCCTAAAATTTCAGCCACCTGTCAGCTTTCACCTAAGGAAACATTTGTTTTCCATGATTGGTACACCTGCTTGTTGTCCTTGTCCAAAAAACAGCTCAGAGCACTTAATTGTTTTTTATTAGGACAACTGGCTACAGCTAAGTGTGTAGTCTGGTTTACATTAGTCTTTTGGGTCATAAATTCATTCAACACAGAGGAGTTACCTGAACCATGTATTTTAAAGTACTACCATTGGACTAGTTTTGTGCAAATATCACACGTGAAACTTATGGAAAACAGCTGTAAGCTTATTTTAAAGGGTTTGTTCCCCTCCTTCAGTTACTGCAGGTTGCAGGAGAAACGTAGCATCGTCCTGTTCTTACTAATGAGACATATCTTTAAAGCAAAGGAATTATTGTCCATGGACCAATCAAAACTGCAACTCTCCAGGTGGTAAATCCCAAAGTGTAAAGTAATAATATAGTCTTGGATTAAGAAGGTGGGGTGTTTGTTTTTTTTTTTTTTGTAAGAACAATGTTTCAAGCAGTTAAACCACACAAAGCAAAGAAAGCTTGGGTTATAAGCTTGCACAGGTAATAAAAGATGCAGTTTATCTCTGCCTCTTACTACCAAGCTCGAGTTGTTAGTGGGTTTTGTTAGGGTGTAAGTTATCCGAGGGCTTGATGATCAGTTATTTGGAATGGATGTGTTTAATAAAAATTTTCATGGAAATGTGATTCAAAATAAAAATGTGATGCTTTTCTCCGTTTTGCTCTTTTGTAGCATCCCACCAGCTGCATTAGATTTATTTGATTATATGCTTGCTCTGGATCCAAGCAAGCGCTGCACAGCTGAACAAGCTCTTCAGTGTGAGTTTCTGCGAGATGTGGAACCATCTAAAATGCCTCCTCCAGAGTAAGTAATTTCTTTGGTAATGCTCCTTACCTCTGTGAAATGGGAACATGCACTGATTTCACCAAGCTCATTGTGTTTCAGTTAAAGTAGATGGTAGCAGAACAAAAATGTTGATACGTACAGTTGTTTAATGGTGATTCTGCACTAAAATGGTTGTGCAGCTGGGTGACTCTTACACCATGATAGCAGTTGTGAGGATCTGAAAACTGTTTTGTTTGTTATTCCTAGAACTAGTTACTGAGCTAGTAACTGTAAAAAAAATACTCTTATATGAATTTTTCTAATGTTGAAAAAACATCATTTCCCTTTTATCTCTGTTTATCAGTGTCTACTTTTTCCAAAAGGGTTTTGAGGTCCTCCATGAATCTGAATTACCTTCTTTATTGGTGGAATGACACTGGGTACAGAATTCTGCAAAGGCACCTGAGAGTTAAAGGGAAATACCGTAAATTGTTTCCTGTGCAGATGAGATTCTTGGTTTTACAGGCAGAAGTGAAATACTTAGTGCAGGGTTTTTCCTGTTGGTTTCCCTGAGAGGAAGTATATTGCAATGTCCAGTAGGGTTTTTGCAGTGACTTAATGTCATTTTAATCAGTACAAATCGTATTGGAACAGGCCCTGAGGAAAACAATGAAAAGGTATTACAGAATCTGCAGGTTTCATTCTTCCCTCAAGATAGCTATTGGAACAAAGAACATTTAATGTTGTTTGAATAAATTGTACCTTCAAAGCAGCCTGTACTGACTTCTTTTTAATTAGATACCAACTGGGAAAAATGTTGAGTTTTATCTAAGAATTTTATTTTAAAAACTTCTGAGACTTGCCTGCTACATACACTCAGTTGTTACCAATGCTCCCAATACATGAGGCTAAGAGGTTTCATTGCCTGAATATGACGATATATATCACTGTCTGAATATCAGTAATCAGCAATCTTGGGCTATTCACTGAAATCTTAGAACCACTTGTGAAGCACGTTGCTTATGTATTTTGAAGTAAGTGAATGAGAGGAAACTTGAGGGTTTTTTTTTCAGGAGCTTGGTAATGCATCCATTCTAGAAGCTGATATATGGAAATTCAAAACAAACTAGTTGTTGGTGTCGTTTGAAAAGTTAAAAGGAACCACACTCACTTCTGACAGTGTGCACAGGAAAGTGTTGACTGTTCCCTTGAAAGGCTGAAGTTCTGCTTTGGGAATAAACAGCTGCTCATTCAAAGAAAGTGACAGTGCTGGTTGCAAGGACTGTAGGATACGTCTCACAATGAGTTCTTTCTCGCTTCCAGTTGTTTTTTGACTAAATACTTGGCAGGTCTTTGACCTGGTATGCAGAGGGAGAGAATAAAGGAAGCAGTTGTCATAATGGCCCTTCCAGTGGCTCTTGTCATCTGTCACCTAATTTTTCCATGTTCCTGAGTGAGGGAACTTCTCAGACAGTTATGAATATTGGATAGGAAAGCAGAAGGCCCTATTTTTACAGCCTATTTCCATTATCTGTGGGATGGGTCTCTGTGTTCCTCAGGAAATCAGAATTGGGATGCCTGCAGGGAACAGTAATGGAGGGACAAAACTGGTGGGTGGCAGAAGACTTCCTTAGGAGACTTTTCCCTCTGTTTTTATATGTCTGAAAGGACTGGGATATCCCTTGTTCTTCCTAGTATCCTAACTTTAATAGTGTGAAGTGCTGGTTTATTCCTGCAACGTTTTTCTTCCACTACATAGCCATGTCTGTTACTGTGGACAAATATTTGAACTCATGAGGCAGTAGTACTTTTACAAGCTGACAAAAGGAATTAGTCACTCAGACCCTGAAAAAAAACACTGTCATAATGATAACTGTTTTGTGTTACTCTGCAAATTCTGTTTTAAAGTAACATCGATTCTCATTTTAAGATGCATGTTCCCCTTTTCTGTCAGAGGGACTATGCTTCTGAAGTAGGCAATCAGTGAAGAGATTTCAGGCAGAAAAAGCAGATTTGTGATTTTGGTGGCTTTGGGTTTTCTGTTGTATTTCCGAGTTCCAAGAGGTTCATCTTTCAAAAATTACACTATGTATAATTTGAGCGTTTATTTTACCAACTTAGGTAAAAAAAAAATTAAAAAAAAATAAATTCTGGTATAAAACTGATCATCTCTAACCGTTCTTTGCAGCCTTCCTTTGTGGCAGGATTGCCATGAGCTGTGGAGTAAGAAACGCAGAAGACAGAAGCAGATGGGCATGACTGATGACTCAACAGCAACTAAAGTCCCTAGGAAGGACCTGTCTCTAGGCATGGATGAGAGCAGAACCAACACCCCACAAGGCATGCAAACTTCTTCCCAACTCAAAACTCAGGGCAACTCTAGTGTAGCACTTGGTCAGTAATATTTTCAGTTCTTATAATTAACCTTCTACTTGGATTGCATCTCTAGAAATATTAGTTATTTTCAGAGTACTGACGTCTCCTGGATTCTTGAGGGAGGAACAGTATTGTAAGTTAAATCTTTGTTGCAAAAGATTTGCATTTGCTTTTGGAAACCAGGTGTTCCTTTTAAATTTTACTTAATTTTTCAGTCTGCTCAGAGCAACTACCTTGTTCTGTATTTTGAGGGGATTAGGCTCATCTATAATTCTTTTGTAATGCCACAAGCCAGCTGCTGCTCAAAGTGCCTCACAATCTCCATAGATTAAAGGAGCTTTATTGGTATTGATAAACTAATCAGAAGGCAGATTTTAGAACAGTCCTCATTTCAAATGAAACAGATTCCCTCTGTGTATTATGTTAGTCTTCAGCTTTCCAAGTTGTTGGGGCTGAACCAAGTTGTAAAAAATTAAACACCAAAAAAACCCCCGAAACCTGGTATAACAAGAAGTAGCTACCTCTGTAGATCGCTCAGCCATTAATTCTGAAACTTAACCGATGTCTCTTGCTTGGAGAGCAATTTTATGAGTACAATAGAAAGAGTAAAGTAATGGTTTCCTATGTGGACACCATTTGAGATACTCAGCAGTTCTGTGTTAGTTTCCTCATAATATGTAGAAATGTATAGAGTAATAATACCAGATGGATACCTGATAGGTTTAATTTAGACCATTTTTGATTGTGCAAAGTGACCATAAATTGTATGGCACTGATACAGGAGTTCAGCAGAAGAAAAACGGCAAATGCATTCACAGGGCCTGAAAGTTCTCTAATACTGACCATCTTGAATCAACTCTTCATTCAACAATAGAGCAGAGCTCCAAAAACTCTGTGCAAACATATATAGAAAATAGTTCTTTTGATCATATTTTATTGCAATTTATTGCCTCTTGCTCCTGTTCATCCTGTTTCTCAGTGTAAGCCAGCTTTGAGCTTCTGCCACTCCATATGTTTAGGCTAAAGTTTTGGCAGCATTTTCGAGCATGACTTTCTGTAGCCCTTAATATTTTTTCCCCTGCAAATGAAAACTGTGCAGAATTTTAAAGAATCCAAAGGATAGTAGTTATTTTCTTTGTGCTTTTATAACAGGTAGCCTGATGAAAGACTATTATATTTATTAGTCATTAACACTAACCATGCAAAATAAACTGAACAAATAGAGAAGGAATCATTCAGACCTACATTACTGTTTCCCAACATGTACATACAAAAATATTTCTAGGTATTAAAGAAGACAATTTAATTTTCAGTGGAGCTTAGACAATTCAGCATAGAGGTGTTTTCCGTATTAAGCAAAACACTTCTGGAAGCCGTAATGCACCTTAGATAATATCATCGATAAGGCACGCTAAAGAACTCCCATGTATAAATGCATGCTTTAAACAAAACTATTGCATTCGTTTCTGAGCACCCCAAAAGAAGAGGTTAAAAACTTCTTGGATCAGGTGCTAATGTTGTGATTCACGAATGAGACCCCTGGTTATTGCATCTTATAATTCAACAGGAGCTGTGGAGAGCTCAGTAATTCTGTTCCGGTAGAAACTGCCAGATTTCCCAGAATACAGTTTGCTCTTAGAATGGACTTGAAACTAACTGGAGAGTATGGAATAAGTAGATTAATTTCCCTGTTTGGCATTTTTCTGCTGAATTTTCACTGAGAGTCCGAGAGAAGTTTGGATGTTGAGCATACGATCTTCAGATGTTACAAAATCAGCTGTGAAGCGTGACATCTGAGTGAGAGCCAGCAGTACAAGGCATTAGAAATGATGGGGTTTTTCTGTATTGCCAAATAGAAGGTGGCTTTATTTTTATATTTATCCAAATATATCAAATAGTTGAAGTCCCTGGATCCTGCCTGAGTAGGTTCCAAGTGCTTGTATCCTGGTGCACATCCACAAGTAGGGTCGTGGGTAGGGGGTTTTGCAGCACTTTCCAGCTGTGCTGCTCTTAGTCTTGCAAGTCAAATACTTAATAATTTTTTTGTGTGCGTGACCATCTTTTCAGGCATGGCTTTGAATCTGCTGTGAATTAATATATTGGTGAGTTAGCAGAATGGCAGGGATAGAAGAGGACAGAATGTCTTTGCGTTGATCTGGGTTAAAAAATTTGGGGCTCTGCCAGCACAGTCACACACAATAATTTTTTAATTTTTAACTACTTTCTTATATAAGTCGTCTGCTCATAGGGCATGTTGAAATCCACGCTGCTTCACTTCTCCTTTCAAAATAAACTACCGCAATAGGCGTTTGAAACTAAGAAATTACTTTGGCATTCTGACTTCCTTATTCATATTCCACTGCATCGTAGTCTCCTCTTAATTTGTGGCAAACTCCATTTCATTGAAGAAATTGTATATCACCACAACCCTGCATTTTCCTGCTACTCAGTGATTGACTTCTTGTCCTTCAATCTCAGCACTTGCTTTTGCATTTATACCGTCAGCTTCTGGGTCACCTAGAGACTGGTCACTTGAGCAGGTGTTAGAATCCAGATGCTGAATTGGAACGGGCCAGAATATGACTGGAAATGCGTTTTGCAGATGGCCAGTTCTGAACAGAGGGACGTCATATGTCAAAGATGGGAAATTTTGCAGGGATTTGAAATCTTACAGCTGCCTAAAGCAGGTGGCCTTAAGCCCCAGCTTAGTTGTGTTGTGGAAAATTGAGCTCCAAATTGATGTTTCTCATCTGTCCAAGTGTGTCTGTGCACCCCTTGGAAGTCACTTTCTTTAGATTGGATCCTGCTATTCCATTTCCTCTAGATACTCCCCCAAAGGCAGTTAATATGTAAAAGCATTCCATTCTATGTTGTTGAAACCCATGCTTTGTCGGTTGTGTCACTCGTGCTAGATTAATCTTACTTTTGAGTTTCTGAAATATGCCAGTTCTAAATACTTAAAACCACCTTTTTTGTCTTTAGCAAAAACAAGCACTGGACAGCAGTTAAACCAGAATGAAGTGGCAATCCTGCTAAACCTGCTACAGTCTAAAACAAGTGTTAGTTTGGCACAGTTTGCCCAAGTGTTGAATATTAAGGTAAACCCGGAGACTCAGCAGCAACTAAATAAAATAAATCTTCCTGCTGGAATTTTGTCAGCAGGTGAAAAACAGTCAGAACAGCAGCAGCAGCCGCCTCCGCCACCACCGCCGGAACAGGAGCTTCTAAAACAGCCGACTGTCACGCAGCCTCCTGTACCGTCTGCTCAGCTGAGTCAGCCTAAGGTTGAGACTGATGCTGCCCAGGCAGCTGTACAGAGTGCATTTGCTGTTCTGTTGTCTCAGTTAATAAAGGCTCAGCAAATAAAACAAAAAGATTTTGTGTTGGAGGACAAGGAAAACGGATCAGGAAATGAAATGTCATTACAACTCAGGCAGCCTCCAGAGCCTACTACTCCTGTGTCTGTCAGCAGGGACGACGTGGAGTCTCCAGCACCCGGCTACCCACACCTGATCAAGTCGTTATATACTTCTGCAGGTACTGAGGGGCTTTGTTGCTAACGGACAGATACCCTGAGCAGTGGAGGCATAGTAGTTTGGGGATAAAGAGTTAACACACTAACGAGTCCGTGTGAGTACAGGAGAGATGATTAAATTGATTTTGTTACGTTTTACGTCTGGATCGTAGAATTTGTGTCTTGCTGTAACAGGTGGCATGCAGACAGAGCCAAAGATGATGCCCTCTCTAAGAGGTACACAAGTGCTGGTAGTATTTCTGATGAGGCAGTTACATTGATCGTTATTCTGGGGGTTTGGGGTTTTCTCGGTGCCGTTTGTGGTGGTGAAGACAGTCGTTTTCAGCAAATTCATAGATGGAATTTGCCAGTTTTGACTGTGTGTTTGGGTAAAGCCTATTCTGGAGAGAGGGTATTTTATTTTTATTTTTAATACTGACTAGAACAATTTCTTAGTGTCAAATTCCGTGAGTGCTTACCCACAACTGTCACTGACACACATGGTTGAAGGTTTCCATTGGGGTGTAGTAGTGGTGTCCTTAGTCTTCTCAAAGTTTAAAGTCCTGTTGTTGATCTTTCTGGATTGCTATTTCAGTTTTATTATACGGTGGTTTATGTATTGCTCTGTGGTGTTTGCAGCTGTTGAAAGAAATACTCTGAGGTGGTTTGAGGGGGTGTTTTTTGAGATTTTTTTGTTTTTTGGGTAGTGTTTTTTTGTTCATATTTTTTTTTAACCTAAACTCTTGCTGTTCCTTGATAGGGTGGCCTTTGTCCCCCAAGAATAGTCCCTGTTTGAAAATCTTTTTTGATCCCTCTTTGAATTTGCAAGTGTTTTATTGATTTTTCTTGGGGGTTTTCCTGGTTTGTTGGTTTTGGTTTTTTTAAAGGAACTTGTACCATTTTTCTTTAACTGCTTGCCTAGTAGTCTTACTTTGAGGAGAAACCTACATCACCCTCCTGAGGCAAATGAGCTGTTGCCTTCCTTCTCCAAAATAATCTGTCCAAGTAGCAATAAATCTAACTCATGAGTTGGTGAGAGTTGAAGTAATAAACCTCTGTATTGTTCCAGGAAAAAGTCCTTTCCTTTCTGGTATTGTTATTGTATATTTTTATTTCAAAGCTTTTCTTTTCCATCTGCTTAGGTCAAGAGGATTTGGTTAGGCAGTCCGAGATGAGGCTTCTAAACCGAACACCCGAACAAGAACGCCCTCGGATCTTGCCTCCAGACCAGCGTCCCCCAGAGCCACCGGAGCCTCCGCCTCTCACTGATGAAGACCTTGATTATCGGACAGAGAACCAGCATTTGCCTATAACTAACTCTTCAGGAACAGATCCTCATGCAGGAGTGAAAGCAGCTCTTCTGCAGCTGCTTGCTCAGCATCAAGCTCAGGCGACAACGGAGGAGCCGGTACAAACGAGCGTGGATTATCAAGCTAGAGACTCCTATGTAACAGGCCCAGACTACAAGGATAACTTTGGATCATCTTCCTTCTCGTCTGCCCATTATGGCAGTAGCGATGGAATAGGAAGCGGATCGTCAGGAGCATTAGAAAGGAGGAGCTTCCTTGGAAACTCGGATATTCAGTCTTTGGATAACTACAGTACTGCTTCATCTCACTCTGGTGGTGCCCCTCCTCCGTCGGCCTTTTCGGAATCCTTTCCCAGCTCAGTAACTGGTTACGGAGACATTTACCTCAACACTGGCCCCATGCTATTTAGTGGAGATAAAGACCATAGGTTTGAATACAGCCACGGCCCGATCCCGGTTCTGGGGAGCAGCGGTGACACTTCCACAGGGCCAGAGAGTACGCACTCTTTGCCAACAAAGATGCACAGCTATAGCTACGGAAGTAACTTACAGGAAAATCCCAGTGGCATCGGCCACATGCATGGACAGACTTGGACTTCTCCTGCCCAAGGACCCAGCTATTCCCAAGGATACAGGGGACACATTAGCACATCTGCAGTGAGAGGGCGAGGCAGAGGATTACCATTTTGAGTATCTGTTTTTCCTCAGGCACATCATTTTTATCTGGAAAAACTTCTCCCCCCCCCCCGTGCCCCCAGCTGCAGTTTAAAGCAGCAGTTCAACAGACTTGAATAATGTTAATTCAACAGCTTTATTTTTATGTGGAAAAGGGTCTTGCATACAGTAGGAAAAATTAAAAATGCTTAAAACTCATGGTGTCTGGAGACTAGATAAATTGATTGTACATGTTCACAAACTCTAGTTCTGAATTTTATTTTGTATTTTGGCAGTTTTAAGTGGATGCTAAATTTAGGGACATCAGCTTTTTATGGCACTCTTTCAGATCTTCTGAACTATGCACACTTGTGCTTTTTTTGTAAGTTTGGACCAACTTTTATGTAAAAAAAATTTTACAACAATCAAAGCAGGGCACTGATTTATTTGGTATTTTTCTTTTTACAGAACTACCTTTAGTCAAAGGTCACTGTCAGTCTTTGCACTGCTTTCAGTGTTATTGTGGAAGGTGTACTTTGTGCTCATTTCAGATAATAAAACACAACCTTTCTCTTGATGCAAAATTTTATAAATATTTGGTCAATGTTATTTTTTTTTTTTTCTCTCAAGAAAAAAAAAAAGAATGGATGTTCTGGTAAAATGTTCTCTCCATCTCCCAGGCTTGTTTATATAAAAACTGTTTTACTTGAATGGTAAGTGCCTTAACATGTAAGCTTAAGGTCTGCAAAAATTTGGAAGTACTTTATAGATTGATGTGAAAATAATACCTAAACCTAGGTAGTTAACATGAAAATTCAGATAATAGGCAATTCAAATAGGTCATAACCTTGTGCTGTTTACTTCAGGTGGGCCAGTTATTTAGAGACCTAATGTTATCTTGATGAAATCATAATTTCCAAACTGAACTTCGTGAGAAATGCTGAAAGTGAGAAGAATGAAGAGTGTAGTTTTTCGTCAGCTCCCTCTTGGAGTTGTAGTAAGTGTTTTAGTTCCTCTGCCAAATAAACTATACTTTATATGTCCTTACCAAGTGATGAAATAGTTTTTCTCTTAAATGTCAACAGCAGTAATTACTTTGTGTGAAAAGCTGACACTGTCTTTTTACCACAAATACTGCATTATAGGAAATAACCAAAGGAAAATTGACCAGTATTTAAAGCAACAGCAAAACATTCGACACTAGTTCTAATTCTCTGTGCACTTGTGATTGTGCCAATTAATTAATTTTTGTATCTGCTATTCCACAGAACACTCTAATATTGAAATCGAGTCTCTGAACAACTGATAAAATTACTGTAGTTAAAACTCTTACCAGGAGCCACTCCTCATATTAATTACAACTTCCAGCATGGTTTTTTTTTTTTTTCCTTTGACAACAAGCGGTCTCTCTCCTGCAGAGAGGAGGTATGGTTATATTTTGCATGTACGTAAAAGAATGTTTTAAAGCCCATATTGGAAACAGTTTTCCAACTGATTATCCAGTTGACAAATTGGTACCTTATGTAACTGAGTGTTTAATTATTACTTTTTAAAAAGTAAAATTTCTACTTACACTATCACGAATGTAGTCTTGTCAGTGACTTTTTGGATTTTCAGAATAGAAGCCAAAGTTGTTGGTGTTTTGTTTTGTTTTAGTTGAAAATCCTGGTTCGTGTATGGCTAACTACCACACTGTAGAGCGCGGAGAAACTCACTTTGCTAACTACGTAGCGTTTGAGGATCTGGCAAATGAGAAATGGAGAGAGAGTCATGCTGCTTACGATGTCCCTGTAAGTCTGGCAGGTGCCTTCACTAGACACAGTAGAAAATCCTGCGATCTGAAAATAAAAGCGGCCCGGTCAGAAAGAAATACTTACGATCTGAATAGCCTGTGCTTAAGAAAACCAAAAGCTTCATGTGTGAATGGCGGCGCATTGGGTAGTTTTCCTTGAGTAAGGACACCCCAATAGCATTTTTCTGCCAGTAAAATTTTAAAGGTAAAAATTGTTAGCGTCATTTAGATGCGGACAGTGTCAGCTAAGGCTTTTTGTTTACTAACTAACCTTAAAAAAACAATCCCACCATGATACACACAGATTGATTTTTTTTTTTTTCAGAATCCAGCAAAAGACATTTGAAGCTCTTAGGCAATTGCTTTCACTAAAACTGTGCAGTCTGGTGTTACTGCCCTGCGCTTCGAATGTAACTACAGGTGATAGTTGGCTAGAAAAGCAGGTAAGTTCGAATGGAAGGTAGTTCTCAGAGGACTAAATGATTTGACTTCCAATACAGAAATGCCAGGAAGGCGTGTTGTCTCCTACTGCTTCCCATTTGGAGGTTAAATTTTCCAAGTCATTAAGTTCACCTCATTTAATGTGGAGAAGTCAGTCCCCTCCGCACGTGTAAACAACAGTGCAGTTTCCTTACGGGCTGGTGGTACTCTGATGTTGCATTGTTCCGCTGAAATGGATATCAGTCTTTGGCCATGAAAAAACAAAAACAAAACAAAAAAACCCCAGCACAAGTAGTCCTGACTGTGAGGAGAGAGAAGGAGCTGCAATGGACAGTTGACTTCCAGATGAATTGGAACCAAAACTGCAGCACGCTGTAGCAGATGTGTACTGCACAGTGACTTTTCCCCAAATTCAGTTTAAGCGTGACTGTGAACACTAGGTTTGCCTGGGACAACAGTGTTGGGATAATGTGGAGGGAAAGCGAACCGATTTCCATATCTGATAACTCCGCAGAGATTACCTTCTCTGCTCTGCAACTGCGGGGTTCTCCTTGGCTCGTTCGCTGGCAGCCTTTCCTCTGGGGCAGGCAGAGGCTCGGCACAGGCTGCGTGTGGGTGCGGAGCTCTGCCCTCCCGCCCTCCCTCTGTAGGGCAGCCCGTGGGGTGCCTGGCAGGAGGATTTCTCCCTGCAGCCATGCTCCCTTGGCCCCAGAGCTGCGTCTGGGTGGGGTAGCAGCCAGGGAAACAGCTGGGTCTAAGGACCGTAGGTCCACGTTCGTTTATACCAGGCGTGTGTATTATCTATCAAAATTAAATCACGTGACGAGGTGCTTATGTCAGTTCAGAATTTTACCCTTTTGAACAAATTCCGCTCGGCAGAGTGAGTCTGTACTAGTTTGGCATTTTACATCCTGTGGCTCTTGCATTTTTGACGCAGCAGTAGACATTCTGAAAACAGCGTTATTTTTCTGTGGAGCTGTGGCTTTTGTTACTTTCCTCCCCCCGTTCCTTTGGGTTTAGATTTTCTGTGCTGCAATTCCAAAGTGTGCTACAGAGACCTGGACACTACATCGAAAAGTAAGTGGTGTGTGTTTGTATTTCTAAATAAACATAGCAAAATACTGTAATCATGGACTATCAAGTAGCAAGTACTTCATTATTTATATAAAGTGGTCTTTAGCCACACCAAGAGGAAGAAAGCAAGTTTGACTGGACTGCTGTGACTATGACTTAAAAAGCTTAGGCTATTGTAATACTTAAAATCAGCCAAAGGAACAGGAAGCAGCTTTCATGATGGCTCGCTAGGGGTTGTTGTCTTGAACAGAAGGAGCAGTGTTAGGCAAGAGGTGTAAAAAAACATGTATCCTCAAATATTAATAGAATTTCTTGGAAAAATAATTTTAATATGGCAAACTTCTATATTTTCTTACGCTTCCATAAAACATGGTCTATGTTAATTGTCTCCATACCACAGCAGTGTAACGTGCTTTCTAGAAGCAGAGGCGTTAAGTGCTGTGCTGTAGGTTCTGACGGCTTTGAGTGCTCTTCTCCTTTTGCTTGGTGCAGGAGGCAGTTTCAGTTTTGGTGAAGTTTACAGGTGGATGAGTTTAACAGATAATTGTGCGGTAAATACTGCAGTACTGAAGTAACATAGCATACCTCTTGTCTGTGGGCGAATTAGATCTCAGACCATGAGTTCTGTTTCCAAAAGAGAAAAATCTTGGATGTATTTCTCGCATTCTTTTTGTTGTTAATAAAACACACAGGTGTTCTACGTGCAACGTTTCTCCAGTCTATTCTGTTACACTGTTTTTTACCTGGGGAAGTTTTGGCTGTTTCCCTACTTGATAGTTTTGGGATGTTCTGTGTAGGCGGAACTGTGTCATGAAATTAAGGAATCACCGGAAAACAGATTTGAATTCTGTGTTTGAAAATGAAATGACCTTGGGTTGGGTTAAAATCGAACTAACTTTTGCGTATCAGGGTGAAGAATACTTTATTGCAGGAGTTATTTCAAGACAACCTAATTTAAAATAATCAAACTGTTATGCTTCAGCTTGCTTACTCTTTGTTATTTTAAGCCATTTGTATATAAAATGTATTGTGCGGCCTGTAAATAAAATATGTGAAAACTTGAAGCCTTTCATTGTTTTGGTTGTCAATAGGCATTTCAAAAGAACGTTGGGTTAAACTGAGGTGGTTTTTTAGTATCCAAAGGAGTATCATTTTCAGTGCGTTCAAATTCTGCAAGTTATTAAAAAAAATATTTACTGCTCCAGTACTTTTTCAAAGGCAAGCCGCTGCGACCGGCAGTATGAGTCCCTGCTGCGGGAGCGGGGCTCCGGGTTGCCGCGGGAGCTGCAGCGCCAGGTACCGGTGAGCGCTGTTGGCGCGGCGTGCCGGGGGAAGCCAAACCCCCTGCAGTGCTGAGCCCATGCCGCTGCTCCCGGCACCTGGTGCCGCAGCTTTGCAGGATGGCGGGCTGTGTCTAAGTCGGCGGGTTTTCTTGGTGCTGTCCGAGCAGAGGTGCGGTCAGTGTTCCCCAGGGCCGTCTCTTCCAACGAGGTAGTTGTGCGCGCTAGAAGTGATGGGGAATCAAACCCGAAGAGCGAGGTGTTGTCGGCATCTGGCTGCGTTGCGCACGCGGCTGGTGAAGCAACACAAACTGAGCGTGGCTTCAGCAGCTGCGCTTTGAATACTGAAGGCTTCTCTGCTTTCTCCCTGCTGTATCAGCTAATCAAAGGAAAACGTTTGCATCTTTCAATCAATGCTATACTTCCATCCATAAATAAGCCACCTGCCCCATCTTCAGTAGTCTTAAGCTCCAGGTTGGGCAGACTGCTGCGGTCATCATTTCAGTAACTTGCCGTCGATAAAGTCCGAGTGTGTGAAGGGGCTATAGGAAGGTACGGGGGCCAGCACCAGTTACGTAAGTGTCTTTTGACATCAGGCTGGCAAAATGTGTAGCGGTAGCCCAAAGCATCTTCTCACTTTGGAGACAATACTTGGGCGGCAGCCAAGGAAAACCCAGTGAAAGCCTGGATTTTTCTTCTGCTGAGCAACTGGGGCTGTGTTACGCAGGATGCTGGCTTGCACACAGCAGAACACACAGATGCATGAAGCAATTTCTGGCTTTCTGCTCCGTCTCTCTCCTGAAAGCTGCTGTTGCAACTAGGAAGGTGACTTGAAGTTGGCTCTGGTATATGAACCTGGAACAGTGCTGTGTCCCATTCATTCAGCTGTTGGAGCCATACGGCCACCAAGCTGTGCAAAAGGTACCAGCAGTAATTCCAGGGGGATCTGCGTGTGAGTTGGCATCCTCAGCTGTGAATAAAATAGCATCGAGTGGAAGAGGAGAGATGCAAATAACTGCACAACGGCCTGTATCGACACAGAGCAGGGAATGCATCTGTGAAATCGGTGGCAAAAGAGGAGGCGACCCATTTCATGTCACAGCCATGATTTATTGCCTATTAGCTTTGAAAGAACCGTGCTATTTTGCAGAAACTTCTGTTAAATTCGCTGAATTGGGATTAGGTTGCTTCTATTTTTAAGGGATGCCCGTAAACCATTCGGATGAAGGGGATTACAGCTACCAAACTCCCCCGTCACATGGAAGAAAATGTAAGTCGGAGCTCTTGGCAGCGACAACAAACAAGGGGAGAGAGACCTTTGCCTGACAAATGAGGGGAACTGTTTCTTTTCCCAGTCAACTGTGTTCGCTTCCATGGAGCTTGAGGTTTTCGCTTTTAAAGCCGCTTGCTCATTATGGCTACTTATTTTGGGCTTTTTTTTTATTGCCTGTGGAGAAAACTGGCAGTCCGTGTGATTTAACTCAGGAGGGAGGCTGAGTGTGAGCCTACAGTGATGTTTTCTTTTTCTTCAGGTATAGCAGCCCTTGCTAATAGGCAATACCGGGATCGTTTCTCACAGCACGGCTTCGATTCCGCTTCAGCAATTCCTCTGTGGGTACTCTGGACGTACTATTGCTATGTCAAGTTCTCACAGCGTGATGAATGCGTCTTGAACAGGACTGCTTGCAAAGAAAATTTTTTTTTTTTTTCAGTAGGAGAAAAATGTAGTGTGGAAGAGACAGAACTGGGTGGAAAGGGGAATACTTGAGCGTAAGCTTTACAGAACCCAGCCGGGGAGCTTCTGGTACTCGCAAGCTGATCTGACAGCCGTGTGCTGCCCTGAAGGTAACTCAGGGGGATTAATTGGTTTCTGCGGTTAGTATTGGACTTGTGCAGATGTGTGGCTCTGCTGTACTCCCTCCCGCATGCTAGGGTACGGTAACTGTTGCTAGAGGACGTAGTCGAAAGCGAGTGTGTAATGTGCAGGTCTGGCACAGATAGGTGCCTTTTTTCTTTCCTTCTGCGAGTTCTTTTCAGACCTGTTTTACAAATGCGTTAAACATGCTAGCAGGTGCCGAGACGGGGAAAAAAGCTGTTTCTCCTGCCTTTCAAACGTATCCTGAGGATCTTGGTTCTGCCCAGGGGGCAGCGGTGGGGGAGTACTGATGTCTGCTTGCCCTGCCCAGCAGGCCTCTCTCAGCATCAGTGCCACAAGAGCCGGTGCCGGTTCTCTGCATTGCTCCGTGCCCGCGTTGCCCTGAGCAAGGTAACGGGCTGGGCAGAGAACTGGACAGAAGCCTGACTTCGCGTGGAATTTTCCCTGAACAAGGAGCAAGGGAGAGATCGTTGTATGTCCAGCAAGGGTGCTTTTACCTTCGTCCTCCTCCATCCTCACCGACTGCAAAAAGGATCTGCGGGGATGGTGTCAAAGCAAGAACTGGGTTTTGTTTTGTTTGGGTTTTTTTCTGTTTTTCCTTACCAGTATTCTCTTTCAGGGAGCGTCTGGATGTCAGAAACCACCGTAGTCGTACCCTATCCCTCAGGACTGACATCAGAATAAAAGCATTGCCGGAGTTTCTCAAAAATGCTATTAAGCCCCAAAGATCTTTAGAAAAATGCTGAGCTGCTCCCTTTGCTTACCAGCTTTCTGACCTACACCCCTGTGAAGCAACATACGAGTGAGAGACCAGGACTTCTGCTTTGCAGCTCACCCTGTGGCCAAAACCACGCGGGAGTTACAGGAGAGGAGCAGGCCATCCCCTGCACTGGTTTACTGTGAAAACACATCCCAGTACTGGGAAACAAAGGATGCTGAGCGCAGCAGCCAGTTACCCCTGTGCAGCCCCGTGGCCTTCCACGCCCCACAAATCCTCCGAAAACCCCTGTCATCTCCGGGTGGGAGTCCTTGCCCTCCAGACAAGGCAGGCAGCGGGCTCGCCGACTGCGCAGGCACCTTCCTGCTTTCTACCCTGCTGCTGCAGAGCAAAGATCAATTGTGAGCATTAGTTTTCATAACTTTTTTGGAAAAATCATTCATTGTGGGGGGGGAAAAAGGAGACGAAGAACTACAGAAGACGTGGGAAATGAACAGCAATCTGTTAATGATGTAGATGAGAAGAGGGGATAGTAAGTAAAGAGTTAAAACTTATCTGCAGCTGGTCTGGTGATTCCACATCAGGAAAGTATTACTCTCAACCTGGCAGACTTTATTAGAAGCTCTGTACCTTTTTCTCCCCAGATTGCTGCTTGTTACGGATTGCAGATCCTGCTCTGCGGCTTCCAAGCGAGCACATACAATTAGGCAAGACAGTGAAAGAAGACACGCAGGTAGTAGTAATAATTTTTATTTGCAAACTGTACTTGCAATTACAGTATTGCCTTTTGGGAACAATGACAAATAAACCAAATCCCAGAGAATTCTGCAGACTTCTTCTATCAGAAATTCAACCCTGTTTCAGCTTCGAGCGTCAGATAAACTGGAGATGGCCTTTTCTTTCAGCTGATCTCCTGGGAAGCTCCAGCTTGGTTTGGGGGTTTTGTTGGTTTGGGATTCTTTTTTTTTCTCCTTTAAGTACAGCATTTAACTCTTGACTGTAAGAATGCAAACGCTTTACTGACATCCAGAGAAGCCTTCTGCGTGCTTTATTGAATTGCCTGTCATTTGTTGCTACCTTGCAGCTTCTCGACTCTTCTTTTTTATTTTCAACTCCCATATTAAGGTTTCAGCATTGCGCAGCTTTTGTATTCTAAAAACTAGTATGTTAGGCCCTTTGTTACGGGAAGCAGTAAAGCAAAGCATCGCTTTGCACCTGAAATCCAGTACTTTCTGGGTTTATTTAAAATGAAGACACATGGCTAGGTACAGTGCGAGGAAAATAAGGTGCTCTTGACTTTGCAGAAAGGATAAATGTGAAATGCAGAAAGGATGTGCTAGTATGAAGTCTGTGACGAGAAATTAACTATATCTCATTAATTTAGTATGCTCAGAGTATGGGCACACAGGTGTGCAATTTATATCAAATCATAATTTCATGAAATTCATTTAAATGTAGATTCATAAGCATGAAATTTATACGTAAAAATAAAAAGAAGCCATACCTTGTCACGGTACGTAGTTCGCAGGCTGGTGAGTAAACAAATAATTCTCTTCAATTACTTTTTTGAAGCAACATTTGTTTAAAAGCATCTGCTGTTCTCTTTGAAGCGACAAATGAAAAAGATGTTTGATGGAGAAAATGTCAACATTTTAAAGAAAACATGATTTTCACCAAAGTCTTTTGGTGAATCTGGCATGACTACCTAACTGGTCTTTTTTTTTTTTTTCTTGAATATGCATTTCCATCAAGTTCTAAAAATTTCTGATAACTTGAGATACAGTCCCGATATGAAGCATCCTCCTGTCTGGGTTTCTGCCTAAATATTTCATCCATGTGGCACGTTTGTGGTGGCAAGAGCAGAAGGGGAGTAAGCAGCATCCAGCAGAATTAAATATAGTCACTGCAGTCCGTAACAAAATATGAAAGTTGGTAGCTTAAATATTAGGTGAGATCATCAATTGCCTCTATAGAATTGGGAAGAAAAATGTAAACACAACAAGAGGCATCAGTTATATTGACTAATGAAAAATAAATATTTCTGATCCCTTTTCCTGACAATAAGAGAGGCTGCAGACAACAGGAAAAGGTCAGGATTTCATACACAGAATAGCAAAAACATCAAATGCAGACGCTTCACTGCATTCAGTTTGAGGGAATCTATTTCTAGTTGTGTTTTCGGTGCGATCGATATTCATAACAGCTTCTGCTGTAGGAAAAGGGAATAACTGACCAAGCTTCTACCCAATTCTACACAGAGGCAACAATTTGACACAACAGAATCAACACGAACAACACACAAGCACGTGCTTTGCTGCATGGAGACTGTTTAATCGGGCACTGGCTCGCCCTCTTCCCACAGAGTGCTGTCGGGTTGCATGACGCTTTGCCAAGCTGAGTAACGCCGCTGGGGGATCTCATGGGACAGGAGAGATCACACAGCGACAGCAGCATGATTAATTCACAAGCACACAAACAGACCCAGCAAATTGGATTAGATTTCGTATCTGTAGGATTTTGTGGCGCGGGTGCTGCAAAGCGTACCGGGGAAGCTGGCGGCTCCTGCTGCTCTTCAGAGGAGTTCTAAAACTGTTCAGAACTGAGAATGAAAAAGCCACTCGAACTGACATTAAATGCTCTGTAGTTAGCCAGAAAAAGCAATAAAGCAGGTTTGCAACACTTGTATTGTACACCCTGTGTTTTGCGAAACATCATCTACATCACACAATACATTGTGTATTGCTGGAATATTAAATTCAGCACTTCCACAGCTTGAACACTACTAGCAATGCATGAACATTTTTAGGCTTGATTTTCTGTAGCTTTTTAAAAATCAGATCCATGAAATGGCTTGTAATTATTACGATGACGGTTTTATGCTCTAGAAAGAGATCATGCCACTTAAAGCTCCTGTCAAAAAAAAAAATCCCCGATCAAAACATCCTGAAGACCTGAAACCTCAGCTCTGGAAGTGAATTTGTGGATCATTTTTCTGTTTTGAAGCACAGAAATTTTATTACAATGCATTTTAGAATACTGTTGCATTTTGCTTTCTGCTTCATTAATCTGAAAAGCTGAACCACACTTGTCTCCAGGAGACGAGCGAGCAGGTGCTTCGCTGGATTAGGCATCTATTGGTTATGGAGATAATGGTCATTAAAAACAACAAGTCCTGGTTAAATTAATGGCTATTAGTGCTAAAGACTGGTTTACTCCGTGATAACTGCTTGAGAATCTTCCACTGGAAGGGGCTATGCTTTTGATCACAGCGTAAAACATTTCCATGTGCAGGGAAATTCCATAGTACGAGTATCCCTCTGTATTTCTTAGGAGACTGTGACTCCCACTGCTGTGGTGTTGTGCATGAACCCTCACACTGTTACCTTCGGCTGAAATTGCTCCTGCTGTCATTGCAGATTGTAGGTCAGATACAGGATGAAATCCAAACCCCCTGCTAACTTCAGCAGGGATTTTCATTTAATTGTCCAGAGACAGAGTTTCCCATTTGAATAGAATTTTGCCTTTTTTTTTTTTTTTTTTATAAAACTACCTTCTGTTATTAAAAAAATTGTGTATAATTTGGCATACTTATTTTGGCTGCAGAAGATTTGAAATGCAGCTCTCCTTGAGAGCGGTGAACCACACAAACGTGGATTATTGAAGAAATCATGGTGATTCTCAATCATTCCAAGTCCTCGCGTGCTAACAACCTAAGAAATGGATTTCTTCTGTTAAAAGCAATGCTTCTGGGTCTATTTGTATTCTTTACAGCAAATTTGAAAGGTGCTCAGGAAAATGGAAGTGGGTTTGCGGACTTACGTCAGGATCTGGAACATTTAATGAACAGCTGCAGCACAGAGAGAGACGCTGACAAAATCAACCAGCTACCCGGTACCGTTAGTATGCGCTGGGAAGCACAGCTGCCTCTGCTGGCACCCCTCCTCCCAGGAAGGCGACGCGTTTGAAACTTGCTCTGAAAATTTTAATGATTAATCAGCTTTAGGGAATGCAGTAGGGAGTGCAGAAAACATCGGGTTCTTTTCGGCTGCTAAACAGTCATAAGGCTTAACCAAGACACCCTCTCTTGCTATTATTTAATTCTCCCATTTGTAAAATGATGGAATAGCATTATCCTCACTAAAGGCTGATGTGATGCCTAACGAAATCTAATTAACACACTGTTTTAACTTGATATTAAAAGCAATGTTTACAGCTGTAAGGTGAATTTCTGTTCAGAGGGATATAGGGATTAAAGCTGCTTCTAGAACCATGCATTATTGTTCTTCTGTCTGCACAGATCTTTCACACTAGCCTGTCTGCAGTAACAGGGAGGCAAAATAATTAGATGTGAGCCCTGATTTCTAAATCAGGTATCAAGGGCTTGCCACCACCTCCGACCAGAAACACTAGAGATGGAGAGTTGGAGACTTCCACTGAAACAGCACACTTTGCCTTGAAATCAGATTTTTTTTTTTCCTTTAGGTAGCAACTCAAGTTTAGTGACCTTCATAGCATAAAAGTTTATGGTGCTTCACAATTTTCCCTTACATACTTAGCTCACTCAGGTATACAAAAGTTGGACAATTTTGCTCATTTTTTTTAGAAGAAGAGAAGCCAGTTGGGTTTGGTACTATTTTCTAAAAGAACGAGTTGTATCACTAGCTTCAAAGGCGGCTTATCCAAACTTGTAGCCGACAGGTCCGTAAGAGAGTCCTGACGAAGACCGGACAGAGGTCTGTGCCCCAGCGTCCCTCACCTGACAGTGGGTGCTTGGGAGTGCAAAGGGCCAGCAGAAAGCGGCCTGGTCAGGACACCCCTGTGGGATGCTGCTGCTTTCTGCGAATTTAAAAGCAGGACGGACAAAGTGACGGCAAGCAGACGTCTGTGTCTATGTGACTCCAGCACAGTCCTCTCTGGAGAGGAGAGAGAAATTCCAAGCAAAAGCTGTGAACTGTTTGAACTGTTTCCGTCTGTGGGACAACAAACGCAAATGCTGCTTTCCAAAGCCGAAAGGTAACGAAGGCACCCAAGATGCGGTAGCTAATGATTAGAATTTAGGAGGGTTACGATGTGTCGCGTTATGGTGTTTGTGTTCGGGGTATTCCAGCTGTTTTTATTTCAGGTGCTGTTCTAACAATTGCACTAGGAGATGAAGGAACAGAGAGGAGCACTGAGCACGGACCTTCATATTTTAATGCAGTGAAATGAAAGATCCCACATAAAAGGTCAGTGAAGTTGGTCACATTTATAAGAGACAAGAAGCTGGAGTGAGACAACAGGGAAAAGGACTGCTACCTTCCACTGTGATGCTGAACACAAAAGCAGAGGAATATTAAGCAGCAGGAGGTTAGTATATAATCTTAATGATTTTTAAAGTAAACCATTACTTTAAAACTTACCAGAAGAACTTCAGAAAATAGATAGGGAAACAATCCAGTCCTAGCAAAAATGTCCCAGTGTGCTTCAATGGTTGTAATTAATTGTTGCAGAGAATGTTCAAATGTTATTTGGTCACCTATCTTGAACAGAAATTTGGTACGTGGCTCTAATACAGTATCAACATGTAAAATGTAATCTGTTGATGGAAGCTAATCACAGAATCACAGAGTGGTCGGGGTTGGAAGGGACCTCTGTGGGTCACCTAGTCCAACCCCCCTGCTGAAGCAGGGTCACCTACAGCAGGCTGCACAGGACCTTGTCCAGGTGGGTCTTGAATCAGAGAAGGAGACTCCACAACCTCCCTGGGCAGCCTGTGCCAGGGCTCCGTCACCCTCAGAGGGAAGAAGTTCTTCCTCGTGTTCAGAAAAAGACAGCCTAGCTAGACAGCAGCTTTTCAAGCGACAGCGGCTAGGCTTGGTTATCACCTTCAATTGTCAGACGTTGGCATATGGGCCATCTGAAATGCTTCAACATTGGGTATCTATCTGGTTTAAATGAAGTTGGTGGTTTGATGTGGGAGTTTCCAGGTGAGATTTAGACCTACCATTGTGCAGGGTATCAGGACAAATATGTCTTTCTAGCACTGACTGATGAACAGTGATATTTACAATTTGATGAAATCTATGTATAGTTTATATATATATACTGCTGTATTTTATGGAATCCACATTTTACCGAAAAGGTGTGTATCCTGTACCTCTTAGCAAACTAGCATCACTGAAGCTATTCATTTCACCCACTCTTTGGGACTCAAAACATATAGATTTTGCTTGGAACTTTAAAACTATTTTTGTTTACCTCTTTGAAAGATGCTTAAAATTTGGAATTAGTAAAAAGAAATAACAAAATGAAATTAAAAATCCAACAGCACAACGATAACGAAGCAGGAGTCTGAAAAGGATTTCCAGGAAGAAAAAAGGAGGACGATGCAGACAGGTTACAGATGGAGGTACCTCTGCGGATCCCCTTGCAATCGTAGTTGCAGCAGCAACAGTGTTACTACGAGGGAGGCTACTGACAGCTTCTTTCCTGAGACTGACTGTTGGAAAAGCTCACCTGAGATAGCCTCCTTGTTTCAGACATCAGCAAGTTTAGTTTGAAACAAGTTTAGTTATAAACACATTTTAAACTACCCAAGCCCTAACTTGTTGGATCCGAAAGCACTCGCAGTATCCGCTGAGTCAGGAGAACTAGGAGAACAGTGGTAGCCAATTCAGGATGGAAAAATCATCTCGTGATGCAGATAGCTCTGAAGAAGATAATTTATGGAAGACTTAGGTCACAGAAGACTGGAAGTGTTTTAAGACAGAAATATCTGGTTCAAATGGAGTGTCAGCCAAAGAAAGAATATGGAACAGTTGGTGGAAAGGGAGTCCAGAGCAAAGGCGAGACTCTGCCACAGAGAACACTGTGGAGCCTGTGAACAAAGAAATGAATGCAGATCTTACCATCCTTCTTGCTCTTTTATGTCACTTACGGGGAGACTTGTAACGTGTTCTGGACGCCTGCCCACCCTCTGTGCTGATGCCTGCAAACAACTGAGAATGGCTCACGCCGAACTTCAAGGGAAACGGTGGGCTTTCGAAGGTGCAGCCCCTTTCCCTACAGTGTCTCCTTGCCAGGAGGTGCCAGAAGGGGAAGCTGCTGTACTGATGATCCTCCCCAAGCCCGTAAGTAACACCAAGAATTGGATTATTTGTTTTGGGATGCTTACGCAGCAACAGACTACTCAGTGGTAAAGGCGTGTATGTTGATTAGCTGTGTTTCTGCTGGTTTTCTCTCCGATACATCAGTACAGTCAGAATGAAACCAGAAACTTCATTTTTTTCTTTTGCTCATTGGAAAGGTTACAAGACTGAGAACAGTTGCTCTGTAGCAGATCTTCTGGCTGTTTAAAAGCTTCTGAAATAGAATTTAGCACTAAAGTAACTGGGGCTGGACTGAAGCTAAACTGATTTTACCTGATATTACACTTTCATGAGTTAGTTTTCCTCCCTCCAACTTGGTGTGCTATCAACAAGGATATGCTCAGTAGAAACAGGAGTATTTAAGACGTGGTTGTGTTGGGAAGCTACCAGGAAGAACTGGGATCAAGATGACGCTGTTTTCCCACACCCTTCTCTGTTGTCTTCTCAGAGTGACATTGCCTCTGTCTTTGCAATGTTAAGTACAGATCTGAGCACCACTTCTCTGCATGTTCAGAAGAGAAGTTTTAATCTTGAGAGGTACAAGTTATTGTACAGTTCTGCCATGTACAGTTCTCACCGTGCATCTGACAACGAAGTACACAACCCAATCAACGCAGGCTCGTTTAGAGGAGTCGGGAGGATTTGTGTGCACTTCACTTGTTGACATAATCCCATCATCTCCGGCAATGCAAACCAACAGGACCTTCAGTGCGCTGGGTACGTTGGGTGGTTGAGTGGCACCGATTCCACCAACCCCTCTGGCAGGTAATTACTGGCAGCGGAGCCCTGAAGGCTCTGTTCCCATAGAAGGGGCAGGAAGGGCAGGCTTATTTCCCTGGAAAACCCATGCACAAAAGCCTTAACACATAGGTGGTGTACAGACAGTTCTGAGAAAAAGAGAGGCAAAAAAAGAGACAACAGAAGACTCATGGGAGAGGAAACATTATGGTAAGGCTACTTAAGTTAACTTCTCTAAATGGAGTTAAGGGGGGGTGGTGAAAAAAAACAAGCCCCCTTTTGGTAGGTCTCTTTAAATTCTTTGCCTCAAGTATAAAGTACACAAAGCCTTGTGGATGTGTTTATTAATGTATTGGGATCTACTATTTTCAAGCTGTAAGAACAGAAATGATAGAGATTTAGTTAATGAGGGTTCTGTCACCTGCTTACTTGGGCAACCTAACAGAAGAGAGAAATGAAACGCGGCTATTACTAGCTGTGTATTCACAAAGTCTAGATGGTGACTATTTCTTTCTCACCTCATAGCAGTGAGGATGACAGGCTGCAGGAGAGTCAATGTATAAAACATCCAGTGAGTATTCCGAAAGGAAATTAAATGTCAGAAAAATGCAACCAGATGTAATGGATACCTTGAAAACAGGGCTTTAAATGTTCTTTACGCAAGCTTTCCACGCACTTGGAACTTTATTTTAGAAACTGTTCTAAGTACAGGAACACTGCTGGTAGTGTAAGCTATCTTCAGTTTCAATGGGGATGAAGTTTGGCAGTTCATTCATTTGAAAACAGTTACAGCAGCTTCATCAACCTGTTGTCCAGAGTGCACATACCGCTTTCTCAACATCTGGAAATCAACAATCAAGTAATTTTCCTTGGTGTAATTTAATTGCCATAGCAACCAGGAGGCTATTAAAAATTTACAGACAAGGGAAATAATAGCTTTAGGAAAGTGGAATGGCAAGTCCTCAACAGACAGACCCTTGGTACCTTCTAATAGTGACCGACCCAAGTCACACACTTGCACCATTTGCAGGTGTTAAGTCTCCCTTTCATCTTTCTGATGATCCCCGAGACTTCCAAATGCACAGTTCCCTTTGCTCAAAAAATAAAAAAAAGATTAAATGAGACTTATGCAAAGATGCTCGAGTTGTGCGAAGATGCCAGACATCACAGACAAGTGGTGAAGATACTTATTCTCCTCTGCAAACTCAACTGCAGGAATAGTAACATCTTAATTCCCGACATCTGTTAAGTGAATACAGCTCAAAGCCTTATTTCACATTAACCTAAAAATCTTCATTAAGCCACAGGAGGCAGTGGTTTGATTTTAAAAGTGCTGTGCAACTACCACTTACAATCTAATTACTGTTGATAATAATTCCCAGTTGCCGATCGGTATTTTTTAAAGCTTATGTTTGCTCTGTTATTTGTGGTTTATGCTGTGTAGTCATCCACAGAAGCTGTCCATTAGCTTGATTCCTCTTCCCTTGTTTCAGCATGAGCTTGTGTGATGCTTGAAAAGGGAATGATTTGCATTAGCATGAAAGAGATTGTGTTATTCCATTTATGAGTCTTTATACTAATAGTTGCATCAACATCATGTTCAGCAGTTTGAACTCTTAGCAATTTCCTCATGCAAACGACAAAGATTTAAACCCAGGGCAAATACTTGTTGACTCCACACTGACAGCTTTCAACTGTCTTGACTACACAGTAATTAGTTTGTGGCAAAATACATATGGATACCAGAAGGTTCAAGTGTATTTTAATACAGCATCAAGCAGCACGATTACTGCTGCCCGTAAAAGCAGAGTAGAACACACAGATTTTTTGGAGCAGCCCATTTTAAAATAATTGGGTTACAAACTTCAGCTTGACGTGATGCCAAATTCCTTGCCTCCTAAGATGCTGTCACTAAAGAATAAATGAACAATTTAAATCCCCTTATCCTTGACCCCAGTAACATAGTGGCTCACTGTAGGCTTAGCAAATGAAAAATCCCTTGTGGTGTGTTTACTTGTGTGTAGGAGGAAAGGGGTCTTACTTGTCTTGTCCTTGTTAAAATCCCCTTCTAGCTGCAGTCTGGAAATGGGCTGATACAGGTTGCACGGAATTGCAACGATGGCCCTGCTCGCAGAGTCCATCTGGCACCGCGCAGACCACAAGTCCCATCCCAGCATCTCAACTGCAAAAGCACTGACCCAGCGCGCCAGGGTAAACGGCATTGGCTGCTTCTGGAAAACGTAAGCTCTTTCCAGAAAGACAGAAAGGAGCCTCAGGTTCTTTCGAACTTTGCTATGCAACCACCACCACTACTCAAATTAAGACTGACATTTGAATGAAAATAATTAAACTTATTTTCTTTCTTTTGTAGGGAAAAAAGAAGTATAAATTTAATAAATCATCCACAATCCTGTCGCTGTTACCTGGAAAAAATGAATACTCAGAATTCAGCAATTTTGGGAATTAATTTTAATATTTGAGAATTATTTCCCTGGTACAACGTTCCAGTATAATTTTTTTACTGCCAAAAGATACTGACATTTGAAACCAAAATACAGGAATACTTTACAAATTTAAGAAAAAATAAATGCTAATCTATTGTCAAATACTTTCTGCATCCAGTGAACAGGAGAGCCTAAAGCTTTGTGAAATTGAGTATGTCCAATATTGTATGTAAAACAGACTTTTCACTTTTGTCAGGGAACAGGTCAAATGGTGATTTGATGGCTTTGGCTGAAGTTCACGTCACAGGAAGCCTGGAAGTTACTGGTAACAAGTCAGTGCTTCTCCAGCAGAAAAATAAGAACAAGACAGGTCTCATCGCTTGTGAGGCTGTGTGAGAATTTGAGGCTGTGTAAGAGTTCTTTCGTGTGTAATGTAATTTTTGAGAAACACCTTCTTCTGTCTTTTTAGGGAGCCGGATGGTATTTTTTCAACTCTTTGTTAAAAAGCCATTATACCTGCAATCTGGACACGGGCTAATACAGGTTACCCCGAATTCTAATGATGTCCCTATTCATGTAGTCCATCTCACGCTGTGCAGGCCATAGTTTCCAGCTCAGCATCTCAACTGCTTAGTTTTTTGTTTCATTTTTGTCCTGTTGGCCTTCTTGGCCACGCTGCTGGCTCATGGTGAGCCAGCTGTTGACCAACACCCCCAGGCCCTTTACCACCAGGCAGCTTTCCAGCCACTCCTCCCCAGGCCTGTACCGTTGCATGGGGTTGTTGTGACCAAAGTGCAGGACCTGGCACTTGGCCTTGTTGAACCTCATACAGCTGGCCTCAGCCCATCGATCCAGTCTGTCCAGATCCCTCTGCAGAGCCTGCCTACCCTCCAGCAGATCGACACTCCTGCCCAGCTTGGTGTCATCTTCAGACTTACTGACAGAGCACTTCATCCCTTCATCCAGATCATTGATCAAGTTACTAAATGAGACAGGACCCAAAACTGAGCCCTGGGGGACACCACTTGTGACCGGCCGCCAGCTGGACTTAACTCTATTCACCACCACTCTCTGGACTCGTCCATTCAGCCAGTTCTTTATCCAGTGAAGAGTACACCCATCCAAATCATGGGCAGCTAGTTTCTCCAGGGGGATGCTATGGGAAATGGTGTAAAAGACCTTACTAAAGTCCAGGTAGACAACATCCACAGCCTTTCACTCACCTACTACGTGGGTCACCTTGTCATAGAAGGAGATCAGGTTGGTCAAGCAGGACCTGCC
>Ga0065711_1031992_pt1 | contig 28251 bp, 12 predicted proteins | sample Hoacrofraction12_FD_59098 | JGI IMG/M metagenome (GOLD analysis project Ga0065711, IMG submission 59098) | Hoatzin crop microbial communities from Cojedes, Venezuela - Epithelial fraction 12 v2 (version 2) | ecosystem: Host-associated > Birds > Digestive system > Esophagus > Crop | place... | reverse complement strand
GGGGGGGGGGGGGGGGGTGGCGGACAAAAACCCCAAACCATACAAGTCCAGTCATGTCCAGAGCACTCTGAAGTTGCAAATTAATAGCACTGTACAACAAAATTAGAGCCAAAGCAGGCTTCTCCCGTTGTCGCTACAGAGGTACACTATTCAACAGACCATTTTTAGGTAATAAAAAAATCTGAGTGTTCGCTTAGACTGTTTCAAAAATTGCCCTGTTAGAGATTCAAGCAGGGAAAACAGTACAAATTTCAGATTATTTGAAAAAAAGAGGCTTCAAGGAAAATTCTTCCAACCAACCTAGGGACATCAAAGAGAATTTGTGTCTTTATTACCTCTCTGAGAACATGGGACCCAAACTACAGCTGTGATTCTCTCTGAACTCATACAATCTGCTCAAGTCTGCTTTCGCCCAGGCTCTAGGACGTTACTGCTTTGAGGAAACGGTATTTGAAAGGGTTATTCAGGTTACAAGTTGAAACTCCAAAACTTAGGAGACACAGATTTGCCAGCGTAATACAGCAACGTAACTGCAGCGTTAGTGGCTGGGAGAAGAGCAATTCCTCACCTGATAAAAAGCCTTTTTAGAGAGAGAGTCAGACCGGCAAGGCTGTTGTAGTCGGGAGAGCCTGTACACCAGGCTGGAGGCTGACGCCAGCTCCAGCCGCCGACACCGCTAGCTCGCGGCGCCCGTGGCGGGAGCGCTTGGCGGTGGCGGCGTACAGGGGTACTCACGCTCGACCTCGTGCCGGGGGCTCCCACTCCTGCAGCAGACTGGCCCGGCGGGGACACGCTTGCACGGGTTTGCAGCCACGCTGCTCTTAGTCCGAGCGAGAAGCCACTGCACTCGGGCAGCGCCTCTGCGGATTGTGAATTCGAGTTTTGTCTTTAGCAGCCTCCTGAGGATTTGTGCCGGGTACATTCAGAGCTCTCTGTCCAGTTTCTGCCGGCTGCCGCAGGGGAGGTGCTGCCCTGGGAGCAAAGCTATGCAGATATAGCAATCACCTACTGTAAAATCCACACCTATTCTCACATTTTGCTGTCTGCCTTATGACCATGTAAGTCACGCTCCTTTTCCATTTCTGAGCAACTAGAAGCAGTTGGACTTGGTTAAAGCTAAGTAGTCATGTCCCAAGGTCTTCCAGAACTTGTAGAAGGGGCTAGGTTAGCCAGGAACAGGGTGCTTTTGTTTTAAAATGGACTGTCTACATCTGGAGTTTATGTAAGTGTTACCTACATAAACAATTTGTGAATAACTCCACATACACACAAGGTTCTCCCCCATTTGCTTGTTGAACAGAAGCCCTGGCTGAAACGCTCAGAGAATACCCTGCCAGGTCCAGAGGGCAGGGTTTCGGTGAGAGAGGACTACCATGCCCCTACAAACTGCGTCCGCCTCCTCTCCAAAACCTGCAGCGTTAGACGCAGCCACACTTTGGAGGAATAGGTGGCATCGCCACACTGACGTACGCGCAGCCTGCACCAACTGGAACCGTAAAGCCGTTTCTGTTTTCTAAGCTCCCCAGCTGGAACTGCTGCACTTGACAATCTACCCTCTCCCAACTCTAGCTGTGCCTCCACCGAGTACACGCTGCCCTTTAAAACATTAGAAGCACAAGTTCGTTTCCTTTTAAATGTAACTTACGTTTCTAAAAAGATTGTAAGATTGCAAACTATACAACTAAGTATGTAACTTATGTTTGTAAGTGTAACTTGTGTTTCTAAAAAGAATGTAATGTAACTTCTGCTTCTAAAAAGATTATAAGATTGCAAACTATACATCTAGGTTTGATCTGAGAACAAATCTATTTTGTTGGATCTAGAGAATCAGGTTAAAAGTGATGTGATGGAAGTGATTTTCTTCTTTCTGGAGGAACAGAGCTAAGCTTTAGCCAAAGCCAACTTCAGATTACATACAGTTCCCCCAAAAACTTCAGTGCATAACTTGAAAGCACGCGCTTACTGGAGACGGGGCTTGTGGTGCCAGCGGAAGGGGGGTCTGACCCTCAGACCCCTTTTTAAGTCCCCGCATTGTCCCAGCCAGCCAGTGGGCTTGGAAGCACAGTGCAATTCCAAAACACTAAATTTCCCTTCACAGCAAGAACGGAAACCTCGAAGAAGCTGAGTATTTCAGTTTAAGCGCAGCCTCCTAAAATCTGGAAGTTGGTTTCTGTCTGTACGATCACCCTGAGGTCTTTTTGTTTATCTCAATCTTATTCCAGCCTTCTGAGTACGCAAACCTGAACTGGAAATCTACCAAGCACGGGAGTCTGCATGACATTTCCAGCCTGTCCTGCTTTTGACCTGGCCAAAAACATTGGCATATCAGACTTGCTCACAGTTTTCCAGCATTTATACCCTTGGTCACGATGAGAGCAAGGAAATGCAGAGCAGACCAAACAAAAAAATAATTAACCAAGCTTTCTTAGACTCTCAGAAGGGGCTTGGTTCAAATCCAGTTGAGATGTAGATGAAAGTTCAGCCCGTTCATTTTATTACGGTTTGTTTACCTACATCTAATTTCATTTTAACTTGTTTTCCTTTTTTCATCTATTTTGTAGCTCTCCCTTGCAACAAATAAAAGAGATATGCCTGTTATGAGCATAGCTGTCGGAAGAAGTGAAGCCCCACAGGCAAGTCCGACCCCTGCTAGGCACCCCCCCCGCCCCGGACCCAAGGGTTCGTGTCAGGGGTCCTGTCCGGGCCAGCCAGCATCAGCTCCGCGCGAGGTGGGGACACGCCAACATCTGCCCGACGGCGTGATTCCGGGCTGGCCGGCAGAGCCCACCGAGACGGCGCTGCCTGGGAAGGGGGTGGGTGAGCACGGCCCTACGTTCCAAGACTCAGCCCCTCTCCCAGAGACCTTTGCCAGAGCAGCTCCTGCAGAGCTCCGGCCACAGGCACGGGCGTGATGGCGGACAAATACCCTTGGAGCTCATAGGAATTGCCACGATGCCCACAGCGGGGTTCAGAATGTAAACATCACAGGTTATCTGACAACAAAATGCAGCTATTTGCAAACTAAATCACTCTCCCGCTTCTTCCTTGTCCCATTAGGTACCTAGTTAGCTCCGCATCATACACCTTCATCTTCCTGGTGCCATAGGTGGCTCACATTAAGCATGAAATCATATTATTTGCACAGGAAGGCTACTAGCCAGCGTGCCACGTGACTGAATATCGCATTGAGCCCCTTCTGTTCAACGGCTTCACGTTCAGCTTAGCTCTCGCAATGTCCGCTAAATACAAAAGCATGTATTGCGCTGAACGTGTGCTAAAATACTCAGCAACTATTTGGAATAACAGTTCAAAAAAATTAAAATTAGTTCTTCTGTGGTTCATTTTTAATGGGCAGGGCGAAGGGCTGGATTTTTTAACCTTGATTTTATCCGACTTAAATAAATAGCAGAGGAAATGAAGGGGTTTGGCTGTTTTGTTTTTTGTGGTTTTTTTTTTAAAGATTTTTGCCTTGAGTGATTTGTTAGCTTTTAGTGCTTTGCGTATCCTAGCATTGTTACAGAGAGCAGCTCTGAAAATGTGCAGTGCATATCAAGGAAGAAATGCAGCCCTATAGAAGGCTTACACTCTGACAGGGAGAAACAGGCTCCGCTGCACCTGAGGACTTAGTTCATCAACAACTACAACACAGAGCAGGAGTCTCCACTGGTTGATGTTATGACTGGAATAACACAGGGCATTTAAGCAGCACGTCACGTTCTGGGTACCTGAGGTATTTTACAAACAGCTTCCCTGCTGGAAGGCATAAAGCAGAGTTTCACTTGCTATTGGATCCTCCACCAGTCATCTAATGTCACATTTTTGTCTGTGCGGTTTCTCAGAATTAGGTAATACACAGTATCTTTAAATGCACCTGGGAACTCATGAGTCTAACTACTGACCACGATTGCCAGTGTCAGACATCTCAGTTTGAAAATGGGATATTTGGAACTTGACCATAAGAGGCCTTAATCATAATGAACGAAGTGCACTTCAGCACAGACTTTCAAGGAAGATTGCTCCCATTGAAACAAAAAAAAAGAAAGAGAGAAAGCCAGCAATCATTTAACACTACACACCCTTGAAGAAACGTTCCTGAGTACCACCCCAGAAGCAAACCCTCTACTGACCGCTGAAACTGAGGTCAGGATGTAAAAAGAGCCGTATCTCCATGTAAAGATGTAAAGAACTCTATCTCTTTTCCCTGCTTGTGGGAAGACTGCAAGGTGACAGAAACACCAGGGCTTAGGAACAGGCTTTCAGAATGATACAAAGCTAAATTTTAGTTCTTCTGAAGCTAAAAAGGAATTTCCCTCTTGATCTCAAGGGGAGCAGGGTTTCCCTACTGTTTAAGATTCTTCATAATGAAAAGGTGCTTTTCTGTTTCGGTTCTTGCAGCCATCTTGCACATTTGCTGGGACAGAACAAAAGCAGAAACTACATTTTACAACACACTTCGAGCCTAGTTTTTCTAGCAAACTATACATTTACAAAACAAGTTTTTACAGCCAGATTTGGGATAGAAAAAAAAAAAGTAAGGCCATCTATCCTTCAAGTGTCTGTGTATAGGATCTTGCCTAGATCAGAGACCTGCTACCTTAACGTTACCTACCGCAGGACTAATGGGAAGGACAAACCCATAACCCACTCCTTCACGGAGCTGGCATAAGTCTGTATTTTAGGAAGCTATTTGTCAGGAGGCTCCCCCCTTTCTAGAGAGACTGTTAGATTTTCAGTCTTTGCTGTACAAGAGAGTCTTTCCTGAAGCTAATAAAACACTTTGTTTCTGGAAAAAAAAGTGTAGTTTTACAAACAATTATTTTCAGTTGAACAACGTAACCAAAAATGCCAGCTTGGCTTCAGTTTTTCATTAGAAATATGTTCAATTTTTGACAAAAAGCAAAACTGCCTCACTTTCCTTTGGGCAAAGGTCGGTTTCTCATTTAAAACTGTTTTGATAAAAGATTTCTGATTAGTGCTGCCCTGGGTCTCTGAAACGTTTAGCTGAAACGCGTGGCGGGCAGGAGCACGGGCCAGGATCTGGGCTGGAGCCCTCGGTGGCTTTACCTCCAGCCCACCGACAGTGGTGTGGGGCTGCCCCACGCTGCCCCGGAGCCCCTCCGCCGCCCTCCACCCCAGCCAGAAGTCACTCACCAGACACAACGTTTCAGGGAAGCCCTAGGCCAGCAGCACGTTTTGCTGCTCTCTGACTAGAAGACTGTTCCCAGTTTGGTCTGGTATTTTAAAAGCGCCGTTACCTTGCAGCAGCTACTGCTACAGGACCCACAGTTACTTGCGTCTGGGTTAGAGGCAGCTCCCGTCTCGCAGAACAGTTGTAAATAATACAGCGCTCATTGTGCAGATAGCGGGGTTATTCAGCTACACTGTTTGCTCTCAACTTCAGTGTTCCTGAAAATTAGCAGAAAAGCTATTTATCAAGATCATACAGCCATCACATCACCACAACCCTGATCACACCAAAAAAAGGGAAAATTGGGCTAATGTAGCTTTTTCTAAATGGTGATTATAGTCAGTCGATAGAAGTGCTGTTTGCATGACCGAAATCAGCTTGCTTTGTGCAGTTTCTTCCAATAAAACTATTATAAGATCCTTAAGGGCGGAGTGGCTTGCTCCCTCTTACCCCCTTGTATCAATAATAAGCTACCAGGTTGTCCCACTCTCCTTCCCCCCTTTTCTTAAATTTTATTTCCCGAGTCCCGTTCTGCGGCGGCTGCAAGCCTTATTTCAGTTCTTTAGCGGCTGCAGAGGGCAAACACACAGCAGATGTCAGTGCATTACAAAACTTGGTTTGAGCATAACAAAAGAAGCCACAAATGAGAAAGTTAGACCAGAAAAACAAAACGCAGGGAACTGCAAAGCTTTGAAGCTATCAAGGAGGTCATCCCTCTGTGTTTGACACTATCTCCTTAACCACTAACACGGGGAGCACTGCTGCGACTTGACAGCTTCTCCTGCCGAACGCTTCCACAGCTTTGAAACCCTGCACCCACCCAGGCTTCTCGGGCACTGACGCACACGCTTCCCAGCCCGCACGGGAAAGGGACGCCTGGGTATATTTTCCCCTTTTGCACAATTTAGACAGTAGAAGGTCAGCAGGGAACGGAGCAAATGGAAAGCACTGCTGCTGCTCACTTCGTTCTGTAACTAGAGATTCTCTCCCTGCTGTAGGAAAGCCAGCCTAAGCAAAAACTTTCCCTGGCCGGGGTGTCACGGCTGCGACGGAGGTGGGTCGCTGAGAGCCGAGCTACGCATACCCCACACCAGACACGGGTCCTGCCCCTGCGCCTCCCGACGTCGCTGAAGTCGCAGCAATCCCAGAGCAAGAGAGAGACCCAGTTCAAGGCCTCCCTCATTTGCCCCCGCAAACAGGCGCCCTGCTCGAGCGCCTCGGGACCCTTGGGCCACCAGGCCCGCTCGCCGGCAGCCGCGGACACACACCTGGGTGCGGGGCTTCCTCGCTCCGTGCGACGCGGATCGCTGCCTGGCAGGGGAGAGCCTCGGCCCCAGCCAGCCGCGCAGGGAACGGCGGAGGGGTGGGGTTTGTGTCCTGCTCGGAGAAGCAGAGCAGAATGTTTGTCTTTCTTATCTCAGAAAGGAAACCTATGGGAAATGCGATGCTGTATTCCCCACTGTTCTCCTGTCATATAATTATAATGCATTATGCAAAGCAAAACCTTTTGGAAAATCAGTAGGGCTAATGAGAAGACAGTCCCTGCTTAGGAGGTGCTTTGCTTTTCTTCCTAAATTCCACAAGTCTCATCTGAGGAGCCATTAGTACAAAAACAAAAGATGAGCTACACGTTTGCGTCAGGAAAGAACGAGGCAGCCTGAGAGCCCCGTGGCATTAGGAGAATACTTGTTGCACAAGGCAAATCTCTTTTCCCCAGATAACGGACCCAGGCCAGATTTTTTTCGGACTTCAAAGGAAGAACACAGTAGGGCCTTACCACTGCCAAATTGCTAAGTGGAATAAAAAATTGTGATTTTGCCATTAAATACTTGGTAGAAATTCAAGACTTTAAAAAAAAAAACAACAAACCCAGTGATGCTATTGCATTCTATACTGGAAAAGGATTAATTAGAATTTCAAAGGCTCTAAGCGGTCACTGGAGAAGAACCCGTGCACATAGCATTTCTGCGCCACGATGCCCAGCTTACCGCATTTATGATCACAAACCCCGCCAAGCTACATTCTACGTACTGTGAGGCCAGCGCAGACGATAACAAAGCAGCATCTAACACTGATGATCAGTATGTGCCTTACATTCTGCCAACAGAATTTGCCCTTGAAGATTCACTAAAAGCTCACAGTATTTCTCTTAATTCCGCTGCACTGGATTAAAAAACAACTCAGAAATAGCTGGGAAGGCTGACGTGAACAACATCTCTAATGAGCTTTAATTTTCTTAGTGAAATGCTTAATGAAAATCTGATGAAGAGGATACTCAGACTATATAAGATGGTGGTAACAAACCCAGCCCTCCAACAATGCAGTCACTGCAGAAACTTTAAAGAGCTCGGGACTAGAGTTTAAAGAGCTGAGCACACATAGATAGGCACAGGTACACATTTTAAGGACTGCTCAGCACTCCGTTGGTACCACTGTGACTCTAAGAAACAGAGCTTTTTTTAAAAAAGAAAAAAATCTAAACCACTGAGCTCTTTTCAAATGTAGCGACTCGTTACCAGACCTAGATGGGAACCAAAGTCCTCTGCAAGAAGTACGATCCATATCAGTTTCTGCTTCTGCAGCCTGCACTCCTCAGGGTTGCCTACAGACACACACTCAGGAAATTACACTGAATTAACGTTTAAAGTGGATTAATTAATTGGCCTCAGTCCCCAACTTATTCACAATCAAGAGGTTTTCAAGTTAACTAAGTTAAAGGCAGTTTAGAGCTCTCAAAGAATTCCTATGCAGGATTTTAATGCCGTTAAAGTAATTTGTTTTAAATTCACATCCTCACTTAATTTGGTGGGGTTTTTTTTAAGCCTTCCTATGTAAATGGGTGTTAAGGCAGCACAGAAAAAGGAGTTTGGGTAAGTAAACTTGTCATTTTTAAAGTTAACCAAAAAAAATGCTTAATATCAGCAAACATTCCCAGATCACTTCGTGAGGGCTCTACCAGCGAGCTTTGAAACTGTGCTGGTTTTTTTTTAAGGGAGCATCAGCACAACAGCAAGAAACTTGTCGAATGGGAACGCTTCGCCGGCAGGTACCCGGCTCTCCGTGGAACGCATGCAAGCGCCAGAAAGTGTCCGCAGGGACGCCAGGCCTCTCAGCACTTTAAGTGAAACCGAACATTGTCACCCCAAGAATCAGGTAAAAATAACGAGACCACCCCAGGCCCCCTGCGGGCCCGGGAGAGCAGGAGGCGTGCCAAAGGGCGTCCCTGGCCCTGGGTGGGATGGGGTCCAGGCAGGTCCGACCGCAAGGGTCACAGCAAACACAGGCAGAAACGGGCGCGTTTGTACCTGTGACAGCCACGACGCAGGCATCCTCCGCCTGCCTGCCTGGAACCACTTCTGCAGGGAAGCAGGCCCATGGGCACGGACCCTCTGGCAGTCGCTGAACTGTACTGTATTTACTACGATCAGCTTTTTCTTTCTGTGGCTGGAATTTTTAGTTACTACAAAAATGCGTCTCTCATTGCTTCGCTTTTCTCAGTTGCTGCTTAAAAATAAAAGGTTTGTGTTGGTTGAAGTCTATTTGTTGTCAGCTGGCTTCATGTTTAGGCGGCCTGTAACACCTCGCGTCAACAGGAAAACCCTCAGCTCTTACTGTGAAACATTGCAGGCCTAAATCTTAAAGGTTGGAAAACGGGAGATAAATTATTTATTCAGACTTCAGTATCTGTCATACTTGCTTGCATTAACAACAGTAAACTGCAAAAGCAGACAGCACACGACCGGTGCAACGGGCAGCGGGACTGCTGGCAAGGCACAGGCCGCAGAAGGCTTCTCTGCAACCTGACCACAATCTGCTGCAGCCGCTGGGCCCTCTTCAGACTGAAACACAACCAAAGTAAACGCGGATCACATCGCTAGGCGAGGCCTCCAGCACAGCTGATTTTAACTTTGTTCCTTTATGTGAAACCATCACCTGTATCTGAAGCACAACAAATGACACCTAGAGAACACAGTCTAGCTGTTGCTCCCGAACCCAGTTTATTTCCCACTTTCCACTTACAGAGTGATGAGGTGTTGCCCTTCGTTCCCTGCTACTGCTGTCCTAAGTGCTGTGGGAGCACGCTGACTGTCCTTCTGCCGGCAGACCTGGCCATAATTTGACCAAGCACAGGATTAGTCCTCTACTCACACAGAAAAACAACTCCAAAACAAGATGTGCATTTTGTCTGCGAGATTCTAACTTCACTGTTTATTGCTCTACAATAGCTAAAAAAATAATAATCCAGACTTGCATACTCTTTGGAGGACCTATTGCCAATACTCCATTGCATTCGCCTGCTTTCAGAGGACAACTTCACTACTTAAAGCTCACTCACAGTGTAATTCAGTGAACTCAAAAAGAACCACCTCCATGTTATTATCAGATTTCATCCACATATTAGGTTTCATCTGACTATTTCTCATTTGAGAACAGGGCTACACAGAGACACCACAGCTCTGGAATAAATAATTACAAGAGAGAAAGTTTGTCCCAGAGCCTGCACTTACCAGTTACAAGGATCATAGTCACTACACAGGTTAGTACGTGAAGGAAGGACTTGATACATAGAAAGGCGCTCTTTAACTGCTCGCGTTTGCTAGCTAGACAAGCTTTTTTTAAAAGAATATGACCAGAACTGGAAGCCTGAAGAGAAGGCACGCTGTGCTTCCTGGATATTCAGGAGTCTACAGAAAGAATTCACTGGAGCCCTTAAAGCAGTATTAAGACAAACTAAAGCAAAACAAGAGTATCTGTGGGTTAAGCAGCAATATAACGTTTCTTTTATCTCAAATAAATTTAACCGGATCAAAAAGCTATTTAAAATGCAACCGAAATTATTGTGGAGATTTTAGGGTTTTGCTTATATTATAATGGAAACAGTATTTGCTGCCTTTCAGTGCTTTGTATACATCCTAGTGTGTCTAAATGAATGCGGAAAACAGCAGCACTGAGCTTCTTTGTTGTCAAAACCGCACTCCTACTCCAAGCAGGGACTTCATTACAAAGCTATTTTCAGCAGGCGTTCAGCTGCTCGGATGGAAGCAAGCAGATACTCCTGTTTGCGCTGTGCTCCTGTCGGAGCACGACACAGCGCAAGAGGGGACGAGGCTGGAGTCACACGTGCAACTCCAAAGCCCTCACACCAATCCGAGCTGGAAGGCAAACGCGCTCTGCTGCATAATCCACTTTTGAACATGGATTTTGAGCTTTTTGAAAGCACACAGCTCTCGCCTGGACATGCAGGCAGGCAGCCCTTGGGCCAGAGTTGGGCAGCACGGACTGCTTTGGAAATGCCACCTCTCGTGCGAACTGCAAGTGCTTTTTAAGGACTGAAATAATTCCGGGTGCGAGTAGTTCCTGATTGCACAGATTTTCAGATAAGGATGGAACTTAAAGAACGAGCTGCTTCTCATCACACACCGTCTCTCCAGGTGCCTCTCGCACAGATGCAGCAAGCTGGGACTGCCGTTCCATCGCTCGTGCTTTAAATGCGTCTGCCAGACCGCTTGCTACCTCTGGCTTTTGTACAGGGCTGAACGAGAAATGTCTCCTTCCACCAGGAAATCTGCTTCACTACAGCAAATGGAAATTTACTGTTGACTTTACCAAGTCCACGTTTACACGGGTCTTAGCAACAACTAAAATGACAAGGAATTTCTATTTCTACAAAAACCAAAGTTCAGAATAATTCACTGAAGTGCAGCAGTTGCATGCAGGTATGAGCCTAATCAAATGCTTAGCAGCATGTATGACAACTGCTGTGAGAAGGCTGTGCTTTTTTTTTTATAATAAATATCAATGCCACAAAACTGTGCCCTTCTCAAGAGGGTCTTTTAAATAATGTAAGTAATTTTGGAGCAAAATACTAGTAATCCAAGTAATTAAATTTATGCATGGTATAACAGTAAGACATTTAAAAAACATAATTATCAGGTATTCCCCGTTGAAAAATATAATAGATAACAGTAGACGAAGCCCAACATTCAAACACATCTAACAAAAGTAATCAGCGTCAGTTTCCCCGAGTAAGTTCTTGTCAGAGGGAGAAACACATCACTTCCTTCTCATCTTTTCAAGTAAAAAATTTATCCTCTCCGTGGCTTTTAAAACGCCACCCAAAGGGGCTGTCAAAGCAAACAGAGAGGAGCTGCCTGTTGGGAATACTCACTGAAGGGAGACAGTGTTTTGCTGCAGCTTCATAAAATTTTAAATCTGTGCATGATTTTGGATTTCCTTACCCACTGTCTCCAGCTGCCTTCTCCTGCTCCGGTGTTTCTTAAAGTGACCCAATTATTGTCACCTAATTAGTGCTGGAGGAAAAAAAGGGCTTCTGTCAGACAGAACTCCTTAAACAAATTAGTAAGGTCCTTAAAGACATGAATCGGGGTTTACAACCTATTGTAAAGATTCATGCATCAAATATGTTCAGATTTGTGAGACAAAAGGAGTGGAAAATGAATTGAAATTATTTACTGCTGAACATAGCGAGACTTGTGAAAATACTGGCAGAGAAGTGTACAGTAGAGATCCTTATCGCAGCAGTTCAGCCACAGGTGTTTCCCCATATTACTAGGTTATCCTTATCCAGAATAAATATTTAATGTTAGTATTAACAAAGAAAATCTGTAGCTCCAAGAACAATCTCTGTGTATTTAAAGCTCAGTGATGATTATCCACTTTAAAATCAATTGAATTGTAAGTATTCAACAATTTTACACAATACAGATTTTCAAACTGTAAAGAGAAAGCTCCCAGTCCCCAGAGGCGCCTCTCCACGAGCCAAGCCTCCAGCCAGCTCTCCCTCCTGGGACCAAACCCACCCGCAGCAATACTCTTCTGCTGCCTCGGCCGACTTTTTTTCCCCCCAGAGATGCCTTCACCACGCACAAGCGATGCGTTACCGTGCCGCACCCACCCACTGCCATGGAGGCCAGGGTTCCTGACAGCCCTCTGTTGCTCGTGCCTCTCGGGAGATTGCCCTTCAACTCACAGACTCTTCTCCTACTTCGTAAATCCCTTCCGCTTAGTGGCTCAGCACAAATTTACCACCCAGCACCAACAGCAGGGCTGAGTCAAGGTGCGATGATTCCAGAGGAATCATTTGAGTGCACTCACGTTTGACACTTGATGACCCGTGAGTTAAGGTTGGGTCCTGTCAGAGCAGGAGCTGGGCAGGCTCAGAAGACAATCCCCAAGCCTGACACCCACAAAGCCTGGGGCACCCTTTCTGCCAGTGACAGAGCTTTGGGTTTTTGGCAGGGGATGTCCAAGAATCCCCCTCACTATGTTAAAATTCCCCAGAATATTAGAAAGACGCAGCAGTTGGATGGGGTCACGCTCCTACCAAGAAAGTCTAAAGCCCACCTTTGTGATATAGAAAACACCAGGAATGGATTCTCAGGGTATTTTGGATGTCCAAAGAACACAGAGCCCAGCACAGGCAGTGGGATCTGCAGCTCAGGGGACACTGAGAACATCACACAAGGTTCGCTGGATGAAATGAGAAAATGGGTTTCCTGCTATAGCCTTCTTTGAGTTGGCATACGAGTGCCAAAATGGATTTGGTTATTTTCCTGCAGCTTAGATACTAGGTGTTTCTTCCCAGCTTTAAACACTTGAATGCTCTCGATACACACCTACCCACAAACTCAGCTCACATGCAAAGCTCCCATCTTTTTTCCTAATTCTCAGGAGGAGAGTAACAAAGAAAGAAAGGGTAGAAGAGACATAGGCTTCTACTGCAAAACTTCCTCTTTTCTTTATTTTCTAACTCTCAAAGCTCTTTGTAGCTTTCTCATTTTCCTAATTTTAACCCCTTTATCATGATTTTTGTCTGACAGGTCTTTCACCACCAGTACATTCATGCTTGACTTCCCGCCTCTTCTCTCCCCTTTCTATACCCCGTGTCTTGCACACCCCACCACCCTCGCAGCAAACCGACTCTGTGTAAACGCCTTTCCCTCCGCCACTGAGCACAGAGACGTATCCCTCCTTTCCTGGGGGAATTTGCCCCTCTCTCAAACTCTCCTACTTTCTTTTCTTATGAGTTACTGAGCCTGCAAGTTCTACTGACCTCTTCCCTTTTACTGACTCTTCCCTTTGCATGAGTCTTTCTCAAAATTTTATGAATGGTTTGGGGAAGATGAAAATCATCCCTCTCGTCGGAATAACTTTGTCAGTGAACTTTGGGAGGTAGAAGATGACAGACCATCAACCCGTATGCCACCTGCGGTGCCCCGGGCTCTCCCAGGGTGCCTTTGCACCACCCCTGCTATGTCTCTACGATCACTCACGCTCTTCCAACCTGCTTTTTCTCGGTTTCTTCTCTCACCGTTTCTTCTTTCCTCGTAATTCCCATTCTTCCTCTTTTCTAAGTGAGCAACTCTCCTCACTCCAAATAGCCCATTTCTGGAAAAACATATCACAAATTGTTTTCTTTTTGCCTTTCCTTTTTCAAAGCTAAAGTACATCTGCCTGGATTTGGTTATTTCTTACAGCATTTTCTTCCTTTTTTTTTTTCCCTACTTGGGGAAAAAAAAGATGAAGATTCTCATGTCTTTGACTATTTTAGCAAAAAAGTTTAGAAAACCAAGGTAAAAGTTAAAGACTCTAAAGAAAATAAAGCAAGTTTAACAGAACACCATTCTTTGCGCCGAAGAAAACTCTATCAGCATTTGCTTTCGAGCAGCCTGCATCAATCTACCGGGGGTGAAGAGAGTGGCCAAGAGTCTGATGAGGTTGTGTGGGGAGGAGGATGGAGATGCAGGGGTGGGAAACCTCCATGAGCAAACCCTGCACCCTTGTGTCCTCCCGCTGAGTACAGCTCAAGAGCCGGGTCCACTCTAGAGAAGTATGAGCAGCAACTCAGGGCATGAAACAAGAGTAGAACACTGCATCAGACCCTCCTTCTGCAGGCTTTCAGCAGCAACAGTTTCCTTAGAATATAATCACTTTATCTTGTGGTTTTAAATGCAAGCCTGCTTCTAAACAGTGGAAATCTTTACGGGAGATAATCGCTTTGGGCTAGAAGCAATTGGTAAAGATGACTGATAATAGCTGTGCAATTATCGTTTAAATGATGATTTCTACTTAACAAACACCAGTACACCCTCTGTATCACTTCTGGCCTACACGCTTGCAGTGTTCCAGGCGTTACTGTCCATGCTGCTCCCGCATGGCTGCACGCAGCGGGCAGCTCCCCCACTGCCCCAGCACGGCCCGGGCAGAAGAGGCAAAGCCTCAGGGGGCCCAGCTGGTGCTGCTGACCCCCGCCCTGTGCCAGGGCACTGCTGTGCCATCTGGTTCAGCCTGCCGACCAGTTTTCTCCAGTTGCTGCTCACTGCTCTTTCCTGGGCACCTCCATGTCCACCTATAGCCCCTCAGACTAAGCGCAGGGGCTTGGGACTACTTTGGGCGTACGGGCAACGGGCACACAGGGTCCCTGCTGCGGCCGCGAGGCCCCCTCCGTTGTCACAAAGCAAACGGGGCCGGAGCCTGCTGCGGCGCAGACCCCAGGGCCCGCGCTGGCCCCTGGGCTGCCCAAGGCAAGGGACACAGGCCGCCATGCTCTCCATGACGGGCAGCCGGCGCCGAGGGTCCCCCGGGAGACCAGGCTACCCGTCCTCCTCGCTGCCCTGCAGGGACCTCAGGGACCAGCCCACGCTCGGCTGGGTCCGACCAGCGGCCGGAGCCAGGCCAATTGCTTCCATACGCAGCCCAGCATCCTCAGCCAGCCAAACCTGCTATTTTTAATTGAAATTATTTACAAATGCATTGGATTTCTTTTTCTCTCGTTTTAGTTAGTTCCAGGAGCTATGGACTAGATTCAAACAAATAAAAAGCTGGGGATTTTTGGCTGGTTGGATTTTTTCTCTTTGGATAAGACAAACAGCGAGATTAAAAGCATCTCCAAGCTTTCTATAACGCTCATGAGAGGAGTAATCTCTATTAACACACTCAGTGAAATTGCCCGATGGAATCAAAACTGTTTATACAACCAACAGTTAGAGGACTGGTATGATATTACATAGGTGGACATAAATGGTGCTAAACTCAGCCTCTTTTTTCAGTAAGCGCAGCATTATATCTTTTCCTTACGCTACTTAAGATCACAAGTCCACTTTGTCTTCATATATGGTATAACACTGTTGTATTAAAAAAAAAGTACATGGGACAAAGTACTTGTCCCTACCGCCTCGCTATTCCGATGTCGTAGGGCACAATAAGAGTCTCTTTCAAAGTCTTGCAGAAGTAAGGATGTAAAGCTGTGCTTTCTTTGCGCTGAGGAATGCAGCATTAAAACCAGGCTTCTCTGTGGGACATCTCTGGGGGACCCAGAGGAAGCCTTGTGCAAAGTGCTTCCTGCGCTTTGCTGCTTCTCCTGGGAGGGGATGAAGATTAGGGACCTAATTCCACCCAACATCCTCCGGTTGTTTTAGCTGTCCGCACAACTGGCTTCCTGCAAAGAACCTCATCTAATTAACTGAAACTCATGACTGACTGGCGCGTGCTGTGTTATGAAGCACAAATATGATGGCATGTTTTCACACTGCATAGCTGACCCGTCCTTCCCCACAGTGCCATCGGGATGGCACTCTGAGCAATATGTTCGACGCAGGCACGCTGCCAGCAAATATAGATGTTTCCTCTCCTTTCATGGGTCCTTCATACTGTCTTGCCTAGAAGATTGAACATATTCCACAGCTCTAACAACAAACATCGTAACCTTGCAAATAGCGACACTTGGAGTTTTCTTTAATATTTGTATTTTCTGACCCCAAAAGGGAAAAGAATTTACCATACATAGACTGGAAAAACAGTGTGCTAATTTCACTTATCAAAGGCGTTCAAACCAAAGAGCCTGCCACTAATAATAGTGTGTTAGAAAATCTTCTTGAACACAACATGTGTTACTGTATTTTAGTACATGCTGGTACCTAGCCCTAAATGTCAGTATTTTCACAGCGTAATTCCTGTCAGCTCCCAGCTCTTACGGCATCAGAGGATGAGTTCAAAGGAACACGTTTTTCTGCTTTATAAAAACAGTTTAAAGATAAAAGCCAGTTTTGACTAAAAAAAAAAAAAAGAAAATGAAACTATTAAACTACATTAGCCAAACAATTCTGTACAAGGCGAACGCCAATCAAAAGAAGATGACAGTATTTTATAGTGAAACCATATTAGTACCAGTAATCAACTGCCATTGCTTAATGCCTTATGCAATACTCAGTGTCTTGCAGCTGAGGAAATGGTAAAAATCACATCAGCTATTGAACAGAGAAGACTGAAACAGAACTATCCTCCTTTACATCACCGGACAACGTTTGATACGTGTAATGAACCCACTATCGACAAAACATCTTTTCTAGCTGCATGAGTATGCAGAAAAGAGAAGAGAAAGTGACAGAGTATTATTTTCTATATTTATAATTAAAACAAATAAATATCAGTCACATGGCTTTAAGCATTTAGTTTTCTGTAGATCTTTCAAAACTTTTTTGACCCAGCACTCGGTGCTCTGGAGCTTATCAATGACACCAGGGGTCAAAAGTGTTAGTGCGACTAAAATTACTTGGACAAAGCCAGAACCAGGTCAGATCGCCATGGGATAGTCCCAGAAGGCCTCCTGTAGGCTGCTGCCACCAAGGAGTTCTAAGGAAAGGAAAGGAAAGACCATGAATCAAACATCCCAGAAAATTCACAAGCAAATGTGTTATTAATCAAGGAAAATAAAAACAAAGTTTATTAAAATGCCTTGTAATAGTACATTTCAAAACAACACAAAGACGTCTTATGTGATGACCATTTTATCACTGAGGCTCATTCCAACTGAGTTACATTCTTCAAACCCAAAGAGCCACAAGTGTGCCAGAAAAGAAAATAAACACTGCAACGATGTGTGCAGTCACACATCTAATTTGACGATTGATCTCACAATTTAAATAGACACTTTCCACCCAAAATAAATGCAGAAGCCTGTATCAATGGCACTTCTGCAAACTGAAGCTAGTGGTAGGACTGGTACAACTCACACGTTTCCTTCCATATTTAGCTGAGAAGTTCAGCTTGGGACCCCAATGAAGGTCCTTAGAGCATAAGAAAACAAAGCAGAAGGGGTTTACTATGTTCTGTATGATTTGGAACACCATATTAAAATATTTTTTAAGTTACTACAACATTCTCATTTATTGCAGAAATATTTATGAAGGAGACTGATCCTCATGCAGTGCAAGCTGCCTTCAATTCATCAGTTTCAGCGACTCAAATAACGTCAAGGAAGTTACAACAGTTTACATCAACCATGAATTTGCCCCAGTATGCTTACACAGGAATTTCAAACCGAATTCTCTGCTGCTCTGACTCCGGGGAATTGACGGAACTGTGACAGCACACGATTTAGTCTTTTACGCTCTAAACCAACATCAAAAGCTGGGTCCTGCTTCTCCCCTCCCACAAGCTCTTGTTTACATGCATATTGTCTGCAAAGCGGCTCATGGGAGCTGGGACCGAGCTATCGGGCCCACTTTTGCGCTGAGAAGGCTAACACAGAGCGATACTTCAACTGTGTCAAGTTTTTAAGCTAAAGATGGAGGCCAAAGTTACAATTTTGTGAGTTACATTTTGGAGCCCTTCACTTGATGGTGACAATACCATGTTCACAATACAGTTCCTGGGATCGTGTCTCCAGTATTGCTTGCCTTCAGCGGAAACAGACTGAACTAAACTCAAGAGCCGCCTGAAATGGTACGCACATCTCAAAGTCAAATCAAGGCTACAGAATAAGGCCTTTGAATTCACGTGCAGCGTACAATCAGTACTTGATCACTAGAGGTATGTTTGAGGCTTTCGTGAACTTCCCAGTTAATGCTAAAAGTAGGCATGATATAAGGAGAGACAGAAGAGTTCACAGCTCATACGCAGCTCACTGAGGTACAGACTTTAGCAAGGCTAGGGGTAGAGCTGAGGGCTCCACACGACACGTGCGTTGCTATCACTTATTCATGCATACAATTTATTTGCTTCAAATTTATACCAGAGTGCTGCTTATGTCCTTAAGAGATCTTTAAAAATCTCTGTAGCTCGTCCGGTGGCGTAAGTCAGTGTACCTTCACTGCAGTCAGTGCCCACCCTGCCAGGACAGAGCTTACTTTGACTTGTAGCTTCTCTTCGAATCTTTGTTTTCTTCATATTTATTAATGAAAGCAATTGAAAAAAAAACCACCCCAAACTCTTTTTGGTGTATTCTTTCTATCCTTGCTTTCTGAAGAACTCTACCTGTTAGTCTGTGCAATTATTAATGACCTCCAGTCACTAACAAATAACTATATTAGAATTAATTGCCTCCAGTCTTATAAATCCTGAAGTAGCATTATGTAAAAATGAAGCTATCATATTACCAGAAAAGTAATATACAGAAAATGTGTCTTAATTATTTGAACCGAAGATGGACAAAGATTTATCACCTCACTAGCTCCTGAGATCAATGACTAGAACAAAAGTCTTCTTCACTGACTGAACCAAAAGTTTCTAAATAGATTTTTCACTTTTTTCCCCACCACTCATAGAAAAGAAATTCAGTTTTCAGAGTTGTGTTTACTTTTTTTTAATGGGTTAAATAAATCCTTTTGTGTGACCCAAAGTGAAATGTTGATTAAATTTTGTAGTTTTTGCCAGTCTACAGAATTATCTAAATTAAAATTTTGGATTTCAAAATAAAAATGTCTTTTCAAATCAGAAATGTAAACTTTATTTAAATATTGCAAGAAATGCATTTTGAAAAATCTATGCCCTTCTTCATTAGAAGCTTTAAATGTAGTAAACTATTTTGGAGCTTGCATTGTCAGTGAATCATAATAGCAAGTTGAAAAGAATCACTGCCCATAATCAGGGAAGAAATCACAAACATCTCTAGCAGTGCAGAAAAACCACTGCAGATGAGGCGAGAGAGAATATTGAGTTTATACAGGGAACAATTTCATTTATTAGAAGTTGTTTTTTGTTTTTTTTTTTTGTTCTTGCTTTGGTTTATTCGGTTCTTGTTCTTATGAGCGAAAAACTAGCCAGCTGCAGGGGCGATGCAGGGTCTGCAAATCAAGGCACAGTCAAAGCCCCTTGTCCCTGGCTGCAGCCGAGCTCAGCACTAACACCGCAGGCTCCTTCAGGGAGGCTCTGCTCCACGCCTGGCTCCGGAGCACCGCCGTGCCTCCTCCCCGCCATGTGTCTTCCATCCACGCGTCACTCCACCGGCTCCGCAGCCAGTTGCTCCCAGCGCCTGCCAGCGCTGACACAAAAGCCAAACTCGACACTCCCAGGCAGTTCCAGGGAAGCTCCTCGGACTCCGCGCGTGTAATTAACGGGCAGTACGGGAGCATTAGAAAGACCTGAGCCTAATCAGAGGCGCAGGGAAGCGAGAGACTGCAGTAACAGGGAGGGAGCAGTTCTCTGCTAGTGGCATATATGCATTCGAGCTTGTCATATGCAGACTTTTGCAGTCCCAACAGAGATGTGACCCAGAGTAAGCTCCACTAGCCCTAGTACTTTATTTAATTTTTATAGATTGTAAGGTGATCACATAACATGCAGTCTGACTTCCTAAATAACACAGGCCAAAATAACCTCACCCGCTGTTTTCCCTTTCCATTCGCAGACTGTCTTCACCTTGGAAAATATCGCTCATGTGAATATGCAGAAGAATGAGCAGAATGCCGTTTCCAGCACAGCGCCTTTGCCAGAGCGTGCTGGCTCCTGCTGAAGCCAATCCAGCCCCTGTGTGTGCAGAGGGCAGGTCCAAGCTCTTGCTGGCAAAAAGGAAACTTTGCAGAGTGCGGTGTTACTCGGGAACCAAGACTCCGGGGGTTACCTTCAGAAACTCCCAGCCAGGGTCTAGAGGCATTTAGTCTTCCCCGCCTGTGGCAGTTCAGCACCAACCACCTCAAGAAATCCAGGTCTGACGTTCGGCAGCCCCAGTCTGAAAAACGCGCAGGTGTGCTCCGAGCGCAGCACTAGCACAGAGCCCTTGGGGGCTGGTGGAAGTTTGCAACAGCCTGATCACAGGACCCGAGTCTGGGGTTGCAGCTGCTTCAGGGCAAGAATCATGGCTGTGTCATCTGCTTGTGAGATACAGAGCTCCACCGCTCTCAGTCTGCGGCAGGGTGAAAACACCAGGCAAGCTATTTGGAAGCGGGTCTAGCTAGTTTAAAAGAATTTCAGTACTTCTTTCATGTCTCCAAGTTTGCAAGCTCACACCACCAAATCCTACTCCAGCAGGTGGAGTTGATCGGAAAGATAGCCTGCTGTGGAGCTCCAGGAACCAAACCTCGGTACGCACATTTCAGAAGTGCTGGCTGCGACAGCCCGGGTGCAGCCTTTGTCCTAGGAGGGAGTCGTCGTGCACAGTCCCGCTTCAGGTTCCCCTCAAAAGTCACGCCACGAGCTGCGTGCTATGCGGCGCTGCAGGGCTTCGCAGGTCCCCGTCGCAGGTAGCTGCTACGCGTCAGCCATGCCTGGGATCCAGTAATACACTGGGCTTTTTCCCAGCCCATGGAGTCCGTGTCTCAGCTACCAAAATAGCAAGTGATGAGTTCCTAGATATTCTGAAATGCTAATATTAACGCAGTTTTGGTTTGTATCCGATGTAAATAGGACTTTTTAAAAATTTTGCTTTTTTTATTACCGGTTTTAAGATAACAGACTTGAAAGAAAGAGATTAAATAGCATCTAAACTTGGTAAACGTTTTCCACAAGTGCAAAGATTAAAGCAGAAATGAGTGGTGGTCTGCACTGCAACCTGAACCCCACTAAATCAACCAAAATATTCACTTACTTGAACATTTAATGAAGGTTAAATATAACCCTTAAAGCATGAAAACAATGATTTCAAAAGTTTCCAAGAGCCTCTCAACCCCGCCCCCACCCCCCTTCGATTTTGGCACAGTGATGAGTGATACTTCTTAGCTGCTTGAGCTGTTGCTGAATCTTATTAATAAGCGGTTCAGGAGGGAAGTTTTCTGCAATTCTCCTGCTTTGCTAATGACTCTCAGGCTGGGGTTTCTATCACAGACCCAGAAGAATGCTCTCTCTGGAGCTTATACAGGTGTCATTCGCATGAGCCTGCGGTGGTTTTATACAAATGATTGCCCCAGGACTCTTAACAAAAGAAGCCAAATCAGCCTCCTTCCTTTAATACATTATTTAGGCAATAACTTCAACCCTAGCCTCAGGCTTGCAATGCAATAACTGCAGCCAAACCAGCACTTAGCCACAGAGATGCAAATGATGTATTTAACTATAATGGCAGTATATAAGCTAATTCTAACTCAGAGAAGAAGTAATTGAAGTATGTGAAGAAAACATTAAAGAGATGTTAAGGACTTGTATCCACATTAAGGTTAATCAGGAAGTTAGATTGGCATATATTACAGGTAATTACATAAAGAATATAATGGTAGAGGAACAACTGTTCACATCAACAGTTGCAATGCTCACAGTAATAAAAGATAACAGCAAGAGTACCATACCTTGAAGGACAGTTACTGAAATAAAATAAACTATCTGGATAAAGCTGGCTAGCCTGTTGTAGAAAAAGCTTGATTACTCTGGGCAAAACACGTACCTCATTTTACCACTCAGACCTACTCGATGGCACTTTTCTTCTCTCCCCTTGCAGCTGCACAATTTTTCCTCCTGACATAAAACTTTCGTAAGATAAGGTTTCCACTTAAGATGACAATCCTGCTTATATGAAGTCTGCTAATAACATAATACATGCTATCAAACAACAAACGTCAGTGACGAAATCAAACTTTGCAATGCAGGTCTGAGCTGAAGTCACAGAATCACAGAACAGTTCGGGTTGGAAGAGACCTTCAAAGGCCACCTAGTCCAGCCGCAGACTTCAGGTCTCCTCGCCAAAGGTCGGGGTACGTTTCAGAGGTGCCACAGCAGGCCTGGCGCGGGAGCCCCTTCCCGGGAGGAAGGGCTGGGGGAACACGGCGCCCAGCTAGCAGGGCTGGGCGGCTGCATCAGCTCTGCCAGCTGGCCTAAGGGGAAAGCTGCGGCTGCGTCAACAGTCGGGAAAGAATTTCCTACCCATTGTGCGCTCTTACAGGGTGAATAGCAGCAAAGAATTAGAGACATACGGAACTTGCTCAGAGTCACAAGTCCTATTTTACCAGTTTGCTCTGCCTTACGCAACACTTACCAGGCGAGGTAAGCTTACCTCTGTGTGCTCACACAAAGCAGTTCTGCCTGCACGGAAAGTAAATCTGAACTGGCCTCAGTAACAGAAACAAGAGCTTACATGACTTGCCTACAGAGTCTGTCTGGCAGTTTCTGGCCGAGCCACATCACAATTATTTCCTGATTTTAACCATTGCCGCAGCCTTACCAAAGACAGCAGCTGTTTCAGTCTCTTCTAGCTATTCAAAGTGAACAAACCCCTTCAGAAAAACAGCAACTGATTTGCATTAAGCTCAAGTCTTTTGGAACACTTTAGCGAGACATCTAAACCATCTTTCTCCTAATGAAGACAAGATCTGTATATCTAGTTCCAAGCGCAGCAATCTCTTGAGCTCGACTGGGGACAGTAGGCACCAAACACAAATCACCAGCATCAGAGGCATTTCTAGTTAGAAAGAGCCTTCTGCAGCCAGCTCGCCCGGCTAATTGGAAGCAGGGTGTTGCCTTCCCCAAGCACACGGAAAGAAGGTGCTCGAGGCTGGTTAGGATGAGCATTCACAAGCAAAGCAACAAGTAGCAGTGGGAAAAATATATGAAGTTCCAGGAAAAATGGGCCATTAAGAACGCAAGAAAGGAAAACAGTACGCAGTCAGGAAAAATGACGCTAGACACAAGCACTGGGGACAACTTTGTGATCTCCAGCGTACGTTTCTCTCCCTCCCCCTGCTGCCCCCCAAGGGCGTTAATGCGGACTTCGGCAGCAGCGGGTTCACACTTTTTGCCTGCCTCATTCATTTTAGCACAACTACTATTAACTGTGCTGAAGGCTGAAAGTCTGTCCCACGCCACCTTGTCTCTGTCCTGCTACATCCACTGTCAGAACGCATTGGATGGAAAATACTTCACCTAAGAACTAAACCGCAAAGCGCGTCCACGTCCCGCAGCGACACGGGGCAGGGGTTCACAGCAATGACAGCGTTACATTTCAGCAGTGCAGAATTGTGACCTGGCACCAAGTCAGTCCCTCCACCATCCTGTTCTTGGCGGGCATTTAACTTTGTTTTTACTTGAAGAGTTCTCTCCGTCCTTCCCACCCCCTAACACACACCTGTTCTTAAATGATCGTTAAGAACCAGGAGTTGATGGATCATTAAAAGAAAAAAAAAAAAAAAATCAATGTAAAAGCCTTTTTTATTTGCACAGACACTCTTTGGATTTTTTTTGTACTGTGCTATTTGCCAGGCAGCAGAGGTAATTTGTTAAGGTCTTATTTTATTCTTGTTACCTCTCAGATAAAAAAAATAGCCAATATGGATAATGTGTGTGGGGTCCTCCTCCTATTTATTTTTGGTGGCCAACCTTTTTACTTGAGGAAGGTTAGAGAAATAATTATTGAACCTTCTTTGGGTAACAGCCAGAGGTTGTTTTCCTTAAGCTGCTCCAGATTGTTACAAGGCAAGGTTGAAACTATAGGCTTTCACATGGCATTTGAAAAGTAGGCGGTGAGTCAGAAAGGCAGCACAGCACAGGAAGGCTGCTCCAGGTGGCAGAAGCAACAGGGTCAGAGAGAAGGCCACTCGAGCTGAACAGCCGAGAGCAGAGGAGAGGTTATTTAGCAAGGCTGGAGTTAGCCCAAGAAGTCCTGGGGAGAGGCCTACAAACAAGAAGGGCAGTTTTGAATTGCATCAGGGAATAATAGAGCTATTTTAAGTCAGGGGCTTTGACTCTGTGCTTCTTTGTCCAGGAGACCCTGGGTGGGAAAATTGTACTTGCACTGGGACTGTGGAGGAAGAAGCAAGGAGCCGAAACACGCAACAAGCCTTCAGCAAAACTGCAGATCTCGGCAATGTGGGGCACCAACAAGCTTTAGGCATCTGATGTTGACCACCACTTGCCTTGGCTCTCCGCACAGTCAGGGAGGGGTGGGGGGGTGGAAAGCAGCTTTTCCAGAGAGCTGCTGTAGCCAAACAGAAATTGGGTCTGAACTCCAGATGCTTAGGTGAGTGGTAGGACTATCCTGCTCTGAAAAGGAAGATGGATGAGAGGAGGCCAGAGACCAGTACGAGCAACAGAACAACAGAAGATGGTCTCATTTGTTCATAAAAAGCATTCCTTCTTTCAGATATTTCTGCTCAACTCCTATGCTGACACCAGAGGTTCACTTGGCTAAGAACAGCAGAGAAGGTGGGAAGGGGGGATTTCATCCAGTATTTCACAGCTCAGTATCAGCCTCAAGAGCCCTAATGAAACAACACAAATGATTAGTCTCCAGACTACAGAGAAGGATAGATTAGTCTATAGACTATAGAGAAGCATAGAGGACTAACCCAAAAATAAGAATCGGCATCTAGGTGTGGAAAAGGAGCAAACCAGGCAAATGCACAGGCAGGGGTACCACTGCGCACAGATCTGGATGGAGAGTCAAAACCTGCACTGACATCAAAGAGAACGACCACGAGGGGAAAGCCTGGGGAAGAGAAAATGGAAGCAGGATGCCTATCCAAGTGAAGGCGACACCTCATGGGGCCAAGGCAGAAGCCCAACTACATGTACAATGTACATACGTATGTACCATTTACCTTGGCCTTCTGAATGGCCACACCTGCAGACGTTGCTGCAAATGATGCATTTTTATATGTTGAGGTACTTCTGTGGTCTCAAAAAATCTGACATGCGTTAAATAAAAGCAAAGAGACCTGAAGGCCTTAGTGATTTTTTGTTTTAATACATGATGTCAAAATCCATGTAATAACATCAATAAACTCAAATGTTTATAGGTATGGAAAAACCAAAAGCATTTTTCAGTTTGACTGCTATTGCAGGGACATTCGAGAGTGTTTCTCTGGGCAACACCAGAAACATTGTACAAAACGGAAGCAGATACCTGAGGAATTTCAGATATTCCACTAGCCTACATGATTGACACTTTAGCAGAGTTAATTTACATGTTAGAGATTCATAAAAAAAATTAGATTTTCTTCCTTTGACTGACACTCGGGGTGCACTTTACTAGCAAGCATCTTTCTGAGTGTACAGCCAGGGGGGGTAATTCAGTGTTTTTGTTATTCAACAGGATTAGCAGCCTAGATTCAGGTTAAAGTGATACAGAAGGGCATTAACTAGTTCCAAATGACTTAATTCCCTGAAAACAGTATTTTTTGAGGTGCTGCAATTAAAATATTTAAGAACTCATTGTAACAACATTTTGAAAACAAACCAGAAACATCAATGTAAACAAAATATCATTTTACAAACCAAACTGAATCACTTTAAGTCCAGTGTAATTCTATGTTCCAATAAAAATAAATACATATACAGGTGTCAAGTTAAGATTGTCAAGCACACTCCCAAGATACCATCTAAGAATGAAACAAGAAGTTTAAGTTGACCCCTCTCGTACACGTTCTTACTTTCTGGGACAGACAATAAAATTGCCTGTGTAGTGCCTACCTTTGCAGCCCAGGACACTGCACAAGAACACACTAACAGAAGTAGGAAAGGCACCAAGACCTGTTTCAGTGGTAGTTCACCAGAAGCACCTCTGCAAGACTACAGTGCTACCAATATATTCTGTTTCCAGGTTTTTACTCAACATTCCTAGAAGGTAGGAGATTTTCTTTGCAGTATTTTTCTTGTATTTTGATAGAAATCTCTGTATGGCAGATACAGATTTACGGAACACATGCTGCGTGACATGGCAGTGCTCGGAGTCTTGGTCCTCTTAACAACTAGCATTTTGGCAAAAGATTATTTTTGCTCTTCCTCAATACATTGTATTGGCACAAAATTACATAAAGATTACATGCTTTACAGGCTACAAATTTTGCCCCTTAAGTTCAACCTTATTTTTCCACATTCCTTAGTTTTTTTTCACTCCTGAGAATGTTTTAAGTACTGCTTAACTGTGGTGTGGGCAGGATAACAGAAAAACATTGAGAAATAATCATTCAAGGCCAGCTGCATCAAACAAACCTTGTGCCTCTGAACAGGCTGATCCCTCCACCTGGAAATTCTTTACAGAATCTGGTATTTGCATACTTCAGATCTGTGTCTCCTTGCGTTCAGCTCCTCCAACACACCTAACTAGCTAACTTCAGGAGAAAGGGAGAGGGTAACAGCTCTTTTTAATTTACTGGTATTTCCCTATCATCTCTGAGTCTTCAGCTTTTTGGTTGGGAGGTGTGTCCTTGGCCACAGTTTTGCAGAGCACAATTCTGTGACTCTCTGCATCAGTTAGATCACTCTGTGTTCAGTTCAGACCTAATCTTTCCCTGGTATTCTCTGTACCGTTCTAGTGGTGCCAGTATGCTGTTCAGAAAATACTTTCATCTAGATAAAAATCTCTACTAGACTCCATGGCATTATCTCCTAAGCTGACATCTTACAACCATCCAGTGCAAAGAAATGCTCAGCATCTAGGTGGCAGACAAGTGGGGAGCATCAAACTGTAGGTGCAGTGCTTCACTTGCTGCTTTAGAGAGCCATTATTTTCTGTGCACAAGCCAACATCAGGTTACTTGCATTGTAGCTAAGAAAGTTCTTTGTCCAGGATTTATTCTGATTCCAAATTAAAAACCCCAATGTGGGATAGGTGCCATTTCACACTTGAAAAAATCATATTACATCGGAAGTCTGTTTTGTCCATTAATAGAATACAGGTGGTAGCTCCAGGACAGAAAAAAAGTTGTCTTTCCTAAATAATCAGGTCAGCAGATTCCCCACCTTCAGCATGTTGGCAGGGACCAGCGCTAGTACAGGAGACAGGAATGTTTCCTAGGTGATCTAATAAAGATAGAAAAAACTCTCATATCGATCAGCAACATGGGGATATAGTCGATAAGTTGTTGCCATAAGCTCTGAACTCTCTTGAATATCTCATCATCCAGAGGTGATTTTTTCACGTCAGTCCTTCAAAACCAAAAGATCTTGGCCATGTCACCCATGCTATGGTTAAACTCAGTACTATGTTTTGAAATGTCCTAAATTTGACAAATTTAAAGTGACAAAGGAGAATACACTGCATTCTCAGCTACTTGTCCTTTCTGTACATCCAGTTCATGCCTATTATCTTTGTTGATGGGAAGATCAGAGGGCTGTTAGCTCCTAAGAAGTTCTGTCTTTTCCTGAGGAGTGAAGTAAGAATCTCCCAGCGTGCTGTGGAAGAGGGAGTCAGCATAGACCACTTCCTCTGGAGTTCTTCAGAGAGACACCAAGGCAAAAGAACAAGAAAGAAGGCATAGCCTGGATTCCTTCTTCCCTTTTCTTCCCTGCTCTACTGGCAAGTGGCTACAGAAAGCAGGGACATCAGCGATGCTGCTGTGACAAGACTGTGCAGTCACCCTGACTGCGCAGCTGCTGAAGAGATAGGACAAAACTGCCTATTCCACCACTTCCCCCAACCAAACCAACTTGTCATGGTTTTTGAAGCAGGAAATTTGCCACAAGTTTCTCTGCAGTCCTTACAGCCATTGACAATTCTCACATGGGTACAAGATTCTCTGCAGATAAAAGAACAAACTGAAGGGTCAGCATGAAAACGTTATATACTACCTTCATGAAAGGATCTTGAAGAGCTCTTCAAAAGAAAATTAAACCCAAATATTGTTTTATGTTCCTACTGCAGAAATGAGCGCTGCAGTCAACTGCATGCCAGCTCCTAACCAGCTGGGCAGAAAGCCAGCGGGGCAAGAGGGTGTCAGACGGAATTCAGGCCAGGCAGGAAGCACCAAGAGGAAACACCAGCAGCAGCTGCAGAAGCAGAAGAATGGGCAGAGGCTCGAAGACAAAGAGTAACAGGCAGAGCAGCAGCAGGAGTAGCAGACTACTGTGTTCTGGAGGGGGATGGGATGGCACTTGTGAAGAGAGGATTTTTTTTTTTTTTTTTT
>Ga0065711_1003575_pt3 | contig 28252 bp, 13 predicted proteins | sample Hoacrofraction12_FD_59098 | JGI IMG/M metagenome (GOLD analysis project Ga0065711, IMG submission 59098) | Hoatzin crop microbial communities from Cojedes, Venezuela - Epithelial fraction 12 v2 (version 2) | ecosystem: Host-associated > Birds > Digestive system > Esophagus > Crop | place... | reverse complement strand
GGGAATGGATATTCTTTTCCTACGGCAGGGAGGGCTCTGTGCTGCATTAGGGGAAGAGTGCTGTTTTTATGCTGATCACACCGGAGTAGTCAGAGATACCATGGCCAAACTTAGAGAGGGTCTAGAAAAGAGGAAAAGAGACAAAGCAGCTCAACAAGGGTGGTTCGAATCGTGGTTTAACCATTCGCCATGGTTAACCACCCTAATAAACACCTTGATAGGACTGATCGCGATGATTGTAATAACACTAATTTTTGGACCCTGTATACTGAATGGAATCGTGTCGTTTGTCAAGAGTCGACTAGAGAAAGTTAACATTATGTTCGTAGAACACCGTCAACTGCTTTAAAAACGTACCTACCCAGTGTTATCCTAAAAGTTACCTCAACCTCTACCCGTTTACTGTGCCTTATATTTTTTCAAGTTTATAGCATATACTTTTTAAAACTATTGTAAAATATAGAATAAATATAGATTAAGAATATCAATAGAATTTTTAAGATCTTAAGATTATATTTTAAGATTATATTTTAGCTGATTTACAAATGCATTTGTTTAAGGCGCCTTATATTTATTATTGTAAGACCTTAATATTTATATTTTTAAGTTATAGTTAAGGTTAATTAAGGTTAAGTCTGGCATAATATTAAGTTTAAGTCTTAAGTTAAATACTAAGTATTACAACTTTTATATTTTATATTAACCTATTTAGTTAAGCATAAGGAGGGGGGAAATGTGGATAGTTAGGGCTTGGCGGTCGGAAGATGTCGTGCTGTACGGAAAGGTAGGCCCCCCCCTCCTCTCCTGATAGCCAATAGCGTTTAGCCCATGACATAAGCAGATGGAAGTGACGCTGTAAACCTAAGCTATATAATGCTGTGTTATTTATCAATAAACGCCATTTTCGCCGTCCACCACATTGGTGTCTGCGAGCTGATGGCCCGAGCGGCCGGGGGGTAGGTCGCCGTGCCGTCCCTGAACCAGGTCGCCATGCCTCGGAAGGCAACCAGTATGAAATAAATAATAAATAGGAAAGATATTAATTCATTAATGTGGAGTGAAAAACAGAGCAGGTGGCATCTTCCTATGCTCCAGGCAGGTAGCAATAGTGACACTTTCCAATAAAGCAGAAGACTCGGGAAGGATCAAAGGCATCACATCTCCTTTTCCTTTAGTTTAAACTGTGAATAAGGATTTTGAATTTGCATCCTGGTCCGTGGCAGGAACAGGCAGAAGGCAGAAATGACTGATAAACAATTGCCATTTTTAATATTAAAATAATCACCTTACTTTGTAGTGAGAATTTGGCAAATCTCAGTGCATATTTGAAGTGTAACTGCCTGTTGGAATAGCTGTGTGTCCTCTCTAACTTAAAAGATAACCAATGACTGTAATCATAGAATCATAGAATGGTTTGTGTTAGAAGGGACCTTATAGATCATCTAGTTCAGTGAGGGATTCTTAAATGTGGATGGCTTTCAGCAGAGGCCAAGCTGCTCACGGGATCTAGGTTTTAAAAAGGATCCTTTTAATTGATTACTGAGAAGTGCTCTACCTAGGACAGGAAGAGATGAAGGAGGGAGGGTGGGGAAGGGAAGGAAGAGGGATGGAGAGGGAGAGGGAAAGGCAGATTGCCCATGGTCTTAGCACAAGAACAAGAGTAGTAGCCCTGACTACCCCTAAATCTGATTACAATAGGGAATAAATATAATTTCAGAAATGCTAATAATTTTAAGAATGCTTTACAGAAAATATGTAAGTTTGGGTCTTCGAAAGTATCTGGACATCTATCTGTCATTTAGGAATCTGTCTCACTCATTTTAACGTGAGTTAGAGTCCTCTGAGGATTTCTAGTCACTTAACCAAAGCAGTCTTCATTTTCTGTATTTTCCCAGAAATTATGCTTGCATAAAACATTAGCTTCTGCTACTGATTTTCACTCCAGTCTGATTCCAAAAGTCATAACTTTTATTTTAGTTTGTATTTCTGTGAATTCTTCCATACAAATTCATTTCATATGATGACGTTTGAATTTAAGTTCAGAAGCAAATCACACTCCTTTGTCCATTTTAAGAATGGCAGCTCCTACTCAGCTGAGCTGTTCTCCAGATGGACTGGAGTCAAACCTACTTTATTGGCTGGGCTCCTGATTCTGCAAGAACATACTGTTGTAACTGCACTAATTATCTCAATGAAGCACTGAAGGAGCTAGCAAAATCCTCATTACAATCATTTAGTGTATGCACTTGCTTTCAGATTTTTGATACTTTTCATCCCCACTGACACTGCAAAGTACTGATGCAACTCCAGATTTCTCTCCCAGCTTGCATGTTTTTTTACCTGAAATTGCTAACTGAGATGCAGGCACAAAATTCTTGCAGTTTAGATTTTGTCTAAATCATCAGTTATGTTTGAAAGGTCAGGTTCTCATCTGAGTGTGTGTGTATGTATTTATATCTTAAACTGATTAGATGTGAATTTATTAAGGAAAATTAAATGGAGCTTCTAGATGCCTTAGTGCAGACTGTCCTCATAAATAAAATAAAATAAAATAAATTCTCATGTAAGCAAGAGACTAATGTCAAGTTCCTCTGCAACACTTTTTATGGCAGTTTTTGTACTTTTTATTCACCCTCAGTTATGCCACCTCAGCTCATCACAATGGTTACATAAGCCTTTACTACAAAGACCCAAATTTTCAGTAGAGTAAAATGCATTACCTGGATCTATAGTATTATCTGTGTTTCTCTGACTTCGGCTTGCCAGGCTCATGGTGATATTTGCTGCCCCTTTTTTCGCTGGGGCTGGTTTCTTTATAACTGGTTTCACCTGCTTCTGAAATTTGGTGACGTTGCTCACTGCACTTGCCACCAATATGTCAACATGCTGGGTTAAATTTGTCAAGATAGTTCCTGCTTTTATTTCCAGCACAGATTCAATGAGCTCTTTGAGGCCGCTCTGCAGCAGGGGGATATCTGGCTGAGCAAGTCTAATTTGCACAGGTATACTCGCGTTCACTTTTTGGATGCTGTTGTTGGTATCCTGACACAGCTCCCAGGCCTCGTGAGCAGTCCTGTTCAGAAACGAAATGCTGTTTGAGAAGCGGATCGACTTGGCTTCCAGGGCCTTGATCCTGGAACTCAGTGTCTGGAGCTGAACTGAGACCATTTGTTCTTTCTCTGTTGAGGCAGCTTTGGTTTTTTTCAGTGAGACACAGTTATTTGCCAAAAACTTGGAAATTTTTGACTCCACACTCAGAAGGCGAACCTCATGGTCCCTTGATTCCTCCGCAGAGTCAAACAGTTTTTCTTCCAGGCGGCGGATATCTTGTTGTTGATTGTCCACTTTTGATGATGTTTCATTTAACATAGAGAAAAATCTTCTGAAATTGTGGAGGATAATTTTGTCAGACTCTTCATATGGAAGATCAGAAAGGGATGGAGCTGCTTGTGAAGTGAATTCATACTTCTTGCCAATGAGCAGTGTCCAGAGGGATTCGTTCAACTGTCTGAACTGGGGAATGAAAGCCAGCAGGCTGTCCATTTTCTCAGCTCTGCCACAGCAGACTTCAGTCTCATTTGTTAGAGCACGTAGGGTATCTTTCAGTACGTAGTTATCTTGAATAGAATCAATAGCGCTGTTTATTACTATCATGGTCTTGTTTAATCCATCTTCTATTTCCATGGAGCATTCATTAACACGACTCTCAAACAGTTCCTGATAAGCCTGAGATTCATTTTTAAGTCCTTCCTGAGTTTCGGAAAGCTCCGTAATTGCAGAACTCATTCTGTTAATGACAGTCGTGAGGTTTTCAAGCTTCTCATGAATTACTTCAGCTTGGATTTTTTGTTCGTACTCTGAAATCAGACTAAAAGGTACCCCTTGTTCAATCAGGGGTTGCAGAATCTCCATATCATAGCACAAATCATTAATTTGCTCATTCATTTTGTCCATCTTATTGTCCAGTGGAAGGACCAGGTCAGAAAGACTTCTGTTTAGGACAAGCACATTCTCTTGGGTTGCTGCCAGCTGCATTTGGAAATCCCTTCTGCTCTCTGACAACATGTCATCACACACTCCCAGAACAGAGTCTCTCTGAATTTCCAGTGCAACACTGAGATTGCTGATCTTGCTATCCTGGACTCTTAAGTCGTCATAGATCTGGAGCACCATCATGCCTTGTTTCTTTACTTTCTCATGCAGTGTGAACATGTACTCTGTAACATTGTACTCTGTGACTCTATCTGCTGAAGGGATGCTTCGGCTTGAAGACTGCTCAGCTGATAACAGTTGTTCATGAGCATGTTTCATTTCAATAAGAGTTCTATTTAAAGAGTCATAATAAATGACACTTCTTGACTGTTGATGCTCCAGGTTATCTTCCAAGGATTTCTGGTTTTCCTGTAAAGCTTTGATAGGCTTGTCACAAGTGAGGGTCATTTCCTCTTTCATCTGCACCATATGACTCTTTAGCTCCAGAATGTCAAGATTTGTTGGACCATTGTCTTTCTCCTGAGCAAATTTTTGTTGGGTTTCATTCAGATGCTTGACTAATTCTTTTGTATTTTCAAGATCATCTGACAAACTGGACACAGTCTTGAAAATCTGAGCTATGCTTTCTTGCATTTCACCTTCAGATACTTTAAACTGTTCTTTGACAATGTCTTTGACTAATTCATTAATACTTCTGGATTTGAGACCTTTGGGAAAAAGGAGAAATATGGAAACAATCAAACCAATTGTGTTAGCAACATCTACTTTTTTTCCACAATGTGAGCAAACACAGTGATATACAGGAGTAAAACACACACATCCCTGCTCCAATTTACCCACCCACAGAGCAAAATCTAGAGCTGAATGATGTAGAGGATGGCTAATAGTGTTTGAAGACTCATCCCTGTTTCTACGGAAATCTGTGGGAGTTTTGCTATTATTCTGAAAGGGCAAACTCAGACTCTATATATGTTGTATAAACTTTGATATCCTGGCTAAGCTGTTTCTGAGCACTGAAATGGGGAGATCTGTGTGCTTTTGTGGCTTGCTCATAAGAAAATGATCTGTCCTTTCTCCACTGGGAAAGTGTGGAAAAAACACCTGCTTTATGAACATTATAGTCAAGAAGTGAAAGCAGAGATTATTACTTCCCTATTGTATTGTATGTGGTAAGTGATCATACAACACACTATCGTGTGAAAGAAGCAAAATAAAAAGAATAGCCTTATTAAATATTTGAAGTTAGTAATATGACAACTGCTGCAAAAGGCAGACATTTTAAAGGTACAAACTTTTTGTTAGTCTTGCATACCAAAACTCCTCAAATAGCTCCTAGGGATACTGACACTGAAAGCACTAGGCAGAGGTGAATGTGTGGGAATTCTGCTTCTGTGAATAACATCAAAATATACCTCCTGTATAGCCTGAGATGGGTTAAGACAGTCATGAAATAGCGTTCATCAAGAGCATTGTGTAACATATTTGAATTAATTAGAGCAGTAGTTCTGTTCTGGTGTGAGATTAGAAGGATTTTTAAAATTCATTCTCCAAAGGTAGCCTCTGTCCAGCTAAAATACTGAAGCATCCTCTGCACTTTTTTTCCAAATCCTATGAACACTTGCAGCCAGCTTGGGATAAAACGGTTAAACCCTTCATCCTCTACAATGCCTTGATGACCATCAGTTCTCTGATTAAAACTGTATTAATTAAGGCAGAAATTCTGTTGCCTTCCTCTATTTTCCTCTCAGTTCTATAGTCTAGATTTTATTGCTTCACCTCTAAAACAGCAAGGCATGTTCTGAAACCTGATTTGAAAGTACCTTCTCAGCAAGAGCAGTAAAATGGTAGGAAATCAGACCCATAAAACCCAATGCAACTGTGGGCTCCAGGGGTGCAAAAGGATTCCAAACAAAAATCATTTTGTTCAGCAAGCTAGAGAGAAACACAGTATTTTCTCTATTCAGGAGATCCATTTGAATTGTACATGCCTTTCCAGCTGGAAACATAGACAAAATAGTTGATAATATTTGCTTTTTATGAATTATAAATGAGTCTCAGCCTTCACTATGTCTCTGTCACTTGTTCAGATGGTGTTTTTTTCAAGGCAGGATATAATAGGCAGGTGCAATAAGTTTGCTAGCCTAGAAAAGAGCCACTTTAGAAATATAGCATGAAGTTTCCTAAGCAATACACTCAATTACTGTCAACCATGGTCACAGATGTCACAGCAATTTTTACACAAAGTATAAAAACCAACAAAGTGATAATACTGAGATTGCCTTTTTTATTTAATTTTTTTTACTACCTGAACAGCAAGTAAATGACTAGACAGATGTATGCACATGAACATGCACATGAACATGCACACTTGCACACAGTGCTTTGTCAGTGAACTTCAGTGAAGTAAAAACAGTAAGATAAGATACCAGAGAATGAGGATGTGCTGGCAGATGAGAGGAGGAACCAGGATACAAATGCAGAGTAAAATAACTGACCTGTAGAGAAACCATTGTAACTAATGATTTGGTCAGGTCACTTTATGATGCTGAAAAATGCTCTGTGCTTTAAGACACAATGAGCTGTGAAGAAAAGTTTAATGGCTGTGGAAAGAAACAAGGTTACTCTGCACCTTCTGTGAGGAATTAATTAAATTTCTTCATCTCAGCAACAAATCTCGATAACAGACCTTTCTGCTGTGAGAGGTCTTCCACAGAATCTATACTGGCTTTTACTTCCTGTAATAGTCGAGAAACCGCCAGTCTCGCTCTCTCCCATTCCTGTGCTATTTAGTTGGATCGCTGGTGTTGTATGGAGCTCAGCTCTGGTATTCAGGTGTTCTTGTTATCAAGTGGGTGGAACCTGATAAATCAGACAGCTTTGGGTTTCTCTCTCTTATGTGCTGCTAGCACAACGAGCTACCTGGTAAACAAGTGCTATTCCAAAGTTGACCAGGGGCAGTGGGAGCACACTTCTCCCCAGAAAGACCTGACCCAAACTTGTGTTGTAGGTGCCAACTGGGTATATTCTTAAGCTTGAGCTGAGAGTATGCGTGAGTACATTCATGGATGTAACTCAATTTCTCTGTTGCTCATTTTGACATAGAAAGGTCCAAACTACCTGTGAACATTAAAGATCTCTTGCACTTTTTATGAGATTATAAATTTTAATTTTAACTCCCTGGCTGAAATCCAAAGTGTGTAATTACTTTGTGTCAACATATACTCCCTTTGGAGTTTCAATTATTTGAAGGATAATGTGCAAAATAAATGTATGTACACAGGAGACTGAGTTAAGGCTACATATCCAGCTGTAAATGACATTTCTGACTTGCAAGTGATTAACACTCCATTGTTGAGTTCATTTTAAAAGGAGTGTACATTTTAATAATGAAGAGGAAAGGAGTCTATGAAAAGACCTGATGTGGAGTGAAAGGAGCAAGAAAGAATAGCAAGAAGTCAGCAGATTTTATTAAAGTGAGGACCTCAAATTATTTTCTCTAAGTAAAAAGTAGGAACAGTCTCCTGAGTACTGAAAACAATTTAAAAAATGCAAAATAGGTTTCACTAATCAAACGAAAGGAGCATATCAGTTAATCCAGTGAGTGTTGCCCTACAGCAACAGACAACAGGTTTGCAGGACCAAAGTCTATTTACAGATGAAACCAAGAAATAGACTTCGTAAACTGTAATGAATTGTTTGTTCACAGAGACAGACCTCACTTCTAACAAACCGTGATATGAAGCTGGGCAGCTATTAGAACTTCTGTGATAAGAAAAATGTTGATTAAAGGACATGAGCAAAGGACCTGGGCACCAGGGGAAGAAAATCAAAAAGCAGAGGAAGAAGGAAGAAGTCTGAATAGTATGAAGCAACCACAGACTTAACTGTGCTTCAAAAGCATGTTGCTTCAGGATGGCAGCGGTAGTGAGGAAAGTTGTGTTTTTCTTCAAGTGAGCTTCTAAGAGTAATTTTTAGCAAGTCTGAGGAGCCTATACTGCACGTGTGTACCATGTTAGAGGACAGCATGGAAACTCCTTCCAGCTCCTGCTACTTTAGGATGCTCTTTGCCCACTTGCAGTATGACTGACTGATATATTCCCTAGACAGAAACTGCAGTTGCCCTTTGACATTACATATACAAGCCAACAGAAACACTAAGGTTGTTCTCCCCTCCTCCCCTCATTCCTGCTGTTTACTTGTGTACAAGCCAAGAATAACCTGTATTGAACTGCCCATAATTAGAGTCAAGGAAAGTAGTTGATAGCAGCATTTTCATTAGAGCTACTTGATTAGGAGATACACTGAGAATATAAATCAAAATAGGGCCAGCAACTGGAGGTTTCGTCTAAGCAGGTAAAATATAAAGCATTGCAGATAGAAACAATAAAGGCTTGAAACACATTTGCAGAGAAATGTGAAATAATGTGCATTTTTTTTTGTACTGCACATAGGACTTAGACTCTTAAATATAGATAGGGAATAGAGAAGCAGGAGCACAGGATGCAGCAAAAGACCTCTTCGAATAGCATAAAAATGACAGCTAGAATGAGTGGAATATAAAAAAGAACGAAGAGAAAGCAGAAGGGAAATGGGAAATATTCAAAGACAAATTAAATGTGTGCCCAAGGGTCAAGAATGCCATCAAGCAATATGTGAGAGGTGAAAGCAGGTCACTGAGCGAGAGATGGGATAAAGTTGATCCAGGGTACAAGAGAGCCATCTAGGATGTGGCACGAGCAACTTAGGAGACAGAGTAGGACTGAAAATACAAGAAATGGGACCACACTTCGTAAATTTGAGGGAGATACAAAAGCACTTATTGTTTCCTTTTGTTTTATCTCAACGTAAGGAGCTCCAGTTCCTTCATTGGACTTTTAAACAATAGAAAAGTCCTCTGGATACTGAAGTGTATAGTACAGCTTGGGGATAAACCCTCCAAAACAAGAAAAATATGGCACATCAAGGAAATTAAAGCTTCAGTCCCAATCTGTTTATTAAGCACCATTTGTAGGTGGGCAACAAACAGCTCTTGCTGCAGGATTCACAAAGAATGGATGCATAATTCTGCTGGTGAGGGTCTGTCCAACCTCCTGATCCCTGGCCGTGTCTTTCTCTTCTACCCAACATAAGTACAGACGTTTACCAAAGATATCCTAATATGATCAGAAGTAAATTATTCAGCAGGATGTTTGCCATGTAATAAATACAATAACCACAAAATTCCTTATATGTTTCCCCTGCATATGTGAATTATGTATTAAAGAATATTACTTAGACTTGGTAGCAAAGCAAACAGTACTTTCTTTAGCACCTGTCAGATAAACAAAAACAGAGATAAGGATGTTTGCAGAAGCTCTAAGTAAATGAAAATGCCTGGATAATGGCTTAAGTTACCATGTAGATGATGTAGTACGCAAGAATGTAAATTTTTTCATCACTATAAAAGACACCATAACAAACGTCGAAAGAAACAAATCCCTCTATTATGAAATGAAACTTAAAAAACTGTTCTCTCTAATAAGTTTAGAGTAATAAAATAGGAGAGTCTATGAATGCCTTTAGCATTTTTTTTTCTGGCACCTTTAACTGGGCAAGTGATTACATTAATTTATTTTTCTTACCTTTCAAAAAAGACTGGAAGTCTCTGCACTTATCTTCACTAATTTTGCCTTCCAGAGAAGAAAGCAGCTTGCTCACGTCATTCATCGCAGCAGCAATGCTGTCAACCTTCTTCTGAAGAAAACTCAGTTTCATCTCCTGGCTGCTAATCTTCTCATTCACTTTTTGTGTAAGTGCTTGGTCAGAGAACAAAATGAGAAGAAAAAAAAACATCAGGGTGGGGGAAGAAAGTGTAATTGACTTGAGAGACATTAGCTGGAAGTAGGGTGAAAAGTTTCTGAATTTTTAGTCTTGAGTGAATCATCTTGATTTTTCTCATCTGTCATGTATTAATGACATTCAGCAGCACAGCAGTAAATAATTACTGCAGCATCTGTGTCCCTTATAAAGTATTTCTAATTCTACAAGAATATTTTGAATGGTTAGCATATTTTAATTAGCATAATGTCATCCTTCCTCCACCTAGCACCCTATAAGGTATCTATCTCTAACACAATCACAAAAGCATCGATTTTTACTTACAGTTTATAACATAACTTCATGAAATTGCAAGGCTTGTGTCTGAAGGAATACATCATCTTTTCAGTGTTGGGGTCAAAATAAAGACACAGCAGCAAGGCAGAAAACAGCTAATAGATAAATGACTTTGGAATAATCATTAGTCTGTCATTAAGAAAAGATGCCAAATTTGTAAAGGCAAGTTTATTTTAAAATCTGCCCAAATTGTTCCTGGCACTCGTAGTCTCTTCAGGTATAAAAAGGCCTAGCTGGATGCTTTTAAGACAGGTAGTGGTGAAGGTGTCTTGGTCTTGCAAATTGAGACTCCACATGACTTCAGATAGCCATCTGAGTTTCACAGCTGACAGGAATGAGACTTAGTCTGGGATTTTCAGAAGATGCTGATAAAATTAAATGCTCTAATTCCAATATGAAAAGCTACAAAATCTCATCAGTTCCTTCAACAACTGAGCCTAAATGGCCTACCTTAGACACAGGATATACTATCCTACATGATCCAGGCCATACTATGACTTAATAAACTGCTATGCAAGAGATTCTTCAGCAGTACATACAAATATTTATTAGTGTAAATTTTCAGTATTGCCACTGATCTTATGTCTCTTTTGATTATGGCATTGGTGTCTATTTCCACAGCAGTAAACACTTACAATCAGAAATCATGTAGTAGCACACGGGCCCAAAGACTACAATTAAAAAAATAATCAAGTTATGTGTAAAAGGGAATATTCTTCTGACTAGATATTGATTCATCAAAATTCTAGTATGTAAAACATAAATGTATCGTGTCTAACTTGGTAGCATTTTGGAAAATCCAGAAAATTCACTAACTGCACCCCATCCATGTAGATGAAGCTTGCCAACACCCATGAGAATGCTATCCTGTAGAGGCATGTTGGTTGTAAAATTCATAATTGGTAGAGCCTGGTAAATAAGGCTGGCTGTTTTAGGTTAGGTTGTTAGCATCTCCAGCTGTTTACTTTGCCTATGGTGTCTACTTAAACACAAAATTTTGCTTATAACTCAACCACCTCATTTAGAGTCTAGCAATTCTCCCCAACGGCACCATGGAGACAAGCCATTGATGGATTTTCTTTGTCTGAATACTCTTCATCATAATACTACTCTGTGACAGACAGACAGGTCTGGATACTTCTGCTCCTGGTTGAATTTTAATATGAGAAAGTGGTTTGAATTAATTACTGGCTCATGCATAGTCACCCAAACTGATAACTAACCTGCAGGGTGCAATGCTTTCTTCAGTTTGGTTTGTGTCAGCTCCAGCTGAGGGGGAGGACAAGCTGCATACATGACCCTCAAAGTGAGGTTTATAAGTGGCAGGGCTGCATAATGGGAGCTGGACACAGAAGCTGGCTTGTAGAGTCCTGGCAGCTGCTGATGGAACGACAGACCAAGGCAGTAAGTCCTGGCTCCAGGTCATATTTGCAGGGTTGGCAGCCAGAACAGGTATGTCTCTCCTAAACCGACCCCATTTCATTTAAGAATAACTGAAAAGCAATTAACATGGAGCTCTGAGATTCCAATTTCAGACTTCATTTTCAGAGCAGAATTCCTACTAAGAGAAGTGGCATGTTTTAATGTTCTTTTGATCAAGCTCACTTTTTCATATGGGTCCTGCCTGCTTGACTAGACAACATCCTCCTCCCTCTAGAGCTGGGAAGCCTGGTTGTTCATCCAACATCACCAAGGGGCAACAGCCTTCTTTCTCCTTTCTGACTCCCATTTGAAAATATCCTTTTGTATCTCCATGCCAGATTCAGACTTTTCCACTCCTGCCTATGCTTTCTAATTTTTCTATTTGTCTATTATGATTTAAAGTAAAACACATATATGGACATAAGCACATACATGTGTGTTGTCTCCATAAAACCCTGTGGCAGTCTGGATGTTGACATCCTGTTCTCCCAGCATGCATGAATATCCCAGCACCAGAACAGTCTATTGACAACTGCAGCACACAGACCTGAGAATGTAACTTGCCTTATTATTTGGTTCCATTAAATGTTTTCAGATATAGGACAATCTTCTGGCTCCTTACCATGTAAACTACAAGCTCATTTGCCAGTATGCAGAGAATGCTGCCAAATAACTTGCATATAATCTGCCATCAAAAATTTACCTGACAAATGCAGTCTCACTCACTGCTGGGGAATAGATCACAAGCAGAGAATCTTTTTTTCAAACAACATCCTTATTCAAGCATGATTTGCATATTTATTTTGTTGTTATTTAAACACGATATGCTGATTGTTGGCAGTTCTCTGAGTACACAGACTTTCTAAACAGTTCTGCATTAGCAACATCTCTATACCCTCAAAAGCTTATACACCTTCTGGTGGTACAGACTGGAACATAGTGCAGTCTGTCAACTATTTGAATACCTCTAGTTCATGGATACCTTTTCATGTCTCTTTACAGTGAGCTCTTAAAATTTGAATTCGTGGTTAATTGGAATGTTCTGATAAACCATGATTGTTTCTGCTCCCAGTTTAGTGAGTGTGCAAACACGCCTGGCATGAACAAAATTCTGTTCCCATGAATACTTATGCAGACAAATATGAAATTAAGTTTCTGGAACATTTGTGCTGGTAACCTTCTAATCATACAGATGGCAATGGAAAATAAACATAAAGGGAAGTGAACACACCCAAGAATTCTAGAGACTAAGAGATAGAGAAGCTTTTCATGCAGCAGTCGCCTAAGGTAACTTCTCAATGTAGATCACTATTTGAATAAAAGCATTATTGTTACTAACTACCTTTTACAACACTGAGGTCTGTACATACCCTTGCAAGAAAATACTGACATTATGTTCCAATTCCTTAAGGTCTAGATAGGTTGAAGTAAACACAGCAGTGAGCATATAAACAGTGTAATAAGAAACTGTCTCAGATACCTGTGGTACAAAGCTGTAAACTTCACTGTGTTTCTTAGTTATTTGATCATCCTGGATGGCGTAGCTTAAAAAACACCTAAGCTGCCCTTACTAAAGTCTGAAGCGTCACTGTACTGATTTTGAACAAAGCACCGATTTTTATAAGAAAATATATAACAATAATCATGTATTCAGATAATACAATTAACTGCACTACATTTTCTTTTATTACCAATGCTTGTCTATACTACTACTAGATTTGGTTTTGGGTTCTTTAGGTTGTGTTGTTTCTTGAGGGTTTTGGTTGGGTTTTTTTTCTGCTAATTCATCTATTTTACTCAGTAATACAATAGTTTAAATATTTCTATGCAGAATGACTTTCCTGGGTTTAGTTTAGTCACAAGACACTCTATAAATGCTAAGCTACTGGTACCTTACAATTCAGTTTCTTCTGCCTGTCTTTATCAGAGTAGTGTATCGCTGAACCATGACTGCTAGAAACTCTAACAGTTCATTCAGGTTCCCTCAGCATACAGGGATTTTTCTCAAATTGTTTTTGCAGTGCTCTTAGTGAGTCACATGGTCAGTGAGCGGACTAGAGGTGATAGTAATTGTAAGAGCTGACCTGGCCCACTGGGGTCCTGAGGAGCTCCTGGTGTCCTCTCACCGACAGTTCTGCTGCTTTCAGCCTGGCTGCTGTATATAAGTGACTGTTGTTCTTGAGCTAAAAGAGGGAGAAAAAGGAAAGGCTGTGAATGAAACACTGAACATGACAATCAGGATTCCACAACAACTGCTTTCTCTCTCTATTCTATACCAACTTTACCAAAGCCTAATCATCTGCAGTGGATTTTGTTATCTGATTAGTCCATCTATAGCACAGTGTGGGACCACACTGATAAAGGCAGGTGAATGGCTTTATAAATGGCTTTCTGAGACTCGCAGGGGTAGGTGTTAATACTAAAATGTCAAAACATGCCCTATAACGAAAGGAATTTTGAAATCTCCAGGGCTAAAAATTCTAGAAGAAGATTTTAGATCAATATATAAAACATCAATACAAAGACAATACAAAGATTGTCAGCTGTAAAATTAATTAGTTTTTTTTATATCTACAAAATCAGTCAAGTTTGTTGAAACAGATTTTTTTTTTTTTTTAGAGATTACACAAATCTTGAACCATGGAAATCTTCCCACTAAAGGCAATGATGATATTACATTGTTGCAGCAACTAAAAAATAAAAACCATTGCAAAACATAATCAAATTCTAATTTCCAATGAATGTCAACTGAGATTTTCAACGGGTACATATATTAAAAAACTTCATGAAGGTGCTAAGTTTGTAAATATTTTCTCTGGTCAGGGCAGATGAGATTTTCTATGTTTATTTTACATCTCTGCCCAAAGATGACAAAGCATTTGCAAAAAGCTAGACTAACATTATTATTACTTCAATATTACAGTTGGGGAAACAGGTCCAGAAAAGTGAAGTGCCTTCACTCACAAAAAGTAGGGAACAACTGATGGAGCTGCGAACTGAACTGAGATTTCCACCTTCCTGACTTATTTCTCTATCCATTAGGCTAAAATGTGTTGCTTTCATTTCATTATTGTTTAAAAAAAATAAATATGGACAAAGTAGTTTGTAAATTTGCTAATGTAAATTCTCTAATGTGATTCCATACCAATTTTTATTTGCTTGCTTAGTTCATGAAGCATTTTGAAGTGGATCTTATTCCAGCTGGAGCACATCTAAGGAATGCCACTCATGTAGCACTGATGTGATTTCCAATCACATTGTACAGTACAAGCAGAATAACTTAGGTATGGTGACATTATTTTCCAGTTCAAATATTAAAACCTAGTCTGGCCATAATGTGAGTTTCCAAGGAAACAGAATAAAATGCTGAATCAAGAAATTCTGTATGTTTCATCAGCCTCTTGACAGTATATATGAGGCTCAATAGATTACAATCAAGGATGACAGAAGGTGTCTGAGGTTGTAAATTAAGGGAGGGGGAGTAACAATTAGGTCAGGAACTCAAAGAAAGTTATCATATGGACTGAAAGTTTCATAGAATTTATTGGAATTGGCTGATAAGAAATACAAAATCCTCAAATAGCTATGATCTCAATAGCTTCTGTTATCTTTCTGTGGCATGGTTATTGACAGGAGTTAATACCTGCATTCAGCACAATTCATTACACACGATTTATCAGGTGGTGATGTAATGATATAATCTATGACAAGGGAGTCTGTTACTTGCCTGTGATAAAGACCAGAATGCTCTGAATGTATTCACTGCCACTTTTACTGCTGCAGACACCAGATTTTTTTTATACTATCCATCCTATCTTTCATCCTCCCTATTAAACTAGCTGCCCCACTCACAGCTTCACATTGTGGAATACCCAAACCCTTACAGTTTTATTCACTTCTAGGGTTTCAAGGAGAAATACTTATCGCTGTGTGCCTGTTCTACTAATGCTTTAAACAGTATAGATAACTTAATCCCTGTAAGACCCAGGACGTTGGATCACTCTGTTGGAGAAAACCAATAATGAAGCAAGCCAATAGTTCCTTATACTGCTTCTAAAAGCAGCAAGGACTTTAGCCAATGATGCACACACACAGAAAACTCACCCAAAAAAAATACCTCATATTGTACAGTTACTAAATATCATCACTGAATAGGAAAGGTACTTCTCAGGCAGCATCAGAAATTCAGGGTTTTCATTTATGAAACAAATTTGGAAAAGTCACTAGCAATGCAGCTTCTCCTACATCATTCTTCCAGTGTGGCTCAGTCCTTTTCCAAAGGAACCACTCTGACACATCATATGGTGATTAAGTCTTAACGTCCTCCTTGGTCCCACAGCTGATATTCCTGATCCTAGATTCTGAACAGGAGCAGATGTGATGGGAGCACCAGACTGAATCTCTAATACATATACTCTTTAGTGTAGAAATAGCCATCAAATGACTCGCATTTGAGGCCTTTCAAAAAATGGATATGCTATGCTCAGTTTAAGCTAAAAAGATAAAATACAAAATTTATCTTACAGGTGCCATTTACAATTACAAAGTAACACCAACAAAAAAAAGCAGCAATTCAAAATGGTGAGCAATGAGTTCTTCCAGTTCGTCCAGGAGCTTCAGGGTCCTCAGAACTTCTGAACATCAGGTAACGCACATAGGAATCTAACATTAGACTCCAATCATTGAATATATCGGCCTAGATGTATAATTTATTGTTCCATGTATTTTTAAACGCAGCATGCAAAATGATTTCAGGGAATATTAAAAATATGGAAATTGGATCTTTTTCTCTCAATGTATTTTTGATGAAGCAGGAGTGGCTGAAGGGGAATCCCTCTGGGGAGTTTGGTAGCTTACTCCCATTCCCTGTGTTTCAAGGTGAATTTGCTACCTTTTGTGTCTGCAGTTCACCGCAGACAGAGGACAGCAGAGGACAGTGCTCGCTCCCGTGTGGAACATTTTACAGCCATCTGCTGGAGAAATGACATCGCTACCACGCAAGAGAATTCCATGCTAACAACGGCTATGGCATGGGCAGCAACCTTGAGAATCAGCCGTTTGCTCTAAACCACAGCCAGGGTAAATGGAATTGAATTCATACACGTTCAGTCACTTCAGCCTCACTCCACAGCAAAACTGAATTCGACCACAGCATGATCTACATTTGAAGATGCATCTTCCCGTTCTTGAAATCATTTGTGACACATAGTACAGTGTTCAGGGACCACATGTGCATGAGCAAACTGGGATTTCTTCCATTACTACATGCGCAATATTTTCTCCAGCTTAAGGATGGAAAGTTAAAATAAAGTTGTGTTTAGTGAAAATAACATGTCATGAACTTTTGCAACCCAAAAGTTACAAGCCCATTCATTTAGCAGTTTTGCTCCCAGTTAAGCATTTGATATTCCCAAATCAAATTAATGACGTTTTATTTGTTGAACTGTCCATATTGTGAAATTCTGTGACACTTGTAGGAAATGTTTCCCTTCTTCAAAAATTTCTTGTAAAATTGTGTTGTCCATGTTGGACTGGGATCCATGTCTTATATAATCTAGTCATGTGCTGCCACATAAGAGGTAAAGTTAGAAACAGTGATCTGAACATGTCTCTTCCCAGAGGCTCTTCTGCCTCGCTCACTACTACATTACCTTGAGAAGCATCTGCAACCAAGCAGTTATAATGAGGCTACTAAATATGGTTTACAGATGTCTCATAATAACTATCAGATGGTGACAAGTGTCTCCTCCTGCCTAGACTATCAGACTGAAATAGTTATGTATGATTTCACTTGGTTTGAGAGAAGCAAAACCAGAAGGCGTTTCGAATTAGCATTTGCTGCAAGCAACCCACATCACACTAACAGTGCCTTCCCAGGATCTAAAACGTATTGTCAGAACACCCCAGTTCCCTTGGCACCGAAACCCTTCAATAACAGTTCTGTTGTTGAGCAGATCAAGTGTGGAGAGGCCAAGCGGAGGGCTCAGCGACTCTGGAGAGCCCCAGTCAGATCTTACAATGTCTCTCCCCCCACTGCTGTAGAAACAGAGTGCCTGAAGACAAGGCTGTTGGGCTCCCAACTGTTCAAGTTCATTAACTGACGTCCCTTCATGGGAATTGAATAATACAGGCAGGGCTTGTGCTGGTGGTCTGCTCCTCATGGGAGGCAGGATTCCAGAAGCAGGGAAAAGCAGCCTTTCTGACATAACACCTTTCATCCCAATCTCTTTAAGCACTTCTACAAGCATTGATTAATTAAATATCCCAGTGCCCCTGTGAGATAAGTGTCATCTCAATTTTCTAGATGGGTAAACTTGGGTATGCAGATTATAAGTGGCTTCCCCATGTTATTCAGCAAGCCAGAAGAGGTTTGAAAATAGAGCCCAGGAGATGTAATTTCAAACTCGCTCCTGTAACACTTGACAAAGTTTTCCTTTATTCTTATTTTCACACCGATGCCACAACAAATTGAGTTATACAGCTTTTTTTCCTGGTCAATGCTTCCCTCTTGTTTTGATGCCATTTCAATTTTATCAACTGCAGCCTCCTCCTTCAACAAGCATTTTTAATCTATTTGTGCTACTGTTTGCATTTTTTAAAAGCAAATCTTTAAAACATCTGATCCATGCTCACTGGACAGCCTTGCCGACTGACTGCATCCCACGTTAATATCTGACTCCACGCTCAGCTGCACAGAAGAGAATTCTGTGCCTGCTGAGGTTCTGGCTCTTCAGCATTGAATTTCCTTCCTGTATGTAAGTAACAGTGATTTCTCTTCATTCCTCTACATTAATTTTTAATCACAGCCCCTACTTTACCACTGCTGATTGAATTCCCTACCACATCTAATGGCCTTTCTTGTAATATTCATTCATTTAAAATATGTATGCTGATGCCATATCTGATTTTTCAAGGGCAGCTTATTTAAGGCCAGCAGCAAAGAAATAGCTATTATACATATGTTAAACTACAGTATGTTGCCATATGTTTGATCACCAGGGCAGAGGTAAAACACTCTATTCTGTCAAAAAAGGGCACAATTACACAGGCATCATGTGTAATACCTAGTAAAATTCAGTCACTGTTGAAATGAACAACAGAAGTCCTGCTCAATTCAGAGGGAAACAAAGTTGATGATACATTATTTTGTCATGTCTAAGATATATTCTTAGACCCTAAAACTGAAAGCCAAAAGAGTTACAGTGCTGTATATTAATTTTACAGCAGGTATTTAATAGAAGACCTGGATTTAATAACCCCAGCACTGCAACACTCAATAACTAAAAGGTCAAAAGTAGAGACGCATCGAATGCAAACTCTGTATTTTAGCAAAACGAAATAAGGTTAAAGAATTTGATTTTTATTTAGAGTGGAAGAGAGGAAAGGACATTCTGCTTAGCTGCTCTGGAAATTCATGTGCAGGTAAGAGACAACATCCCAAAGCATTTTAGTCTATTGTGCATTTTTCCTGGTTTTAAATTAACAGGAAGAACTGCACTGATCTTCAGCAGAGCCATTGGCTCACAAATCAGATTGCATTATTTTCATTTGTTGAAGTGAATAGTTTCAAATCCTTGCAACTCTACTCACCTTTGGGTTGGCATTTTTGCCCACTGTACCCAGGACAGCACTTCCACTCCAGAGATGTTACTATTTTATGTTTGATTCTGTAGGCTTGGTGTGTTGTTGTCTGGGACCTGCAAAACGAGACCATTTAAAATCTATTTTAGGTGACCAAAAACGAGCTGTAGGATAGCTGTATAACTACATTATGTTATCTCACACGTCAAACGTAACCTTGCATTAACTCCTTGAAACTGAAAGAGAAGCCTAACCAGGGTTTGGTGTTTCAATAGCAATCACGGTTTTAATATGGCAGCCTTCAGATCATCTGCATGGATTTTAAAGGAAACTGATGTCTATTTAGCGCTGTCAGGCTTCTTCCCTGAATATCTTGCTCAGAAGTAAAATACTGGTAACTTTTATGGAAGATATTATAATTAATATCTACTAAACTGGACAGAGTGACCCAAAAATACAATTATGAAACACTGTTTTCTTTGAAATCAATGAAAAAAGCATTCATGGTGAATTTATGCCACTTTCACATTTAGTGCACACTGGAAGCCTTCCATTCTGGTTATTTTAAACAAGACCATACAAGCATTAATCGAATAAAGCATAAAAATTTCCGCTCTGGAAGGCAATGTAAGGAGGGTATGGCTATGCAGCTGTGATGCCTCAGTTACTACTGTTAAAGTATGTAACTGCAGAGGCAGCAGCAATTTTGTTTCTATGCTCCAACACATTCTGCATGTCCTGGCTACCCCATCACTTCTTGTAGATTTAACTTCACAGAGAAGTCAGTATAAAATGAACACGCTGCAGTAGGGCATGCAGAAGAAACTAACTACAGCAACTTTACTTGCCTCTTTTAATATGTTAAATACAAAGTTTGAATAAAAAGAATATCACAGTTCTGCTAGTTACTAAACACTACCATGAAGCATACCTCACATCTCAGAAAATACAATGATAAAAATGGTTATAGAACTGTTTTGGACACACAGACACTGTCTAAATCATTCCAGAAAGGGGGACAAATTTGAAGACTGTCAGTTCAAAAAATATTCTTCCAATGAATTAAAAAATGACATCTTGTTTTACACTGTAGTTAATCTTGTCACCCCTTCCCAAGGGATGTAATATTATATATATTAAAATTCATAGTAGTTGGCAGGAGCTTTGCATCTGTCCCCAACCAGCTATGCGTCTGAGAAATGGCTTTTTCAGCAGCAAAAACTCAATAAAGGTGAACTGAAATCAAGAGAGTTCTCGGTTCTTTTGTTGTGTGGATGGTCTTATTTTATGATAAAATTACCTTATCCTGGATTAGCATAATCCATTCCTAAAAAGCACCAAAAATGAAGTGTCAATGAAAGGAGTTAATCAGGAATAGCTATTTCTAAAATAACTCTCCACGTAGACAAGCCCCAGAACTGTATATAGTAGAGACCTGTGCAGGAGCAGCACAAGGAGCTAATTATTTTCCTACAAAAAAGAAATCCAAGTTCTTGTGATTCTTCTAGATTGAATTAGAAGAAAAAATGGCAACATTTCAACCACAGGTTCCATTCCATGGTTTTGCAATACCATTAACTGTATTTCAGAGTCAACAGATCCTGAGGATACTCTACTCCTCCTTTCACCTCAAAGCTTTCAGCGTGTTCTGCCATACCACCTACAGGACAATTCTCAGAACAGTCATCCTGATTTGTAAGAGGCTTTTGAAATTTTTCAAGGGAAAAATATGTTACCACCTGTTTCAGTTTGCCATTTTCTGGGCCCATGTCTTAAAACCCAATTTCATTTACTATTGAAATCTAATGTTTGGAGGATGCAATAAGGCACCCAAACCACTAAGGATGGTCTGAATACGTTTAACAGACTCATTATTTACAAGTGGTATCCAGGCCAATTACTTTTCTAGGTTCACTGCCTGACCAAAGCTGTGCCAGAAATAAGCACCCACCAGAGAGAAAACAACAAAAATATTTATGCCTCTCGGGGGAAGCCTTTTTCTTCAACAAAGCACAAGTTTGGAAAACTGCACAGAAAGGATTTTGTTTCCCACGTGTGCTTTAAAGCTTTGTACATGTGCACCTTTCCTTGCAGTACTCCAGAAGAGGGGAACAGGCAGTGGGCTTACTTGAAGACTTTGATCTGATCAGAGGGTGCAAGAGTGAAGGCACGCCAAGCCTGCATTGTGGAGCTCAAGGACACTGCCCAGTCATGAGATTTTATACTCGCTACAGGAACATGTTGAGACCAGAAATCCTGTTTATCTGCTCCCTCCTGTTTTCATTTTCATTTCTAAAATCATGGTTGAATTAATTATGCAGCTGGTGATAATTAAAGTACTTGCAAGTACTCTTTCTTCCTAGTTCTACACACCTCTGAGCACAGGATCCAATACGCCAAGGGCAAGGCTTCACTCTGCCTGATGAGAAGGTTTCCAAGTTGTCCGTTACCACTGTGGGTAAGAGTCTGGTATGGACATAAGCACACCAGTTCCTGTAAGAGACAGAAGGTAAATATAATTAAAATTACAAATAACATTTTCCACAATATGATGATATGTGATACTTAAAGGGGAAAGTTAAACCCATAACTTAGGGATAGGGCTAAGTTATGAAAATTAGTTTTGATTTCTCTCAGACTGCCAGCGTAGTCTTGGGCAATTACTTAAGTCTTTGTGCTTCAGCTACCCATTAACAACAAAGACAACAGACAACCATTTCTCCATCTCTACGTATATTTATACTGCAAATCTAAATTTTTCTTTGTAAATGTTTGTGGACCACCAAGTACAAAGAACCTCTTCTAGACTGTGGTAATGACAGGTCTTAAAACAGACTTACATGTCAGATTACAGAAACTGTTTATCCAGAATTCACAGGACTGTTTAGTAAGGTTTTTAACCATCCATTACTTTCACTTTATGGATAGACCTTTCTACTCTTCCTCTCTTTCCCCAGTATTATTGTGAGTACATGTAGACTGTGTTTTGCAGTGCACTTTGAGGTCAGAGCCACACACAGCAAGAACGTGCCATAGCTCCACGATTACCTGCGCCACTGGCTACCCACCCAGAGAAGCAAGTCACACACGAAATGATCAAACTCCTGATCATTGCAGCACAGGACGTAGAAGCCAGCAAGTGCAAGGCCAGGTTTAGGGGTTTTTTAAGAGGATTCTAAGGAGACTGCAAGAAACTGCAAACTGTTAGATTGTATTTTGAAACCAGGTGACTTGGTAGAAGCTACAGTAAAGAACAGAATTACGTAGAAACTATAGATGGAATAATGGTTCGGGACAGATTTGTTTAGGGAAATCATGCCTCAGAAATTTATTTATATTCTTTGAATCGAAAGCAGGTAGATAAAGGGGTGATTTTCAGAGGCTTTTGGCAAGGTCACTCAACAAAAGCTATTCGAGGGGGGAAGCAATCTGTCACATAGTAAGAGGTTAGATCCTGCTATAGATTAATAAGGCACTACATCAGAAAGATGAAAGACTAGTTAGCTTTCTCAAGAAGAGGTTTATCAGCAGAACTCCACACGAATCTGTAACAGACATTAAATTCATTAATGAGAGGGAAAGTAGGTGAATAGGGAGATGATAGAGTTATACAGAGCTGTGCAAAATTGTCCCTTATAGTAAACCTAAAGGTGATCTTGAAGAATTGTGGAAATCTCATGATACTAAATTTCCATATAACTAAGTGTCAGAAAAGGGTCTTGTAATACAGAGTCAGGCACAAATAAAGATAGCCTTATACAGGCAGTATGACTACCTAAATTTAACTATTACTAGAAAAAAGATCTTGAAGTCATTGTGATTAGCTCATTGAATATGCCAATTTAGTATTTTGTATTAACTAAACTAGAGAATCAAACACATTAAATTATCAGGGAAGGGCTAGAGAACAAACAGAAGTTACCACTGTTTCAGTACATCAACTCCTTGTTGCTGCATATGAGTTTATGGTTAGCCCACTGAATACAGAATATAGGTTCATTCCTACATCCTGAAGAGAGGTGAAAAGAAAGATACAAATATAAGATGAAGAGCAGGAGGGATGGAAAGTCATGGCATTCATTATTCAGTTGGTCTTGTTATGACAAAGAGGCATCAAAACAGAACAGGTTTAAACCTAAAGAAAAAAAAAGGTCGGGGTGGTGTTTCCACAAACATCGACTGTGCCAGATTTAGAAGTCTGGTAAGCCAAAATGGATTTTAAAAAGCAGTTAAATGATTTCATGAAAGAACATGCCATTAGAGTGTTGTTGGTTTGTGGGTTTTTAAACATAAATCTGTAGCTATAAAACATAAATCTGTAGCTATAACCTCCATCTCAGGAAATCCCCCAGCTGCAGATTGGAAGGCATCCTGAAGAAAGTATTACTGCATTTCTGCTGGTGGAATAAATGTCTGTTTGCTCTACTAGAGACTTTTTCTCCACCCCGAACTTGGTACAGCCTTTCTCAGGGTCGTACATTATTCCCCTATCCACACTGAAACATATTTCATTTTTGACTTGGCAACTAAGTGACAAGCTACTGTTTCAGTTGTAGGGCTGGTGAACTTGCAAGTACTTCCATATCAATACTTGCATATGAGAACTTAAAGTTCATCTTCCTAGGGCATATTTTGCTGCTGACCTTAGCTTCCAGTTATAGTAGTTCTGCCAGTGTTTCATAACCCAGTAAGGAAATATATATTTATGTTACCCAGCTGGCCATTCAATCAGTATCTTGATATGTGCTCCTTACAGTGGAAATCAAAATACATTTAAGAACACATTAGTTCCATTTACTTAACTGGCATTAGTACAGTGCTTCAAACAAGAATAACTGCACAAAACACAAAATAGTATCAATGTCTATCCTTAAGTGATTGCTTTTGCCTACTGAGATCATATCAGTGTACCCCCATTAAAGTCAGCAGTCCTTTACTTGGAAAATGATTCCTGAGAAAACATCAGGATAAACTAGGAAGTAAGATGCTAAGTAAGGCCAACAGACTGAACCTCAGTTTTTCTGCTGTCAGTATCATATTGTGGTGCTCCCTCACACAACACATACTGTTTAACTGATGAGTAATATGTTTCATACAAAATGGGGTTTTACTGAGTCTCTTTCTTTGATATGTTTTCACTCACTCACTTTTCACTTCCTTGAGAGTTTTTTTCATTAGGATAATATTTTGTTTTACTTGGGTATAAAAAGGCTGCACTTTTTTTTGATGTTTCCTTTATGTTCTGTCTCCTCTAGCTATATAGCCTTTTGTCTGTGTCTATAAATTAGAGACTCCACAAAGCAATATTTGCTAAAAATTAAATGCAGCTCTCAACCATAAGCTTAAAGATTAGTTGCTCTTCTCACTCCCACTGTGGAAGCCAGGAGCAACTCTGCCAGTTTGGGACACATCAAATTTGCAGAATCAAAAGGACACTTAAGTCTTTTGAGTTTTGCATGAAGTAACTTACACCACCCCTCTGGCTGGGGTGCATGGGTCCTTTACAGTCTCCTATATCACACAGAGACTAGCAGTAGTAACTAAATAATAATGATATTTGCAGTTAAAGACTGCCAACAGTTAGTCAGAGAGCGAGCTTGTAGCTCCATACCTTCCAGCATACCTCTGTAGCAGCAAGAGAGGATAGGCACCCCTCCGGCCAAGCGCTCATTAGGAGCAGGACATAGCAGGTCTCCCTTACAGGCACGACCAGGAAGACAGCTCTTCCATGGGGCTTCCTTGCCAAGCATCAGGGAGCAGCAAGGGCAGGGTTTCTTCCTAACGGAAGGTGAGGGAGACGACTACATGAGCTAGGCAATGACCTCACCAGCAGTGTACAGTACTGCAGCACCAGAGACAGGCAAACAGCAGCAGGGTGACAGGAACAGGCCAACTAACAGCCCAGCAAGTATCAGACAGAAGCTAGGTAACAAGTCAGGTGCAAGAAGACTGCTAGTGATAAGCACCTTTATACGGAGAACAGGCTCAAGCCTGGACTTAAATGGAGCCCCCGGCCCATGAGTGGGGGTTTCAAGTGAGGTTGCTCTGGGCCATCAAGGTTTGTAGCTTGCCCATGGCACTACCACTGAGCACCTTTCCCACTATGGGCATGAGGTCTCTTCCATTTCACAGCTGTAGTGACAGTTCTGCATATTCATACCCAATATTAAAAACTGTTATTTTTTCTCTGAAAGTGCAGCACAGAAAAAACTTAAAAAAAGAGAAGAATCCCCCAGCATATGAGTGGGATACTAAACTTTTATTAACAGATGGAGACAGGGATACTGGGCCAGACCGACAGCAGTCTATTCAGGAGGAGCTCTAACTATCGTGGTTTACTTATGATTTGCTTATGATTTAAACTCTGTGTAGAGAAAGTAAACAGATTAATTCCTGAATAACTCTAGAAATTAACCGATAACATATGAAGACTGACCAGAAGACACCTGAAGTGATAACACCACCTCAAGCAGTTATGCAGTACCATACCTATTTTACTGTTACACATTAGCTGCCTGGAAAGTGAGGAATGAAGAGCTAACACCTTGGGCAGCTGAGTGCCAAGCTGACCACCTCTGCAAATCATGAACCCAAATACAGGAGCTGAGTTTTAATATCTGTGCTGTAATTTGCCAGCGGTGAGGTTAGGACTTGAGCTCGTGGCTCCCCAGCCTGCGCTCTACCCTCGCATGCAGACCCAACAACTCATCAGAGAAAGGGATTAAGCAGAAGGCATATAGCAGCGTTCTCAGTGACGACCTTTACTGCAGTGCACACAGTTGTGGTATAATTTTTGGTAATTGAATTCCATTTTAGATCTGAGCAAATGTAGTCAATGAAAAGATAAAAAAATGAAAACAGGCATAAAAAGCAATTGTAAAATACATGAAAGCCCTGGAATGCAGAGAGTCCAGTTACAAAAAAAAAAAACTACTTTCCAAAATACAGAATGTAAATCCACTAATTATCATTATTATCAAGGGTAGCTAGCTTCAAAGTAACAGCTTTTGGAACTTGCCCATTTGGAGTTGCAAAGGAAAACATGGTACAATACATCCCAAATGCACCAGTTAAGGACTGCTCCTGGTTTTTAAAAATAGTCAGAACTCAGCCTCTGGTCTGTATCAAAAATTTAACTCAACTTGAGCAGATTGTTTCTGTTTAAAATACTTAACTCATTCTTAAGCTACCTGAGTACAATGTCTGAAGCTGTGGTTCTTACATGGCCCAGCAATCTTTGATCAGGCTAAACTGGAAGAAATATTCACAGCAAAAGAGCCCCTGGTGTGACTCCTAATTAGGTTTATGCTACCAATGAAATAAGCTCATTAAGAGATGTTAAGAATGTAAATACAATTTTGAAATCAAATTGTCTGAAAAAATGTAGATTTGGAAATAGAAGATGAAGTGTGGCGGAAGAACTATGACAGGCTGTGTTAATGCAAAGCCAGAACAGAAGACAATTGATTTGCATAACAGGACTTCAAACCTGAAAATCCTCTTTACCCTCCACAAAATAATATATTCCAGATCAGCAACACAGGATCCTAACACGCAGATTTTGTCAAGAGCTGCAGAAGCCTGATGTTTCTGTTGAATCAAGCCTGTTTTCAATGAGGAAAGCTGTATTTAAAAACAAGACAAAATCCTTGCAACGTACAACAGAAATCCAGACTGGAGAGAGCGGTGCAAGTCCCCAACTGGCATAAAGCCCATGTGACAGATTTCATTCTCCTCTTGCATGTATTGGCCAGGAAAACTCACTGGTAGTGAGGCATGGGAGAGTACCTCTGAGTCCTTGGGCCTTTGAAATCACCTCTTTGCTTGTGATGTTTGCAGCAGTATTTCCAGCTCGAATCAAAATATTGCTACCCCCAACCCTGCCTCCAGTGTGGTTTGACCCTATCCGAGAAGTAGGGCATAGTACGAAGAGCAGGATTTGTTTCTTTTGCAATCAATAAGCATGTTACTCTGTAGCCTTGGCAGGACTGAGTCCTCTGGGGTTTATGGCTATTGCAAATTCAAAGTCCTCAGTAGCTAATGGGCCATGGAGCCTGCCCACACAGCTGAAGCCGAGGACCTACAACTGGAAGCTCATGGGTGGGACCCAGATGGTGCCTTTGAGCCTGGCTTTAGCTCTTGGGATCCTACACGTCCCATCCAGCTCATTCAGATCTTGCGTCAATACCCTCTCGGAAGAGTTCTCTTCTGCTTGTACCAGTCCTGCTTCTTTTTCCATAGAGAAAACGTTCCCGTAAAGCATTTCTTCACTTCTGCAGTTGGCCAGAAAACAGAAAGGATGCACCCCAGAGATAACTGTGAAACAGAGGTAGCTTGGGGGCAACCGTAAGCAAGGACTGCCCACAGCCTGTCCACGGCAAAGAAGCCCAAAGCCCAGTCTACATGAGTATGTACCAGTAATACAGGTGTTTCCCTCAGCTGGAAAAAAGCTGATTTCCCACAGCGTAAAACAGATTACTGTAGTAACCTGACTGATTCGTCCTCGGCGATTTACATCAACCTTGTGATATGGAGAGATATATATACATATATACACACGGTGTGAATTAATGCGTAACATCTTGCAGCTTCAAGCAGATGCGATTCCCTGCAAATAGCAACTTCGCCGCCGTCAGAACGACGCCTTGCGGCCTACGGACACCTGCCCTGCGACGCACAGCTAGGAGATGAAGAGTTGGTAATGTCTCAGCAGTCGCCGTTTAAGCTTTCAGAAGCAGCACATACGGTTTCTTAATTTTTTGTGCGGATTTCTGAAGCCGGACTTGACTTTGTGTNNCGAAAAATGCCCTGCTGGGTTTGAAGTGGCTGCATAAACACGTGCTTTTACGTAGATTCCTGACTCCGGGGACACTCAAGGGCCCTTAAACTCGTCACAGCTGCTCCGGCGTGTTGCCAGCGCCTTTACAACCGCCGCCTAATTCGCAATCAGCAGGGATTAAGCCCCGCTTTACCACCTCGTCCGGGGCAGCCCGGCTGCCCCGCCTGAGCCGCCCGCTCCCACCCGCAGGTGTGCCGGCCTCCTTCCCCCCACCGCCCCTCCGCGGGCTGCCACTACCGTGCGGGAGCCCCCGCTATGCGCCCC
>Ga0065711_1031990_pt1 | contig 28256 bp, 18 predicted proteins | sample Hoacrofraction12_FD_59098 | JGI IMG/M metagenome (GOLD analysis project Ga0065711, IMG submission 59098) | Hoatzin crop microbial communities from Cojedes, Venezuela - Epithelial fraction 12 v2 (version 2) | ecosystem: Host-associated > Birds > Digestive system > Esophagus > Crop | place... | reverse complement strand
TCTCCTTCTCTGGAGATATTCAAGACCCGCCTGGACGTGGTCCTGTGCAGCCTGCTGTAGGTGACCCTTCTTCGGCAGGGGGGTTGGACTAGATGTCCCACAGAGGTCCCTTTCAACCCCTACCATTCTGTGATTCTGTGAACATATCCAGGCATTGATGATGCTAAGGGTGTAGAGTCAGCTGTTTGGAAGAAGAGCCCTCTTCTGGCTCCAGATGTATGGAAAAGGAGCTGAGGGAGGAAAGCAGCAGCAGGGTGAAAAGGCACTCCTGGTGTTTGCAGGAGCTAGTGTCAGGGACTCAATGTTACGGCTTAGGGGGAACTAGGTAAGGTAAGGTAAGGCATAATACGTAAGGCTAGTTGGTCAGAAATAACTGGAAAGATGAGATACATTATGTGAGATTCTTGTTGAAGAGAGATCGTGTTGACAGATAGCCTTGTAATAATCATTAAATAAGGGATGGTGATAAAAGAGTGTGTGCATTTGTTTTTGCTTTTTTTTAAAAAAACAAAACCAGCGTGGAAATCCAGTAGTAGTACATCTTTAGCCTGGATATCAAAGGCAATTTTAAGTATCTCAGGGTTATTAACTTTTGTTTTAATAGCATGCGAAAGAAGAAATTTGAAGAACTGTCTTATAACAGACAGAGCAATACGAGTCTCCCTGCCTGTGGGCGACTACTCATCAAGTCTGGAATACCATTCCAGAAAAGTAAATGTAAATTGGCTCCTGTTATGACAGCATATCTGAGGCTACTCCTATAGATCATTACTTATGGCATTATCTTGTACTATTTGTGTTGCAGTGGTGTATCTGAACATGTGACTATTTTGAGGCAGATGTATGAATTTGCACAGTAACCTTAGTCTTGAATATTTATATTTAATAAAATATGTTAATTCATCAGTATTGCCTCTTTCTATAAGTAATTGTAATGTTAATAAAAGGTACTTCCATGTAGTCAGATGTTAATAAAAATGCACAATTTCAGAAGAAAATTAATGAATTGTATCAGAACAAGAGTGCGACGTGAAGAAATATTTTGCTATCATCTAGTGACCACTAATATTAGAATTTTTATGAAGCAGCTTGTATGCAGCAAAGCTGGTAAGGGCAATTTTTTTCACTTGGAGAATTATTCACATGACGTGCTTAGAGAAGCTAGGCAAGAAAAGAGAAAGGCAAACAGGCCAGGACCTTGGTATAACACTTTGTGTAACAGCTCCCTCATTATATTTTTCAAATAGATGTTAAGCTGCACTCAGTATAAAAGCTCCCATATGGAGCCTTCTATATGTAGAACTGGTCTGGTCTAAACCAGTGTCTTGCTTTCTTTTTTTTAATACCCCAAATAAATGGCAGTTTGAGAGGGGTTTTTTTGACAGAGCTTTGAATAAAATGTCAATGCATTTTCACTTGTTTGAAATGTCATGCATTTTACTTTCCAATTTTCCTATCTTATCTAGGGGCAATTCCTCGGACGATCTTGTATCTTTATTAAAATGTATGAAATTGTTTACACTGAGGACTAGAAGTGTTTCGTATTTCATGTCATCTAGCTTGCAAATGAAAACAGAAATATTGCAGCTTACTTTTTCCATATGTCATTGTTTTCTTGTGGTGGCAGCTCTTATTCTGAAAATCAAGTAAAATACCTTTATGAAAATATCTATATGAGTTCTTACTGCTAGCTATGAGATAGCTACTTTCAAAAGCACCTCAGCCAGATTTAGACTTGAAGGGAGTAGTATAAAAGCAAAATGATTTAACAGAAGAGATTCGCTGAAGTACTTAGTTCTGAATGGCATCTAAACCTTTATGTGTTATAGCCTTTTCACATACAAGTTAATGTAGCCAACAGATTTCAAAGTAGGATTGCATTTAAAATGAATTGTTGCTGTTGAGACAACTCAGTTGTCCAGACATTTTGAGTGATAAATTCTTACTGCTTAGCAAGATCGTCAGCTATTCTGCATCTACCTTGGAGATCGTACTTTCTGTATTATGTTTTGTCAATGAAAATATCTGGGGTGTCTTCTGATGAGATGCAAGTGAAACCAAAACCTTGTGGCTTCCAGAAGCGTGAACTGTAGCTGGAAATCTGAAGTTTAAAGCTTAAGAGAAGGCCGCATTTCTGTAGTTCAGATGTTTTGAAATGATTTATTGCATAATGAATTGCTGTGCTAAGATGCCATGGAGCTCAAGTGGTTAATAATGGTCAGTGTTTTAAGCAAAACCACTAGACAATACATGTAATCAAAGAAAGAAGAAATAAGACAATTACTGCAAATTAATAAAGCAGAGGCAACTTTGCTGAGGGAAATCAACTTTGAAAATTTCAGTACAGCTTGGGAAGGATGTTTGGAATTTTTTGAAGCTTCTTTCTTTAAAGCCAAATGCTGGGTCAATGTATATGGAAGGTTGCTCTTCCAAACTATTAAGAATTTGTAGCCCGAACTAGAATCTAAATTTAGCGTTTCAAATTATCTTATCTTTGCTCTTCTGGACTGTAGCAACTTGAGACAGTCTGACATCTCTCTAGTGTAATGAGTCTGATGTCATTGTATTAACTGAGTTTCTCTGAACATCATCAAGTGTCATTAAACATGTGTACCCCTAGCTGCTGTGTAACATCTTTCAGCCTTCTCACCTGCATGAAAAATGGCTGTCACCTAACTCTATATGTGGGAGAGCTCTGGAGGGTATGAAAGTCCAACTTCTCTTGAGCTGTGCCTTGCTTTGCACAGAGCTGGGTCTTGCTGCTGGTTGTGGTACCTGAGTACACCTGGACTTGGAACTATTGCTTTAGATACTACTTCATAAGCACTGTTGAATTGTTCAGTTAAGTACTGTGGTCCTTGTTTTACATGTGACAGTTGGGGTATCATGGTATTAAGGCATATATCGTGTTATTAAAGGATATATGTCCTAACAAAGCTGGAAAAAAAAAAAAAGGATTGTTTTATGGCTCTCTTAAATGTTATCATAGTATTTAAGTCATTGGATTACAATATACCTGAACAAATCTTTTGGACTTTTCGCTATTTTGTATCCGATATCTCTGGCATGGTAGCCTTGAAGGAGGTGAAAACTGAAAATTATCAGACAGAATTTAAGATATCTGAAGCTGCTATGACTACATCACTTTCCTGTGGAGGACTGAGAAATTAAGGGGATGTTACCATCTAGCTATAACTCTATTGCCAAAAGCATGTAAACTTTCTGAAAGTCAATGTGCATTCAAGTTTGGGCAAGTCTCTTAAACACTCTGCTTTCATTAGCCTTTCTTTGCACAGTGGAATTCTGATGATGGTTTGCTCTTCACTCCTGTGATTTCTGCCAGCCTGTAGAGCAGTGTCTGAGGAGCAGTATGGAAGCCAAGCACTCTCAGCTGCTGTAGAGCCATCTGTGCTCCTGTGCAAGGCCTCTGAAGGGTAGCTGTAAATCTGCTCCCTTCACACTTCCTCATGGAGACCTGGAGAGGGAATGATGTTCCAGGCACTCAAACAAGAGATGAATCTGGTCAGGCTGTGTCCTGCAAGCAGCCCAGACAAGCTAGTACATTTTAGACTTCCATTGCTCATGCACCCCGTATTTCTTAGGGACGATTCGTGGCTGATTTAATGACTCTTCTATCTCTAGACTGAAGTCTTTAGCTACTTCTAATTCTAAATTCGTTGAAATAACGCAGACTTCCCTGTATTTCAGTATGGTGAAAAGTGAAGTCTTTTGTGTAAGATAAAGGATTTTGGAATCAGGTATACAACAAGCGTTGTTTACCAGGAGAAACTTTGAAGACTCTGGTTAGGCTGTAGGACAGGCTTCTGATAGAAGATTATGCAAGAACTGTATTTTTTGACAGAGCGAGAATTGACGAACATGCAACAGGGAGCCGTTTTTCATCAGCAAGACTAAATATAATTTAAGAATTGTTTTAATAGATTTCATAGTTTTAGTCCTATGGACTGCCTGTCAAAATGCATAGCAAAGTTAATTACATGGAAATCATTTCCTACAAATTGTAGCTGCTGTTATGAAGTTCCTAAATAACTTTGAATTGCATCCAGAAAAATAAGAACCAAACTACTTTATTATAAGAAATAGTTTACAAAAAGAAATGTATCAAAAGCTGATTTGAGTACTTGCAAGTGGATAGAAGATAAAATGCTACAGCATAAAACAACATATGAGTCACAGTCAGTGACAATGTGTGCATATGTCATACTAGAAGGTTATCTTCAGTATTATCTATAGTCCATTCTTTTTCTCCCATTACTCCTTCAATCATTTGAAAGAACAAATTTTTCATTGTCATGATAAGAAGTGACCCTCTTTGCATTTGTACTGTCTTCTGAGATGTAAATACACAAGGTATCACAGTAGAAGTCAGTGTAAAACTGAGCTTTATGCATTGTCTATGGGTTTGGTAATTTGTGGATTTTGTTTATGTTTCTGTAATGATGGTTCTTTTCTAGTAAACTTTTTGAAATATTGAGGGGGGAAAAAAAGCATATTGGCCTGATCTTCTCTGTGACAGAGTAAATACCTGACATAGTACAATTCAGAGGATCTTCAGGCCTTCAAACACTGCCCAGTTGGAGCAGTGTTAAATTGCTCCTGGTAGTAAAAATTAAGGGTATGTATCAGTTGGTTAACTGGTAGTTTTGAAAATTATAATCCAGAGATCCTTTCCCAAAACTGACAAGCAGTTTAGAGTGTAAGTTTTGTTGAATGCAGTAGGGGCATGCTTATTAAATGCTTGTCACTTTTTTTTTGAAATAGAAACTTTGGCTCTGGAATTGCTTTCTGTAATTTTTTTTTTTCTTCTCTCAGTCTTAAAAGGCTTTTATTCCTACTTCAGAAATGTAATATTTTGGTTTTGAATTTTAAGGCTCTTTGTGTTCATTAAGTTCTTTAATTTAAGATACTTAGAAAAATAACATTATAACAATATTTTGAGGCACAGTATAAACTTAGGTCTGTAATGGCACTTGTAGAGTGGTATATGACACCAGTAAAGCATTTACAGTCATATTTTGATTCCTTGTTATAGTGGTATATTGATTATATATGACTACGAAATGGTGAGAAAGGATCAAGATATTGTGAACTACTTTGTTTACACTGCCTTCACAGAATGCTCCTCTTACTCAAGAGCCCAATTCAGTCAGTTATATGGCTTTCCTGTGCACGTAATTTCCATTAGGTTATGTAAGCTGGCTTCATGCCATGCCAGCCTATTTAGGGAAAACTTGATCAGTGCTGCTGTGCTGGAGGGGGAGGGAAACCAGTCCCACCTCACAGCTGGTCTGTTTATTCTTGTCTTGGTTGCTCTGAATTGAGTAGTATGTGACTAGACAGGCTGACATAACTTAGATCAGAGGTCCAGGTGGTTTGGTATGTTCTGCTTGGGGGATATCACCTTCAAAGGAAAATCAACAGTCATGAAATGGGGAATTATGGAAAACCTTTGCAAAGGAGAGCTTTCATCCTGACTTTTGTTAAACTGAGGCTGCCTTACAACTTAGCATGTCAGAAATTATATCCTTTCCACAGGTAGATGATGGAAAAGTTATTTTCTGTTGTAACTTTATATGTTTTCCCCTTGTGTATGAAAGATCTCTTCTTTTGTGGAAACTTCCAAAGGTCTGGTAGCTTGAGTCACACAACTTAATTTTTGGCTGGACTTATGAGCACCTTAAGGTGATAATGCTGGTGTCTGAATTCAAAGGATAATAAAGGGAAGCAAGAGAGGTTAAATGTGCCATATACTTAACAGGAGTAATGGCTAATATATCCCACTTTGTCCTAGTGAATTGTAAAAGAAAAAGAATATGCAGTAAAATATGAGCTAAAAAATAGTAGTTATAAACTTGGAGTTTGAGAAAGCATTTTAAATGAGTTTATAGAGCATAAAAAGTACACATTAACACCTGCTAATGAGATGAAAACTATGGAAAAAAGATATTTCACAAAACTGATAACAGCAATTGTACTGCTTTGAAGAGGTTCTTGGAGAACTGAGCTCCCAGCCAGGTGTAGATTATGCAAAGTCTTGGGAGACAACAGCATACATGTAAGGCATCAGATTTTAGAAGCCTTTAGCGTTGCTAAGAAATTGCCTTGTAATTTCAGCTTTTCCACAAAACCTCCATTTTGTTGGCAGGCTCATGCAAAAGGACAATGTTGCCAGAAAAAAAATATGGCATGCACAGACTCCCTGAGTGGTTTCTGGAGAGACCACTGACACAGTTCTTCAGGTTCCCTGCTGCCTCCTGGGCTCCAAGCAGGACGTGAGTAGTGCTGCCAATTCCATTCTGCTGCTGCTCAGCAAACCTGTAAAAGGCAGCAGAAACACAAGCCATTTTGTTAGTATGTGGTGGATGCTTGCTTTTACCGGAGATCCTGTGCTGCTTTTTGGGGAGATTTTCTTCAGAGCCAAAAAAATGGCATGAGCTTAGAAAGCCTTTGGAATTAGTGTTGCAGAAGTTGGTGTCTTTTGCTTCCCATCTGTCGTGTTAATTTGGCAGAAAATAAACCCCCTTGCGTTCTAACTCTCTTCACCGGAGTGAGAGTCTAGGTGCGGCTAGGTTTAAATTCTGAGTGATATCCAATTTACCACTACCAGTCCAGTCGCGTTTAATATATATATTAAACTACCACAATTCTGTATACACTAATAGCAGTGTGCACCTTCAGTCCAGTCGTGCTCATGAACTAGCACGGCCGCGTTTTGTTGCGTTCAGTGAGAAACTGTGACAACTGGCTACTTAAACAGTGCAGTTTTATTTGTGCGACAGGTATATACATTTTTTGAATTGCCGGTGATAGTGACTGTCTGCAAGAAAGCACGTGCAAATATAAAACGCGTGAAAAGGTTATAAATAATACAGCCTGGCTATAAACATTAGGGAGTAACCAGTCTTGAGAAAAGTGCTTAGTTTAAGTCTCACCCAAGGCGTCCCAAGGGGGGCAGAAGCAAGGCTCAGCCTGTCGGCCAATCCCGGTTGTCGGAGGCTGTCTGAGGTGGAGTTTTCCTTGACTTGCTCACAGTGTTATCTTCTTCTTCTCCGAAAATCCATGGTGTTATCTTCTTCGCCGAAAATCCCCTATTTCCCTGGCTATTTTTATATCCTTTCTACCTTTAAGGTGGAGTTTGAGTGACTGTAGTCATATGTACCTTTTATCATGACTGGTGTAAAATTCTCTTGCTTCACATTTAAAGGTATAGTTTACAAAAAATCGAGGGCACAGACTCGAAGAGGAGTGGTCGCACCTTGGAGGCGGGTAGCCTTCGGGATGGAGGTGTGTTTTGGTATTAAAATGATATTAAAACGAGCAAAGTTCACGAGAGGATAGCACTTTGGCAAGGTTTCGAAAACTAGTTGGCTCAGGGGGCTTTATCATCACGGAGCATGGCCACGGAGTCTCCACTCCGCTCCATCCTCTATGGTATGTTGCAGGGAGTTGCTGTGTTAGTGGATTCCTGCTGCAGCTCTGTCCCATCCTCAGAGCTCCTTTTGATTTTATGCTTTTCCTCAATGGGTGAACACTGCTACGTTTTTCATATGAACCTTAATTTTACTAATAATTCCACACCATCTTCTGGTAGTAAGCGGGAAGTTGGAGGTTTTTTTGTTCTTTTTTATTTGTTTGCTTGTTTTCTACTTTTCCTTCAGTTTGAAAATACAAATTTAGAGATAAAGAAAATAATTTCATTTAGTTCAGTATTTTATGTTTTCAGGTAACACACATGTATGGTATTCCTACAATGTAATGGGACAACTGAGGCTCCTTAGCGAAACTAATATATTACAATGTAAAGAGTGTTAGGGTTTTGAATTAAGAAGTGCTGGATATTTTATAGTAGGCATTCTTGAGCATGGAGGCAGATGGGGGGGTATTAGGAGCTTAGAAATTTGAGAAACTAAACATCCATTACTAAAAAATAGGTCAGAACAAAACTACAGTAGTGAATACGCTTAAGTGTTAATTCTCACAGGAAATTTTGTGCTTTGTTCCTAATGTCTGGTTTATGAAAATTTCTTTGAAACTTTCTTCACACTTATGAAAAATTACAGTGACCCCAAAACAGTTATTAATTTGTGTAGATTTATTCATGTGTTTGAGTCTTTGCAGCCAGAGGATCTTAACTAGTTTTGGTTGCACTGAAATCTATAATGAACTTCAAAAAAATCATAGTGACTATTGATTTTTAGACATTGCATTTGCAGAAAACTGTAACTATGGGAATTACGTGCTTGCAAATTGGCAGAAAGAAATGTTTGCTCGAATGAGTAAAAGGCAAATAAAAGAGATGGTGATGACCTGTAATTTACAAGGTAAAGCATAAAGGACTTCCAGGAGAACTAATTACTAGGCAAGCTCTCAGTTTTTTCTTGTGATCTTCCTAATTTTCACTCTTGTTCCATTAAGTAAGATCAGTAGGGGAAGAGGTACAACAGAGCTCCCTGTCAATAAGGGCCGTTCAGGCAGGAGTTACTCAGATCATGCTTAAAATCAGATCCCATTTTAATAATAGTATAAATGTAAGAAGCCATGCCTTATGTTGTATACCCAGTTTGTTACATTCATCTTAATTTAAAACACTCAGCTTTCAATGCTTCCAAAGAGGCAGGATAACTAAGTGGTATTTAACCATAGGTTTCAGATATTATTTGCCAGATGGGAGTGATTTGCTGCTCTTTGTTTTACTTCCCTCCTTTTTCACATACCAAACAAAAATTTTTGCTTAGTTTCCGAAAAATCGCGTATTTAAATATATAGGGCAATAAAACTGGGAGAAGGTCTGTTCATGATTGTATTTATAATTGCCAGTAATGGAGTAGATCTATATTGCCATATGTGTATTGATTTTTCTAGCATGTGATTAACTATTTCAAATTATTAGGGCAAGCAAGTTCACTGAAAAATTTTCTCGTATATTATTTTGGCTGTTATTACTGGTAGTATATGCCTTAGAGAGAAAAATCTTCTTAATGGAGAAAAACCTATCTCCAAAGATTCCTGCAGTTTTGTTTCATGATTGAAAATTCCGTATAAGAGAAGGCACTTCTTCAAACAAAAGACAAAAATACAAAACAAAGAACTAGAGATAATATATTCCAGGAACATATCTCATTTGTTACAATCAGCTTCTCCATGTTGATTAAAGAAAAGAGATCATGAAAGGAGTAAAAGCTGTATTTCGACTCTGTCTAATAGCCCTTCCTCCAGTATTGAAAAGCTGACCCGATAATTTGAAGTGTGAAGGCTTATTCTTTTGGAGGTTCTTGTATCTTGGTCCTGCTGTAAACAACGGATGAGGTAAAAGTCTCAGGTAGAATGTTTGCTTCAGTTTAACTAATGATGAGTGTCCAAATTGCATTGTTATGCTCAAAATCTTGTTGTTGGTAAAAAGTAAGCACAACTTTCTATGTAAGCTAAGAACCTCTTGCTGGTATAATAGAAACCTTCACAGTCTAGTTGAAGAATTAGTATTAGTCCACACCCATTTTCTAAAGGTAAAATAAAAGAAATCAATGTTTCATGCGGAAGTATATCCTAGTAATAAATAATACAGGTAAAATTGTTATACACACACTAACTAGTTTCAATCCCTTTTCCTGGTATTATGCTCACCATTCCTTACTCCTCTGAATACTGAAATCAAGAGCCTCGGTCAGGTGTTTGGGGTAGGGGTGATGCACCCCTTGGCCCTGGAGAATATTAGGTTGATTGTTTCTTTTTCCTCCTCCTCTTTTTCTGCTGTTCTCCCTTTCGTTTTACATGGGGCTATTTTTATGTGTTCTAGCATGCTTTTGCATGCATGTTCTCTTTTTGTATTGGTCTGCAACTCCACACTGCATCTGAATTTTAATGTATGATGCATTTCACATGTTAAATCCTACTTCTTCTCGTATTCCTAAAATCTCTTTTGGTCCAGCTCCAGTTCTGCATTTTTTACCTGATCATAGGTGACTTGTTTCTGACCCTGGGGCCCCATCTCTTCTTATCCCCTGCTGTACTGCTCTGTTCTGCATCCTGTGCCTACACTTCTCAAAGGCCTCTGCTATCATACCAGGCCTGTGTTTTTGGACACTACATCATGGTGTTAGCTGTCAACATTTCATTCTACACAGAATAACTACTTTTTACTGTTGCCTATATAAAATTACAATGATACCTCGCAGAAGTAAAATATGTTAGTGAGAGCTACCTGGTCAGAAAAAAAAATGTTGCCTTTGCAGCTAAACAAGCCAAAACATGGCTGCAGACAGACCTGCGAAATTCAGGCAGAGCAAATCTGATAAGCCGCTGAGGCCTCGCAGACTTTGTGACGTACAAAGTTTATGGTCTGGTACTAGCAATGGCATTGTAGCGTTATTAGGCGACAGCATGCGTCACTCACTTCAGCTGGTTTGGGGGATGCCTGGTACTTCTGAATCAGATGAGCAATGTCAAGTTCAGCCACTAAAAACGGGGGGGCACAAGATAGGTGCATGTACTTCAATACTTCATTCTTCATTTCTGCCTGCTTACCTCTCAAAGCTCACATAGAGACAAGTCAGATTTCTGTGAGATATTTTAAACTTTTTTGAATATCTCTGGATAAAAAGCTTCGTAAAAATGCATAGTAGCCCATTTACCATTGCTGTCAATGCAGAAGACATTCACAATAGAGCCATAATGCATGTGAGGAAATTATTTTTTCCCTTCTTTCTTTTTTTCCCTCCAATTAGGCAAACTACATATGGGGTAAAAGGTAAGAGTGTTTAAAGCAGAACTCTTTGTCCATCTGTCACAACTTTCTGCCTGCTGGATTTGTTATTTCTTGTGCAAATAATCTTGATTTCTTTCCTGCACAGGAAACATTAGATAGTGTCTTGCTGGGGGCTTTTTCAATTATGTTCTTCCTTGGAATAGATTCCCTTTCTGGGTTAGGGGCAAATTTCAGTGGTAAGTAGATCAGAAGTCCTCAGGAGGGCAGAGATGTGTGCAAGTACAAATTTTCTTGATGCCTATTTAAGAATGGCTTGGAAGAATATCAAGGGAAGTTACGAGCTTTGGCTGTCCAACTCTTCATGGTATCTGGAGAGTCTCTGTGGATCTTAAAGCACTGGCTGGGCTTAGGGGCTGGCTTCCTGTTTCTGCTGTTAAAACGGAAATCTTGTGAAAGTATCCATGTCTGAGAGGGAGATCTATAAGGACAAAAACTCTGACAGGAAAGGCAAGAGGGGCCCTGTTTAATAAAATAGCAGCCAGCAAAGGGAAAACCTGAAAAAGAGAACTGATGTTAAGCAGCAGACCTCTTCTCTTTGGTGTGTTGTACCGTTTGCTGTTTAATAGCTGCTTTTCCTCAGCGCCAAGGCAAAATGAAGCTCCTCTTCTGGTTAGGAAAGGGGTTGTACAGTGGGCATTTTCCTGGGGTGCACGGGGTGCTGACCCAGGGGTGGGCTGTGGAGCGTCCTGTGGCGCTGGTGGGTAGCTTGTAGCAGTCCACTTGGTCCACGCACAGGCCTCTTGGTTTGTCGGTTTTGTCTCTCTGTCCTCCCCCTGTGGGACTTGAAAGAAGACTTCGTGTGAAAGCTGGTTTGTCTGCAAACTTTCAGCTGCTTTCTGGAGTGGCAGTGTGCTGAAGAGCTTCAGGAGCTGGGAGAGGGGCAGGGGGAAGGCTCATGCAGTGGTTTGCAAAGTAAATACCACTTTGGGAATAAGCTGTCCCCTTTGACTTCATGTGTTTATCATCATTCCCCCCACTTCTCCCTTCATACACCTCCTTTCTCACAATTTTATTCTTCTTTTCACCTTGCCTTAAAACTGGGACATGTGTTTCCGAGGGCTCCCTGCAGGGGAGGGGTGCTCTGGAGGGACACTTCAGTAAGGTGAGGAGTGTCGGGAGTGCGTCGGGGCACCCACCTCTCTGTCCTCAGGGATTAATGTATTTATTAATTTGGTTTTGGTCCTTGGTTGTTTATGGTTTTGGACAACTTCAGTAGTTTCACCCAAAATCTCAACTTATCTCAGAAAACAAAATGGTGGGCAGGGTGCTGTTGGGACATGGTCTGTGGAAAGGCATCATGGCACAGCTGAAACATGGAGCGGGTGAGAGGAAGGGTGAGCGGGCTGTGCCCAGCCCGTGAGGAGAGCCGTGTTTTTGATGGTGATGCATGAGAGCAGGAGCAGGGAAAAGGTTGCAGCAGAGGAAAGGTCGGTCTGGGCAGGGAGGAGGTGATGGGGAGGGAGGGAGGGAGCGATGGCTCATGGAGAAGGGAAAGAGACCCTGAGGGAGATGGCCCCTTCCTGAGCTCATGGCAGTCTCATATCTGGCACTCTAATTAGGAAAATGGATTTTGATTAAAATTTAAATTCTTCACTTTTTTTCACTGAACAAGATGGATGCCCTATGGAAAACACATGGGACAGTGAATTTACATGTGACCATATATCATGCAACCAAAGAGATTTCGTCCAAAGTTTATTACAGCCTTCTACCTCTTCACAGCATCCATATTACAAACACTTATTGTCTATAACACACATTAAGGCGTACTGGAAACTGCTTCTAGAATCCAGTAACGTAAAACATCAAGATGCATTGGAGACTAACTGTGCATAGAATAAACAAAACAAGAAAACCAAATCATATTAACTCAGATAAACAAGAGCTAAAATCACTCGATACTTCATGACTATAGTAGTACTCTGCTGGAGCATTTTACCAGCATTGTTGTAGCAGGATCACTGCTGGCTAATGATCTTGGCATGAGAGTTTTTTTAGTTGTGTTTTTATTGTGCCTTAAATAACTGGAAGTTAATCACATGAATTTTCTTCTTGTTTTCAACTGCTAGTTGTCTTCTTTCAGATTGAACATATTTTTACGTATATAAAATATGTAATAGCATAATAAACCAGCTCTAATCTATGTATAAATTAGTTGATGAAGAAAAATTTTATGCAGAATTTCTAATTAAGTATAACAGCATTCATAGCTTGAAAACTAGCTGTATGCCTTAATTGCAGAAGTAGCTGCCAACTATTCTACTATAAAAAGACATGAAGTAGCAATATTTTTGGAAAAAAAAAAATTTTTGCTGCGCCAGAAATCATCAGCTTATCTTTGCACTTAATTAAACTCTAGCAAATGTAAACCAACAATGAGGACTGTAATATAGATAAGGAATTACATATGCTTTACTGCTTTTTAGTTATGTATCAATATCACATTGGCAAAGGTTATGCTGTGTGTCATCTCATTCGTAGTGCACCAAGCTTGTCCTAGCAGGTATGGAAATTCCCAACAAGTGAGAAATCCAAAATATAGCTGAGAATTAATGAGAACAGTTCTGTTATCAGTCATTCTTGAAATGACCTGATAATCCACAAAGTAAATCTGCTTTTACTTTTTTCTTTTTATGTATTCTCTTGCCTATGCATACACTCATCTCTTGCCTTTACAGGTACGCAGTGTTGTGAAGGTACTATAGCTTTGCAAAAACAGGTATTTCAGTATCAGAAGTGATGGTCAGGTGTCACAAATCATTGCCTTAATCGGAAGACATTAAAGTGGTTGCACCATTCATTAGAAGTGTTCAAGAAATACGGCAGGGCGTCATTGAGGTTTAGAGCTGTAAGAGGTTCTAAGAGAGGAAGATATCAACTTTCTCTGTACTGACTAGGCTCAGGACAGTGGGTTTATCACCAAAGAAAATACCAGCTTGCTTGCTCTCTGTTTTGAGTAATTGTATGAATATGTTCTTTTTAAATAACTTGTTTCCTCAACACTATTAAATGTAGTTCTGATTTGGTGATCTTTATGATGTGAAAATCCTAGAACTGATAAATGGGGCAGGATTGACTCCAGACAACAGATGCAGTGATTTACTTAGGCAGCATCTGATTGTGCAGGGATGTAAATGTCAGCATCAAAAAGCATTTGACATATTGAGGTGAGCTAATTGTGCACTCTGGTAACAAAGGGATTGTAAGTCATATAGCCAGCACACTGAACAGTTGATCCAATTTTTTGTCAGCTTCCATAGCTTTCTGTGTATTTGACTTTCAGAAACATTAATTCAAAATAGGAGTGTGCACAGATCCAGGCAGGAGAGCTGATGACTGGACTGCAGTGCTGCTGCCCTGGTATTCTTCCCTCACTACTGGCTAGCAAAGAGCAATGGTTTAAACATGGTCCCCTGGTGACTAATCCTGTCTGCTAGGTCATCTCTACAGTGGAACAACGCATACATCTTCCTGTAGCTTTAGATCTGCTTCAGTTTAGTGCACGTTTATGTTGAATGTTTTTCTTCATGTAAGGTGTTGGCGCACTGGTGTTTTGGTTTCGGCTGCCACCGGCAACAAAAGCGCCACGCGGCCGCCCCTCCCCCCGCTGGGGTGCGGAGGAGAATGGAAAGAAACGGGCAGAAACTGGTGGGTCGGGATAAGGGCAGTTTAACAGAACAGCAAACAGAGGGAACAGTAACAACAACGATACAGATAAGGAGAAAATACGACACAAACTCGCACAACAGACCCTCTCTCCCGGACAGGACCGGTGCTGCGCCCTCCCGAGCCGCGAGAGAGTTCCTGCCGTGCCGCCCCCCCCCGCCCCCACCGGAACCCAGCGTGACAGCACATGGTATGGAATACCCTGCTCTGTTTGGCCAGGTGGGGTCAGCCCCCACCCCCCGGCTTTGCCGGCTGTGCCCCTTCCTGGAGTCCGGTGAAAATTAACCCAGTCCTGGCCAAATCCAGGACAAGTGAAACCATCCCTCAAAAGCATGTAGCAGGTACTAGACTGATTTAAAGTTCAAAATCTGAAACTGTGTACGCAATTGTGGATTATTAAAATAAATATGGGAAAGGGTTACTGGGTCTCAACAAAGAAATTCTTTGAAACTTCAGCAACTAGAATCTAATATCGTCCCTTGCATTGCTAAGGTGGTCTTCTATTAATGAAAAGACTGGCTGTCACATGCACAAAACTGACATGCTGGGTAGTGTAAGTTTGCAGCAGACAAGAAAGGCAGAAGTCTGCTCAGAGGAGTGGAAGCAAAAACATCTTGTCAACATACTTTAGAATGATTATCAAAGTTATTCTTTATTTTTCTAAAACTTTTTCATTCCAGTAATCGAGGATTTTACACTGAACAGTTGTATGCAATTATGCCATGGCACTATCCAATTAACCACCCAAGGTAACACAGCTCAAAAAGACAGCTAAACGACACATCTCAGCAGTAGTCCACATTTAACCAGGGGGCTATAGCAATATTCTCCTGGAGTGGTGAATTCATTTTAGAGGTCCTGCATGCTGTTTTAAGGAGTACAATTTTTCTTTGTCTGCACGTGTTCATTCTAATGATGAGTATATTTGTGCCTAGTTACTTCAGACTAGAAAGTTTTTTTCCTCTTTTTCTTTTTTTCCTCTCTCTTTCTTTCTGCCTGGTGCATATGCATGTAAGATAGAGAGGATGAGATTTCAGTTCCTTTCTCCTAACCATCTGAAATGGAGCACTCTGCTTCTGAAATTCTTTTCCAGTTGAGCAGCAAATGTTCTGTACCTTGACCCAAGGCTTCTTCTTTGTTGGGTGCTGCTTGTGGTGGTTGCACTTTGTCGTATTCATTCGCACAGTCTGTAATGCCCTGGCCAAGAAAGAAATGATATGTGTGCGAGCCATTCAATTCTTGGATAAAGTATGTGTAGAGCTCAGACTTCAGAACTGTCCCTTCAAGGATGTGATGTGTTCAGTTTCGGCTATTCAGTCTCATCCCTGGCAGCCCCAGAAACTTCTAATGCAAATCTTTTGAGTCAGGAAAGGAGAGCACTGTCCTTTTTGTCATCTTGCAATGGTGCTGTATCTGAGCTTTCCTATGATTGTGGTTAAGATCTCAGAGTTTCTGGAGTCACCAGGGCATCTTGTTGGTTAAGTGATGCTCTTCTTGCCAAAGCAGTCATCTCTGGCTGTGGACTGCTGTCAGCAAACACTGCAGGGTTGGTTTTCTGTGTGGCTGAGCAGCATCAGCTGGCTTTTGACATTATTCCTGGAACCATTTGCAGACTTCAAGGACGGTACTGGCTGCATTCCAGTGTTGGCATGGGAACAACTCCATGCCATTAGACTTCTTCAGTCATTCATCCTCACAAATGTGCTTTTCCAGCACCGATATTTCAGCAGCAGAAGCATGAAGCAATGTTCCCTCCTAACACTGGAGCTTCTCTTGTGTGGCAGTATGGTGAGCAGCCCTTTCATACTTTTCATTGCAGAGGGAGATCTTGCTGCAGAAATGTAAAGTACATGCCATCCTTTGAGTCCGTGTGCTTCTACATAGCTAAAGGGGACAGCAGGTTTCTGAGGCTGTTAGTCTGTTCTAGCGTGTAACAGGTGGTAGAGCTTGCGACCTATCTTTCAGAGGCAATCTCCCACTGTTATATGTTACCAGGGTTCCTTAATCCTTAAACCCAGAGTCTTTTCCCTTAACCTGGGAGAACGAGGAATTGATTCATGAGAAAATAAGGGGCCTTTCTGCAGCTTCTGTGGAGCACACAAGAATACGTGCACGTTGCCCTCTGAAGAAGCTGAGTCCTTCCTCTATTTTATGTTTCACACTATTTTTTTCTGTCCCTGGGACATCACAAGATCAATTTGTTTTTTCTCTTTTTTTGGGAATATAGTGAGCAATGTGTGGTATGCAATCCAGCCTATCTCACCAGCCCCAAATCTGCAGAATCCTCTTCTCGGCATTCTGCCACCCTTTTGGAGGAACTCCAGACTCATTCTCTCATCTGCAACATTAAATAATAGGGTATATTCCGCACCACCCAAACAAAACGACAAACACTAAAAAAGAACCGAAACAGAAAAACCTAAACTAAATGCGTGTCAGAATCAGAATATGACTGTATGTAATGTGAATACTCTGTCATTATTGACACGAAGTTCAACTTGGAGTAGTAAATAAATGTGATCCCTCATGCTATGTGACAGAGTATTAGGCTCCATGGAAAGAGTGGTGTAAAGTAAGGCAGAGAACTTGGAGTCCTTTTGAGTATGTGTTCACCAGCTCCTCCTTTTGACCCAGGGTTGAAATGGAATAGCCCCTATCTTCCAGCATTTGGTGCCAAGATATTCTGTTTCTGTGCAGATGGAGATTATGTCTTTTTTGAAGGCATTTTTCCATGTGCTCTTGAAGCTGTTCAATTAATCCTTTTTCTTCTATTGTCTTCTGCATCAGATTTCTTGTGCCCAGGTTTTATTTTTTTTTTTAAACTGAGCTATCTATAGAGAAAACAAATTATGTGATTAGGTGGAATGAGAATGAAAGAAATCTATAGAAAGCTTCACTTCAGTCAGATGAACAATCTCCTTTTCTAGTATTGGTCAAGAAAAGCAAGCATGTCCTTGTTTGTAAATTTATTAGCTAGTTAGGAGCTTTGACTATCTCAAGAGTTGCATGACAGATTTGAATATTAATTTTTGAAAGTGTCCTATTTGAAATTCATTAAAGTGTAGGTATACAGCAAGTAACAGTTGATCTTACAGGTTGGAATGCAATAAAAATGGTTTTATTATAAAATAAGGTATCTTCCAATGACAAATACATTAAGTAAATTAAGTAAACTTTTCTTGCTTTGTTTTGATGTTTAACAGATGTAGTCTTCTTAAAAAGAATAATGGATGTGATACATGTCACAAAAAGCACACAATAGGGAAAGAAAGCACTGAATAAAATGACATGATTGATTATTAGAACTGAAGGAACCACCAGTTACATTTCTCATGAGTGTCATAACATGTTTCTAATTAGTTTGGAAAGAGCGTAGTATCTATAGCACAGAGTCCAGCAGCCAGACTTCATAGAAGTTGTAACTGGTAAAATATTCCTGTTTTCTTATGATGCTGATCAAGTTTCCTTGCGAAAGCAAAAGAAGCTAGGATTGTAAGCTCACTTCACTGTGTATGCAAAACATTTACTTACAAATATATTTAAGTATCCTGAGATGAAAAACTGTTTTAAACGCTTTTGAGAGGGAATCAATGCGAAGTCAGCCTTACAAAATTACTGTTCCCTCTTTCCCTCCATTTGAAGAATGCCTGGATAGCTGGCCAGTCTCTTCTAAGAAGTCAAAGCATGAACTAGTGTAATATTATTTCTCATTAATGATCTCATTAATCAAGCACTTCAGCAAAATACCTCTTACCAAGCTGCATCTGTAAATACAGGATGTGATCTTTTGTGTTTGTGCCAACAATATTTTTATTCTTTTTCTAACATGTGAACTTAACTGCTCGTTGAAACTTAACTTTCACGTTGAAAGCTAAATCTTTGTATATGGAAAGGGAAGACGTACTGAGTTCTAGCCATGTTTTCAGGATGATAAACCTCTTGCAAAACTATTCCGGGGACTAAGCAGCCCATCCTTATAACTAAGTATTTCTTGTATCACGGTGTTCAATTGCATACTGAGCAGCACTTAATTCTGCTTTCATCCAGCAATTAATCTCCGTATTGCCACCAGTTTGTTACTTCAAGTTTGGGATGTTGGGGTTAGTTTTAAATCTGCTAAGTTCACATCTTAGAACTACTTTCTGCCATGAATATTTCATTTTGTCTCTCTTCACTGCATTCAGCCCAACAGCATCCTTTGTTAATAAAATTAATTCAGAGGTGCTTCATATTGGATCCTGTGAAAGGTCTTAAGAGTCACAGTCTGGAGAGATGGTGCACAATTCCATCATCAAAGGATGCAGTCAACCAAATGCGGATTTTTGCAGTTCACGATGCACTGCATATAAAAATGGATCATTTTTGAGCATCAGTCAGATTAGACTAAGACAAGAGTGCCCAATTTTCTCTGTCTTTTGCTGAATTTTCTTCTGACATGTTGCCATAAAATTTTTAGCGAAAACCACGGGTTCACTTTAGCAGAAGCTTGTCACTTTCTGATTATAATAGAAGCCTTGTACTGTCAGCAGGGAGGCAGGGACAAACTAGGAAATCACTCCTTCCCTCTAAGCACTCTTGAGGCACGTTATTTTGTATACTGATTATCTGTAAACATATAAATATTTCAAAGTTTCGTGTAGCAATAGAAAACCCCTATTGTTTGCAATGCTTTTGTTGTTAGATATTTGCCTAAATACATTCAGATCAAGCTTTCATTGGTTAGCTCATTGTTGAGCAAAGCACACTCTAACAATCCAGGATGGTCTACCTTACAAAAAAGCGTATATTGATTTTTTTTTTTTTTTTTTAATTTTTAACGAAAAACCTTACTATGAACTTTTGGGCACTATAGGTTCAATAAGTCAACAGACTTGGAATGCAATTTATTTCTTAGGCTTAGCTTTTTTTTCTTTTTTTCCAAAACTGTAAGACCTCAATGGGATCAGCAATGTCTCTTGCTTATTCAGGGATGAGTAATAAGCAAAAGCTGGGAGGATGGATAATATGGAAGTTAATAACTAATCCTTTGGTTCAGAATCTTTTTACACTGTTACCTCTTCTTTAATGGCTTGATATTTTTTGAATGGTATTACGACGTATAAACTGTTTTTACAAGTATGATCTCTTATTAATAGAATCGTTAAAATACTGCTTAATCTGGAAGTGTTTTATTAAGTTTTTAGATGAGATTTATGATTTTGTTTCTTGTACCTAGAACAGGTGCCCATAGCTTCTACTGGTCTCATGTCAATTCCAGCGTCTTTTCTAATTGATTTAAACTGTCAATTTTAAATTATATTTCAAAAATTGTGTTGATCTTTGAGCGTAGACTTTAAAAATGCACTTCTTATAATACAAAAAAGTGTAAAAAGTCTAAATGGGTTGTACAGCCGCTGAAGACATTTTTGTAGGAATACATCAATATCCACTTATAGCAATCTATTGAGATTAGTCATGTATTGAAATTATGGTTTCAAATCATTAGATATTTATCTGGAAAGCACTAGAGGGTTGGTGAGGAGAATGCTTATATAAGCCTGTGGTTTTTTTATAGCATTTGCAATCCATTAGTTAGAAGATGTATTACTATTTTTTTCAGTAGTGGAAGACTTATATCTTCCAGTTAATTGCCCCTACTTATGATTTTAAAAGTGTAGAGAGTATTCACTTGAGAGAGAATATTCCTTTATATATATACATATAAATTTAAGAATTGTATAACTATACAGAACCTCCAGTATGTGTACTATGAGGCACAACTGACATGCACTTCTCTTAGTTGGAGCGGGGTGTTCAGCAGAAGGCTCTGTATTGTATGATGGTATACTATCAAAACACCCAAAATCTATACAAGTTGCATCTTGAAAAGTATTCTGTAAGACTAAAAAGAGCTGTGAGAAGTGATTTCTTTTTTTTTTTTTTTCTTTCTGCTAGAACAGTTACAGGGAGCTACAAGGCACAGGTCCTATGTCTGTTGTGGTTGTCGGCATTATTAATAAATTGGCTAATTAATAAGAAAAAAAGAGTTTAAATAGTCTTAAAACATGCAGGATTTAATTTCAAAATAGGAAGGAAGAAAAATGACAATATTCTGTAATGGTGGTAGTAACTAAATCGAAGAAAGAACAGATGAAGGACTTCTACAAATGCAGAAGTTGCTTAGGGACAGATATAGTGGATCATCTCTTTTTGTGTAAGATAGCACAGCTGTATACTGCATTTAAAGTTCTAAAATACACTAGAAATATAACATCTGAGGAGAAAATAACCTGTATTTTGAAGAGCAATTAGAGCCGGAGTAATTCTGTTTGTGCTTTTGGAAATTCTTCAAAGTACAAAAGTGTGAAGAGATAGTTACTTTGGAAGTAATTATGTCAAAATGGGAAAGCATGTATTTCCTCCTAGTTTACTTTATATTGTTTCCAGAAAGAGTTGTAGCATTTATTATTTTTTTTTTCTTCCAGCTTATTGTTTCGTCTTCATGGTACTGCAGTTTTGAAATAGTTCTGATGTAGTAGTAGATTTTGTGGTTCTTGTGTCTCCATCAACAGCTGAGTTCCACAGGCTTCAAGGTACTGGCCCACGCAGCTTTGCCCCTGCACTCTCATGCATTTCATCTAGATTTGACACTTCAGATTTTCCAAGAAGGTTGCCAAAACAGAATTATTTTATGGGAAAAAATTAAGGGTTTTTTGGTTAGTGCAAAGAAATTATTTAGAGATACCTGCATTAGCACTCAGTGATTTGAAAGTGATGCACTAGTCTGGGCAAAGCCACTGTTATGCAGTCAAAATCCAGCACTGCATATTTATTCATAGTGATTTGAGCAGCTTCTTAATCCTGGATTGACTGAAAACTCCTTTAAATTTGCAGCAGCATTTTGTATAACTAGTTGTGGGGCACCTTCTCCCTTGGGCTTACGCAGAGAAACACATGTACAAAGAAAAACAGGAAAATAAAAACAGTGAAAATAAAGTCTTCTGTAGTGTGGTGATGCTTTCCTCATGACTTCATCTCTGGAAGCATCTGGAAAACCTTATTTGGTCAATATGCCTTTAGTGTGATTCATCACCACAAATGTTTTTGTCTGTCATGAACAAACCTTGTAGTTTGTAAATTACAGTCTGAGAGAAAAGATTATATTTGAAACGTCTTTTCAAAGGTAAATTGCTCTGTTTAAAGTTCTTCTTATAATGTAAATCCGTGTGCAGAAAACTTTTTTCTCCCCCCCCCTCCTTTAAATCAATTCAAACTATTTCAAGATTAGAGTCAGCTCGATGCATGACTTCGTACAAAACCACTCTTTCAGTTTCTCCTGTCCTTTTGCTGGGTGTGTAGGGGTTCCATCCTTGATATGTTGTCCTGGAGAGGGTCTTTCGCATCTCTCACTGTGAGGGCACGGTGCAACTCCATAGAGCAGATCTTGCACAAAGACAAACCCGCAGAGGAGGAAGAGCATGAAGAACTTATTCTAGAGGTCAACAGTCTTTCACCAAGGAAAGTATGCTAGCTTTTTTTCATTCTGTTTTTAAACTAAGAGACTTCTCTTCAATCGATTCCAGGTGCAGTTGAAACTTCGTATGTAAAATCCAGGTCTGATAATTTGCTGTTGTTTTACCAGCACTTCAGTGCTTTTAAACTGATTTTAAAGTGTAGAAAGTTAATTTAGAAATCTGCTGTTTTGCAAAATGTTTTCACTGTCGTAGATATCAATAAGCCAACATACAAAATCCTATACAACAAAACACTCTACTGCTTTCAGCAAATTTCTGAGGATTTCAAAGTATTTAAAGCCCTGAGAGAGCCTTGAAGACTATCTTACCTGAAGCTGATTATAATTCTTCAAAGTACGTGGATGGGTTAGGCGTATGAGCTTTCCCAGAGAAACTCTGGTTTGGAGTCAGCTTGGCTAAGCTAGTTTCATCGTCATTCTCCACAGAATAAAGAACTATATTTCCAAAGGATGTTAAGTTTAAACTCAGAATAGCAATAAAATAGTAACAGTAGCATAATCATCTATTTTTTTTTGCTCATTTTTTTAAAAATAGCATGGTTAATTAAACATATAACTGATTTTTTTGACTAACGGACAAGTGATGAAACCAGAAGACGATATCTCTAATGATAACCAGCTAGTTTCAAATCTTGGCATCTGTAATGCAGAACTACTGTTACACAGAATGCAATTGTATCAGGTACTTAAGTGGGGTTCTGGGAGAAAAAACCCAAACCTGTGACAAAGATGGAGTTTAAGATGGGTGTATTTTTCTATTTGTTCAGCTGAGTTTCAAAGGTAGAAATATTGTTTCCACATTCTAGGAAGAAGAAGGGAATTAATATGATTTCAATAAGTATTATGCTTTGCATTTTCTTAAAAACAAAAATTACAAATGGGAATTTGAACCATCAGATTATGTCTCGCTATATGAATGATGAATCCTCTGAAGGAAGCTTTTTCTGGATATTTTTAAACTAGGTCTCTATTTTTGGTCCTGCTGTTGTAACTTTGGTTTTTCATCCTGTTTTAGCCCAGTGTTCCCTAAATTGCATTCAAATGGAGCACATTGGAGAGAAATTTAATGCTTCAGAAACGCAATATAAATTTATTTGTGCAGTCACGGGCAGAACACTGATATGCCAGGGAGCATATGAAATGAAGTTTCTTTTGTTAAAATTATTCCTCCAAACTGGAAAAAAAAAATGCTCAGTGGGTTTCTATGGCTCTGCCTGAACTCTTCCACCTCTCTGCATGCAGCATCGTCAGCCTGCTAGAGATCACTTGTTCTGAAGAGCGAGAATGTTCTTCTGAGGAGTGAATTTCCTGTGAAGAGCTCTTAGACACTGGTAGCCTGGCAATATTGTCTTTCTCCTATGTCCTCATAACAACAAAACACTTTTTTCTTTAAATAGGAAGTCAAGTTGAATCTCCAGTCACTCTTCCTTATGGATGAAGTTAGATGAGATGGTCTTAAACTGATCTAACAGCTTGTGATAACTAAAAGGTGTGATCTCGCTCCGTGCACGCTTGTGTGTGAACCTGTGTATGGCTCCAGTTCTGTTCATCCAGCCCCTCAAGGAATTGCTTCAGCTCGCTAAGCCTGCAGGAAGCTAACACAGTAAAAAGTGGGAGTAGTTTTCTGCTCTCTCACTGAGCTGAAACTGTATATGGTGCAGTCAAGCAAGAGTTTGTGCAGGCAGTGTGGAAGGAGACAGGACTGTGTAGCCAGGCATGGAGCAAGTCAGAAAGAGACAAGTGGTAAGGCAGACACTTTGGAGTGCAGTGAGCTCTTAAGATTAGCTTACCTGTCCTGCTAAGTGTCTTTAAATTCTGAGTGCAATTATCACTATCTTTGGTAAGTGAACTTGTGATAAATATAAAAAAAAATTAATTTTTTGTCAGAGGACATTGCTAAGCAACTGGTAGCACAGTAGCAGTTAGAAAGACTTATGTGACACAAGCTTTATTATTTATGTTAAAGTTTTGTATTTTCTAGCCAGTCACTCCCACTCCTAAATCTTCTGTGTTATTTATTCTGAACTTCATAGCTGAAATTGCATAGCACTTAGGTCTGCGTTGAAGGTGTTCTACAAAAGCCTTGTGCTACATAAAGTACTTCCTCTTCTCTCCAAGTTGGATAGGGCTAATGTATGTCTTCTGGCATGGTGGTTCATGAGCAGATGAACACTATTTTGGGAGATGCAATTGTCCTTACCAGTAAAATTGAGTTTTAAGGTAGAAATTGTAACTCTCGCTTCACAGGAGTGTATTTCTTATTGTTTCGGTCATTTTTGTGATCTAAAGTAGTCTGCAGGACGAGACAGCTGACTCTCACCTGTTTACAGATCTCATCTGTTGATTTAAATTGTCACACAGGTAGCAATGTGTTCTTAGACTGTGATATATGTGATTTATAGAGACCTTCAGAAAGATTTAAATTGTGACATAAGGTGTAAGGCATTAGAAAACTACAACATGGATTCTGAATTTTGCCTTTTAAACTTAATCTGCATGTTTACTGCTTAATGTTCTTGTTGCCTATCAGGAAAAGGATTGTGAATATGTGTGGCTACTGAATGGTGAGTGAGATTTGTTCTCATTCCCTTGACTTCAGTGAAGTCACCCCTGATCTGCTCCTGGAATCTTTTTTCGATATCAGATTTCTGCACAGGCAAGAATTATATCTAAAAATGAAGACAATTTAGAAGATTTACTGGATATTTGTTTCTCACTTCTGACAATGATTATTCATTCATCCATTCTTCAATATGTGTTTATGTTACATAACATATGGTTTTTTCCTTCCTTCTTATTTAGTAATGCAGTAACTTAAATGCCAGAAATGCCAAAAACCCTGAAATACTTGTTAGTGTTACTACTTTTGACCAAGACTTTCCTCTGGATTTTTTAATGGTTGGTTTTAGATTTTTTTTTTTTCCACATTATTTGTTCTTGGTATTATCTTCTTCTTACTAACTTACAGATATACATTAACCATCACACTGCAGAATATCTACTATTTTGGACATTTTTTATAGTACTATTCTTCCCTAGTTCCCTAATGCTTAATCATGTTGGACTAGTCCTAGAGGACAGAGTAATATTAAACGCTGGGGGGGGAAGGAAGGAGAGGAATATCCATCATCCTGTGCTTTTAATCCTCTATGGCTTTTAAAATGTGGTCATCTCTCAGATGCAGGAGAAAGTGTGTAGGCAGGTGGATGGTTTAATGGCCTCATAGACTTTCAGAAGTCAATATGAAACTATATTAGCCCCCTGTTGCTAGCAAGCACTTTAGCCTCAATCAGTTAAACTTTAAAGCAATTGGTGAGAAAAGAAAAAAAAAAAAAAAGAAAAGAAAAGATGGGTATTGGGTACTTTCATTTGTATTGAAAGTAGCAACTGTGAATAAATGTATTACAGAATGGTCGGGGTTGGAAGGGACCTCTGTGGGTTATTTAGTCCAACCCTCCTACCGAAGCAGGGTCACCCACAGCAGGCTGTACAGGACCGTGTCCAGGCGGGTCTTGAATATCTCCAGAGAAGGAGACTCCACAACCTCCCTGGGCAATCTGTTCCAGTGCTCCGTCACCCTCAGAGTGAAGAAATTCTTCCTCAGATTCAGCTGGAACTTCCTCTGCTTCAGTTTGTGCCCGTTGCCCCTTGTCCTGTCACTGGGCACCACTGAGAAGAGTCTGGCCCCATCCTCCCAACATCTACCCGTAAGATACATACAAGTATTTATTAGGTCCCCTCTCAGCCTTTTCTTCTTCAGGCTGAACAAGCCCAGCTCCCTCAGCCTTTCCTCATAGGAGAGATGCTTCAGTCCCCTCATCTTTGTAGCCCTCCACTGGACTCTCTCCAGTAGCTCCTCATCTTACTTGAACTGGGGAGCCCAGAACTGGACACAGTAATCCAGATGGGGTCTAGTTAGGGCAGTGTAGAGGGGAAGGAGAACCTCCCTCGACCTGCTGGCCACACTCCTCTTAATGCACCCCAGGATTCCACTGGCCTTCTTGGAAGCCAAGGCATGCTGCTGGCTCATGGTCAACTTGTTGGCCACCAGGACACCCAGGTCCCTCTCCGCAGAGCTGCTCTCCAGCAGGTCCGCCCCAAGGCTGTACTGGTGCATGGGGTTGTTCCTCCCCAGGTGCAGGACCCTGCACTTTGCCTTATTGAATTTCTTCAGGTTCCTCTCTGCCCAACTCTCCAGCCTGTCCAGGTCTCGCTGAATGGCAGCACAGCCTTCCGGTGTATCTACCACTCCTCCCAGTTTTGTGTCATCAACATGAACAATATTAGATTTTAGGGCAACTCAAAAAGTTGTTCACAAAGCTCTCATGTTATTCAAAAACAGCTTGTTGAAGTTTAGAATGCCATACTAAATCTACTTAGCTTAATAGGTTTGGATGGGAGGGCTGCTAAAGTAAGACTGATGGTATACTCGCACTTCCTTTGGTCTGTTTTTCTGAACTTTCAGATAGATTCAGCAGAATCTCCAGGGAGAAATGAAAGGGAAAAATAATTGTGCTAAAAAGCAGTATGTGAACAATAAGGAAAAAAAATAGAGTGTTGATTAATTGGGCTGTTATTTCATTAAGAAGAATACTACTATCCTGGGTTTGGCCAGGACACGGTTAATTTTCACCAGAATCCAGGAAGGGGCACAGCCGGGCGGGCTGACCCCACCTGGCCAAACAGAGCAGGGTATTCCATACCATGTTCTGTAATGCTGGGTTCCGGTGGGGGGGAGCTGGGGGGGGCGACTCACTCGCGGCTCGGGAGCACACAGTAGTGGTGGTGCGGGAGAGCGGCTCTCTGGGTCGTGCGGTTTGTGTTGTGATTTCCCCTTATCTGTATCGTTGTTGTTCCTGTTCCCTTCGTTTGCTGTTCTGTTAAACTGCCCTTATCCCGACCCACCAGTTTCTACCTGTTTCTTTCCATTCTCCTCCGCACCCCGGCAGGGGGAGGGGTGGCAGTGTGGCGCTTTTGTTGCTGGCTGCAGCCAAACCAGAACATTAATTTGGCACTCAAGCGTGGGGTTGGGCTAACGGCAGGGCTGAGCAGTGGGTGTTAAAACAGCTTTCTTAGATTTTGTTAAAATTTATTATACGCATTTACTGTGTTAGTTAAATTACCTTGGGGAAAAGGATCAGGATTATGATTTTACTGTACTGTACGATATCAACTTATGACATGATAACATCACTGTGCATGAAATTAGGCTTGTATTTGCATGTGGCACTGCGGTCATTTCCATACCTCGGATCCTATGTCTTAGAATTTATTAATAATCAAACCCAATCTGTGGGGAAAACCGGAGGGGATACCTCTCCTCACTCTTTCGCCCCCCCTCTCTCCTTCAGGCTAGTCCTAACGGCTTTTGAGAATTTTGAGTACCCATGGGATGCTCAGGCCAGCACTCTCCTTTTGTTCTGCCTCCCAAATGGGTTTTGGGTCTTGTTTAGGGTTAAACAAGTAGTTCAGAACATTGTGCAGAGACCTGCCCCAGGGCTGGATAGCTGTGAGTGGCTGGGTGTGTGGGGCAGCATGGGCAAGTACCTAGGGCAGTGGGCACCCCTGGTGTTTTTTAAACTCACCCCTGAGCAAGTGCAGGATCCAGACAAACTAGTAAAATATCTGCAAAAAGTGTGCTGCCGCCCTGGGAACTCGAGAGACACAAATCACTGCAACGTGCTGGGGTCTGGCCCACGCCTACCAAGCTGCCCTGTTCACACTGTTCAGCGCCCTAAAGGGGAAAGGGGGGGAAGCGAAGCGGCAGGCACTGCGACTGGTGCTGCCGCCCCAGCCGGCCCTGCAGCTCCTCCAGCCCAGCAGGCAGTCACAGGCCCCCTGACTGGCACCGCCGCTGCCACAGCCGCAGGGGCAGCCCCGGTTTCCCCGGCAGGCACAGCAGTTGCTGCAGCCCCAGCTCCAGCTGCAGGCAGGGCGGCTGAGCCCAATGACCAACCTGTGCCAGTAGCAGTCGCCCCCGTAAAACTAAAGAAAGATGTAAAGAGAGCAGATCACTCCGGGAGGGATGACAATGAGCCGGGTCATCGCGGGAGATAGAGACAGAGATCATCACTCGGTCCCTGTCCCTGGGCGAGCTGCGAGACATGCGGAAAGATTTATGCTTACAAATATCTGAAGGGTGGGTGTCAGGATAATGGGGCCAAGCTCTTTTCAGTGGTGCCCAGTGACAGGACAAGGGGCAATGGGCACAAACTGAGGCACAGGAAGTTCCGTCTGAACATGAGGAAGAACTTCTTCCCTCTGAGGGTGACGGAGCACTGCAACAGGCTGCCC
>Ga0065711_1031991_pt1 | contig 28257 bp, 13 predicted proteins | sample Hoacrofraction12_FD_59098 | JGI IMG/M metagenome (GOLD analysis project Ga0065711, IMG submission 59098) | Hoatzin crop microbial communities from Cojedes, Venezuela - Epithelial fraction 12 v2 (version 2) | ecosystem: Host-associated > Birds > Digestive system > Esophagus > Crop | place... | reverse complement strand
GGCCCCGCCCGGGGCGCAGGCGGTGCCATGGCATGTGCCCGCGCAGCGCCGAGCCCTCCCGCTCCCTGGGGCAGGCCCTCACGGGCACCCGGCGCCTGGGAGCCGCTCCGGGCCGGGCCCCGCGCCCTGTGCGGGAGGATCGGGCAGGCCGGGCGGGCCCCGAGCAGCCCTCTCGGCTCCGGAGCTGCCCGCTCCCCGCTGGGGCTCCCTGGGAGGGGCGGCTGGAGCGGGCCGGGCTGCCTGCCTGCCATGGCGGCCCTGGGGGTCGGCAGCCCTTTCCAGGCCACCCCGGCCCCTCTGTGTCCCCGGTCCGCAGCAGTCGTTCCTTGGGCTTTCCATCTGTCAGACATTCCTTTCGAGAAAATGCCCTCAGTTATTTTGGCACCCTGCATCTCTGGGTTTATACCTTACTCAGTTCTTTGCTACTCTCAGTATTTACACAGGTAGTTGTGGCATGTGGGTCCTTTCTCCTACACCCTCTTGTTTACAAGCCTGGCTTAAACATAGTACTTGGGGAAATGGGCTGTGGTAGACAAAAGGGTTTGAAATAAGTTTTGTAAGCAGCATTCTGTTATTCCCGAACAGCTTAGCCAGAGGCTAAAGTCTACTTAAATTCTTCTTGCCAGAATGCACGGTGGGCCGTCACGCAGCTGGATCTCGCTGTACTGTGTCCCTGCGGTCATCGGGCGAGCACTGCCTGGCCACTGATCCTCCGGTGAGTACCGCATCTCCGGTGATGCCCTGCCTTCAGGAGACAAACTAAACCCCTCTCCGGTTGCTTGAGTAAGTCTCTGCAAATGAGGCCTCTCCCAATGAATAGAAAAGCTGCATTCACCAACCTTGCTTTAGAGTGGGCAACAGTTTAAAGAGCTTCCTTAAACATATCGCGTATCTGAAACCGGTCACTCTCTGTCTACGGTCCATAGGCGCGGTCATGCCCTTCACTTGTCGGCCGCAGTCCCCGGGAGAGCTGCTGGTCTGCCAGGCCTGCGCTCGTTCCTCCCTGGTGCACAGTCGTCTCGCTCGTCTGCGGAATTTGTGAGCTGCAGGCTGGTCCCGAGCTAGCGCAAGGTGCCGTACAGATCAATCAGGTATTTCATCTTATACTGGATCCCGAGGGCTGGGCTTGGGCCGTGTCTTTGTTCTAGACTCACTCCTAACCACATCATTACCTCTAACTCGTGACGAACCTGCAGGCCATCTTTTTCCCAGAGCGCTACTACAGTTCTTTGAAAAAGTGGGGAAGACCTCTGCAAGCGCTCGTAACCTCGTGCTCTGTGAATGAGTCTTCTCTCAATGACTGCTCAACTCATGCGTAGACATGCATGGATGTTGGGTTTTGAAACAAAATAACAGCTCGCTCTGAGGCTCCTAAGTCCTTTCCCCAGCTCTTCCCGTTTCTCTGTTCACTGTCTTTCCGATTCCCCCTTCCAGAAGCACGCGGAGACAGAGCTAGCATGTCACCCACTCCAGCACGCTCCCACCACTGTGCAAGCCAGCCAAAACCAGTCACCAGCCAGCAAGTGTATGCAAAGTCGTCTTTAAAAACAGCTATAAAAATTGGTTGCGAGGCTACGGTATCACTGCAAAAATATGTTATTTTCTTGTTCTGATGATGCACTTTGCTGATGCTGCTGGAAGGTTTTGGTTACAATGTGGATTCTCTTACCTCCCTCACACCTGGCAAGCCCACATGTAGATCACTTATTTTGCACTTCCCCCGACATGGCAGTAGCAGATTTTATAAAGACCAGACTATTGTAATGTTGGTTTAAATCCAGTCTGTTTAATCCTAATTTGTGGAATGTGACATGGTTGGTTTTTTTCAGTGACAGAATAAAATTACTCGATGTATTTTTTTCATTCTATGCTGTTATTCGTTGCTGCTATTTCTGAAGAAGGAAATGTATTGTGTTCAAAGCAACAAATGATCTTTATGCTGTTGAGTTGAAGTATGGAATATTGTTTCTCAAATCCCAGTCGTCTACTGCATCTATTAATTTAATCTCTCTTGTTACCAGCCAGCTCTAGGTAATTAGTTAGTCTGCAGTACTGCTTTTAGAAATTCTGAGTCCGTGAAGTAATAGCAAGGAGTCTGCGGGAAGTAACTGAAAGAAGCAAGTCTGGTTGTGTTAGAAATAATTTTTCTGTGCGTGGCTGCAGACCGCTAAGGGGATCTGTGAGTTGAAAAGGTCAGAAATCCCCGGCTAAGGGTTTAGATGTTTAAGTTAAATAAATCGCAAGAGTATTCAGCACATCATTTCTGAATTGGGAAGCATGCATTGTGTTGGGTTGTTGCACTGCATGGGTGGTACCATGGTTTAGACTCTCTCAGGAATAAGTGAAAACTGTCCTGAAGCAAACTCTGTTTGGGCAACATGAAAGCATTACAATGTAGCAGAACCTAGGCAGAATATAATTATCAGACAGTTGGCTGTATTAATTTGGTTTTCAAAAAGATCCAAATATGTTTTAAAAGCAATTTCAAGCTGATTTGATAGTATCTTAAAAATGTCAAAATAAAAATCTGCTGAAAAGCACAGATTTGGTTACTAAGCAGTTTGCCATACAATATTTACGTATGTATAACTAGCTTTTTCTGTGATGAGGAACCCTGCTTGTTCAGTAAAACTACTTGTGCAAGCTAAGATTGTTTCTCTGCCTCATTTAGAAAAACCAAGTCATTAGCCTCTTCTGTTATAGTACCTTTGCCTGTACAAGTGTCAGCACTGTAGAACTATAAAGCAGTGCGGTTTGTTTTGTTTTTTTTTTAAACATATTTCACTTATTATAGACAAAGAATAAATGTAAATGTAGTTTGAATCAGTAACACATATGATATCCATAATTTCAGTACCATGAAATTTTGTCAATGTCTGATAACAACAAGGTTTAGCGCTGTAGAAATAGGTGAAGTTGTTCTGGTGTTACTAAAGGGATCTTCAAACCAGCTCCTCTGGTACTCCTTTAAAGAAGCGTAGCCAAACCACTTGCAGCGATGGGATTAACTCCCAGGCAAGGTCAGTGTTAGCAGAGGGATATCGAGCCTCCTGAGATCTGGTTAACTACTGCTGAACATATTTAGGAGGAGTATTTTATCGAAAAACTGTGCTGTACGCGTGGAACAGAAAAGTGACATGAGCAGGGAGTTGAGTTGCAAGATACGACCTGCACGGCATTTGTATGCTGCTGAATTTTGGAAGGCCTGAGCTCTGCAGATGAAACGGAGCTAGAATCTGTAGGAAATGTGTGGCTTGGTTGAAACCAGACGCTTTGAAAATACGCTCAGAATTAGGCGAGTGTGTGAACATGCTGTATCAGAAGTCTGAAACTCTGCAGTGCTCAAGTGGAAAGAGGTGACAGCCTTCCCTCAGACATTCTCTGGCTTCTGTTAGTGGCTATTCATTTAAATAATTTTTATTAGCAGGTGGGAAGCTCTTGTGACTGTGAAAGAGACTCTGCCACGTACTAACTAGGTGTGGTGATAATTGAATTTTAAGGCTGCAAATATACTGTCATATTTTGACATTCAAGTTTTATGAGATAGAAGTGATCTTAGTAATAATTTCGTGACATGTATCTATGTAGCACCTTTCGGTTCAACATGGAGATGCAGTTCTATATACCTTTTTCCCCTCTTTTCCGTGGCACAGGTGACTAATGGACTTGATGCCCTTCTTTGCTCTCAGGTGTACAGCAACAGTTTTTAGGTCCATGATGTAAGTGGGCCCTATAACAATCAGCTGCTCTGCGATGAGAACAGGCCCTTCTGTTGCAGATTCTGCTAAATTGCTTATGGGCACTGGAGCCAAATGCAAAGAGCTGAATGGTGAATTGATCCTCGTTTTCAGCAGAACGGAAGGGTCCGAGAATGTCATGACTCAGCACTGCTGCTGAGGAGATCCGAGGGGAAGGCACCGTCTAAGAATACTGCGTGCAGTCATTTCACTGCCTGATACCTGCAATGTTCCGGGGTGTGACAGAGACACGTTATGGTTCACTTCAGTTTTCATGACTTAACTGGTTCATAATCCAGTATGAAACTGTTAAACTGAGAGATTCAGAATCGTTTGGGGAAGAGATCCTGTTCTGCCACTCTCGTGCTGTTAGTATGTGGCGTTAATATTAGCAGTGGACCTGGAGGTAAAGGGAGAACAGTTACTGAGGGAAACCAAGAAGATGAAATAACCTCCAAGAGTTCAAACTACAGAATTACACTAAGTGTTTTCTGGCATTGGACGAATCAGGAGACATTTTTCAATGTTTATTCATTTTGAATATGTGAAAATGAGTAAGATTTCTGGCCCTGAAGTAATTTTTAATTGAGTGTTGTACAAAGAACTCTTTCTTTTGGATTCAGCAGCAGGGTGATTGTAGGTTGGTATTGGGGTTCCTTTGGTGGGGGTTGAGGAAGTCGACGGTGACCTTCTGAGCACAAAAATTGAAGTATTTGCATTTTAAAGTATTTGCAAGTTTTAATAACTACTTAACAAACAATAGCCTTTTGAAGATTTTTCTGTGCATATTTGATCAACAAGGCCTCCTGCCCACCTTAATAGCAGCTAAGAGTGGGTTTGGTTACGTTTGTCACTATAGCGTCTAATAACATCGGTACTGACATTCAGTGTGTCTCGCTTGTTCTGAAACAACAACTTTAATTCTCCTTATTTAATTTGGGTTGCTCGTAGTGAGTAGGGGTAGTGCGTTCAGCACTGCACAAGGAAGAGACTCAGTCCTCAGCCCTGAAAATTTGCTGGCCAGCTTTAACCAAAAGTCAGCCAGAAAAATTTACGTGGTGGGTATAAACTCCTTTGAAGAGTAACAGTGGAAGCAGCTGACTACTTTTGAAAATCTGCCCACATCCTGGCAACGGAGGGTCGAAGATCTGTCCTCATGTCTTCTCTACTTTCTCCTTCCTCTTTCACATACCAGTAACCCTAAATACGGATCAGAAGGCAGTGAAATACATTGCTGTAATAAAGTATTCTGCTCTCGTGCTCTGCCCGGAAAGCTGTGCAAAAAGCTGGATGTTTTTGTGTCCGGGTTGTGGGGCTGTTTGTGAAAGTGCGCTTGTTTTCCTGTGTTCTACATTACAGAAGATTCGTATTTAAGAGAGAAAAGAACTTTCAAAATTCTGCACCAGAAATAATCTAGCATTCCAACAGTATTTAAATATAATAATTAACTTGTCTGCACCTAGAGTTATTCTTGATAACTCTGTATGTGAATACATGCCTGAAACAAGACTGCCTAATGTCTGTTTATCTTAATCCAATGGTGTTAGGTATTATTCTTCTAGGATCAAAATGTCTGCCTAGGGAGTTAAATGAGATAGTCGATTAGGGTAATTCCATGGGTAGGCTGGCTTTATTGTAAGTGAAACTGTTCCGTCTGCGCAACACCCAGATAATCAGAGAGAAACTGATAAGACAAATTGCTGAGTGACTCAGGCCAAAGGTACTGCTTAGTGCTGTAATTGGATATGCTTCTAAGAGCGTGAGCTGGTTTCTCCCCTGACTCAGCCAGCTGAGCAGTTTCCCTTTGTCCGGCTACTTCCCGACTCGGAGCCGGTTTATGCAGAGTCATCCTTTGCCCGCCTCGCCGTATTAGCAAGTCTAGCGTGCATGGCTCTGGGGAATGCAGCCCCACTGTGGCTTCCCTCAGCAAAAAGATTCTCAAATGCAGAATACTCGAGTTTCGTTTTCAAGAAATAATAGCAGCTGCTGGTGGGTGTAAATAAAATATATAAAAAAAAAGTGACACATACGCAGAAGGAAGGGTTCATCATTCCCATCAAAAGTCCTGCCAGAGATCTTATCACTACTGAAAAAATAGCCTGTGCTGCCAGAACGTATTACTTATCATCTCACTTGAACTGGTGTAATAATGCCACTGTATTTTTCTTTATAAAAGTGTGTTTGATGGCATGTTTATATCCCACTCATAGATATGCTGTTTATAGTCAAAGTGTGCATAATTGCTAAAGTTCAGGTCTACTGCTGTGTTCCTTATTAGTTATCAACCCCCTTCTGTTTACCACAGTAGCAGTTTACGTAAAAGATGCTGAAGATTAGGATTTTATGTAAGCATACGAAACAAAGAGAGAACTGAGCTTGTTATCTGTTACTATGTGCAGCAGTCAAGTTGTGTGTAGGTGTAGTGAAACAGCTTTTGGAACCATAAGTGTAGTCTTGATAGCACTTGCATGGAAACAGTGCTATTGTATGTTAATGAAAATAGTACAATCAGCATGAAGTGAAACCGATGACTAGTTCAAAAAATAAACTTCCTGTCTGCAACAAAAGCCCTTTTGTAGAAAAATGCATTTTCTTCTTTGAACCATGGTGTTATATCACATTGCAGTATGAACTCTGCTGGCAGTAATGTTCAGATACAGCAAAAAGTTTAATTTGGAGAGTTTTCACTCTTCAGTTTATTTAATTCCTCCATTTCCTGACCAGGAGCAGAGAGCTTTGCCTGACAGAGCCTTCTGTCAGACGGCAGCGAGGAATGAATGCTCTCAGCTGTGATCTTATCATATTTCGTAAGCGAGATGGGAGATTTCCAGAAGTCCTAAAGAAGCAGCAAGTGGTGTTTGTAGGTCACCAGGTTGTGGTCGTTTCTTCCATGTGAGGAGTTGCTGTAACTATCTGCCCTTGGTCTCGGATTGGTGGTATAAAATTGTGGTTATAAGTATTGGTAGTTATTATAGTCTGGGGACTTTTTCCCTAACTAATAATGAGAGAAACACACTCTTATTTTTTAAAATGAGAGTGCATCTATGGAAGGAAATCTCCTAGATAACACCAGAGTTGTATTCCATTCCTTTTTCTTTGCCTGTCATTCCCATAAATGTTACAGAGTGATGGGTGAATCCAACCAACCCGTGAGTTCACAACCATTACGCAGATTTTTTGGAACTGGCATCATCAAGGGGCTGGTAGAAGTGCGAAGCAAGTGGACCCATTTCCTCTGTATACCAGAACAAGAGAAATAGAAATACTTATTCCATTCATTAACAAGAAAAAGTGATTTAAACATAGTACAAACACATGAAGCGTTTGAATTTTTAGGGGTGTTGTAGTTTTCAATGGACAGCATGGAATTTTCCCCTAGAATGTGTTTAATCGAAATCCCTATCTGTTGAACAGTGTTTTGTGGTATGTTTTGACTAACCCTAACAGCAAGTAAGAAATTAATAGCTGTTAGTGCTTGCTTTCTTCTAGTTCAAATTGTCATGACATGTCTGTGAAGGTAAACTCCTTCCATTTCCTGACATTATTTCTCTTATATTTTAGAAACAGTATGGACAATATATCCGCTTCTGGATTTAGATGGAGCACCTGAAGACTTTATCATCCCCAGCTGAAAATTTCTACATCCACAATTTGCCCTGTCTCACGAGCTGCATGCCAGCTCCCTCGGCCGCTCCAGTGCAGAGCCAGGTTAGTCCAAATGCCCTTGGTCAGTTAGAGGTAAGAGAGCTAGCCTTGCACTGAGCTGCAAGGAGGTTGTCCATAGCGTCTTTTTTGTGCCAGCTTTCTTGTAGCCTCTGGTGTACATTCAGTTAGAAGAGGAGTGGAGGAAGCTGAACCTTAAATCACAGTAGGTGCTTGCAAAGTGAGGATGTTTAAACCCAAAGTCTTCTTTTTTTGCCACTTGATACTATGTGCTGTGAACATTTATGTTGGCTACAAAGGGGAGATGCCAAGTTAGGAACATTGACTGCAACAAACCAAGTCGAATTTATGGAAGAATTTCACTTATTCAACCTCCAGGGACATTGGTATATGTTCACATCTTACCTGACAGAGCAGTGCGGGTTTGCTGCCTGGCTCATTGTTCCCTGTCCTGTGTTACCATATTTTATCCTTGGGGCCCCCGAGCCCAACTGGTTAATGCTGAAGGAGACTTAAGATAACATTTCTCTGGTGGCAATGGCTGTAGAAGACAAGCTGCAGTTTGCGTTTCCAGGTTTAACAAGGATCACACAGGGATCGGTGAACAAGCAAAGCTTTAAAACCAAATAAATGTACAGAGTAACCAGCAAGGCCTTTTGCCTGCTTTGATTTTTGTATTTGTGGCAAGAGCTGTGCAAGAGAAAGTGCCAGATGAACATGTTTTGCTCTCTGTCCGAATCTACCCCCATGTGATTTTTTTCAGGAATGGTGATATTCCTAGACTTGCAGAAGCTCACAAAAGATGCCCCTGTTTTTAGGCACTGGGTCCAAACTCATGAAATATTTGCAGTACGGCCCTCCAGGAAGCTGAGCTTCTCTAGGTCTCGTGTAGGCGGGGAAGGCACGGATCCCTGAGCCTCACCCTGACTGAGTCCGTAAGACTGCAAGAGAAAAGGAGGTAAACTAGACAAGAGGAACTGCCTGCTCCGTTGAGCTTTGTTTTGTAATACACAGGCAGACTGCAAGGTCAGCAAATCTCTGCGAGCTATGTGGTGTGGCCATATGGGTAACGGCAGTTTATGAAGCAACCGCGCCAGATTTGGCAGCCGTGATGACGACCACATGGCAGGCCACTGAAAGCCATTTCAGTGCCAGTTGTATAATTTCACTCTTCAGTCATCTGAGAAGAATATATGACAAGATTTTAGAAAGGACAGCATCATTTCAGCTCTGAAGCTTACACAGTTTTTTATATAGTAGATACAGTTCCACTGTAGTCAGCAGAGTTCTTTTGCTATGTCTTAGCTATTGGCAAACATTTGAGTTTAAATATTGATCATTATTCTTTACATGTGTATAGCCTTGTGTTTGAATAGTTTGAAGTAATTTGGGGGTAAGCACATCAACAAAGGAGATAAGGGGTTTTTTGGTAGAGAAAGCTAAGACCCGTGATAGGCTCAGACTGACGCAAGTTACTTGCAGCCTCTAACCTTCAGATCTCTTGAAGTCTTCTACTTTAACAAAATGCCGTGTTTTCTGATTGTTTTAGAGGGGCTGCTGCATATAGCTTAGTTGTTCCTGGCTGGTCAAGGTTGGAGGGATCACTGTGGCTGACCGCTGATTGTGTCACCAGCCTAAATACTGTTTCATCTCCTAGGCCTTCAGCTGCTGGGCCAGACTAATGTGAATGCGGGAGCAAACTGGCTCTTGCAACACCTGGCCTCTGCAGATAACCCCACCCAGCCTGACTGCGGGCCAAGGCATGGCACAAACAACCTCTGTTGTGGTGACAGATGACCTCATGAGAATGAACAGATAAGACAAAGTGATGTTGATCCTACTCTGTAAGCCAGGTTCGATATTGTCAGCCAGGGCGGTCAGGAATGCTGATGTGACCACAAGCCCTTGGAGAACTTGTTTGGGGGCTGGCTATTGTCACGCACCATCAAGACACTGTCTGCGCCCTCAGGACTTCATCCCCCCTCGGGGAAACCCACTGCTTGGGGTTTTCTGCAGGCCTTTATGCATGCTGCAGTCTGTGGCAACAAGTATAAAATATCATCACTCACTGAATGTAGATCTATTTCTATTTCTTTATACTTTATTTTGTCATAAGTAGTTCCATCGAGAAGATGCCACAGGAGCACCCATGGCAGTTATCAGTGTAACTGCCTGCTTTGGTGGCACTGTGCTGCTGGAAGTGCACTGGTGAAACACACCCCAGACTAGTCCCATCACGTGAGAAAAACACACCGGAAAGACTAGACTAAAAATTACTTTAAACTCAATTGGTTCGGTTTGTAAGCCACCACTTAACAAGGGTGAGGGACCTGAGTAGGCTCATGGAGACAGATCCCACAGTTCTTCATCAAGTGGAATCCTGGGAATCATGGCTGGGGGAAGGCAGAGTAATGTGGTATCAGGAGCCGGTCAATAGTAAACGGGAAAAAGACACAAGTTACTTTATTTGCAGGGAGCATATTCCCCAGGACAGAATGGAATTCGACTCGTTTGTCCCAGTTGCAAAGAGCAAGCAAGATGTCAGGTCCTGGGATCTGTTCCATCTTACTAATGCTTTGTTCATTTTGACCAGTTCTTGGTTGCTCCAGAAGAAGTAAGCTTTGAGGATCTCGTACTATCAATGAAACAGATGTGGCATTTTAACACTATAAGCAAAACACAATGTCAGGATGGTCAGAGTTTCCGTTTTCAACTGTACTTCAGGGTTTTTGTGCTTGGTTTCACTCTGCTAGTGAAGCCTGCAGGCTACTTCACCCTATGAGCAGATTCTTGTTGTGTAACGGTAAACTAGAAGTTAAAACTAGATACACCGCTAGAGATGGCATCCTAGCCACAAGTGTTTGACAGTTATCCCTTTGTCAAAAGAAGTTAAAATTCCAGTGTTGTTCTCCAGCGTGCTGTGAATCAACTTGATATCATCATCAGGTTTTGCATTTGGACTTCTGATGTCCAAGGTATTACTGCAAATACAAACTGCATTACAAATCTTTTGATATGTCTTGCAGTTTTGTAGCAGACTGTTGGTAACTGCTGTGAACACACTATCAGCATTGTTTTCTTACTAGAAACAGGGGGTGTGGGAAAAGCTTTTCTACAGTCAAAAATACATCAGATCCGCTGGCTCCCACTTTTAAGGTATGGCCACTTCTTTGGACAAAAGTGGAAGCCGTGTACACTGTGGCGTGGTTTGTGCATAGGTACGGCTGGATTCATGGAAGAAGTTTCTTAACGGGTTATTATCTTCTAGATGCTTTCACAGACTGTTTAATGAAGTGTTGTAGTATTCAGCCAGGTGTGCTGACACTGAGGTGACTGACTAATGCAAATATATCTGTAAGAGTCGGTTTTGATTTCATTGTTAACTAGTGCCTCGGTATCTGTACAGTAAACAACATATTTTGTAGTTTACATCAGATTGAATCCTCCTGCAAATACAAGCAAATACATTCATGAGAACAGGAAAGTAAACTCTTGGGGGACACTCATGGCTGCAGTGACACATCAATTAAAAATGGTCTTTTATGATTGATTTTTAAAATTAAATCATCCAGCGTTGCAGTGTGTAGCTTCTAAAGCAAGAACAGTTTGGGGTCTGCACAGCCTGGAGCAGCATTTGGAAGAGGGTTCGACATCTCACGATTGCCGGCATCTGGAAGGAAGGTGCCAGTTCTCTACATCGTGAATGCATTCTGCACTATCATTGCTTAAAATAATGATTTTAAAGCTCCTTTTAGTCTTCCTGATTAAAGGCTCTCATGTGAAAAGACTTCTGTCACCCAGGAAGGACTGTCGTGGCAGTCAAAAGAAGTGGTAAAACAAAAAACCCAACCCATTTATTTCCACTCTTGATTAACTGGAAGCAGCAGCATCTGCATGTGACGGGTCCGGGCATTTCCCTCTGGCCAGGGTGAGGCCCCAGCGTTTGGGAGGGGGCTGATCCGCCTGTGCTGGCACGGCTCGGCGAGGCTTGATGGCAGGAGGACAAAGGCTTCAGGGAGCGCGGTTACCGGTGTTTAGCGAGCACGAGTCGTGTTTGCTCTCTGTCTGCCAGATTCACACCTGGTGTGAGCGCAGAAGTGTCAGTCTCTGGGTGCCGCAGTTAGCAGCGTGTAAATGCCACCCCAAAAGCGTGAGTCACGGCTCCTGGGTGGGACGACAGCCAGCTCCAAAGGGGACTGCAGGGAGCGGAGGGATGGGGAGGGCACCTCATGCCTGGGACGGTTTATAAGGTGTGGTGCTGACTCAGGCTAGCTACAACCCAGTCTTACGATTTTCCTGACCAATAAACAGAATTAACCGGTAGCAACAACAACAAAACCCCACGACTTAAACAGCACAACGCGGCTGTCTGCTATGTGTGTAAGATGGCTGAGCACCAAGCCTAGCACCCCGTCTCAGAAGCAGCATGTGGCTCGGAGGGTAGGGGTTGGGAGCCACCACAGCGATGCAGGTAGCTGCTTCTGCAGTAAGGAACAGAGAGGGAATATCTCAGCGGGCTGATACACACGGGCCCTGTGGCTTTGGGTAGCCTTACGTCTTCGTGGAGATCTGCTGTGGTTCTCAGCACGCAGTTATCAAGCTCAGTAATGAGAAGATTGACATCTATTAATAAACAGATTGCATTTAAACTAAGGCTGCTTACCACTAGCACTGATAAAAGAGATTAGTAGGCAATATTACAAAATCACATCATCCTGCAAGAGGCAGTGTGCAGAGGGAAAGAGTTTGCAGCTGCAAGCACCAGCAGCACACAAGCTGTGCTGCATGGCATGAGGAGAGGATGGGGTGCTTGGCTGCGCTTGGCCACGCTCGGTCGTTGATGCCACGGTCACCATGGCCTACACGCAGGCTGGTGCTCTCTCGATGCCAAGACTGGCTTTGCTTTCTGCCTGGGTTTGTGGAAAATGGCAGAAGTTGGGGCAAATTCCTTGCATCTTCTTTGCCGCTTGCATGTCTGCAGAGAGCAAGCACCGCCAGGGAAGACAGAAGTGGGTTTGCTGTTTTAGTGACAAAACATCGCTGATCTGAATGGTTAAAAGATGCTATCCAAACGACAAATTTGTTAAAAGCTGATTCTCTTTTTTTATATGTAATGCAGTCATTTACTCCCACCATCAGCAGAAACCTTAGAGTGGCTATAATTATACGTAATTAACTTTTGTCTCTCCTTTTTTTTAACCAAATACCTAAAAACCTGTGATCTCAGGAAAACAAGCGGTGTTAGAAGGGAAGGGCTGAATGTGGAATCAAAGTCATGGTTTATTCTTGCTAATGAAAGTGCTCCACAGAGAGTTTTGCTTCCCTTGAGAAAGAGGAGAGGCTCTGGCAAGAAATGTCCCGAATATGATGAACTTCACTGTTAGATAGTGGACGTAGCTGTATGGACTGTTTCGTAGGTGTAGGTGTAGTACATGAGGTGCTGGAGAAGTCACACGGTGAAAGGTGCTGGTGCTGTCAGCAGCGTTGCCAGCGAGTCTGTGCTCTTCTGTTCCACGCAGGAGGAGGACGGAGGCTTCGCTGCCAGGGCGCTGCTCTGAAGGCCGTGTTCGCTCATGTGAGGCAGTTTGAAAGACGAGTAGGACTATGGCTGCAAAAATGAGGTAACACTCTCAAATGCCTGATCTTCAATCACTCCAGGGACACAGGTCATTTATTTTTTTAAAGGTATGCACTGTACTTAGGCTGTACCGGTAAGAAAATACTTTAAAGGAATTTACAATAGTTAGTGGAGAGAGAAAAGCTGCTTGCTCTGCCTGGCCCGGGCGGGGGATGGGTGCTGGGCTGTGCAGTGGCCTCTGGATACAAATGCTTTTTTAACTGAGGTGACAGTAAAAGCTGTACAAAGGAACAAATAAAAAGAAATGTTGCATTTTCAATGCAAATGTTTTTGTGAGCAAACTGAAAGACGACACAAAGAAGGAAAGTTAGCAACACTGGTGATCCTTAGCTTCATGGGTAAAAACAATGTTATGTCTGATCCTCTGAGTTGTGAGATTTGCTAAGATTTCAGTTACAGAGGTCAAATGAGTGCTTATTGTAATGGAATTCTGAAGCCATGGGGCAGAGAACGTGGCTAAAGCCCTGCTATCATTTATGCAGTACATTTACAACATGATATAAACCGCGTCTTGCCTTGGAGAGCCATTGTCTTCCCACTTCCCCGCCTCACCGTGTGTCCATCCTCGCTCCGTTAAACCCAGGTCAGGCTGTGGGGTTCTCAGGACAGAGATGCACTTTTGCAGCTGCCTGCATCAGTGAGCACACACGCGTACGGTACCCAAATACGGTGCTGTATGCAGCAGGCTGCAGAGCTCTGAGTGCTTCTTTTGCGATCTGTTGAACACAAGGTGCTCGAACACGTGTCCTGGGGATTCATTGGATGGTTTGGGTTGGAAGGGACCTTCAAAGGCCGTCCGGTCCAACCCCCCTGCACTGGACAGGGACATCCTCGCCCGGATCAGGTTGGTTGGTGCCGGGGCAGCTTGCTACTGGCAGCGTATCACCCTGTTCCGCCCTGAGAAGCCGCTGCCCCCGTTCGCAGCACGTGCCGGGCTGTGAGCGGCACCGGTGAGGAGCATCTAGCACTGGTGAGGAGCATCTACCGCCGCTGCCGGAGGCAGGGAAAGGGCAGCCTCTTGCAAGGGCTCAGGTAGGTAGCCACAGGCAGCAGCCTTTTAAATCACCCTGGTACGGTTGTTAGTTCCCCTGGAGGCAAGAGGCTCTGAGAGTTTCATTTAGAAAAGCTTATCTATCACTCTACAGCTAAATGCCCAAAGTATGTCTTTTTCACTGCAAAGGAATTCATGTTCTAAGTCCTGTCTATATTAAAGAGTCGGCTGAAGTGACCTCGGTTAACAGCATACCGAAGCTTCACCTGCAGAGGGGTTTCACTCGGTTTGGGTGTCCCTTGTAAGCTGCGGAGCCCACGCGCAGCCAGCTCTCGGCGGATGTGCCTTCGGTGAGGGTGTAACAGCGGCACATGCGATGCGGTCGTTGCCTGGGGATTGCGGGCAGTGGCCTGGGGGTGAAGAGGGTTTCGTGAAGCTTCTCCTTTGCACATCCTCAAATATGAAAGAACAGATAGTGAAAAAGGAGTAAAAGTAATCTGGAACATTTACCAAACCCCAGTAGACTGTAGTATTATCTGTTTACTGTAGATGTACCGTGGGCCTGCAAACAGACCGACCATGTTCTTACTACGGTTACTTCATTTTTAAAATAACATATTAATAGCAAAAGTAACATTTGAAAGTAAAGTTTTGTGTCAATAAAGACCAAACTACCGCTCCTGCTCCTACTTACCCTATGTGAAAAGCCATTGAGCTATGCCGATAGCTCGACCCATAGCACAGTGGAATGCTGCGACGAGTATTTAAGCATTGACAGTAGGCCCTGAGCATTTCGCACACTGGGCCTGTTGTAAGGGTACTTTTTCAACATTAGGAAATCTATTGCTTAATTAACGTTTTATGGCAGTTTGCATATGTAAAGCACTATATAAATGCCGAGCGTGGTTCGGTTGTCAGCATCTGAACATAAATTATGTTTCACGCAGGGTTTGGGATAAGAAATTCCATAACATTTGGCAAAATGGCTTATGCATTCCCAGTAATTTTACATAAAATCTATTCATCGTGTCCATTGATGGGAAACAATATGTGTGATTCTTTTAGTTGAACTGCTTAATTCAGCAGATAACCACTGCTGCTTCATAGTTCATGGATGAGAATTTAAAAGAGCAGCTGAGGCATGCATTCGAATTTCATTAATGACAAAGGAACCGTTTCAGAGGACAGAGGACTCACTGTCCACTTTGCTGGTAGTACAAAACAAGAAGTCAAAGTGACCACTTTCAGCTGAATAATAAAGCGAGAGCTGGCCCTGCCCTGCCCCGAGCGCAGCCAGTCTGGTACAGCATGAAGGCACGAGGAGGGGCGACAGGTACGTCTGGGCTTGCAGGGTCCTACCAACTGCAAACTCCTGATAGTAATTTTTTCTGACATTCAGTCAAAGCGCGACAGTGCTTATAGCTTCTGGTTTTGTTTTTCTTTCCTGCTTTCGATGACATCAGAGTAGTTAGGGCCTAATACGGTGCTCTTTGCACAGGCAAACTTAACGTGGATAAATGGCTGAGACAAGGAAGAAGCAAGTTTGCGCGGCGCTGTGTGAAATACTTGAGTGAGCTCTAAGCAGGCTGGAGGTTGGAGGGAACATTGTCAGTGGCAGCATTACACCTCTGTGCGGGACGTGCTGGGCCGGGCGGCGTGGCCACCGAAGCACCGTGCTGCTGCCGGCACTTGCTCGTGCGCGGTCGGCAGGGCCGAGCTGGGGTGTCTCGGAGCGGCTCTGCCTCGTGCTGCCCTGCACTGCTGGTGGACCCGAGGGCAGCGCACAAACCTGCCGGCAGCACCCGCGGCACTGACACGACAGCAGCCCGAATAGAGCTGGCACTTCAGCCACCCAGCAAAAACACCCGCAAAACGCCTGCCAGGGGAGGAGACAGGGAAACGGCCGCGGAGGGTCACCATAGCGTACAGTGATTACCAGTGAAAAGCAGGTGACTGTGCTAAAATAATTGCCTAATGGCTTCTAAACCTGATTCATCCAGAAATTCCCAACAGCGGAAAATTTCTTTCTGCTGTTATTTTATGAAGTAGTGTTAATATTCACTCAAATAATGAAATACTTTTTCAAATTGCCTTTTTTTTCTCTGCACTGTCTCAAGAGACTCAGTTGCAATGCTCTGGGATGTTTGCTCATCAGAAGGTGACTGAGCTCCAGGAGGAAATTATTGCAATGCACAGAGTAACAGAATGGGCTCTCCTCGTCCATTGTTTTGGACAAAATCCACGAGACTTCGCTCAGAGAGCTGTAAAACTAGACCCAAGAACTGCCGGTGCTAGTTATTTCCCGGAGAATGCATTTTCTCTTTTGCTTCCCTGTTTTATGCTTCACCGGGGCAGCTCCCCTGCGGATCTCTCAAAGCTACGAGGAAGTCTGGTCAGATACCACCGCTTCCAGGGGTCTTGGAACAGCTGAGTGAAACCCTAAATCTCAGCACCAGTTTGCCTGGAAAGAATCTGAAGTTAGGACCCAGTCCAGTGGAGGACCAACAGCTTAAGCTGTTTATGCTTTTCTTACATCTTCAGTTTGAGCAAGAGAGGTCTGAGGCTTGTGAGACTTCTTTCCACTATCAGTACATCTGCAGAGGTAATGAGAGGGTATTACAAACACGCTGTGTCTTTCCTGTATTTTCTTATTAAATACAAAATAGTTTAAATGCTCCTGGTGGAGCTGAATGACTCACAGGATTGGTAATGGGATTAGGTCATTGGTTCAAGACTAGTTCAGGACCAGTATCCTGTAATCTGATATATGTAGCTAAGCCCTGTTTGTGTCCATGGGCTTCGGTGGAGAGATCCTGGCTTTCTCCTGCAGATCTCGATGCAGGGGGTAGAAGAACGCAGGCTTGTAAGCACTGGCGTTTAATCATTGGGTTTGCTCATGTTCTTGTTTCTGTTCCCAGTTCGCGTTCTCGTCGCTGTGTCACACCATTAAATAAACACAACCTTTTAAGCGACTGCACGGAGGAGCAGGAGAGCGTTTTGGCTCCTGCAGTGCCTCTGGCCCGGTGGGAGCCCCGCAGGGATTCCTGTTCTGGCCAGCAGAGCCTGGAGCAGCTGAAACCGGCTCTTCAGACCTGGAGCAGGGATCATGTCTCTGCTGAGCTGTGAGCTGTCTGACCGTGCAGGAGGGTCCTGCATCTGCCCGGCCTTGCGAAGCAGCGTGAGTCATGCTGATTTGTGGTTAAAGACTTTCAAAGTTTATCCATTGACAGTCTGGATACAAGACCTGTGTCAGGCTTGAACTGTGTGGTTTTGTAGAGCTTGTCAATACTATTCTTTGGGTCTAACCTAGGAATATCTTCAAGATGCTAGGAGATTTTTCTGCCTCCTGTCTCTGAACAGTAGGTATAGCCATTCTCTCTCATGTTCTGATAGCATTTTTATTACTTTTGATACGGAAGGATAGCATCTTTTTCTTCTCATTTAGTGCAAGAAAGCCTTGCTATGGCCAAGAGAGAAAGCTTTCAAACTGCCCAAAGCTCATAAATTTCAGAAGATAAAGCCTTGAGTGGGGGCAAAATTCCTGACCCACAAACTGCCTTCTCGTCGTGGGCCAGCTGCGAGAGTTTTATGAATTTTAAGAGGCTATGGAAGGAGCTGATCAGTGGAGAATTAAATTGTGTTTATCTTCAGTTAGTTATTTCATGAGATTTCTGAAATCTCCTACGCCTGCCTGCAAGTGGTCTTTGGGGTGCAAAGGGAAGAGGCAAAGAGGAATGAAGCATCATTATTTCTGCCGCCACAGGAATGATCCTAGGAACAATCGAGTTTAAGGAAGTTATATATATGTGCATATATATGTACATAAAAATGTATATACCAGAGTATTATGTATTTACATATACAAATATTAAATGTATGTTTAAATAGATAAATATATTCTAGATTATATATTTCTATACATAATACATATTACAGATAATTGTATATTTGATAGAATATATATATTCCATATTAAAAATACATATAAAATTCTGTGTTCTTTACGTCTTTTGCTATTCTTTTTTTGGGAATTACAGGCATCATTCTTGTCTCCCCCACTCGTCAGGACTGCTGTGACCTGGACACACCACCACCATTTCTGCCCACAGCCAGGTCCGTCTGTCTTCTCCCACCAGTCCCCTCTTTCTTTCTTTCTTAGGTTTTCTGTTCTGGATAAAATTGTTATTCTAGTTTCCAGCTCTTCCTAAATGACTTGCAGAAGGCAGTGACAGGTTGCAATTTTAAATCCACTTAGCTATTTTTTTTGGTGAATAATCCTGTTTGACAGGCTTTTCTCCCCTCCCTCCTCATCATTAAGCACGGCTGCAGTTCAGGCTGAGCACAGAGCAGGCTAATTGTTTTGGTTAGGGACACAAATGAGAGAGGGAGAGAGATTTTCAGCTACTGTAGCCTGAGCAGAAAGAACAGAAGTGGTGTCCGGAACCTAGCCGAAAAGCAATTTGATTTGTTACATACCGTGAACATCTATTAATTAATTTTTGGACTGACATTTGAATATTGTTTCACTGCTGCTGAAACAGAGTATGGACGCCTTTAAACTGTTTATGTTCAAGGCCCAGCAATTAGAACAAATGCAGATAAAATCACTGCCTCTGTGCAAAGCTGTAATTTTATTCATATAGTTCTTAACAATGATCTGTTAAAGACTGTGAATATATTTTTTGTTAATGCTTATGGTAATGCTGGCCAATAGCATAAATTATGCAATCTAATAATCTTAAATTATATTCCTTCCTAAGGTGAATAAAAGGCTGAACTAAGATAAGGGGTTAGAAGATGGGCACAGGTCTCATCGAAACCCCCCTGCCGCGACCTGTGCAGGGCAGAGGCGAGGGGTGAAGCGAGGGCTCCAGGACTCCAGCCACCCCTCTCCGGCCGGGCTTGCCCAGCGCTTTGCTGAGGAGCACAACTGGCCTGGCTGGGCCAGCGTGCCCGCTTATCTCACAGAAACGCTTTCTGCGGCATAGGGAACGGGGCACACTGGAGACATCCCGGGAGAGAGGGCGGGATGCAGGCAGAGAAGAGGCAGGAGGCAGGCAGCGTGCTCGGCCCCCTTGCCGGCAGAGATGATGGCTGCGCTGGTCCCCGGCAGGATGGTGTGCCGAAATCAGTGGCACAGGATTCGGGACAGGGAAACCTGCCCCGTCACGTCAGGTATACAGGGTATTACTGGGGCAATGCAAGCATGGACTCACCAGGTTTCTGTGTGGGCTGTGGAGCTGATACAGATCTCTGCATTTCCACTGACGTTGTAGGTGGCCGTAGAATATAGTACAGCATGTATGGTAGTATAAACCAAATGGAAAGAAATGGTGCCCAGATAAACTTTCTCCGCACGTGTGGAGCGTTGCTCCACGTGTGCTCAGAGAGATATGTGCACTGTGTTAGTTAGCAGCCAGCCACCAGATCACAAACAGGCAGCGGCGGAGGATGGCCAAAGGAACTACAGCCCACCCGCAGCACACCATCCATCGCTGGCGTCAACTGGAGGGTGCGTCTTTGCTGACTGGGTGAAGACAGAGCCAAGCTGGCTCTGCCTGTGCTGGAAGCTGGGAGGATACAGCCAGTCCAGAAGCCAGACGTTTGCATTAGGAGCGCTGCACCGAAGCAACACACCTTTCTCAGCACGGCGCAAGCGCAGCCGCGCGGCTGTTCCGCTTGTTCACTGGAGCTAGCTCCCGTCTAGCCACGGGCAAGGCAGATAGGAGTTTGTGAGCACACAACTCTGCAGACATGGATTTGCACCTGGACTCATCCCTTTTACACACTTATGGAAGATGCCTATGTTAGAAGCCAAGTTGCCAGAGTCCCTCACTCCTCAACTGACAGTGAGAAAGAACGAGCTTCAAGCCAACAAAGCTCCAGCTGGGTGAACGACATCTCAGAATGGATTGCTCCGCGGAGGTGCCAGAAGTTTATAGGGAAGAACCCAGATATTTGTATTTGATAGTGTTATGAGAGTAAGCTATTTCAGTAAAACCTCACTTTCCACTTGGAATTTGCGCATGTATTCTTTTTTCGATGTTGGTTCACGATAAAGTTGGGCTGTTCAAGGACAAAGCTGAGTCCACCAGCATGGACACTAGCGTGCCATGTACTTGGTGTTTGTATTGCAGACAACCTCCATTGTGCCCATGTCCTTTGCAGGCCAAATTTAAGTATTTTTCGCTTGGGGGTTTTGACAGGAATTTTGAATCGTTGGGAACTGGTACGATGAACACTGTGTATCAACCACTGTTAGCTTTAGCCTAACTAAATGATCAATTGTGTGTACTTGCGCGGCTGCATCCCTTCATGTTGAAGCGGTCAGGGAAAATTAATTTATTTTACTTCTTATTGATTCATTTAAAAGGCTTTTGCTTACACTGTGCTTCTGGAAAAGATATAAACCTAGTTATTTTGAAAAGCTAATGGGATTTTTCAATTTGTAATGGACACATCTATTGCCATCATGTTTAAGGACTATTTGCCTCACATCCAATTGTCCAAGTAATCAGCACAAACAGCACATGCCCTCTGATATGTTTATTAGCCTGGCGGGGAGAGGGAAGTAAAACATAACCCCCTGTTGCCTTTTAATTGCTCGTTTCCTGCTTAAGACAGCAAATGCCATTTTGCTGCTACAGGATAGATAAATGTGTGGGGTGGTTTTTGCACTCCATTAGGAAGGCAGCGCTTTGATTAACTATTACAGAAGCAAACTGAAAAAATAATTATTAGGAAAATAAGCTGGAAGCAGTAGTATTTTCTTAAGCGAGTAATGAATGCAGATGATTTCCTCCAAATGCAGAAAGGTTCCAAAGTCACAAAGCGTGGCACTAATTGCTTCAGTTCGTACGTGCTGCCTGCTGAGCAGATGGGTCTGGGCTTGCGCTGCAAACCAGGGGCTCCATAACTAAGTGGATAAAAGCTCTGGCCTTTCACCTTAGGTGCAGCTCTGGTTTGACAGCAATGTGCGGCTTGTCTTTCTCAACATTTCTGGTTCTTTGTGTATAGAACTTCCTTCGTGGCTTGTTATTTACATTTCACCGGTACTAACTTTCCTTTAAAAATTTTGTTTCTCTACAGTTTTCATGGGCTGTTTAAATGCCTGAGATTTGATTAAGGGCAAAACATCAAGTCTAGACTCTTTGGGAGATTTCAGCTCCAGGATGGGGCAAGTATCACATCGAAAATCTAGCGATGTGGCACAGTTGGGAGAGCAGAACGCTCTCCCCGGGGCAGACAAGGGCTGGGAGCAACGGGAGGAGCAGGACCAGGGATGCCGGTGGTACCCGCGCACTGGTGTCGGAGATGCTGCGGTGCTGCGTGGGGAGCCAGCACCCTCAAGCACCCAGCACTGCTAATTCATCTGCTGGCAGGCATCCGAGCATTTAACCGCTGGGTGAGGCGGGGAGGGGGTGTCTGTGGCGATGGAACCCCGGTGCCTTACGAGAGCAGCGGAGCCCTGCTGCTGCTGGGGGTGGGCCAGGGACACGGCCCTGCTTTCCCCCCCGGAGGAAGAGCAGACATCAGCGTCTCTATCAGCGAGAAGAAACCTGTCTGGGAATTTCCCTGTCAATCAAAGGTGAAACTCACCTTTGAACAACAAAGCTGCTCCTTCCAGGGGAGGGAAAAGCAAAGAAACCCAATTTTCACTGGCCTGCTATGTGCAGGTATCTATGCGAGGCTGCAGCTGTAGAACTGCTGTGGCACAGATGGTTCTCACGGGATGCAGGCCTTTGGCTCGCTTCGGCTCCGTCTGCAGCGAGGAGGGTGGCTGTCAGGAGGAGGCATTAGCGAGCACCAGCTTTTCTTACAGCTCTAGCCATCTTTCACCTGGAGGCGAAGGAACATTCTAAGTTCTCCCCGTGCTGTTTGTGGATTAAGTCACACAAAATAATAAGCAAAGCTCTTAAAACTAATCAGCACATACCATTTATACAAGTTATTTGGGTATCAGTGAAAACCGCTGTCCCACTGGTTTCGGTGCGCAGCATTTTCACGTTATCAAGGCAGAGAACGAAGCGAGTGGGAGTCAGGCGGAGGGAGCTTCATCAGTCACTGCAGGCTGAACGCGGTCCTTGGTGCAGCGCTGGATCTCACCTTAATAAATAATTGTGACAGATGTTGAGAAATCTGAAAGCTCGTATTTTAATGTGGTGCTAAATTCACGTAGACGTGTCTACGGAATAAAAAATGAGAGTTCACTGACTGAGCCAGTCTAAATGTACTGAAATTTCATAAGGAAGTGGCTATTTAAGCACCTTTGAGTTAATGCCTTTGGGATAAGCGGTCAGAGATGTGTGTGTCTGGTGCTTGCGCAGGCACTGGGACGTGGTGCGGTTCCACGGGGAGATGATGGGGTGATACGGCAAGAGGCCACAGGTACTGAGCTGCTCTGAGTCCCGGGGGAAGAGATGGTGTTTGAAACACCTTCAGCCAGAACTGCCTCTCTTTCCTCTGCCATTACAGCATCTGTGTGCCAAGCTGTGTGCTTAAGCAAAGCTGATAGCTGATGGTATGCAGGAAAGGCCAGACCTGTCAGCTGTTGTTGCTCGTCCCAGCAGAAGCTTCAGACCAAAACATCCCGGCCGGTAACAGGTCTCTGCCGGAGGGAGAGCTCGGGAGAGAAGGGCAGGTTACTTCTGTCACCTTCCCCAGGCAACCATCGTGGTTAGAGCGGGACACTGTCCCTAGCCAGCATCCCTCGTCTCCCTTGGAGAAGATGGTTAGAAAAGCAACTAAATTGTTTGGAGACCTTCCAGCTCAAACACCTACCTCCAGAGCAGAGTGAAGGTGAAGGAATGTTTCCAGAAGACAGACTCACACACTTCACGCATCCAAGGGACGAAGAAGGGGTTTGCCTGGTGACTGATGCTGCGGAGCCAGATCCCTGTGAGCTGCGTGGACTGGAGTCAGCCACGTTACTTCAGCCTCAGCCTGCGAAGGGCTGGGCGACGATAAATTTCAGTCTTTGATTTAGGCATAGGAATAAGCCAGAAATATAGAGGAGGTCACAGGCTGTACTTAATTCGATATTTCTAGCACTAGCACTGCAGTCAGCACATCAGCAGTCTACGCTTGAGAAGTGTTTGAGTTTGTGCTGTCTTGTCTTTGCATTTCTGGGATTGCTCAGTCATGTGGAGCTAAATTTTATTTTTACTGGAAAAAGACTCTCATTAACTTCAGTGAATGGCTTACAAATCCAGCCCAGCTTTACTTTGGTTTTCTTGCACTGGGGTAAATTCTGCGCTGATCAGCCCCTGTACGGTCACAGATACTTAGGAGGCTGCACAGCAGGTCCGTATACAACTCGGCCCGGTGATTTTAGCCTAAACCAAGTCGGTCTCTAGAGAGGGCAGTTCAGAGCTTGTGCAGAAGACAATTTAAAATTCTGTGCACCATCGTAACAGAAAAGCGTCAAAGTTTCATGAAATCTTTAATAATCCTTTACCCCCATCAGTCAGTCTTGGGAATTTATGGTTGTTTCCCCCTGTTTTTCCACCCTCTCTCCTCTGGTCACAGGCTGGCACAGAACTGGAAAGGAGAAGGATTTCCAAGGGGGGCTGCTGCTTGCCGTGCGTGGGTGAGCCAGCCACATCCCCCCTCCCAAAGGCGCTGCGGCTTGTTTCTTCACAGTGCCCTGGAAATGGGAGTCACTCCTGCAGGGCGTTAACGGTATGAGAACACTGCAACTCTCACAAGCGTTTCATTCAAATGTGTGGGTCATTTCAGTGGCTTGTTAGTGTCAAGCGAAGCTCCGTACGCGTATTGGGTTGAAGGTCTATGGCAAAGCCTCTGTGTTCACACTAATCCCCTCAGGACCCCTGCTGAGCAGAGGGGCTGGCTGACACCTCAGGACACAGTGAAGCGAATTGCCCGACGCGGGGTTACCTAGCGCGGGAGCGGGAAGGCCACACACGGGCTGCGGTTTTGCCCCTGCAAACAGAAGGGCTCCCGCAGCCCGAGGGACTGGAGCTGGGCAGGTCCTGTCTGACAGGCACCCCTGGTCCCAGCCCTGCTTCCTCGCAGGCCAGAACGATGGGAACGCGGGGGCTCAGCAACCCGCCCGGAGGCTTCAAGCACCGTTTGCTGCTCTTGTTTACAGTCTCGTCTGTTTTAAAATCAGTTCTCTTCGCCAAACAAGGTGACAGAAAGAGTCAGATTAACAAACAGGCTAAGTCTTCTGGTGGGGGTGTGTAGGCAGTTTGTCAAACGAAAAAGAGACAAACATTCAAACTGGAGAACATCCGAGGAGGTGAGCCCGTGCCCATTTTCCTTCGTAAGCACGGCATTTATAGGTGTGTACTTGCAGCTTTCCCACCTCTAAGGCAAGGCCAGGGTTGAGCGGAGTCAGGGATGGGCACAGTGACAGATCACGGAGAAGGGGAGAGGCTTCCCTTCCCCACCATGTGAGCGAACGCGCGCCGTGTTGGGTGCGACACACACACAGCTTGGTCCCAATTCACACGAGCTCTGCTGCTGCTCTTCACGTCTGCCTTGGTCTGCGCTATAAAAACCAGCGAGTTTCACAGGAATCGGTCATTTTGGCCCAGGTCCGGTAACAACCCAGCAATGAGGACAAAGCAGGAAGAATTCAAGGACTTGGTCAGCAGCTGATGGAAACTGTGGCAATTCCACTGGCTTTTACTGATTTACCCCAAATTAGAAATACTGAGTCCTGGGAGAGTTTTCAGCACTGGGGATTATGGCCTAATGCCACCTCATTGATACGTCTGCCGCTGTTTTGGTTTTAACCCATTAACAGATAAGCGTTTGGTCTCAGTTGCGATGTGGGACCAGAAATTCTTCTGAAGTGAGTGAGCAACCACCAGCTTTGAAAGCACCGCTCCGTCTTTATCAGCCCCACAGCAGGCAAGCCTGTAACCCTGTCTCTGACCCCCTCGTGAACTGGAACCTCCCTCCTAACAGGTCTAGCTGTTGGTCACAGCCACCAGGTCCATGAATCAACGGTGTATTTTTCACCTGAGCTCCCAGTTGGAGGATTTACATAAACGCAGGAGAGAAGGTTTTCTACAGGTACGAGAGCGAAGTTGGCTGCAGACTTTGCTGGAGGCAGAGTGCAGCCCTGCCCGGCTTCCTCACCCGGTGGCACGAACACCGGGTAACCGCAGAACACAAATCCCGCAATGATTGTATATCCAGCGCTGAAGTTCAGCGCTCGGCCTCGCTGCCTGCAGCTGCGTTCATGCTGTGTTCGCTTGCTCGGGGAGGGCTTCTATGACAGGACGAGAGGCAATGGCCTCAAGCTGCGTCAGGAGAGGTTTAGATTGGGTATTGGGAAAAATTTCTTTACTGAAAGAGTGGTCAGGCGTTGGACCAGGCTGCCCAGGGCAGTGGTGGGGTCACCATCCCTGGAGGGGTTCAAAAACCGCATGGATGTGGCACTTCAGGACATGGTTTAGCAGGCATGGTGGGGTTGGTGTGATGGTTGGACTCGATGATCTTAGAGGTCTTCTCTAACCTTGATGATTCTGTGATTCTGTGATTCAGCTGAGCCCTGCACATGCCGCTGGCCGTTGGACACTGGCCTGAAGCCGGGGCTGGAAAGAAAGGAAGAGCAGTTCCTCTTCATCCTCCTCTTCCCCACACATCACTGCGAGCTACCAGTGGTGGGGTTTGCAAGCTCTGCCCTCCAGGTCTGACGCTCAGACCAACAAATACCTGCCAGGCTGCTGCACTCCTTGGTCTGACAGCGAACGCTTGGAGCTGCGGTGCCTCACGAGGCAGGCTGTCACTTGTGTGGCAGTCAGGGTTGGCTGGGGTGCCCTGCACGGCCGTGCTCAGTGCCATGGGGAGATGGTGGGGCGGCAGCGGCCGCACAGCCGTGCTCAGTGCTGTGGGAAGATGGTGGGGAGGCCTTGGAAGCGGCACAGCTGTGCTCAGCTGGGAGCTGCTCTGCCAGGGTACAGCAGAGCCAGGGACCCCACGCTGCCTCCTGGCCTGGGTCCAGGCTCTGAGCTGGAACACCTCGTGGCTTGGCTCTCCCGGGGTTCCCCAGGCTCACCGTGAGGCCGGTGGCATCGCTGGGGCTGGGCCCTGCTTTCTCCGAATGCCTGGGAAAGGGAAGCAGCGCTGGTGCCTCGTGGCTGCCACCGCGCTGCCATTTCCAACCTCCCGGCCCGTGTGCGGCTACACACAGAGCCGGCTGCAGGCACAGCATCTGCAGAGTCTCTGCTCCTGGGGCAGCTCCACGCCTTCTCCTCTGGCCCCCACAGCGGCTCAATATGAAGAGCAACATGCCTGTGTCCACCCTGACGAGCAATAATTATAACTCTGTGCTTCATCTCAAACCATTGCGGTTTCCTACCTGAAAGCACCACAGAACTGCCGGGGAGAGGCGTTGGGCTAAAAATGCTGCGTGATGTGACCTGCACCTGGCCTGCTCCTACCCCTCCTGCGTCGCCCTTTCTCCCACGCTCCTCTCCCAGGCCAGCGGTCCCTGCGGAGCGGGGCAGAGCGGGACGGACGGGTGCCGGCACGGAGCCCGGCTGCGGTGCTGCCCGGGACGGGCATCCCCAAGGGGCCAAAGCGCTGCGAGTGGCAGCACGCGAAGGAAAATCTGCTGCTGTCAGCCACCAGCCTGGGCACAAAAGAAACCTCGCACCTACCGTTGGATGTGAAATGTCTCCAAGGCAACCGTGCACAGCAGAAGCTGCTCAGCGCTGTCGGTCGCAGGGGCTTGCGATGCCGCGGGTACCCGGCAGGATGCTCGCGGGGGGTCGGCACCAACAGCCCACGGGGAGCCTGCCGGGTATTTTCAGCACTGCAATGCTATTGGAGTGTATTTGTGTTTATTTTACACATCTCTGCTTTTCTCAAGTTTAGGCTGGGTGTGGAATTGGTTTTAGACTCAGTTATAAGTGAAAACAAGACCCCACAGAACCCGCTGCTCCTCTTCATTCAGAGCTGGAAGTCGGTGAATCAAAAATGAAGGTCCAGTTCCGAACGGTGTTCAACCAAAGAGCCGAATCTGTTGAGTTTAACCAAAAGATGCTTACAGTGATTGGATTGCAGCCTGGGAACACCTAGAAGGAGAACCAGCGTGCGCTAGTTTTAGGTCTGTCAAGCCCAGCAGACAGACGTGGCTTAAGATCCGGTGGCTGCAGGTTGAAGCTCTGTCGTGGGAGTGCAGGGGAGATGCGAAGAGCCGGACAGCCGCGGCTGGGACGAGTTTCCTGAGGCCCAGAGGAGCCTCCTGCCCCGGTTGGGTTTTTTCAGACGGCTTTTCCCTGCGCAAGCTGCTGCGGCCAGGCAGAACGCGGCTGGGGGAGAGCTGCAGCTTGTACCACGGAGACGTGCGGGCAGTTCTGGGCCCCGCACTCCGAGAAGGACACTGAGAGGCTGGAGCATGTCCAGAGCAGGGCAGCCAGGCTGGGGCGGGGGCTGGAGAACAAGTCTGATGGGAGCGGCTGAGGGAGCTGGGGCTGCTCGGTCTGGAGAAGAGGAGGCTGAGGGGGGACCTTCTCGCTCTCTACAGCTCCGTGACAGGAGGGTGCAATGAGGGGCGGGGTTGGTCTCTTCTCCCAGGTAGCCAGCAACAGGACAAGAGGCAACGGCCTCCAGTTGCATCAGAGGAGGTTCAGATTGGATATTAGGAAAAATCTCTTTACTGAAAGAGTGGTCAGGCATTGGACCAGGCTGCCCAGGGCAGTGGTGGGGTCACCATCCCTGGAGGGGTTCAAAAAAACGTGTGGATGTGGCACTTCAGGACATGGTTTAGCAGGCATGGGGGTGTTGGGGTGATGGTTGGACTCGATGAGCTTAGAGGTCTTCTCCAACCGTAACGATTCTGTGATTGTAAGGTCATAGTGGAAAATTGCAGTGATTTCTCCGGGGTTTGGATTCCTTGAATGCAGACTGCAAGTCTGCAGCAAGTCCGGCCAGCGAAACGAAGACGACCTGCGCTGTCGTGGGCAAAGTACGCCAAGTAATTACTGAAAATAACAGAGCGCGGTGCCACACGCTAATTATCGCGTGGCTCAGCCGCCGAGCAGCTCCGGGCCTGCGTGGGGCAGGTGGGCCCACACCGCTCCATAGCACCCGCGTCCGTGCCTGGGACAGTGTCCCACCGTCCCCCCAGTTCCTCGCGGGGCTGCGCGCCCGGCCGCAGACATTTCCCACGCCGAAGCCCGAGGGGGTGACAAGGCCCCACGCACCCCCCTCCTGCCCCCGCCCGCCGTGTCCCTGCGCCCAGAGCTGCC
>Ga0065711_1031989_pt1 | contig 28260 bp, 20 predicted proteins | sample Hoacrofraction12_FD_59098 | JGI IMG/M metagenome (GOLD analysis project Ga0065711, IMG submission 59098) | Hoatzin crop microbial communities from Cojedes, Venezuela - Epithelial fraction 12 v2 (version 2) | ecosystem: Host-associated > Birds > Digestive system > Esophagus > Crop | place... | reverse complement strand
CAGGGATATGTCATCTGCCCCTTTCCATCACAGCTTTGCTGGCTCTGTTTGCACTGTAGCGAGGGATGGCAGAACATGCGCGGATAGCAGCTTTGCCTGTGATTTCACATGGCTGCCGGTAAAAATGAAACACGGAGAAAGCGGAGGGCTGATTTTCTTGGGATTTAGTAGCGCGCCTTTCCTTCTTTACTCCCAGCCAATAGGTTGGTGTTCCACCCCTGTGTTGCTAGGCCCCCAGCTGCAAGATTCAGAGGTCGTTCCGAGCGCTGGGGATGGCGCTGGGCTGGGAGCAGAGAGGCCTGCCTACTCCTCCTGCCCACAGCAGCCCGTCAGCTAAGGATTTGGATTTCAGCTGTGTGCGGTTCTGTCCTCTCTGGGGGGAGGACTCCAGAGATCTGCAAAGCGCAACGTGAATTAGCTGAACAATATTATTTCAACTCAAACAAAGAAGGAAATTCAATCAGCAGCCAGAAGAAGAAATCACAGTCATCCACCAATTGTTTCAGCGAAGGCGAAAATGAAGTGAGATGGGTGTTGCTGGGTTTGTCTTCATACTCGCTTGGCTAAACAGTGTCTGCTGAGATCAAGGAGAGGACTGAGCCACCAGCAACTGCCTTTCAGGATTTATGCAGCCTTCGCTTGCTTGTCTGGTTGCAAGTGTCGATGGTTACAGCAGCACCTGCTTGCTGCTACGAGAAGAGGAGTCGGAGTGCCAAAGGCCCGAAAGGGATCATTTGTGGGAGGTGAGAAGGACTCTAAAACTGCAAAGCTGAGCATGGAGTCCTTCAATATGAGCAGAAAGGACAAACAGCAAAGCAGGCAAAGCGAGCAGGCTTTAACCAAGCTGCAGAGAGATGCCACAGAGATGCTACCGACAGGGTTCTGCTCCCAGAGATGCGCATGCTTACCAAAAGGAGCAGTGGAGGGGCAGCAGGGGTAAGTGGGGTGAAGCCAAGAGCAGAGCAGTACCAGCACACGGTCCGTAGCGCTTCACACTGAGAGGTGGAAGAGTGAAGTCGCCCACAGCCCTCGGCAGCATGCTGCTTCTGACAAGAGATGGGGCTTTCGTATTCCCAGCCGAGAAAGGCACCAGAGACAAGACAGCTCCTGTGAATGACGCGCTTTTGCACACAACCATGCCACCCAATGCACTCAAGATGCAGCAAACCACTTACACCTGCTGGGAAGACAGGACAGCGTACATGCCCTGGGCGTGGAAGTCACACAGCTCTGAGCCGCAGCTGTTCATCACAGCAGCCACACACAAGAGCTGCAGCTGGCTGCCACGGCTCAAGCAACACTGTGGTCTCATCAGAGACTTCCAGCAGTGCCAAAGACACTCTTAATTTCCAACTGGCAAAAAAGGAGAGAGCAAAGGAGCACCCAAAGGAGCCGGAAATCTCCACAAGCAGGACTTCAATGCAGATGAGTTGGCTTAGCTAAAAGATTCATGTCTATGTTCCCCACATGTATTCCACACAGAAAATTATGATAAAAGTCAATGTTGGTCACCCCTACAAGGAAGAATGTAATTTTAATATGCTAAATGATGGCATAATATGCAAATATTGACTGTATGGGGTTTGGAAAAATAGTTAGGTCGTGCCTCAACATATATTCCTCAAGTATCTGGTTGCTGCTTCAGGGGAAATATTCTCAAATCTTACTGCTCACTTAATACACAGCCTCCTTTTTCTCTCCCAAGTGACACTGCCGTTTGCTTTCTGAAGTGGTAGTATCCCAGAAGGCTTACTGTTTTGCCTATGTTACAGTATTTAATGCTTGTCAGTGTGCAAGTCCAAGCTTGCAGAGCAGAAATCTGGAGTCTAGTTAAATAGCCTTAAAATCTCGCTCTTGTGTGTCTTCAAAGGACATAAAGTCCTTCAGGAATCTTTTATCCCTCAAGTTTGATTTGTTAGTCTTCTGTAGTTTACAACTAAGATGTAAATCTTAAAACATCCATCCTTGCAGTATGTGGTGGTTTTTTCTTACGTCTCTTATCTTTGAAGAGTAAAGATAAGAGTAAGTCCTGCTGCAAAAAGCTAGACTTAAGTGCTAAGTTTAGGACCCATACTGAAAGGATACTGTCTTGAAACGAGTTCTGCTGGAGAAACTTTTTCAAAAGATGTGAGGTTGGTGTCCACATTCCTCTTTCCTGAATGGGTTATTCCCTCTTTGCATGGAATCAAGAAACCAGTTTACAGGTTTACATCTTCTTTTATTCATCTTCCTTCCATTTCCTGGAGAGCTCTCCAGTTCCAACAAGTTTTTTTTTCCCTAATTCTGAAGTTATCTGGTTAGGTACCAGCAGTTCTGGGAACAGCCCATCCCCAGATTTCCTTGTTGCAGAAGGGCTGCTTACATGTGTCAGTCTCACTGCATTCTTTTTACCCATCCAGCAGATGGCATTGAAGCTCTAGAAAAGTTCATCCTTCTGTGTGCTGTATGGTCCTGTAGAGATTCTTTTTTCTTTGAGAATTTTGATTGAAAAGGTAATGATGCCAACAGGATTATGTTAGCAGACTTCGGTTTAGTTTTCTATTAACTAAGAAAACTTAGGATGGTAGTACATGTATATATTTTTAAAAGTTGGTGATCTTTTCCTGAAGCCTAACCGCCTGGAAATTTTCGTTTTCTTCTTCAGTGTACTTATAGTAAATTTAAGAAGATTTTATCTTATACAGCTTTCAAGTGAGGTTATGCTTGATTTCTGAGTCTGACTGATTTCTCTAGTTCATTATTAAACTAATACCTGTACTCCAAATATATGCAGTATTGTAGCTATAGTGAATACTGACATAAGTAACAGCAAATATTAATCAGATACGTTAAAATAATATTACTTCTAAATCATATTGCTTCTTAATGTTCGATTTCAAAGTGGAGGCCAGTTTATGTAGAGCATTTGATAACGTGAATGCTCAGTTCAAAACTACTGCTTATATACATTAACAAAAAACCTAACATAAAAGCCTATTATGACTATATAAGGACTAGTAAATTCAGTTGCAGAGTCATACATTTATTTGGTTGGCTCCAATTTCTATACTTCACTAGGAGAAAGAAATCTGTAACTATCACTTCAGTTCTTACAAGAAGTGTGATATAATCCATTTGCTCTTTCATTTCCAGGATGGCAAAAGACAGCTGACTATCTGTGTCTAATCCCACATACACTAATCTTCATAGAAAGTCTCTTGTGACAGTTTCTTTCCAAGCAAATGCTTCTAATGAGTGCCAAGATAACAAGAAAGAGTACTAAATTACTGTTGTTTTCCTGTTGTTCTTTTAAACAAAATCATTTCAACACTGCCAATCACAGGAATATTAAATTACATATGAAGGGGGTCAAAATAATTCTTTAATTTCTATGGAAGTCATGTTGGGTAGAAGATTTTTTTCTGAACCCCAGAATACACAATTCAAATAGTCCTTTAACAAAAAAGTATTGAGGTATTTATCCTCATCTACTGATGAAACCATTGGTAAGCAATTATAGCTCATCCCTCAGTTTCAAATCTAAAGACTCAAAGATAATATGTCTTCAGCTTTGACTGGAATCCACCGTAACATTGAATCATCCATGCTATTTAAACAACTTTGTCTCTGGTACTCAAATCTTTTTGTGTCGACTTGATGGTAACAATGAACAGTTCAGCAGATAATGGAAGTTTAAGAAGTGAAGTCCATTTTCCTGACTAGTAAGACAACAAGGTATCTTTTCTAGCAAAGAATTTTACCTGACTTTCTTAATCATAGATTGTTCAAGCTATACCTAGTCATTTTTGCCTGTTCTCTGTTGTTGGTAAAATGTCTACATCTGGATCAACAAGTTTTTGTATCCCTCAGTGGCATGCATTCTGATCAATGTATCCGGTTAAGCATTTCTTGAAGTATTGCTTAGGTTTTGGGCAGAGGTTCTATAGCATATTCTTCAATTCAAATGTCTTCCTCTGTGATTGTTTTCCATATTGTTAAGAATTGCATATAATATTAATTCTAATTCTATTTATTCTTAACTCTATTGTTTATACTTATTCTAATTTTCTATGCTGAATTCTGTTTCATTGAGATTATCCATGCTGGTTAAAAACAGGGTTTTTTCAATATGTAATATGACATCATTTATCACATTCTTAGTAAACAAATATGTCAGGTGTTAATAATATTCCTTTAATGTAGATCTACATGGTTGCATACTTGCGTAACTTTCCCAAGAAGACATATAATACTCATTCTTAAAAAGACTCTTCTAAAAGATTTTAGATTTTTTAATTACTCATTGAACAGATGTACTTGTTTCATGGATACTCCGCCATTGAAGTAAATAAAACAAATGATTGTAGAAAACATAATGCACAATGCTGCTTGTGAAACATTTAATAAATACTGAAATTTACCAGTTTAAGTGTTCATGTGACTGACTCCAGAGTTTGCTATTGGAAGCCAAAGTTTATTCTCAGAACAACTTGCAGTTCTGAAAAAGAAAGAATGACAGGCGGGGGACACGCATCAGAACCAGGTTTTGGTTCAGGCTGCTGGGCAAGGTCTTAGTGCTTGCATTCACTGCGAGTGCCGCAGACCAGGGCCACCAATCTGACTGAAACCTTCTCAGAGCTCCTAGTGTGTGAGCACTTGTGGCAGAGCAGCTCCACCGCAACACCAGTCCCACAGTCTGCTTGCTCATTCTGGGTGGGGGGCTCTCCAGGATATGAATTTTAACCACCTGCGCATAGGCAGAGAGCTCCATCTGACGCCTTAGTTGCTGCTACAAAGCAGATAACAATGGCCTTTCTATTGTTCCAGCACAATTTCTGCTCAGATGAGTATAAAGGTGGCATTTTTACAAAATGGAGGGTGATAATACCCAGATTGCCAATTCTACTACAGAAGAATGAGCTGAGTTTGTGAGCACATTTTAGCTGCTGGCTCTTTCTTTGCCATCATCAAAGTCAGTGAAATGGTAGGGAGGGTCAAACAGAGGTGAGGCTTGCTTGCAGCCATATTGTACTGATATGCCCAGCTTCTTTCTTTGTCGTGGAGGAAGTGCAGCCTGGCTATGACTAAGCTGAGCAGGCAAGGTTCAGTCACATTTCATTGTCTCTTTCTATGTCAGCTGTACAAAGTAAATGACAATTAAAAGGCCTCGTCTGTTGTTTCAGCTGGTGGCTTTAGCTCGGAGTCCTCCTATTCCTACTCTAATTGTCAGTGAAAAGGATCTTTTTCTCCTGTGCAGTTTGAAGTCTCGGGTGTTCACCTGCAGCCATAAATTTGGATTAGGTCTATCTTCTGTATGAATGATCAGCTCTCAAAAACACCTGACTAATTCTTTGTCTCTCTACCTCAGCTTACTAGTGAAACAGCATACAGACTCATGGCAAATCCTGCACAGGCATCCGGGACAGGCTCTGTTCCCATGCCTTTGCAAGAAAACCACCCCTTTGTCAGAAGAGGCTTCACCCGATGATCAGCAGTTCACTCAGGTGGCACATGCAAGCAGCTATCCATCCTTCAGCTACCCTGATGTTTGCTGGGAAAGCAACACAGTGGTTTACAAGCAATCTACATTTCTGTGCTGAGTACATAGTGTATCCTGAGACAGTTGCTGCAGACTCTGTCCAGGAGTGGTGCTCTTCTGGACGTACTCTTTACTGATACTGCAGACTTTTTGGCAGCTTTGCCTACAGTGACTGTCAGGTTGTGAAGTGTTAGGTTCTAAGGGGCTTGAGCAAGAAAAATAGCAAAATAAAGACCCTGAACCCGAGAAAGGGAGGTGTTAGCTTCCTCACAGAAGTGTTAGAAGAGGTCCCATGGGAGATTGCCTTGGAGGGCAAAGTTGCTTAGGAGTACTGGGAGATTTTCAGGGACAGCCTTTTCAAAGCATATGAGCTGTCTACACCCTTCATCAGAAAAAGGAACAGTCATAACAAGAAAAAGGCCTGGTTGAAAAGTAAGCTACTGAGGGAGCTCAAATGCAGAAGAGGAGCATGACTGGGATGGAAAAGGTGAGACTCCCACAAAGAAGTATAGAAATGTTGCTCCTGCATACAGAGATGTAGTTAGGAAAGCAAAAACTCAGCATGTGCTCAAACTAGCAAAAGATGTGAAACGTAGCAAAACAGGCTGTTATTGGTACGTTACCAAGTGGAAGTACAAGAAAGTTGTGGGCGTGCTGCTGAATGGGGCTGGAAGGTTAATTAAAAATTCCCACAGAAAAGACAAAAGTACTCAGTGCCTTCTTCGCCTCAGTTGTCATGGGTGAGATCAGTCTCCAAGTCTCTATGCGGGGAAGCAACGACAAACAAATGTGCAAATACCTATAGTGGAGTAAAGCTGAATTAGGGACCACCTCCACAAATTGCACACCTGTAGACATCTTTCCCAATTTCAGGGGAAATTCTGTCCAGATGTATGAGAAAAAAATCACCATGGAACGGTTAGACATGGGAACCCAGAAGAGTGTTGGACTTTCCCTTGATGAAAGTATTCAGGACTCAGTTCATCAGAGCCTGAATAACCTAACCTAAGGCACTGCTTTCCACAGAAGATTGGAGTCCCCTTCCAAACTGGACCTTTCTGTCATTATTTTGCTCCTCTCAAGTGTCTGGAGCAGGACTACAATGAATGAGAAACAAGTGATCCGATTACAAATCTGTGCTCCATCTCTCGTGACCACTTTAATAAACACACATACATAACTCATCCTTTCAGCTTACACTTTATTTCACTTTTTCTTGCACTCCTCCCAGTCCCGTGCCTCGCCACTAAAGATCACAATAGATGCTGTAAAGGGACACATTTTTTTCCCCGACACACTGAAATTTTTATTCCAAATGATTTGCTCACAGTGTTCAACCTTTGGCTTCTGGCCATGACTATTGCTTCTGTTTCAGGGTCAGTGAAGAAACACTTTTTCTTAATCGGGAATTTTTGCTGCAATTTCTTCTATTTGCAGCTACTCACCAGGTTATACCTCACAGAACAAGATGTGATAACTTCTTCCTAGTTCCCACTTGAAAAATTTCTACTTTATTGCTCTATTGTTTTTGTACATCCATCTCCACATTTTGGAAAGATTTTGTGCTACCACATGGAAAGAACAAGGCAAGCATTTATAACTGTGTTCCAGGAAATTCTGTCCTGTAAACTCTCCTTCAAACATTTTGGCTTGTCTCCTGACTTTTGAGGTCTTAGTGAGGAACATCTGAATTTCCAGCCTGCACCAGAACAATGTCCAACTAACGTCTACATTTTTCCAGTAGTGAATAACGTTTGCTTCTGTAAGGCATACTGGAGCCGATTAAGGTCTCACCTGACAACACTGATGTGCTTGCTTTCCATACAGGAAAAGGCTGCGCGGTCACTAACCTGCAGATACTCACCCTACCGCTATGTTTTGAGCGTCAATGAGGTAAGTCAATATTGGTGCGATTCCAGGCTCTGCCTCTGTCATTTGGACATACCACAACCTTTGTGCAAGAGTTTCAGGCCAGCCTCCAGGACCAGTGCTGATACCCAGCAGACATGGTGGTGTTGGGTTGATGGTTGGAATTGATGATCTTAGAGGTCTTTTCCAACCTTAATGATTCTATGATTCTATGCTCCAGCTAATTCCTTCCCCCAGCTCCAAGCCCAGGAGCTCTCTGAGCTTACCACACTGTTCTCCCAGGACACACATGAGTTCCAGCAAGCCTAATTACTTTTTGGCTGATGCAAGAAATACAGAGGGGAAAAAAACACCAACAAAAAAAGCACAAACTGTGCACATTGGCCTGCCTCTGTGCCCTTGTTGCAAGACAACCTTAAGGTTTAGATTAGAGACTTTTAAAGAGTCCACCCTTCCTCTCCTGTTTTCCTCCTAAAAAGGCTCTTTTCCTCTCCTTCCAGCAGCTGTTTTTCTGCCTCCAGTCTTTACTCATTTTTTGACATTTGACATGACTGAAGAGACAACCCTTCCTGTATTGTCAGTAGTGTCCTTCACAGAATGGTAGAGGTTGGAAGGGACCTCTGTGGATCATCTAGTCCAAGTCAGGAGCCTCCCAGATAAGACCTGTCAGATGTTCAAAATCCATCACAACCTCATCCACAGCTCAGTTGTCACCCTGCTGAGCTTCAGATTGGAACAATTAGTTTGCCTTGAGCTGTTGCCAATTATTTTGCTGCTGTATGATTAAATGGACTGTAATTGAATAGCTGATCACCAGGATTTAATGACCCTCCACTATTAAATCTAGCCAAGTGAAAGATTTTTTTCTTTCTGTCACCTCCCAGGGGACTTCAGCTGCACCTGGAGGCAAACGGTCACAGAGAAGACAAGCATACACAACAATGAGAACAGAATTTGCAGTGTGATATGTAATAGCATAGAGAGTCCCTAATATCAACAGAATTTATAAGCAGAGTGGTTAACAGGTTGTTTTGCGCATACACATACAAAAATAAGAAAAGTGCAAAATGGACTTTCTTATAAGAACTATGTCTTCTTTCCTAAGAAAACCCGCTTATTTAGTATACAATCCAATTGGATTGAAGCATACTCTTAAATATAAAGTTATATGCTCAGGAAAATGGATTCTTCATTTATGGCTAAAATTCTTATATTAATAAGAAGCAAGTGTTTTTTTTCCCCAAATTCATCTCCCAGAACTTAGACACTTGTTATCTATTTGTAAGCTACCCCCCAAAAGGGCCTCACTAAAAAAAAAGGCATAGGCTCTTTTCAGTGTGTCTGTATCAGGTTTTGTTCATTATGTATGTAACACAGCTGTTAAAACTGTTAAAAAATTACAGAATTATTTTTGAGTCTTGGACTGAAACATTGCGGGCAATCAATCTACAGTCTGGACCATCACTTTTGAGCACATCAGGAAAGAATTTTAATGGTTCTATGTCTTGTTTAGGAAAGAAATCATGATGGCCCTATAGTACAGCATCAGCACTGATGTGACTTTTACAGCAGGAGTGTAGATCTGATCTATTAAATTTATCATGCATACATAGCAGTCTCTCCTATATTCCTTGATATTGCAAACAGCCAAGCAATGATTCATCAAATCAGAGTCTTCTTTATGAGAAAACTGAATCACTGAATACCTTCTATGTTCAGGTTAAAGTAGAAAAAGTTGCTATCATTCATTCACATTCCTCTGGAATCTGCAATATTTAGGTACTGCCCATGCCATGTAATGGCGTGTTCCTTGCTCTGAAACATTCCCAGTTCAAAGGACAGATTTTGCAGAGTGTACTCATGAAGGTTACACTGTGAAGGTCCTGGACCAGCGAGATAAGCACAAGCCATACATTTTCAGATCATTACTGATATTTTTTGGTTCAGAAGTGACTTTACCAGGATTGTCAGGACTGTTTCTGGTCTTCAAGATTTTCTCAAGGCCTGAGGATAAGACACTACAAAAAACCCCACTATTTATAAAAAAGACTCCTCACAGGAAAAAAATACATATAAAAACCCCAAATTTGATTTAGCCAATGTTCAATCCTATTGATCTTGAAGACAAAAAAGCCAGGTGAGGAAGCATTGAAATGAGGTGCAATGTGCATTTGCAAACAAGTCATACCACGAACAAACAGAACTCCAATTCCTATTGTGTTTGCCTGCGTGGAAGCTCCAGTGTCCAGGGGGATAAGGTCATACAGCTGGAGAGACACTGACACTGTTTCTGTCTTCCCTATCAACCCACATATCTTCACAGATCTTATGGGAACACCATTGCTACATTTGGATTAAATTGCCAAACACTTTTGGAGGTCATACAGACCATTTTCACAGAAGCTTAATCATAACAAGACCTAGTTAAAGCAGGTCCGCCACACCTACAGGTACTTCTGTATACGTGTACTAATTCATTTTTGCTAATTATGATTATTCAGATGCAGGTACAAACATCCTTCGGTTTAATGTAATCACTAAGTAAACCTGTGTGGGAATCAGAAACTCATCTGCATTTTCTTAAGTTGATTATGTGCACATCCATCTGTGCAAAAGAAATAGGAGTCCCTCCTGCAGACAACTGATAAACATCATGTCAGCTCTCCTCAGCTGCAGGGTCTCTGGCTGATCCTGTTATCTTTCTTTCGCTATTATTCTCACTGGCAGCAGGAGCCCTTCAGCAGTCCTTATTTTGGGCCCTAAGTGGGAGGTAACTTATGAGGCACTCAGCCACAGCTCCCCCAGGCGTATCCTCATCTCCATTTCACCAGGGACCAGCACCGGGAACCTGAGCCCAACACTTCATTAGTGGTCTGCTGGCTTCTTCTCCATGTTCTTTGTCTCTCTTGTCTATTCAGCCTGTAATCTTTTCAAAGGCAGGGACTGCCTCTGACTGTCTAGACACACAAGACCTATTACAATGGGACATTGATTTCTGATGGGGTCTCCATCTGCTTACTGTATTGCAAATGATTACTGCTAACTTTAAAAGAGCTACCTTTCAGCATCAGGATTCAGCAATAAAAAGAATGTTTGGACTTTATCACAAAGGTAAATAATGCCTTGTACTAATTAACAGGGAAATAATTTATTTCAAAATCGTGGAATTTTGTAGGTTAAGGGTGAGTTGTGTGGCTTTCATGCTTGGCTAATGATGTATGCTCTTTCTTAGTCTGCTACCTGCTGAAGCCTACTGAAATGTCTGACAAGTTGCTTAGTTTTACTCTGAAGCATCTGTAGTATATATTCTTATTTCTCAGCACTTTATTTTTGTTTTTGTTCTCATCACTGCAGCCTCTGAACATCTCAAAACAGCTCAAGAATTTACCCATGGTACATAGATCTTATTGCACCCATTTTACAGGCAGATATGTAGAGCCATGCAGTGACCCATAGACAAGTGAAAAACATGTTACTCTTCTAGGAAGAGAAATCCAGAGGCCCTGTCTAATACTTTAATCACTGGTCTAGCCTTTCTACAGTACATGATTTTATTGCAAAGCCTCAAGGAAATCTCTCAAGATCTCTAATGTCTCCTTGATGTACAAAAAGTATGAAGTGTGATTCCTGCAAAGATTTTTATTTTGAGTTGACAAAACTGTTGCCATCTCAAAACAGCTCTCAGAATTGCACCTTTTGTCTGATATTTCACATCATTTGCTGCTGCTTGTGTAGATAGCAAGAAGATTTTGAGAAGGTGCAGCTTCCTTTGAAAATATTCTTTTCTCCCCTACTAATGTGGCCACCTAATAGAGCAAAGGAAAGATAGAGGACAGTGAGAATGATTGGCACAGGGTAGATTAGTAGCAAGAGATAGCCCTCTGTCTCTTTATAGGATAACAGCTGCAGCACTGTCGCAGGCTCTGAGAAGACAGAAATAATGTGTCTGTGGTCATTGTTCAGCCTTGGCAAGCGACCCTGGAGATTCAGTGTTAGCAGCTATTGATACCAAGAGCAATGCTCCTTCCTGCTTTTGTAAGAGTACACTTTGGATTACCAAGGGTGCTCTGCAGTCTTGCTTTTGAAACATGCCTGGCTCAACAGTTATCCCAACCTAGAGAAAATAAAAAACAGCAAAGGCTGCTACGTAGAATGGCATTTGAAAAGCCAACAGCCAATTTGCCAGAACAACAATTCTGCATTGAGCTGATTCCTAGATATGAATATCCCTTTCAGGGAGAGCTTCCCAAATAAGGGAAATCTAGAAGCTGGCTTTTGAGAGTGAAATTCCCTGGGAATTCAGCACACAGCTTTGCCTGGCAATGTTCCCACCCAAGAACCAACAAAAAGCAAGTGGCTTTAATCCCTCTCCTTATGTATTTTGGCAGCTTTCTCCCCTTTAAAAAGAAAATAAAAATAAAAGTCTATCTTGCTCCCATTTTGGAAGAAGTCCAAGATACACACATTGGGAGTACAGGAACTGGCTTTTAAAGTCCTCCTGACACTTTTTATGCTGGGTCTTTGATCACACAGAAAAAAGACAGTTTATTTCTGCCTTTTATGGTCTTAAAAAGTTGCTCTTGGAAGCTTTCTGTAATACAATTTGGTGTTCAGCTTTCTTGATTAAACTGCTCTAAGAAGTGCCATAAAACAACAAACACACCAATAATCCTGATTCTGGCCTCCTCTGTGTCACTTGGCATGAATTTTGTGAAGAGTAAAATAATTGTGATATCAAAACTAGACCTTTCATTTTGTTTTGTAATTTGTGTGACCGTTGAACAGTCTTTCTAAGGTTATTTTTTTAAAAAAGCAGCAACCGTTTGGGAGTTCAAGACTAAACTGTGATCCAAACACACATGCTTTTAATGTCATAAGTGCTATTGCTTTTCAGAAAAGATGGGGTCTGAGATAAAGCCGTGGGGAAGATGTAGTGTGAGATGGCAGCAAAAAGCCATTTATGCCACTTCTGCTGCCCTTCAGGCATGCTGCCTGCAGACAGGCATATCAGAAAATCTGATCCAAGATTTTTATAAACTCTGCTGCTACATCCAGATCTGCTCTAATTGGTTTGTTGTCTCTATCAGGCATTTAGTCATGCAGAGTATTAGCTCCTACTATTTGTAGAGAACTTGTGTTCACTAGGACACTTTGACCTTTATATGGCAACAAAAACAAGAGATTGCAGTTGTCCAAGTGATTTATAGTAAAGATGTTATGAATTGACATTTAAAATACCTATCGTTCTTGTGTAGCAAATATCAGGCCTTGCATTTCATCAGAGATCACATCGTAATTGACTGTTAGGGAAAAGCCACATCTGACCAATATGATATAATCTTGTTTGTTCCCGGAGTGTTTTTAGAACAGAAATCAACAGATAGACTTAGAAGGGCAATACTGAGATCGTCAGCTTGAAAGGTCAGATGGTCAGATGTTGTGATGACCTAGAAACAGTGAAAAACCTGATTTATGCCTACAGAGTCCCTAGTAAGTGCGGAATTCGAAAACTCTGGAATATAACAAATTAGAACTAGAAAATACTGAAGAGAAAGATGTGCCCTATCAGACATACTAGACAAGAATCAGCAGAGCAAAATTCAGTGCTCCTATTAGATGGAAACTGGAAACATACCAGGTCTGAGATCTTGTCTAGCAGATTCTAATACTTAGATAGGAAAGGTTAAGCTGAATCACGGTCCATGGTAAATTCTTCCAGAATCTCTGACTGGGTTGTGTATTCTTTTCTATGTTGATGGGTCCTCACTGATGGAGGTGGCATAGGTCAAGCAGTTCGGCTGACAGAGGAGGCCCATGTTTTGACCTTCAGTGGGTTGCTATGTTGTTGTAAGGGATGTAATTTTTGTAAGGTGAAGGATAATTGGGCAAGTGTGATGAAAAAAAGGTGCAATTGATAGAAATAACAGAACTAAACATATGTGGGGCTATTTCTCAGCATCTTTCTGTGAAAATCAATGAGTAAAATCTCAAAGCAGTCCACAGGCTGGTAAAGATCCAATGGCCTGGAACATGCTCTCCTCCTTATCAACCTAGTCCACCTCTGCCTAAAGTGGGGGATGGCACGACTCTGACTTGGGGGACATCTGGCCCTGAAGGGCCTTCAGGGATGCCTGGGACCAAGTTCTCATATCTGGAGCCACCATGCTCAGCACGCTGCTCCTCCCAACTGCTGAGAGGCCTGCTCCTGTCCGCAGGGAACATGGAAACAGAGGTCACTGCTTTTCTACATGTAACTCTCTAGTGTTCTCTGCACCATTGAATGCTGTTTCACCGAGGTAATAAACACTCAAACTCCTTCACTTGGAACCTATTATTGTGTAGTTATTAAGGTGTGTGTTATTCTTTCCTGACTTAAACCACAACATGAGGATAAATGGAATAGAATATAACGAACCACCAGCAGAGGCCTTAATTCATGCCACCACATACCTTGGTTGACAGCAGCATTTCACATCTCTAGTGGAGATCTCGCCAAGCATGGCCCCAGGGCACCACGCAATAATTTTGCTCTGTGAGAGTGTGTGTGGCGACTATTCTGGGATGTGCTTGCACCATAAAGTACAGTGTCATATTAAGTCTAACCTCAGCAACACCCCACTCTACTTGAGATAATCATCAGAGAAGTAAAGCAAAGCCCACAGACTGTACAAAGATGAGCTTTCAGGTAGGAAGAGTATGGGACACAGCACACCTCTGCAGATAACCCCTGTCCTGGATGACAGAGTTGATGTGGTATACAAGTTGGGGAGCGCTGCTATTGAAGGATAGTTTGGCGGTGGTGCCTTCAGAGGGCACTGTGCACTCAATAGAGCCGGTGGAGAACTGCCCCAGCTGAAAACAAGGGGTCCTACCACCTGAAATTCTTGGCAGCATGCTTCATTTGCACTGTATGTGCAGGTTTCCTTTGTGGTTTCCTCTTCCTCTGTAACATTTTACTTCCTCCAGGTTTAACTGAGAGAGTTCTGCATGTTTTCTTCAGCCGTTTCACTTGTCCGACGTATTGGTTGAAACTGGTTTGGAATCAAATGAAGCAGCAAAGAAAAAAAATTCAGAGCAAAGTTGCAATATTTTGACCTGGAGTTCTTTTGTTCTTCAGATCTACTGTATTAAAACTTGCTGAAAACTGATTCCAGTATCCCAAAGTTGTAAAGCTCAAAGCCTTAGAAAGCTGAGGGTTAGGTACACCTCAGCTCCTGTCTGGTTGTTTAGGGCAGGAAGCTCTTCTTACGAGGTAGCATTGAATCAAGCAGGAGTAGTTCTTTCATTCTCCCCTAGGGAATAAGTAAGCAAATCAGCAGTGATGTTGTTCAGGGCAAGAGACAGCAAGTCTATTTATATTCTAGCGTATTTCCAGGTGAGGAGACAACACAAAAATAATGACATCTCAGGTGTGGTCTGGTCTAGACTGCGGAATATGCTGTGCTGTTTGGAAAGGGCAGAATTCCCCACCTGGAAAGAAAAAAGTATCTGCTTCTAGCCAGTGGTACTAGTTTTCCAAAGAGCAGGCTGTTTTGATGGTAATTCTGATCCAAACCTGCTGACCTCTCTGTCTGCTAAGTATTCTTTGCTGTAATAAAAATAAAATACTTTTATTAAAACAGCATTGGGCAAATAGCATGCCCTGAGATCTCTTCCTGTCCTTCTCCATTTGGATTGTGCTAGCTTTCACACTCTGCACCACCCAGAAATGCACTGAAATGTTGGTTACACCATACAGCAAGTGCAGGTCTAACTATGCAGCACAATTTTTTCGGTGACTTACTTGGACTGAACTTTGGTTTCACTTCTGCAGGTGCAAATCTGGAAGTTGCATCTGTCTAGCAAAATGTGGCTGCAGATTAAGCTGAAGCACCCCAGAATAGATTGTGTGGTATTACTTTCTAACCACATGTCAGCAGTAATGGAATCATATTTCACAGTGTTTGTCAAAGTAATATATTCAGCAGAACTTTTCATAGGCATCAGAGACTGTATATTTAGAGCAAAATGCTTTTTGAGCAGTAGCCGGTAATGAAGATTCAGCTGCTTTTTCCAACAGGTACAAAACCCCTATGGCGGAAGTCAGTGGGCTCTCCAGTGCGTCAGTATACTTCAGTTGATGTGCAGTACTTGGACAATCAAACCTAAGACCTGCAATTTCTTCTCTAGTTGTCTGTGCTGTTCTTGCCTGACACCGGTCTCCTATTCAGAAGCTGTTGGGACTCTCTCCATCCATGCTGGGCAGGGGTCGAGGTGCTGCTTACTTTCAATGTCCTGCTACCAAAGGCTTTCTGTTTCTGTGGTTACTCTGATTTTTCACTTAGTCTCCTCTGAATGAGCAGTCTACAGTTACAAAAGGTTAAAAAGGGTAACTGATTGCAGAAGCTTGTACCCAGCATCTAACTTTCATTTTCGCTCAACAGGACAAGGACTGGTATGCATCTTTGTCTCAGCTGCCACCATTCACAGCCCAGCGTGTTTACTGGCAGGCAAAGCTAAAACCCTGACTGGGAACAGAACAGTGGCGCAGATGTATGCTCTGGTCTTCTTCTTCCGCAAAGTGGGTGGTAACCTCCTGTAGAGTAACCAAGTTTAGCACTTTTAGCTATGGAGAAATTCTCTGAGACATGAAGGAGACATTAATTAGCACAACAATGGCTGTTTCACCTGCCAGAGTTTCTAAAACAGGGAATTAAAATAAATTTCCATTTACTCAGTGATGTAATAGCCCAAAGCTACCACTTCCCAAATGGTCACAAGTTGCCCTGTTCTGTGTTGATGGCCTGTTTGGATACTTCTATCTGCAGTAAATGTAAGATAATATAAAGTACCCTAGGTCAGAAGAAGAGACTTGTGCAATTTCATTTGCTGCGAAATGCCATGGAAAGACCATGTGTACTGACAGCTGATGCAGAGTAGCAGATGTGTAATATGTGTTGTATGACTGATGTTGACAACCTCATGAGCCTGCATTTTAAAAAAAAAAAAGAAAAAAATGACATTCTGAAAATCTTCATGATTTTAGAACCTTTGCTGGATTTGGTTTGGTGCGTGGTAAAGTTGGCTCACCATAGAAAAAAGATGTCTCCTAATTTAGACAGCTACAGTTGTTGAACATCTGGGTAAAGGTTGAGTACAAGACGGTTGCTTAGCATCCAGGTGCGTGCCATGCTATCATGTCTGATTCCTGCATGCTTTTCTTCCTGGAAGACAAGGAGAAATCTGGTAGACCTTTCCTCTAGGAATACAGCTAGAAGGGACAGAATTATGTATGTTGTGCCATGCACAACCCTCTTTCACTTGCTTAGTAAGAGCTCCTCTCCTTACCCGTCTCACACACACAGAGCACCTGTGTTTCGCACCCTGACACTCATGATATCTGAACACCAGAACAGAAGATTCTAGGCCTCAGATTTTTGGAGTCTTGACCCCTCAGTCAAGTAAGAGTGGCTGTTTATGGGTTAGCATGGAATCACCTAACTATTCCCCTTGCTTTTCCTACTTGCTTGCTTTTTTTCCACAAAGACTACCCACTTAATTCTCAAGTTGAAGTAAGAATTGATTCCCTGCTGTGTCTGATAGAGCCACACAGTGTGGAAATGCCTAAATGTGTCTTACTCAACTGGTATGGATTTTGCAGGAGTTCTTCTCTTAGCTAACTCTGCCACAGAGCAGGAGCAGTCAGAGCACCAGACACTGCTGCTTGATGGGAGATGGCGTCTTCCAGCTCAGCAGCAATAACCTCACACTGTTCTTACAGCCATTGAAGCTTAGTTGATCAAAACCTTCTGAAGAAATCCACACCATTGAAAGCAATGTCAGAAAAAACACTACTTGTTTTGTCTCACCTCCCATGTAAATCTTACTTGATTTACCTTTGCTGTTAACAACCAATTGGACTGTCCCCCCAGTGAGTTAAAGCAGACGCCTTCCCTGAGCCATTCCCGGCTTTATAGACACCAGTGGCTGGAACAAATGTCCTGGGATACACTTATGCCCCTAGGTCCCAGTGTGGTGATGTTCTCGTGTACTGGATGTCCCATACTTATTTTTGGTAGGAGACACATTCACAGGATGTACTGTGTTCCAAGGGAATTCACTCAAGCCCCTCACCCTGTGCCTCCTCATGATGTTTAGCAATGCTATTTTTGCAGAGGATTTCTTCATTTCAGTGGCTGTAAAAAGGAGGTAGCTAAGTATAGCAGTCTTGGGCAAAGGACCCTTTGTGGAGGTCCAGAAAGCTTTTTTGAGTCAGGCTGTCTCAATAATCTTTACAGCTTTTTACCCTTGTAGATCTACCTTTTGTTGGGATTGCAACCTTTGCAGCTGTTGGTGAACTGCTCAATAGCTCCCCTTCCATTTCAGCTGGGGTGTTTAAAAGCTCAAGGATTTGGCTTCTTTCCTGCAACTCAACACAGGCTAACAAACTCTGGGAAGTACAGGGGTCTGCACCAGAACCTGATCATATCTGTTTGACTAGCCCCAGAGCTACTACTTGAGACCAGGTGCCAGTTGCCACACGAGCATCTGGTAAGAGACAGCTCCTGCACACAGACTTTTTCAGCCTATGCCAGTGTGGCTTGCCCAAGGAGGAAGCGTCTTGCCCAAAGCCATGCAGACGAGGCCACATCAGCTCTGCAGGCCAGCGTTGCCGCTGTCAGGACACCTCTCCAAATTCCAGATGTGAATCCTCCAAACTAGTCTCTATCAATTTTGCTGCAGGGCAGCTCCAGGGGCAGCCTCCTCTTTGTTTTTCTTTTTTTCCTGTGGAAGTTCCTGAAAGTCTTCCAAGAGGTTAGCAAAGTGTTGTTTTGCAGAACTGCCAGCATACCAGGTAGAGAAAATCTTATGAGATCAAACAGCTCTTAGAGCTTCCTGCTGGCAGCTGCTTCTGAGAGCAGCTTGTAAAAGTTAGTGCTGATGACTGTGAACATGACCCATGGTCTTGCTTTGGTCTCAGTCCAACACCAGAGTCATCACCTAGAACTAATCCAGACCCAGCCTGAGGTTTGCAGAGTACTCTGGTCTCCTCATCTGTACAGCATGCTAATCAAGATGTGTATAAAGTGGCAAGAAATTGCTAAAATTCTCGAAGCACAGTTCCCCCCTTCTTTTTTTTTTTTTTTTTGCTGTGAAATTAGAGTAGTAATTCCCTTCAGGATTTCAAAATGTGAAAACTTGGATCAGCTCTAACACTCACACGTCATAATATATTTTATGTCTCTATTTAGGGCCAAACACTGATACATGTGCTCAGTTTTCAGACAGACTGCTTATTCCTTGGCATAGTCTCTCTGTTTCACAAGTACCCAGGCAGAGCAACCTGTCAGCCAGAACCTGGCACTTCCATAGGCAGTAAGATGGAGAGGGGAGAAAAATGCGATTTCGTGATCGCCAGTGCTGCAAGCAGCTCAGCAAAGCCAGCTTGGAAGAGAAGCAGCAAATAAGCAAGAGCCAGAATTCGGGCAAGAACCGATCATTTTTTTCCCTGGGGTGAAGGCAGAGAAAAATAAAGGAAGCTCAGGACACTAACAATCTGCTCCCAGGCAGTGTAATTCAGTGTTGCTTCTTACTACAGGCAATTAGCAACACCTTCCTATATATGCATGTATTTAGCACTGACTGGTCCTGAAGGTCATTAATTTTGGTGTCCTCCTGTCCTATTCATAAGCAAGTCAAATCCTTTCTGGCAGAAACTGTGAGTTCCTCTTGATTCTCCCATTTGATGGCTGGAATTGCTGAGGCAGATAAGAAAGAGTAATGCTCATACCACTTCTCCCAGTGGGAAGTTCAGTAAAAAGCTTGTCTCCATATTAGAGGCAGTTCCCATAACTGATCCCCTTTGCTGTATTTAGGCACTTTCTTATTTTGTTTTTGTTCACTGTTATTCATATTCAACTTCTTGAAATAAAAGGGAAACTTTAGTGTGATACTGTCTCCTCATTGATGCAACATTGCTGGGTTTGGGATTTTCTCTTTTCGCCTGTTTATTTTGCAGCCCTCAGAGAGGAAGTATGTGCCAGTGATCCAGCCTTCCAGCGCGGCCAGTCTGATACCCAGAGATACATCAGAGGAACAAGTCTTCTCTGCTGCTTTTTCCTTTCTGCTAAGGGGACTTATTACTGCTGGCCTTTATCATGAGGAAATCTTACTTCCTCCAGCCTGATGAGCAAATAGAAGAGTTAGAGCACTGGCCTCTTCCTCTCTGCTTCCTGCAACAACATTGTCTTCCTTCTGAGGCCCCAAGGTCCACCTTTACTCCTGTGAATGAGCCTTTGTCACACACTAAACCCCGCAACTGTCAAGCTTGAGCGTTGTTCAAATGGTGTCTTAGTTTCCCTTTGCCCCAATTCCACCCATCTTTTTGCCTCTATCCTCCTCCAGGCTTGCCTCATTTCTGTTTCTTTTTCCTGCACAGGCACCAGTTAAACTGGAGCAGAAAAGGAAAAGAGGTGTCTTGTACAAATATGCATGGAGGTAGGTCATTACCATTGAAAAAGCAGTAACGTAACACAGCAGCACTCTTATGGGGGCTTTCCTCTTCCAAGTACTGTGATTTTTCAGCTGGGGTGTAGTCAGGTTACAAGTTTGCTATTAGACGTTTCATGGAATTGTAAGTGATCAACAAATTAGCACCAGTTAATTTATTTTCATTTCATCTGTTAGGCACTATCCCATTCTCAGGAAATAGAGCTAGTTTTTCTTTTTTCTTTTTTTTTCCAAAAAAAACCCTGAAAAATCTTGGAATGCTCCAAAGAATACAGCAGTACCGCATCCAGGATTTGGCACCATGCCACGCAGACCACACGGGGAGCAGAGAGGTCAGGGTGGGGCGAGTGCTGAATTCTTGCGCAGTGCCAGATGAGGCTGACTGCGAAGCATATTGGCAGAGCTTACCCCACAGCTCTGCTTGCGGGTCCCTGACTCCTGTGCCTACAGAGCCCGGGCAACTCTTCCCAGCCCACTTAGCAAGCAAAGGGCTCCTTGCCCTGGCAAGCAGGACGGCTGGGACAGTGGCATTCACTGAGCCATCAGGCAGTTCCATGCTGGAAGCAGCTGAGGTGGTCCAAGCCAGCATGTTGCCTCTGCATGCCCAGATCTGGTGGCTTTTTGTAGGTGGCCTGCCAAATGCCTCCAGGAGGCAGGGCGTGAGCCAACAAGTGCCATGCAACAAAAGGATGAGCTCCGACTGATGGCCATGGCCATGGCAACCCTGATGCCAGGTTACACCCTTTCACCCTCGGTCTGTGGTGCCTCACCGTAGAATTTTATCAACGTTTTCCTATTTTAATGCGTCAAAGAGATTTCTTTCTGTTTGTAGCAGAATAGCTCTGATTTTCATCTCTGTAACAAAGGTCAAAATCAGACCTGCCCTTGCAAAGTTCCTTGAGGATATTAGTTTATTTATTACAGCTGTTAGATATTTGGTTGACTTTTAAGCATGTCCAACTGTGTCTTCTTTGATTGCACGTCACTGGTCAAACCAAGACAAAAACCAGAGGGCTCTGGCTTTAAGAAAGGTATATGGTCAAGTGAGCAGGAGTCTGGTTAAAGTTAATTTACTTTACTGGGTTATCTTGTTTATTTATATTTAAGAGACACGTTCTTTGGTGGGTGACATTTGGCAAGTCACTTCGCCTGTCTTGTTCCCTCTTAAACTGTATTAACCCATCCTGCCTGCCTTTTGACTCTAAGGTCTGCAGGTGGTGCGTTTTGGTTTGTAGTTTCTCAAACCTTGTCTCCAGCTTGCATTTAATCAGTAATGATCTACAGGTGAAAATGTTCAGACAGGAGCTGGACATGGCTATGAAGTGCAAATCTGCTGCTTTGCCTGTGTAGGTTGTATTTTCATCATTCTGCTCTGTCCAGCAGACCTGCCAGGGACTTTCTTCCTAAACAATGAGTAAAGTGGGTACTTTCTAGTGGCCAGAGATTGCCAGATGGGAAGTTGTTAAAGCATTCAGAAAGAAATTATTAAAGGTGTAGTACTGCAAAGAAACAGTTTGACTTCTTTACTATGAAGTGGACTAATATTCTTGGCTTAGCACAAAGAGCAGTGGAAAATAATTTGGTTTGGGATCCTGTCCTAGATGTTTGCCAAAGGGGCTGAGCTGTGGTAGCAGTCTTGCAGTGTGTACCCGGCAGCAAATGGCTCTGAAGGTTGTAGCTGATGTCAGGGTAACCAGTTAGTTACATGATACAAAATAGGCAGTGACCACTACAGCTGACAAAACAGTTAAACTTTCACAACACAGAAGTTATGAGATAAATTCTTTTGTTCCGGAGAGAAAAAAAGTCTTGTATGAAAGCACAGATGAAAGGACAGTATCATTAAGACATGTCCCATTTAAGTGCTATGTGGGTGGAACGGTCTAATAACAATGTGCTGAAGTGATACCTTGCACTTAAATCACTGGCCCAGATAGCTCCTGCCTCTGCCTCCTTTCATTTTTTTTTCCAGTGTAAAACTAGGCAAGTTACTTAACTACAGGATGTCTTAATTACCCAGCCCTAGAACTGGATCAGTGTGCTACTTTCTGCCATCCTTTCTTTTACCTCTGGAGACCGGAGACTTTTATTTTATTGTGTGCCTTACGAGTCCTAGCGCTGTGGAGCCCCGACCTTACTTGTGGTTTCAGATGTTACTGCAATAGACGTACTGTGATTGGATTTTGTTTGTTTTTATCTTTGTGCTTAAATTTTCTGACCCAACACAAGCAGGGGACACTTGCATCATGTCTGCTTGCTTGTGTGCTGCATCAAGATAATTCAGCTGTATTAAGGAAAGATGGGTCATATTAGCATAAGTTGTCAAAGTGAGAGCTTTGAAGTGGTTTTGAGAAAGGAGCCTCAGTCCAGCATCAAAGTGGGCAGCAAGAGCTTAAAGGGTAAGTTTGCCAGAGAAAGAATGAAATATGGGATTTTCCACTGGCAGAGGTCTATTCTGTGAGCTATCACATTTACCACAGTGTCTGAGTGTATGTAATAGGAACATACCTTTCCTACCACTTAAAACAAAAAAGGCTGGCAGACAGTGAGTGCAGTAAAAGCACAGGAGCAACAGCAGGTAGGTGAAGTGAACACAGCGCTGCAGTATGTTGCAGAACCAAAACAGCCCCTTTTCTACTCCAGGAGGAGTAAAGAACCATCTTTCTTCTCCTTTCTCTCCCTTCTGTCCTGTTTTCTTTGTGATGCGTATTTTTAGTCTGTGGTTAAAAGAAATGCAGCAAAATCAAGTCACTGAGCAGGCATGCACCAGCAACCCTCATTTCTAATTCTCACATTCTCTCTTTAGCATCTCTTCCTTCTGTAGATATTCAAGTTTTGCTGAGTAAGCTATGAAGGGGAAGCACTCTCCTCCTTGGGGGACATGGGCAGTGGGTTTTGCAAGTTGGTGAGGAGCTTTTAGGGGCTCTTTCCTGCTCAGAATCTGGAATTTCTTGTGGGGTGGAGGAAGATATAAAGACTCATCTAGACTGAGACAAAAGGTGTACAGTGTTTGTGCACTGAAACATATGTGTTCCAATGTGTTTAAAAGATCCTTCAAAGCACATTGCAGTTAGGAGCGAGTCCGTTTTTGTTAACCCCTTTATATTTAATTGCAGTTCCTGAGGTATCTGGCACTTCCTTGAAAGTCAGTAGATCCAGGAGTTGTGTGAATTCATGAGGAATTTCAGCCAGCACCCTAAAAATCCCAAAACACAGAAGGCAAATACATCAAGTACGCCAGGGTCATTGTATTTCCCAAGCCATCCGTATGCTCCTTGGAGACTGAGAGCTGGCCTCAGGTCACAGCTGCTATGTAAATCGATGTGGTTTATGCTGGGTGGAAGTAATAGTAGAGATCAAGGGATTCACCCTACACCAGCTCTGTATGCTGTGAATGGTAGATCAGCACACACGTGCCAGCTCCATGCTGCTGGGTGGGCTAGGCTGAGCAGGATGCACGTAATTTTTAACTTGGTTTAGAAAAAAACAAAGTTGCAATCTTTTGCCTGCTTTGCATGACATGCTGAAACAGAGATGCAATTGTTTATCCAGTGGAGCTGTGTTCAGCCCAAAACTAGGTAGGCAGCTGCGAAGGCAGCTCAGCAACCTGCTTGAACTCACCCTAGCTGCCTTGCAAAACCTGCTCTTTCAAAAACACTGAAATTCAGACGGACTTGCATGCAAACTGTGGAGATGGCTTTCCACATCCTGATGGGCCCAGGAACCAAGAAGCCGCAACTGATCAGGGTCCTTGTGAAGCGGAATAAGCTGAGAGGAGATGGCAATGGTGTCCTGCCGGATGAAAATCAAGAAAAAGAAAGTAAGTTTGTAATGTGTGAACACGATTTTCATACGCAACACACCCAAAGCAATTCTCTTCTCCACTGGATGGCAGCAGTACTGTATCCCGTTTTGGAAACCATCCCCAGTCCACAGCACAGCAGCTGAAATAATGAGAAGTCTAGAAAGTGGCAGTCTGGGAGAGAGATTGTCTCTGTTGAGACTAGGAGAGATTCAAGATGAACATGACAGAAAGTTCCAAACACAGAAGAAGGAGAGGTAGAGAAAGAGAACAAATCTCTGCAGCTGGAGGAGTGATGGGTTCTAGCTGTAGCAATGAAGCTCGGACTAGACTTCAAGGGAAACATTCCTGCAACACTGAAGCAGTAGGAGAGGTGGTGGGGCCTCTATCAGGGGACGTCTTTAAGAGCAGGTTAAGCAAACCTCCACTGGGAATAACCTAGATACAGATGAGTCTGTCTTCCGCCCAGGAGGAGAACTTGATGGTCTGCTGCTCTCTGCCCTGAATGACTTGCTTTCCTTTTAGTAAGTTCAAGAAATGCAATATCTGGTCCATTCCAGATAGGGCCAGTCACTAGGCTTAGTTTGGAGATCAGTATCAAGTATCCCTTTCCCTCCCCCACCAACCCCTTCTCTTTGGTAGTGTTGGATATACCGCAGACTGTAGAGCATACTACTGGTTTTGCACTCACAGATCTGCTTTCTTTGGTTTTCTAGAGATGGATCTTCATCACTGAATTCATCCTTGAACTCTTGGTTTACCACCTCCACAGGAAGGGCTAGTATTGTGCCATGCCAGCAGAGCCAAGCATGTGGCCACCGTCCCGCTCTGAGTGGATGACAAAATAAAAGCAGGACTTAAATGTGCGATGGTCTACTAGTTCCAAATAAATATACTTTTTCTACAAACCTGGTGCTTAGGGGAGCGATTGTGGACAATTTGTCCATTCTTCCAAGGGTGCAGATGGGCACTGTGTCTTCGGCAGAAAGAGCTGGAGAGACATTTTGCAGTCACATAACCCAGGATACAGTGGCAGCAATTCCCGTGGATTAGGAACTGCTGTCATAAGATGGGTCAGTCTCCAAAGCAATGAAAGGACTCACCAAGCTGAACACATTCAAGCTTCTCACTGTGTCATTGTGGTGGTATTTAACGGTGACTCACTAGCAGCATGGCAGTGACGGCAGCTGCATTAATGCCTGTGGCTTCTGTCACCCACCAGCACAAACATTTTTACCATTGTTATCTTGAAAATAATGTTTGAAATATGTGAGCTCTGTCTAGAGAAGCTATTGTCTCATTGCAGGTCTCTGCTGTGAAAGACACACTAAGTTTCCCTGGTGCCTATCAAATGGAGATAATATAGCTGACTACCTCAGTAACTTCTTAATGCTTGAGAAGCCTCTTGCAAGATTCATTTCTGCAAGTTCTGCAAAGAGGCAGGCAGACAACATCAGTGAGGCTTATAGCCATACTGCTATTTTACGAAAAGGCAGACCTTATTGAAAAGCAGTGGTAGCACCTCGGTGCCTTAGTGCAGAAAGTCCTTGGCATTATTCTGCTTGCCCTCTCACATTTCTCACTCATTCCTGCACATCACTCTTCATCTAGTCAGTTCTGGAGCACAGAGACTGTGTCTCTCTTATTTGCTCTGAAAAGCCACTTCAGAAACCACTTGTCCACGCCAAAAAGAACAACGAATGCCTGTGCCCGAGTGTGTTTCCCCAGCAGCTGATCATGTGACACCCTGGTAGCAAGCATCACCTCTCTGACAAATCCCAGGAGGTTATGAGCTGCTACAGTTCCACTTCTACAATTTTTGAGGCCCTCGATGAAGCTGTGCAGAACCTCCCAAGGAAGTCTGCAGCCACAGCCTCACCTTCCTTCGTGGCTACAGCTGGGCTGAGAGCTGGCTGTCAGGTCTTACAACTCATGTGCGGTGCTGTCTGAACATCTCACGGACATGTTTCTGTAGAGGATGCGATAGTCATATGGGTTGTATCTCCCTCACTGACCTTTTGCAAATCAGGGCTTGAGTTTCCTAAAGCAGTGGACCAGCTTTCCCACTTTTTCCAGCAAACAGCATGGATACTTTGCAGGTACTAATTCATTATGGAGCACAATCCCACCCAAAAGAGGCACTGACCAATACTTTACTGTTTCCTGTGAAGAGCCTCTACAACAAAAGAAAAAATACAGATTAAATGTTGGGGGGTTTGTCTTCTTTGTTTGTTTGTTTTCTGCAATTTAAGCAGAAGAACACCATTTTACAAAATACTCAGTTTTGCCTGTGCAAAGATGATTTTGGTTATCAAAATGTCAGCTTTAAAGTAAAACATCTCATTTTCTATGTAAAGTGAAACAGTTTTCAGTTCTCATTCATACCAATGCAAAGTGTGGAGGGCTTATTTTCATTTTCTTCAACTGTGACCCAACATTGTTTAATGTGTCTTCAAAACTCTGCGAGTTATAAAATACCTGACTCCACCACATATACCCGAGACTGCTATAATTACTATATCAGCTGGCTTTTTGCATTTGCATGTTTACTGCATTAAGAATGTAATGAATAACAGTCCCAGTTCCCTATGGGAACTGTGAAGTATCATTACAGTATAAAATAATTAATTATTAATTAATAATAAGTGGAGTCTCGACATGGAGATCGACATGGCACAAACCCTAGGATAAGCCACTGGGGAGCGAGCGCTGCCCCATTCCCTTCGCCCCCCGGGAAGCCCTGCTCCCATTTTGAGGCTGGGGAGCGGACACCATGCATCGTTGATGCCTGAGTGGAGGTTGAAAAAACCCTAACCTGTCACGCAGCGGCTGGGAGGGTAATCCTTCACAGTAGCAGTACCGAAAAAGGTGGGGGGGAGAGGGGGGAAGGTAGAGATCAATGTGGTGCTACTTCAGTCTGCATTTTACAAGAAAAACACCCCACACCTGTTTATTCATGGAAGTGTCTCCTTGCTTTTGCAAAAGCAATACCACCACACACTGGTGATGGGATTATGCTGAGACAGCATGACACATGCACAACAGCTGCACACAGTGTTTCACCATGTTGACAAAGAGAGTAGGGAGCAAATATGCACAAGGGGAGTATCTTCCGTGCAGATAAGTTGCAGGGAGTTTTGTTTGGGCAGGCAGAAAGTCGGTTTCAGTGTGAGCCTGATTCTCATTTGTAAACCAGTTCCCCCTCCTCATGTCATTCTGGTGTAGAGCTAAAGAGACTCTCCATGCTAGTGAGAATTGCACTGACCTCGAATGAAGAAACTTCCAAAAGATTTGAGCCTACTGTGGTGGGCTGACCTTGACTGGTCACCAGGTCACTCTATAACTCTGCCTCCTGAAGTGGAGAGGGGGAGAAAAATACGATGAAAGGCTCATGGGCTGAGATACGAACAGGGAGATCACTTACCAATTACCATCACGGGCAAAACAGACTCAGCTTGGAGAAATTGATTTAATTCATTGCCAATGAAACAGAGTAAGATAATGAGAAATAAAGACAAACCTCAAACCACCTTCCTCCCACTCCTCGCTTCTTCCTAGGCTCAGCTTCATTCCTGACTTTTCTACCTCCTCGCTGCGAGCAGCACAGGGGGATGGGGAATGGGGGTTGCCGTCAGTTCATAACACTTCATCTGTGCCACTCCCTCCTCCTCACTTCCCCTGCTGCACCATGGGGTCTCACTCACAGAAGACAGTCCTTCACAAACTTCTTCAACATAGGCTCTTCCCATGGGCTGCAGCTCTTCCCAAACTGCTCCAGCATGGGTCATTCCCACAGGGTGCAGTCCTTCAGGAACAGGCTGCTCCAGCGTGGATCCCACACAAGGTCACAAGTTCTGCCAGAAGACCCACTCCAGTGTGAGCTCGTCTCCATAAGCTGCAGTTACTGCCAGCAAACTGCTCCAGTGCAGGCTCTTCATAGGCTGCAGTTTTCTCCAAGGCATATCCATCTGCTCTGGCATGGGGTCCTCTACAGGCTGCAGGGTGGATATCTGCTCCACCGTAGTCCTCCACGCAGGGGGCAACCCTAGTCACCACGATCTTCTCCACAGGCTGCAGGGGAATCTCTTCTCTGTTGCCTGGAGCACCTCCTCCCCCTCCTTCTTCATGACCTTGGTGTCTGCAGGGTTCTTTTTCTCACATATTCTCATTCCTTTCTTTCACAGTGGCTCTTGCACAGCAGTTTTTGCCCTTTCATAGATGTGTTATCACAGAGGAGCTACCACTGTCACTGAGTGGTTCAGCTTTGGCCAGTGGCTGGTCTGCCTTGAAGCCGGTTGGCATTGGCTTTGTCTGATGTGGGGGCAGCTTCTGGTGTCCTTCTTCTCACAGAAACCATCACTGCAGCACCCTCACTACCAAAACCTTGGCACATAAACCAAATACACCTACTCATAATACTTCCAGTTTCTGTGATACTTATCCTAAAGCTCTTCACAAGTACAGCCAGTCTGCCTTCCTACAAACACCCTTCGTCAGATGTCTCTTGGTATGTATTAGGGCCTTCAAATTTAACCACCCATAGACAACAGTCCATCTGAAAAAAAAAAAAAAAAAAAAGAGA
>Ga0065711_1031988_pt1 | contig 28261 bp, 6 predicted proteins | sample Hoacrofraction12_FD_59098 | JGI IMG/M metagenome (GOLD analysis project Ga0065711, IMG submission 59098) | Hoatzin crop microbial communities from Cojedes, Venezuela - Epithelial fraction 12 v2 (version 2) | ecosystem: Host-associated > Birds > Digestive system > Esophagus > Crop | place... | reverse complement strand
TCCAGGAAGGGGCACAGCCGGGGGGTGGGGGCTGACCCCACCTGGCCAAACAGAGCCCGGTATTCCATACCATGTGACGTCACGCTGGGTTCCGGTGGGGGGGGCGGCACGGCAGGAACGCACTCGCGGCTTGGGGGGGTGCAGCGCCGGTCCTGTTTCAGGAGAGCGGCTGTCTGGGTTGTACGGTTTGTTGTTGTGTTTTCTCCTTATTTGTATCATTGTTGTTCCTGTTTTCCCTCTGTTTGCTGTTCTGTTAAACTGCCCTTATCCCGACCCACCAGTTTCTGCCTCTTTCTTTTCATTCTCCTCCGCATGCCGGCGGAGGGAGGGGTGGCCGCATGGTGCTTTTGTTGCCGGCGGCAGCCGAAACCAAAACAAGGAAGAAAGATTCTAAACTCATTCTGCTTATGTATCCGGACACTTTTTTCTTTAGCTCTAAGATCTTTCTGTTTATTCTTACAAGAAGGTTTAGTTTCCCAATGTTTATTTTTTCGTAATAAAGAGTGATATTTTAAGAGTTTGCTCTGGCCTTCAGATTCGTTACACAACTAAAGTTTTATAGCCTTTTTCATTCCAGTCTGTAGTGGTATTATACTTGACTATTTCTGTTCACTGGAATGGTCAGAAGCACAGAATTGGATTGTGTTCCAAAGGATGGTCTTAAGGATGTTTTTGCAAAGCTTTTCCCGGGATTTTGTGGCCATCATCACGTCCTATATGTAATCTTGAGGAACAGGCTGGGTGTATAGAAATACCAGACACAAATAAATGTACATGATTATGTAGCCTACAATTGCAATATGATCCAGACACTCCAGAAGCTGAAATTTCCACATTCCTGTTGAACTAGTATGTCATCATCTTGTGCATTTAACCATACAGTACCAAAAAATATTTAGAATGTATTTATTTCACATATAGTTTTCTAAAGATTGTAGGGGAAATATAACAATAATAAACTCTGGTTTGTGCTTCTTTAACAAGTTTTCAGCTATGAGTTAGAGGCAAGGATAAACAATGGACTCTCAATACTTTGGCATTTCACCAGTGGAAGATGAAGTGTGAGTGGGTATAACTCAATGGCAGACTGTGATTCAGGTCTATTATTTCATACAGTTTCCTTACAAGGTAAGTAGGAGAGCCATCCCCTATGTTTAACCGAGGGATAGAAGTGATATTTTCCCTGATCTTGCTAAACAATTACCTACAACCCTCAAACTTCCCATGCATCCTGGAATCCTCAGACGTTCTATACATCTCTAAATAAATATCTGCCTTTGCTTCTGTTGTCACTATGAGGATTTTAACTTTAAGTGCTTGTGATTATAAACTTGTTTTGCCAGCTTGCCAAATTTTTTGAAGAATTAAGCAGCTAAGAAGTGTGGCCTATATAGATGGTTTCATAGAAAAATGAAGTACCATTTGAAGTAAAAGGAAATTTTCTGACCTGGTGACTTACAAAATCTTTGAGGTTAGGGTTGAGTAACTGAGATGCTACCAGTTCTCAGTGAATCCCATAAAACTTTTATGATTCAAAGTGTTGGGAAGCTAAATACAATTGTCTCTTTCATCTGTTGCTATAATAATTCCTTTCACCTCAAAGTGTTTCACAACATGGGGTTAATTCCCTCATCACAAAACAGGGATCTTCCAGTTTAAAAAAGCAACAGCTATTTAAAACAGAACAGGAATATCAGAGATACATAAAGACAGAACTTGAAACAATGTCTGTTTAACAGGACAGAAGGAATTAGTAGGATTTTTTTGCAACACATAAAGGATAGGAGTTTGTAAAATCATCATAGACATGAAAAAATAAGGTCATTCTCCATATTTTTCAATTATTTTCTGTAATCTGGAAAACAATGACAGATGTGACGTATCTGCTGTACCACGTATTGTTTTGTTGGATTTTGTAATGTGATGACAAAGTTTCTCTATGTCTGGATTATCTGTATTAGTCTTTTATATGGATTAAAGTACAAAGATGCAAAATGACCATTTAAGAGAACAAATAAAAATTTCTGAGCTCATTCCCTAAAGCTGTCATGTTAAGACAAAATAAATTCTAAGCCTACCATTAAACCCAAACTTTCAGGATGGTATTTAACTGCACTGTAGTAGGTCACCAAGTAGCAGGTAAGCTGCTCAATGGGATAGAAGAAAGGGACTGAATCAACTCCTCACCCTCACACAGAGAGGTGATAATTGCCACCACCAGTGAGGATTACCATTTGGTGTTTCCTTGTACACTTAATAACCAGCACACTGCCTTTAATGGCAGCTGTTGCAGCCATGTTTATCTCGAGTGAGGGAGGAAGAAAAACAAGTAAAGCCACCAGCAAGGGAGACTTTTGTTTGTTGCTGTTCTTTATGTATAATTTTAAAAAAATATTTTTTAAAATCTACTGATGTGTTTATTATAAATAATAGCTCCAAGACTATCATGAAACTTCTCATGAACTTCGATGAACCTACTTTTGGCAAGCCTTTGATCATGCCACCTTAGCTGCTTGAAATAAAGAGTAAACTAAAGAATATATCATTAAAAGCATAAGATCTCTGAGACCAAAATCACTATACCCTACTCCTAATAACTTGTGGTTGTTTTAGGGAATCATATAAAAAGATATTCAACTTGCTTAAGACCTCTCTCTATTCCTGTTCTCTATTCTTTAAATGTTCAGGTGTCTTTTAAATAAACTTTTGCTCCAAACTAGTTAGGGGTACAATATTTATTAGGGAGAGGATTACATCAGCACTGTGTAAGATTTAGTAAAGACTGATACAGATTTTCATCCTAATTGCTTTTTGGTGTTGTCGCTTTTTCATATATATTAATACACAACCCTTTCTAGACAAATATCTCTTATTAAGAATTCTGGAAATAACGTGCTGTGTAAAAATGGTCTGATGCTCTAGATATACCTAAGTGAAGAACTTAACTCCTGGCTAGAAAAGATTATCCGAATTTTTTTATGCCATTTCCCCATATTTTGTACCTACGGAAAGTTCTGCCATCATGTACTTCATTGCAGTTCCCATGGAAACTCTGTTTCATTTCTCTGTGTGTCTGTTATGGCTTTTGATTTGATGCAGTAACAGCTGGTGGTCATCCTGCAAGCTAAATTAAATAAAGAGTTCATTGATTTTACTGCCCTCATAGTCTCTTTCTGTCTCAAACATTGACATCCTCCTCATTGGTTAAGAAGCATATCATACTGAAGGACATCTGTATATCCCATATTTATTCACTTAAGTTAGATGAACAAGATACACAACAGTATATTAAATTACTGGTGACACCAAGTAGAAATAAACTGAGCATTGCAAGTGGCGTTATGTGAGGGACCAACTGGTACCTGAGCAAACAAAGTGCACTTTGCATATGCCCAAGCACAGCCAAAAGCAGTTTGGGTACAATGTGAACTTTAGCCAACCCTCAGATAAAAATTATTTTGGTTAAAATAATCTGATGAATTAGTGTTTCTGTTGCCATGGGTAAAACAGTCTTGATTCCAGGAACCCAATTTCATTTAATTTATTGCTAACTAACATAAATGTGTAGTTATGGTACTAAAAAAACAAAGACAACAAACAATTAACTAGAAAAACACGTTTTCTCCTTGTTCCCCAGGTTTTACTGCAGTCCAACACCTCTCATTTCCCCCTTCCTAGTCACAACTTCCCTTGCTTTCACAGCACATCACACACAGTCCTTCCCACACACTTTTGAGATGCAATGGGCGTTGCAAGAGGTCAAGGGCAGTGCACAGCTGTTTCTTTCGGCCACTCTTTGCTTCTTACTCTTTTTCTCCACTGCACCTATCTTCTTAATTATTTCCTGTGCTCCAATGTGTATTATTCATGCTGTCCCCTTCCGGGTGCCACTGCCCTGGCATGGGTCCCTTCATGGGCCCCAGTCCCTCTAGGGGTACCCCTGCCCCAGTTTCTCCACAGGCTACATTCCCTTTAGGGCTGTCCCTGTCCCACTGTGTGTTCCTCCACAAACCCAGTCCCTCAGGGCTATACCTGCTCCAAGTGTGGGTTGCCCACAGGTAGTATTACCTCCTCTGGCACAGAGCACCTCCTTCCAGGAACGCATTTCCAGCAAGTCTCCAGCAATGTCCCCTTCCACATGCCTTTTCTATTTCATTTCCCCAGACAGGTCTCTCCACATTTCTCCTCACATGTCACCTTTTTGTGTCCTCCTGTGTCTTCTCTCACATGTCTCCTTCTGTTTCCCCCTTTGTGTGGTCTCATGTTCATCCTAGCTCAGTGTCTACTACCCTTTCTTAAAGATCTCTGAGCCACAGCACCTCATGCTGCTCTAATGGGTTGATGATTTAGTGTCTGATGGAATAACCTGTGTCAAAGGGGTTTCCTTGATTTCTAAATTAATTTCTGGTAATACTGTTGTCCCGTTGCAGATGCTGTCTTAGAAATAAGAAACTCAACTGGTAAAGCAGCTGAAGACTTTGGGATTTGCAAACCAACAAAAGTCTGGGCATCTCTAATTCATAACCATGCCAGATTAAATTACCCTTATATAGTGAATGAGTCTTCATTTTTTAGATATATGGTCAATGTTGATTCCAAATACCTTCAATAATTTCCTGTGATGCCTCTAAGTCAAACTCTTACAGGACTTTCTGCTCACCCCCTGCCATCATGTTCTTCTCTCCTCATCTCAGAGGTAAATCCGTTGAGTAGGTAGAGCAGGCTGCAAAGATCATGGATCCTTACTTTGAACACTTACGAGTTAATTTATTTATGAGCCAGACATTGTGCCTGTGATTTCTGACATGTATCTATGCACATGGATTGGCATGAAGTGTAATGTGACAAGAAATGCCTGCAATATCCTAGTGAAGCTGAAAAATAAATGTGTAGCGCCATTTCAGCAAGTGGGGATTTTGCACATCTCCCACACTACAAGGAATGGAATATTTTATGTAAAATTGTATCAATTTTCACTCACTAATCCCCCACTGACTTTCTAGAAATCACCCAAATAATTGTTACAGTAACTTTTATTTTCGTCTTTCTTGTTCAAATTATGCTATATTGAATCCCACTGTTAAATATGTCATGCACAATTCAGTGCACCTCTCTCTCTCTCTCATTCTTCCCCAACCCCTTTCTTTCCTCCAGATGAACACCTAAGCAAGAAATCTGTGGTAATAAGGAGAACCAGGAAAGTTTGTTACATATATAATAACTTCTTTTCTCTACAGGCATCATGATCCTCCAGAGGAATGAGCTCATGACCTTTTTCTCTGCTTATTAAAGGAACATCTTTATTAGTGACTGTAATATCAGATAGTAAAGTGAGGATATAAATTCCTAACACAGCGAGATAATATCAAGTCTTATATCTACAGCAGAATAGACAAAGTTGAGGGTGACATTAGTTACACACACTGGAGTAGGTCTAAAGTTCTTTTACAGCAAAATAAACAGTTATACTCCCTCCCCACTTGCAGGTAGCTGAGCTCTCCAACCACATGAACTATTGCAGCTGGAAGTTACTGGTAGATTTCATCTGCATACCCACATTTTGTTAGGTCTGACTTCTTTGAAAATTCAGGTAAATATATTACTAAAATTAGGACTTCATTCTAAATAATTATTTAATGGTAGTTGAACAGATTTTTACAAAAGTAAGTTTACTGAGTTCGAGAAACAATCAGGAAAGATGCATTCCTCCCTCCAAATTTTACTTGGTTTCTAAAAGTCTATTAGGATTCCATGGAGGCCAAATACTATGAAAATAAAATTTTAAATACGTATACTTGATATGAAACAAAGCCTAATTTTCATTTGTGTCTCAGGGCGGTTTATTCTTTTAAGCTAACGTTTCTCTTTGAAATGATATTTTTCAAAACTATTTGATTTTGTTGAGAATAATAACAATATTTATTCTATTTTATTAGAGCAACTGGACACGTGCTAATTATATAGACCATCGCTACCCTGAAAATTAATTTTTCTATTAATATAATTTTCGTTGAAAAAGTTAAGTTAATTTTTAAATGATGGAATGATTCGTAGAATCATAAAATGCTTTGTGTTGGAAGGGACCTTTAGAGGTCATCTAGCTAAAGTCCACTGCAGTGAGCAGGGATATCTTCCACTAGACCAGGTTGCTCAGAGCGCTGTCCAACCTGGCCTTCAAGTTTTCCAGGGGTGGGGCCTCCACCACTTCTCTGGGCAATCTGTTCCAGTGTTTCACCACCCTCATAGCAAAAAATTTCTTCCTTATATCTAGTTTAAATCTACCCTTTCTTAGTTTTAAGCCATTGTTCCTTGTCCTGTCACAACAAAACCTACTGAAAATATTTTCCCCTTCTTTCCTACAGGCCCCCTTCAGGTACTGAATGGCTTCTCTAAGGTCTCCCTGGGGCCTTATTTTTCTATTTTTCTTCTATATTTCAGTTATTTTTTTTCCCAAAACAATTTTAAAGATCTGAAAAACAATATGAAAGAAACTTCTGAATTTATTGCTGCATGTGGTGAAAAGACTGTCACTCACAAAATATTTAGGATCCTCTACTATAGAAATCAGTGAGAATGTATTGTTACGCTACAGAAAAGCTGCTTAATTTCAGCTTTTCTCCAAAATCATAGATTTCTCCACCAGAATGCTTAAAAGACAACCACTGAAGTTACAGATCCAGCAGTCTATACATGAAAATCACCAAAAAATGGACTGGGAGTCCAAGTCACTGCAGTTCTCAAACGCAGTACTCTGGTTCCGACTGCCTCACTACAGTTTCAGAACTAATATTTTTAGGATAATTTAGATTATGGGGTTAGATCAACCACGTGTCTTCTTCAGTTACTAGACACACACAGATAAACTGGAGATGAGCACTTGATTTCTTTGAAATATTGGACTTCCTGTACCTGTGCAGAAAAATTATACATCACAATCACTCTTAGCCTGACATTAAAAACTTGGCATATGCAAGGTGTCGGGTATTTTTTAATCTGTTTGAAGTTGTCCCAGTTCTTCATATTTAAAATCTGACAAACGTAGTTGAGTGAGAGGACCTGCTAGTCAGAGGAGAATCTTCCATGGAATGTTCTCTTACTTGTTTTACTCCAAACTCACCCATAAAATATTGCATATATAAACATAATCTGTCATTTTCAAGAGTGATATGTTGAAATTCAATGTATGCTTCCACATTTGGCCCTATTCTTGCTACACATTTATTCCTGGTATAATTTCACTTTAACTTCCATGTCTCCCAAAAGAGTTCTTACTTCTCAACATCATTTCCTACGCTGTAAATATTAGTGCTTTTACAGTGCCTCATCCTTACACATTCCTTAGCACAGCTCAAAAGCATGGCTTGGGTCACCAGTTATTTTACTACTCTCAATGTGGTGTTAATGCAGGATTCAACTGTGTCACCATGATCATCGTCACTGGGAATCAGCAAGGGGCTTTGTGTCTTTCTTAAGTAGCTGTGTCTTTACATCTTTCTCTCACCTTGATCTACGTGAATATTTCTTCAGATATCTATAATCCGAAGATGTATAAACTACACTTGGGATGAGCAGCAAGCTTTAGAAAACTATGCCATACTCTTCCATGAATACTGCCATTGCGCTCTGAAAATATCACAGCCTATGGATTAATAGATGCTGTGTACTTATCTTCCTCATTTGAGGAAACAATCTTATAATATAATAGCTGTTTTTGCATCTGTTAAAGAGCAAGGAGACAGAAAAAAGGATTTATCCCTCTACCAAGGGAAGGTTAAGAATAAAACAAACAAAAGGCAAGAAAGAACTCTTGAACAATGAAGGTGTTTACTGTAAACGTCTTATCAGCAATATCAGTGTTTGTGAATATCTCTCTTCAAGCACTGGATAAATGAAATATCTTTTTCTGCTGAGTAGGTTTGAGATGATTTGTTCTATCTTTTAATCAGGACAATGTTCTATTGAGAAGAGATAATGTTTAACAATTGAAAAACCTGACTGGGATCAGCTAATCATACTTTATAGTAAATTTTAATTTGGATTATAAATTGCAATGACAGATCATTGCCTAGTTACATACTACTTAGAATTTAGTAGAAGTATTTTCTGAATGCTCTAATGTGATCCACAGACATGAACTTTCAAGTACTCAAGGAATCATTAAAATCAAGTGATCTCACAAAGATTTACAGGTGTCAAACCAGGATTGAAGTAATACTTCCCTTTACAAGATCCATTCTTTTCTGTAAATAGGTTTAACTCAATAAACCCAGGCTATTGCAGATACATAATGCCCACTCCCTGTGCTGGCATAAATCTCTGTAGTTCAGCTGAAATCAGTACATCCACAATAGTGAAATCAGTGCATTACAACGCATTAATCGAAATCCCTGCTCCAAACTCTAGAGACTAAACAACAGTGCTAGAGAAAGTGGTTACATGGGAGTTAATAATGTGATAAGGAAAGAAAGGCAGCCTGAAAACATAGAACTTCAGAGAGGATGTGACAGAAAAGTGCAAGTGATTGTTATATGTGGATCACAAATCTCTTTTACAGTGAAAGACAGGAGATCAGAACCCCACAGCCCACAATACAATAGATAGTGGGAATAAACAGGAACACAGAAGGCATAGGAATGAATGAAGGAGCATTAAGAAATTAGATAAAATACAGTAAATAATGGTATGCTTTTCATCAGTCATAATCTCAAAGTGTTATGATGTGTTTGCAGTTTTTCTTTTTTATTTTTTGCAGCCATTATGTAGAAATATCTTTAAACCACACTACAAATATTCATCAAGAAAGGATTTGACTCAGATACTGTCTTTAGGAGTTATATGGAAACAACAGGGTTTTGTCGCTTGAATTACACTCTTTCCTTTTTTATGCTGATATATGACTTTTATTTCCAATGTTTTCCATCTTCTTGGATTATATAGAACTCCATATGGAAATCTGACCAGGAGCTAACTCCCTTTTATAATTCGGAGCTTTATATTTTCACCAAACTTTCCCTGTAAACTGCCTGACAAGATTTAATTCAAGATCTGAAGCTTTTTGTATTCCCAAATCTAGTTATGTTCTATGATTAGTTAGACACTCATTTGCATGATTTGCCCAATTACCTAACAAAACTCTGTCAAATTTATATCCTTGTAGTAACTTTACTGGTGCTAAGCTATAGAATAAATCTAGCTGGAGGAATCTTGCTGTGACCCTTACTGCAGGCTTTTGAATCTGTAATATCAGTACCTCAGTTTTCTCTCCTGGTCTTGTGGCAAGATTCCCACCATACCTTTATGTAGGGAACCCTCTCTACACAAGCATAAAGCTACTTTTTTCACACATCTGAATTAACATGTCATCTGTGGCCTAGGAAGAAAATTGTGTAATCACTTCCAAAAAAAACTTAAAATAGAATAATCAGTGTCTTGTTTGTTTCCGGCAATGCAGTTACACTAAACCTTTTGACAGACCTCCGTGGTACTGCACAAACACAGTCCAAAAAATGATCCCTCCACTAAAGTTCTAGAAACTCTCATAGCCAACCTCTCTTGAAAGCATTTAGAGTAATATGTGACATCAGCTTATGTGGCAAATATAAGTTTTAAGGAAAAATGCATTTACAGATTGAATTTTGGGGTGAAAAAGAAAAAAGAAAAATATTACATTTCCAAGAGAAAAACAAAACTTGAAAAGATACTCCCAGCAAAACATTTAACCACTGTTTAGAGCTAGAATTTATCACAAATGTCAGATCATCCGAGTTCCTAGTTGGACGATCAAAGTTTAACCCTACATTTCCAGTTTTTATGTGATCATTGTCTCTAGAGATGCTGGAATTCATGATATTGCAGAGACATGTAGGATAAATATACTACTAAATAACACTTATTTCCAACAATTTACTGTATTAAGGTCTACTCACTCCTTGTAAATAGTGTGAAGCACTTCACACGCTATTAATCTTTTTTCAGAAATCTTTGACATGGTCTTGTATTTCTTCAATACTGCACAGCCATACAGCAAAATGAAGAGTATTGGGCTTGTTGCTAAATAGTAGTCCTCATTCACCACTGGAGTGTAGCTGAAATGCAGAACCAAGTCTCTTGTAAAGACACCTGCATCTTAAGGAAACTGTGTCGGTTAGTAAGAAGATCACACATCTTGCATATTATTTACAAAATTATGAACAGTACCTTTTTCATTATTTCTTCAAAATATTAGCACAAACTGTTTAGCTACCTTAGATTTTACAGACACGTGCCACCGAAAATGAAAGTGTGGGAATAGAAATGGAAATGCAGTGGAAATGGAAGCGTGAGCAGACCAGGTCATTGCAGTGAAGTGAAAAAAGGAAAAGGGCAGTGGCAGTTCTGTCATAACCTAGATTTTTAAAGCTCTTTTAGGGTTAAATGTCTCTGTAGCATTCATCATATGTACGTCTGTTCTACTGTCACTACCCACTCATGTCTTCAAACTGTAGGTGTCTACATTTAGCTAACAATTGAAGAATGTGTGCAGCACATGCACATAATCCAATTCAAGCTGCTAAAACTCATCTACATCTCATCATGAAACAGCTCCCACTCCCAAGATGTCTAACTCCCCCTTTCATCAAATACCTTATTTCTAGTTTCTATCCAGACTTGTACTAAGTTATCTTGTACTTTGAAAATAAGGCTTGTAAATCAGAAAATCCACTCTTGATGACTGACCACTAAAGGAGCTCTATGAAAATGCTTTGATCCTGACATAGTTTAACCCAGCAGCCAGCAACTAAGCACTAGATAGCTACTCTCTCAACCCTCCCCTTGCCCCACAGTAGCATGGGAAGGAGAAATGGACAAAAGGGAAAACTTGTGGGTTGATATAAAGACAGTTTAATATGACAACAAAGGAAAAATACTACTAATAATACTGATGATAATAATAATGATAATAACTAATATGCAAACCAAACTATATACAATACACTTTTCTCACCATCTGATGACTGCTTCGTAGTGAGTACCTGAGTAGTAATCAAGGAACTCAGAAATCACAAATTTTGCTAAATTCATGAATAAGTTCGAATCCCCTGACAAGAGAGCATTTGGTCTCCTGGGAGAAAAAAGAGCAGATTCCTTCCTGCCCCTCAGTCAACCCCCAGTCATAAACTGAACATGGCATCTACAGTATGGAATATTACCATTGGCCAACTTGGCTGTCTGTCTAGCTTTGCGCCCTCCCAGCTCCTGCACACCCACTCACTAGCTGAATACAAAAAAACTGGAAAAAGTCCTTATTTTCATCTCAATAACTAAAAACATCAGTGTTATCAACATTCTTCTTGTACTAAATCCAAAACACAGGAGCTACTAGGAGGAAAACTAAATCTATCCCAGTCAAAACCAGGACTTAACCTGGTTAAGATCCCTTAACTTTTGTGTACTACATGAGTTAAGAAAAACAGGAGGCATTGTAAAAGCAGATTTTTTTTGTGATGGGAGATTTCTAGCTGATTTCCTAAGTCTCTTGCATCCCTGTTGGACTTTGTTTTTTGTCTTCCCTCCTTTCATACTCCTTTCTTTCTCTTCTACATCAAAATTCCATTCAGTTTGGTGCCCAGGGAAATCTACCTAGTAGCACAAATGTGTTTATAACTATTTACAAAAATAACATTAAGAAGCTAATTATGTATCCTGAGAATAATAATTTTTTCTTTGTGCAGGAATGTGCATAGAAGCAACTGATTTGTTTCTTGTTATATGTGTTCTAGAACAATGGTGTCTGCAGAATAAATGGTCTCTCCAAGTCCAAGGCTTTAGTCATACTTTTCTTAAAATACTTCTACTAACAATGCAAAGGTTCAAGTGCTCTGAGAATACCTTGCAGGTGTAAGGGTGCATCGACATACTGATGAACATACTGGTGTTTCGTGTAAAGGCCTTCAGACTTTCTTAGTGCATACACTGTACAGTTTGTTATTCAAAATAGTTGCCTTGGGCTAGCTTGATATATCTCACAATATACCAAGAAGTATCTAATTTTGTATACATGAATGTAAATTAAGATGACAAATTTACTGTTTTATCCCCAGTTTCTGTGGCGCTGCAGAAAAATTCCTCATTTAAAAAAAGGGTATTATTTTTCTTGTCCTGAATTAAAAATTATTGAATTTGGAGGAATTTCATAGACAAAATCTGTAATTACCTCAGTGGTTGATGATGACCTTCTACCATTAGATCTAGGGTTCAAATTGTCAGAACAGGGAAGAAGAATATATAGACCCTTTGTCTGCAAACAAAATACATACCAGTGTGTAGGCAAGGAAAAGCAAAGCAGTGACAGGACAAGGAGCAACAGTTTTACACTGAAAGAGGGTACATTTACATTAGACATTAGGAAGGCTTTTCTCATAACGAGAGCAGTGGGGCGCTGAAATAGGTTGCCCAGAGAAGTTGTGCAAACCCTGTCACTGGAACTGTTTCAAGGTTAGGTTGGACAGGACTTTGAGCAATGTGATCTAGTGAAAGTTGACCCTCCCCAAGGCATAGAGGTTGGACTAGGTGATAATTTAAGGTCCCTTACAGCCCAGTCCTATTATTCTATAATCAAACATTTGCTCCATACAGAAAAAGTACAAAAGAATAATATTCCAGTGGTAACTCTGCTGTTGCCTAATTTCCTGAACTGAAAGAAAAGACTCTTTTCCCCTCGCCTTACCAACCCACCTGCTCAGAGGTCCTTAAATACTGGGCCTCAGTGCTGGCATAAGATTTTGTCTTTGTGTACTTTTATCTCTTCCAGAAAGAAGTAATAACAGATTCTTATTAATGAATAGTGGCAATGTCTAGCCCTGCACAGTGAAAAGTCAGGCATGTTGTTCTTTTTTCCCTAGTTAGCAGTCTGTGTGTACTGACTCATTGAAGATTTTCAATTCCAATAAAGTTATTTCTGCTTGAAGATACTCTCTTTTTGTTTTTCTTGATCCATGAAGTTTTCTCTGGATTTACTTCATTATTCATCATCTCTTCCACAATTTCAGAACGTTATTTGCAAACGAAGGCGAAAATCTTAGAAGTAGCCATAGGAAGGAGTTCCAGTCAGCAAATACACCTCACAAAACCTTGTTATCTCTGCAAATTCTCTTTGTACTTCCGTAATGTGTCATTCTTATGATTTTTTTCTCTGCAGGCTTGTTTCTTGCAGGTCATTCAGCTGTCCTGTAGCTGATTTCCAAACTCAGTAATGAAAATATCTACAGGATACTAATTCTTGCTGTAGAAAGGTAGCACTGTGTATGCATAACACATCATTGGGTTGATCAGGTGCACAGCTGTGTAGATGGCTTACTGTCATTTGGAGTCCAGCTAGGCTACAGAGTTGGCAACTGCAGGTACAAAGCCAGATTTATGGATTTTTATTTTCTTTACAGGGGAGATTGTATTTGTTGTTTTCATGCTTGATAGCACTGCTTAATTTCCATTTATAAAACTTGCTGTATTTTCCCTTTTAAAAAATAACTCAATTGTGAATGCAAGTACAATGTCAATGAAACAGACAGATATATCATGAATTAAATTTGAAAAATAAATACCTTAAAGAAGGTATGGAGCAAAGGTGGGCTAGGAACAAAAATTCAGATTCATGTACTTAGCTTTTGAGAGATGGATCCAAGATTTACTGAAAAGTAACACCACCCTCTAGAAGCTCTATCTGAATATACTTCTGCTGATATAATTTATATCTAAACTGTAAACAGTAATAATTATTTAGCAATAATAATCAAGACAGTAGGGAATCTGCTCAATGACTCTGCAGTGCATGCTGAAATTTTCTTAGTTGCAGTGACTTAACGTGCACTATATCTTAAATACATAAGATTAGTGCTATATAACGTCTACCAATGAGACCAGGCTTATCATTTCATTGGTTGAATTATGAAGGACACACTTGGAGCTTGCTGTATCCCCTCAGGAATGCTTTGGAAATGGAAAGCAAGTAGTTAAACCTCATAATTTCTTGTTTAATATAGCCTTTTAAACAGCAAAAGATTTCCTCTGTTCTTATTCAGTCTTTTTCTTGCCAAAGCTAATTGCTTGTCCGAAGCATTTACACAACATCTTTGCTCATCAAAACATTATAGATGTTAAATCAGGCTGGGAGTTTTTTTATGGTTTCATGGCTGCAACAAAAATGTTGCAGAAAATGACAAATATATGTCATGTAAGTTGTAAAAGAGTAGTGGATATTTCTTTAAAAATCAGTCCCTCTAATGGAAAGGATTGCTTGGGTGAAAAACTATTTGCATATTTCTAAATGCTTCATCAGGATTTTTCTCACACTTAAGCCCTGGTTCAGCAGTTTACTCGTCTAGTTCTTAGAGAGAAGAAGCAATAAAGATTTTGAAAGGTATTTACTAAATACTCCTCTGCAACAAGTATGATTTATGGCTTGTTCACACATCACTTTTCAGAGGCAGCTGTGTCAGCTGAAAATGTTACCATCTCACCCACTGCCAGCTGCTTGTTACTGCCTCCTGCCAGAGGTTACCATGCCCTCATATCTGCCTGGGCTCTGCTGCTCTTGTTCTTCCCTACCCCATAGCAGTCAGAATAAGATGGCAGTCATTCACTATTGAAGCTGCCTATGGTAGCCCATATGGCAGGTTTTTAGTCTTGAAAAAGCTGTGTGATGCGACTTGAAGGAAATCACGGGCCTTAGACTGTGAGGAGGTACTTCATGGTACTAAGCAGTTATAATGAGCAAACGAAACCTGTTCACATAAGACCTTAGGGGTCCCTTTGAGCCTGATTTTCTACAATGATGTCATCCTGAGATGCAATGAAACAGAAAAGGCTTTGAGAGTTGAGCTGATAAATACAGTGTATAAAGAAATACTGCTGATGACTTTAAGAAAAAAATTAGCATGGTACTAAATGGTCAATTTTTCTCTCTGAGAATAACCTGAAAATAAAGCATGATTTTCTACAATGATTGAAAATTTCTGTAAATAACCATGTACGATTTTCAAATTTTACAGTTGCGGGTGGTAAGCAAGTGGGTGTGTGCATGTGCATGAGTACATACAATGTTTGTGTGTCAGTTGTCACAATTTTGTGAAATAATATTAATGTTTATCTGCACTTAGAAGAAAAGGAAAAGTTCAGTGACAGGAAATGTAAAAATATGCTTGAATACTCAATGTGTAGCTGAAAATTATGAAAAAAATTCTTACTGCTAGAATATAGACTTTTTTGTTAGAAAGGGATTTTTTTTTCCCTTTTCATTTATATGTAACATTCTGAAATACCCATGTTGTTTATTTGGAAATTCTTATGCTACATTTTTTTAAACAGATAAAAATGAATAAACTAAGTTAGGGAACATTAAGGCTTGATTAGCTGGAATTAATTAATGAATATTAATTGAGATATTACTTTACTTTGGAATGTGAAGCTGCAAATTAATATACATAATGTTTAGATGACAGTAAAAAACTTTGCAAGCACTCTGAGTAATGGTATTAGAATTCAAACTGAATCTGATAAATTAAGAAATTATCCAAAATCAACAAAAAGAGCTTAAATAAAGAGAAGTATAATGAATGACACCTGAGAAAATCAGATGCATAAATACAACACAGAGAATCACTAGAGAGTCAGGGTTTTCCAGACAAAGATGTGGATACCTGAGTGAAGAAGGGTCAAGCACAGAACACCGGTGTAGATGGGACAAGCATCTTTCTGGAATGCAATAGGAGAATAAAGGACATGAAAAAAATCATCTTGCTCTGCTCAGTAGTATGGACACTTCAGTCTGAGCATTGCAGCCCTGTAAGGCAGAGGCTAATGTGAAATATTCCATCATGAGCACACAGAAAGTCATGTAGGGTTCATAAAATAAACTCTTTTTCTCAACAGTATTTTAGGAGAGATTCTTTCTTTGGAGTTACACTGTACAAGAACGATAGGCAAATTAACACCCTTGTTTATTTATCTTAAATTCTAACATTAAGAAACCTTGGTAAATAGAGATGAAAGGCTAAAATAATTGCTTAATCTCCAGAATAAAAGACTGAAGAAAAAGATAAAAATGTCCTTAAAATGTTTAAGAGGCTGTTAAATAAAAGAATAATTTACTCTACCCAGTAATGTAAGAAAAAATCATTGTTTTCTGCAAAAAATAAAATTTAGGGTATATAAAGCCTTTTACTTAAAAGGGGAAAGAAGTATGGATATGGACTAAGTAAATAGGTTTAAGAATTTCTATTATGGATTCAACTGTATTTTGAAAAGTACCAACTTTAGGTGATTCAAAACCACCTTTGAACAGGAATTAGGCTAGCTGATCTCTTCAATTTCTTCATAGCCTTCTATTCATTTCTTTTTTTTAAAAAAAAATCATGAATCTGATAATGAAAGAGTAAGAGATTTAAATACTTTAAAGAATTCTGTAGGGCCACAAAGACTGCGAAAATTTTAATGAGCTTACATGACTACCACTTCAGAATTGCGCAGGGTTTATTTCAGAGTGTTACAGACAGACCTGGTCTTTAGCCTCAGAAACAAAAATTATAAGTGAGACTCTCAAGTGGAACATTTAGTGATTTTTGCCTTGAGTAGTGCCTAGAAGAGCAAAGAAAATGAAATGAAAAGAAAAGAAAGGGTAGGCAAACTCTTTAAGAATGCAATCAGAAAGGTAGCAGGTAGAATTCTAACACAGTTAAAGTCTATGTATGCTATAGAAACTCTTATAAAATGGATGTAATAGAATGTGAGCATCTGTTAAATAATTTCAGTAGTAAGTCCAAAGGAATGCCAAAATAATGTCTGTATTTTGTGAAAGGAGTGATATATGTATTATGTACTATAGTAAAATACTCTGGAATGATAACACAAACCATAGAGTGTCAGGCTAAAAAAAATTCATACCTGCCATCCTTGCTGTAAGCAAGCCTTTGGCCCAAACATAATGGTAATCCAGATGCTGCTGCAAGAGTTTATGCTTTGCTTAAAGTGTGTGGGTGCCTAGCTATTTGTCAGCAACAAGGTGTAAGCAATAAAGGATGTATGTTTCATTCTATATGTCTAAAACACGTGCATTCAAGTCTTATAGCAGAAGAGTTAATAGAGTTGGTTTACCAGGAAGTAAGAGTAAAATAACAAAGTGAAGGGGAGTCTACAGAATCCCCATTCCATTCTGTCATTCAACTGCACTTGTGTACCACATGCGCTGGTAGAAAGCACACTTGTGCAGGGCTTGGTCATGGATGCTTGTTTATAATTCATTCATCACAAGGTGCACTAGCATGTCAGCTATCAATAGTATTAAAAACAACCTTTATAATCTAAATATCTGGCAGCAGTTCTTTTATAAACAGATTTTAAAACTCGACTATACATATTCACTTCAGACTGAAATTTAGCACAAAGATACAAAGCTCCACTTCTGTCTTCCACACCATGGCCAGAAAACATAGTGGACTTGATCAATTAATTGAACCAAACCCGTCTACTGGGACTTCTCATGTGCCATTGGCAACAACTCCAAAAAAGAGACATGGTCCTGTGGATGAAGCATCCCAGATCAGTTGGAAGCTCTTAGACTTGATATGAACGGATTCCTCTTTTTGGAAAGAAGCAAAATTTGAAGCTATTTGGCATGAGCTGTATTTTGGGAAAGGGATTGCATATTTCAGATGGGTGTTTTTTTTGACCGTGACAACTCCAGTTACTGAGAAATTGGTTAAGTCTAATTGCATATAGTATTTACAAAAAACTAATATCAAAACTGAAGTGAGATCATTATTGATAATTGAAATATTGCATACTATATGACTCCTTTTTTTTCAAAGGTCTTTTACCTCTCAGAGTACATGAGCTCCCATGTTTTCCTCAACAGGTAGTAAGAAGATAAGTCAGGGTGTCCATAGTTGTTGAACCGAGTTTGCTAGGTATAGTCCACTTTTAGAAAGACACATTTCTAACAGCTGTTAAATTTCAAAGACCAGGACTTAATCTCTTCCTAAGAAAATGGTACCTAGATAAGAAATTATTTTGACACTTGCCATCCTTTTCTTAGTTCCTGTAACTAATAAAAGATCATGTCCTCTTCTGAAGAAAAAAAAAAGTTATGCTGTCAGTGATTGATTTACTTTTTAAAAGAATAAAACAGAAATGCTTTTTTAAATTTTCAGATATTTATCCTAACAGATCAGAAACACAGCAGTAATCCTAGTCAACAAAACACCCGTCAACAGCTTATACTCATAAGAATTAACTGTATTCAGATAAAAATCTGTCTTTTATGTCTGGTAGAGTTTTACATGGAGATTACTAAACTGAGCTAGTCACTCAGTGTAAAATTACTTTTTTTTTTTTCTCATTGAGGACTTATTTTCAATAGATGGAACAGTATAAGACTTAGGCTATCTGAGAAGCTAATTCTTTATAATTTGATGACCAAAAATCCCAAATGAGATTTTTAGGGGGCTGGGGGAAGCCTATGAGTGGTAATTACAGAATTTATTAATAAAAGCCATCCAACTTTAGGATAGATTGTCATAACATATGGCAGATCTACTACTGAAATACAGTTTCTAGATGAAAAATAGGAAACAACATAAGTAGAGCAACTTATCACAAGTTATAAATGAAGGAAAAGTCCTACAAGAATTCCACACTCTTTATGAATTTACTTGCAGTATTTATTTATCCTTAAATAGTGAGCTACATCTGGCTCTCCTTGCATGTTTACCTGTGATAGCAGAGCTTATTACTTCTTTCTGTATTGCCTCTTTATCCTTTCCTTCATCTCTTCGTTATGGCCAAATATTAGAGTTTTCCTGATGGGATCTCACATTTCAGCTTTCCAGAGATAGGTTTATCATTACCTGCAATTCTAATTCAATCACAGTTTTTTACTTCTTAAAAGGGATGTATTTGATAAATAGGAAAGTTATGAATAAATACAGTGGAAGCTACATCTGCCCCAGCAATGTGAAGTGGATAAGATGAGTACCTAAACATACACAAAGATTTATGTCTTTTTGCACACTAGTAATACTACAACAATAATTTCAATAAAGATAAATAATATTAAAAATCTCTATTTATAGATTTTTGTGGAGTGAGTTTGAACTGATATCTATCTAGTTCCTCACAATCAGAAGTCTGAAATCTGTACAGAAGTACAAAAAAATCAAGACCAAAATACGCATGCAGTTATGAGTCCACTCTTCTCAACCGAATCTTGCTAATAGGAGGTGGAAAAGCTGCACTGCTGCTGACCACTGCATGTATGTCCTGTGGTTAAAACAATTGAGTTTGTTAGTTCATCACCTCTTGCAAGACATAAATCCACGTTGAAAACAGCTTAAATAAGATAATTTCCCCAAATACTGAATTTCAGAAGGAACAGTGAAACAGGTATAGACTTTGGGGGAAAGCAAAGTCTGCATAAACAACCTTCATAGCTAATAAAATACCGTAGGACATAAAACTTTGCTTCCAACCAATATTTACATGATTGAAGACAAGAGAGAGGATTTTCGCTATGTTATTCACTCACAAAATGTGATGTACCATACTTTTCCTGCTGCACCATGCTACCAATGATATTGTCTATGTGATGATCTTCAATGAATTTGTAACAGTACGAATAAAATTTTGCGTCTCCATTTGTTATAGCAGTTATCTTACTACAGGAAATAAAATGACTCTAAAGGAAAGTCAGTACAGACAGACTGTGAAGCATCTGTGTACATTATGTGTGTGTTCTTCTTCGTCTTAGAGTCCCATTAGATATACAGACAGCATGTTGAAAACACTCATTTTAGTTCCTTAAAGGGAAAGTGTAAGCAATGAATCAAGAGTATTCCACAAGAGCAAAAGGCCATGTTTTATAGCATGTTAGAGCATTTCAAAGCATGGAAGATGATTAACAGTATGTTAGGTAATGATGTAAGTGCCATAAATTAGTTTATATTCTGCAAAGTAAATACTCAGCAGAAGTGGTGTCTGAACAAAGAAACCGAGATTGTAAATGAGTATTTGGACCAAATCCAGTGTGCTTTCCAATTACTTGTTTTTATTTCATTTTGATGAGTGAGCCCAGAATTAGTTTTTGCATATATAGAATATATATAATACATAAATATATATAAATATATATATAATTTTTTTTCTAATCCGGGTCTCTCACTCTCTCTGAAATGCTCCTCTTATTTTCTGCCGATGAAAAAATTTATAATCATTGTTATCATTTTGTAAGTACAAGCCTTGAAAATGAATTTTGAGTAAATTCAACCAGGTTTGTTTCTCTAATTCAAGTAATTAGAAAAGAAAACTATAGGATATATAAATGTTTTCTGTTAACTTATGTTAGTAACTCTGAACGAAGTCAAAAGATCAAAAAAAAATTTCTTTACATACTGCATGATTAAGTTACTGACCATACTGAAACCCAGGGTTCTAATAAGGATTAGATATTGCAAGGGATAGTGAGAACATTCACAGAAGAATAGCATCAATAGCCTATAGCAAAAAAACTGAAAAAATTTGTATTCTCACAGTTCTGTTCATAATTCAAACACTGTTTAGTAGGTGTTAAGAGGAAATTTCCATAATTTTTCACTCTGAGGTTTCCGGAATATTTTCTTCAGATGAGTGAGTGTAGAGAACAGCTAGAAACTCATGCACAACTAGATGTATTACTTGCGTGAAATACTGGTGTTACATTCCTTTTCAGATTTAATCTTCTAAATTTACATCTCAAATGGTGACAGGCTTTCATGCAATGACACTGTACATAAAGAACAGTCTAGCAGACTTATAAATAAGGTACCAATGGGTGATAGTAACCACTGTGCAACCGGGGAAAATTTCTAGTTATGATGCTCTGGCTGATGAATTAATTCATTGGTGTGTGTATTGAATTTCTTCTCAGTTTATTAGACTGCAGATTCATGTGGTTGGGGCATGTTTTGCAAGAGTATGAATGAGGGTCATAATGTTTTTTCAGTCTTCTTTGCAAGAACTACTGGAAAGGAATTGCTGTTGTCTGAGCAATTCCCGGACACATCTGTATGAAAGGTCCCCAACTGATCTGTGTTTCCATGTCCCAGAATTGAATGCTAAAACAGTAAATTCCAGATTTGAATGAGGTAACATTCTGGAAGCAAGGTTATTCTGCTGTGAAAAAGTTCATATAAACCTGCTGTTTGCCTCTCTCTAACGATACACTGTTCTAATCTCGTGAAACAGTCTGCCTCCAGAAATATGTAAACTAATTCCAGTTCTTTCAAACCCTGATTCTAACCATGGAACTGTGAATTCTCTTACACCTAGCAAGACCACAAAATATTAATTATAAGCAATGTAAATCATTTCATTGACTCAAATGGACATTAAAAAATAAAAGCTATAACTATCTGCAAAAATAAAAGATAGCTTCAGGTATAGATATTGTGTCATTTTCATAATGACACTGATTTTTTTCTCTACTTGCTACAATATTTTTCTTAAAATATACATCTCTTCATTGAGATATGGCATATTAGGAAAAACGAACTATGGTGGTACTCCATATATTTTATTCTATTCTCTACATATACAACAGCTTTATTTGTAAAGTTGTTTAAGAAAAAAAATACAAAAAAGGAGGCCGTTGTATTCTTCTTAGCATACATTTCCAGTCTATCTTTCAAACACACAGAATTTTCACAGATTGTGTAAATTTCACCGGAGATGTAGGAATAGATTCAGCAAAGGTCATTCAATAAAAATATGACATTCAGACTAATAGAACAAGAGGACTGTGACAGCAGGAGACAACCAGCATCACAATGAGAACAACTCAAATGCACAGAAAAAACAGATATTCATGTGATGGAAGCCCAACTGCTATTTGAGTATGGGGGCTGAGCGGGTTAGCAGTGACCAAAATTATTTAGAAAAATAGAAGCCTGTCCATGTACACAAACCTGAAAACTGTCAACATAGCTATAGCACTTCTGAAAAGCTGAACTATCCGCATAATCCAGGAATAAGACTTCTTTTCAAACTGGCTAAAAAAATAGTTATTCCTGCTTTCAGCTCTAGTCGTCTTATCACTGGAGGTAGTTCAGAACCACATTCAGGCCCCACTGCTGAGAATCCCTCACCAAGTCAGTCCAGAGATTTGATTTTATCAGCTGCTCTGCAGTTCCACAAAGGAAGCGAAGGAGATTTTTCAGGAAAATAAAGGTCCCAAGAATGGTTGTGTAAACAGATTAAATTAATCTTAGTATTTACTTGGATGTTAATAAGACACCAAGTATTCATAGTAACTGGAGATATCCAATAACACATTTTTAACAAACTCAGCAGGTGAGTCATTGTACACTTCTTAGTGTTTCCAGTTGCTTTTGTTCTTCATATGTTTTAAACAAGGAATAAATCTATCTTTGTTATCACTCTCTTCCATCTCTGTTCCAGCATTCTCTTGTTCTACTATTTAGTGTGTAAATTACAACAGTTTTTCTTTTTTTCGTCCTTTTTATTTTTCTTCTACTTTTTTTTTGGTTTTTTAGTCAGAGAATTCTGTAACATGTTATTAGTGCTTATTGAATTAAATTCTGTGATCTTGTCCTTATGGTAGAGTATGAAGAGGTCATCCTTTAAAAAAGAGCAAAAATGAATAAAGCTTAATACTCAGACTATTATTTCCTAACAGCCTATTGCAGTGTCATAAATGGAAAACTTTGACTAAAACTGGAAGAAGGTGTCCTGCCTTGTATATAGTTTTTCAACTGTGAAGAGAAAATACACATCCTAAAGTTTAGACCTGGGAAAAAGAATATCTGATAAGTAGAATGGTTTTCAGAGATTCCCTTGAAAGAGAATTTGCCATTTTGGGAAAGTCACTATCCACTTACAACAAAAGCACTCTTCAGTTACAAGAAGGAAAGTGGCTGGTAAAATCATCCCTTCTAAATGAGATTCAACAGCCTCTATCACAGATTAGCTTCCTTAATTTTTAGTGTCTCTTATCCATAATCAGGAAATATCATGATATCAAATTTCCTTTTATATAACTTTTACTTTCTTTTTTATTTTGGTATTATAAATCCACGATAAAACAGTATTACAAAGACAGCAAATTTTAATGCTATCACATCTGGGGGATAATTCACCTTTGTACCACTAGCTGCCATGGAAAGTCTGTTCTTCTGCTGGCTTTAAAACACTTCCTTTCATGAGTGTTTTATGATGTTTCTGTTTATACAGTATTTTTACAACTGTTGCAAATAGACACAAATGCCATAAATTACAGGAAAAATCATCCCCAGCTCAATCCAGGTTTAATACGAAACAGTAACAAAAGGGGAAATGTGCAAGTATGACTGAAGTCTGTTTGATGAATTCCACATGTAGACTCAAGTTCAGATCTCAATTCAGTAAAAAAATATGAAACTCCATGACCCTTCTTCATATCTTATTCAGATAAGCAAACAAAACACAACCATACTTATGAACATAACCTCATTAATTATTTGGATCATAATTTTATTGGGAGACTTTGATATTACCAAAATTCCATGATACATGGGGATTTAAAAGATCCTCATTTCATTGGTCCACATTACCTGAAAATTCTTACTTGGGATTATCATGATTTATGATGGAGTAATGAACAGTACACTTGAGGAATGGAGAGGCCTAGACCTCATGGAGGTAGAAATACAATTTACATTCAGTAAAAGTACATAATACATTTAAATCCAGGTAAATGTATATATATAAACAATGATTCATATATAACTGAAGACGTAACTAGAGAATAATCAGTGAATGTTGCTGAATTAGATTGTACTGAGGGAAATACAGGACATCAAAGGACACTGAAATACTGATCTCAGATGAGCACTGTCCAGAGACCACTCACAAAGCAAGAAGAGATGCCTTTACAGGAGAAGAATTCAGGATGTCCAGTAATTCACTCTCAGTTCCTTTAAAATTATAATCACTCACTATTCATACAAATTGCCTAACAAAGCACATTTTTACAATACATTTATAGCATTAATTTTATTTTTTTAAGTTCCTATAGTAACACAATTTTCATCCTTATGTTCTTCAATATTTTTACAGTATGACTAATGACATAGCTGTCTGGAAATGCAAGTTTTTATTTCCAACATGAAAACCATTGTTGTTATTAAGCTGAGCTGAACAGTCCAGCCGTGATCCATAGGGCCATTCCAACTTAGAAAGTGCTTCTTATTTCTGTTACTCCCAGTTAATGAACACAACAGTCTTTAAAATATATTATTCTTTAACATGTTTTCTGCCCCAAAGATTCAGAATCTACTAGCACTAAGGTAGTAATACCTTCTGCCAAGAATAATTTGTCCCAAAATTATTCACTCTCAAGTCCTATTTCCAGATACAGTTTTTACCACTTAAATCTGAAGCATCTGATGTACATCCATCCTCTATTTTTACTAGTCATTAGAATTAGATCACTCCAGCTGTGGGCAGGGAATTAGACATGAAATTATAGACATATTGTCTCCTTAGTTATCTTAGAAATTTCCATATAATGAGCTCTACTACTGTCCCAAGAGAAGCATGTGCTCAAACAGATGAGATTGTCCACACAGGAAATCTGAGTTTAAGGAGTGTTACAGAGCAGGACGTGAGTTTAAAAGTCATTGACTAGCATAGCCACAACTATATCAAAGAGCGCTCATCATGCATTCTCATTCATCTCAGAGCAGTCAGCTTTAATGCATTTGTCAGTGCATCTTTTCTTCCCACCAGGTGCAACCTGTTTTTCTTTGATCTCTAACTGTAAAATTTCTAATTTTACAAAAAAAGGTGCCCAGGTTCAATTCATCAGTTTGCTAGAAAATCCAGCCATAAACCTGCAGATAATTGATAGAAAGTTAACTAACACCAAGCCTACCAATAAATCATGTATGTGTGTACTTGCTCATTAATGCAAGACTTCTGTAAGTGAAGCCAAGTGGAAAGTGTCATTCTCTGATTGTTGAGGATGCATTTGATTAATTTTGGGGCATTTCCAGCTTTGACTACTTGTACTTGCTCATTTTCTATAGGGATCTCTAGTTCCTGTTTCACTGTGATAACATAAAACCTCTAGAAGACGGCCTATTGCAGATTCTTCATTGCTGTTTTACAGTTGAAGAAGCTGACTTAGGTATTTGTATAGTTTCTTCATAGAGGATGACTTCAGAAGAGACATGCTGAGCCCTCACAGAGAAGATGTGTCCCATCACTCAAAATTTTAAATCCTGACCAAGAAAATACATTAATAATTCAGGAGAGTCACAATGAACTCTTTATTCATAAGACTGGCAGACAGTGGGTCCTGAATGCAAAGAATGAAAAATGTTTAAGGTTTTATTACAAAGAGTAATATTTATTTTTTTAAAACCAGGTATATATTGAGCTAAGTGTATTTCTAGAGTAAAAACAATTAAATTTCACAGTGCATTAAAGACAAGTGAGAATACGGACGGGTTAACTATGAATACAGAATTTTTCATACAGGTTTTAAGGCTTTAAATCCTCATGCTTTATAACTAACCAACTTCAAAGTGTATTGAACTATTGAAGCTTTCACATCATAATTGCCAAGCTCAGGCTTCCACAATGTGGTATCTGTTGTAATGTAGCTATTTGGTGTTTCACTGCCCTAGGATTTCTTGATTCAAGAAAGTTTAGTTTACTTGAACCTCACAATACCATGACAGTTTTCTATTTTAGATAATGGGTCTGAAATTTATTTGGCAGTAGAGTGAACCGTCTTCTCTTGAGCTGCCTATTCATGTCTGAGGGTCATTTACTAGGCGCTTGTATTTTTAAAGCCTATGACAAATACTGGCATTACAGAAAGTAGACTGGGAAATCCAGGATAAGATTTGAATGTCTTTATTTAGAAATGAACAAATAGCTACTCTAGAAGTCATTCAAAGGACAACTGAAATCTCCGCACACTTCTAGCTAATCCGGCCAGAAGTAAAAAATATAAGAAAACAAAACGAAAACAAACTAACCAACCAACCAAAAAAAACCCAAAACCCACTCCAATAACAACAAAAAAAGCAGAAAAAAAGCACCCATGTAAATATCTTCCTTGAATGCAAAGGAACTTATTTAAATGATACATAGCTTACTTAATCTATTATTAGTAGAATTTTTGCATCCACTACTACTGCAAATAATGTACCAGATATGCCTTCCCTCAGTATGTTCATTATATTCACATCAGTATTTTTTCTGTCTGAAAATACGAAGCAATTCTTGCACTGCAAATATCATTAATACTTCAGCATGCATAAAGATCCATTACTCACATTCATGACTATACACACCAGATAAACCAGTATATGATTCTAAATCATACACAAAAATTGAGTAAGGAAGAAAAGCAATAAATAAATTCTCCATACCTCAATGAAGTAAAGGCTGCACATTAATTTGTTTATAGGAACCAAGGCTTTGCCTAGCGGCAAATTTTAATTTGTGTCTTTTTTCAATACATGGTTATATTTTTGCTTTATCACTGTATTAGTTACCTCTGTAAACTACTGTATATTTGATGCTTGCCTATGGCTATCCAGAGATCTCTGCTAATGAGAGGCTGAACAGCATCAGGACCACATTAGAAATAGCATCTTTTATTTAAGGACTCCATTGGTGACTTAGTACTATATTTCACTTTGCAATTTGCTTACCCTAATTGTCAAAACATTTCTTTCTCTTCCAAAAGTGCAGCTGTTACAAAAGCCTACAGATGAGGCAGAATGAGCCCTACTAGTAATATGACAATTGTCAACTCATCAATAGCTCTTGCAAGTTTTTGTTACATGGTCCACGTTGTTTCTTCGGTCTCAAAGTTTCCAAAATGTCAACTGTATGATTATATGAGTGGTTAGTAAGCAAAGTATTCTGAAACCAACAGAATTCCATGGTGTCTGCATTTAAACAACTGGTGAAATTCAAATGACAAATATACAAGTAAGTATTCTGAAAACATGACTTCTTATGGAGTTCTTCTCTTCTACCTGAGATCGAGTTACTTAACTGAAAGAAATAATACATTTTCTGAAACTGAAAAAGCCTTTACTTTTTGAGTCATAAATACCTTCACTTGAGCTCAGAGCCACTATATGAACTATCTGAGACAATTACTAGGACCAAACATTTAGCCTTCAGCAGACACTGTAATTCAAGCATGTATAGGCCTGAATGCTCTACCTTGCAGTCATAAGAGTGGACTTTATCCACTTTGACAAAATAGTTGACTTTGGTTATAGCAATTTTTAATCTGACAGCCTTGAAAGTTAGTTATGACGAACCAAGACTTTAAATTTGAACACCTGTTTGGTAAAAGGTTGGATACCTACCTGTTGTCAGAAACTTTACTGATGCGCTAGTATTGGTCTTGATGCAGAGTGACTTCTTAAGGAAAAAATAAATACAGTGTTGCCTGAACAGTGAGATGAACTCACTGGAGAGAGAGACAATTCAACATGGCTTGAGATCAATGTCATGATTTAGAGGAACATCAGGAAGTATTCCTTCATTAGGGACTATTTACTACTCGAAAACTGTTGAATCATCCTCTTGCTTATATGATTTAAAAATAGATTGTACAAATCTCTAGAAACTACATTCTTTGGAACAATCCAGTGCATGCTAAATAGAAAAAGTAGGCTTGATAAAAGAGTTTCATAGCTATATGACATTAAAACAACACATAATTTTGCGATAAATGAAAAAAAAATCCAAACCGCAACCATTCAAGCTAGAAAAACTTCAGAGGCTCATTCATAGGCTTGGGGAAGAGTGGCTGGAAAGCTGCCTGATGGAAAAGGACCTGGGGGTGTTGATCAAAAGCTGGCTGAACGTGAGCCAGCAGTGTGCCCAGGTGGCCAAGAAGGCCAATGTGGCCAGCAGAAGCAGAGACATGATTGTGCCATTGTGCTTGGCACTGGTGAGGCCGCACCTCGAGTACTGTATTCAGTTTTTGGCCCCTCACTACAAGCAAGACAATGAGGTGCTGGAGTGTGTCCAGAGAAGGGTAATGAGGCTGGTGAAGAGTCTAGACAGGTCTTACGAGGAGCTGCTGAGGGAATGCATCTTTCCAGTTCCCAGTTTTGTAGTTAATATTCTCTTCTTTCTATGCAGACTTTTACAAAGCTTCAGTCACCGAATCAGTCTGGATGTTTACAAGTCTATGGGGCCGGATGGGATCCACACAAGA
>Ga0065711_1031987_pt1 | contig 28262 bp, 14 predicted proteins | sample Hoacrofraction12_FD_59098 | JGI IMG/M metagenome (GOLD analysis project Ga0065711, IMG submission 59098) | Hoatzin crop microbial communities from Cojedes, Venezuela - Epithelial fraction 12 v2 (version 2) | ecosystem: Host-associated > Birds > Digestive system > Esophagus > Crop | place... | reverse complement strand
TTTTCGGGATTAAATTCCGCCCCCCCCCCCCAAATATTGGCTTCCTCAGATGGAAGAGAAAGACTTTCAGAAACAGATTAAAACACTTTTTTTGCGGTTTAAGCCTCCTGCTAAAGCAATGCCTTGCACTTCTTCAAGGAAACTTCACAGTTCAGTAGTGTCATCTTTTCCCAGGTACCAGTAAGACAGTAGTCTAACCACAGGGGTTTTTTCTTCACTCTTGCAGGGGAAGCACTGGTATTAACAACCCCTACATCTGGTGTTTTAAAAGAACACACAGAAGCCGAACAGAAAGTTCCCCCAGAAATTCAAGCAGAGATGGTTTAATGGTGGGGGTTCAGCTCACTATAAAAACAATAGTCCTCCCCTTGCCCTAAACGTCTGCGTATGTCTATCCTGGACAGCCATTGCGCCTGAAGAGCATTTTCCTTACCATACTTACTGTTACAACTATTATCAAATGCATGTTTGGGGAACTGAACTTCACAGAGATTAAAGGTCAATTTTTCAACTGTATTTAAGCATTCTGTGGCACCAACCGAGATTTACAATATTCCAAAATACTGGAAAGAGAAATGTGGTTATAATTCCTATATGACCATGCATGGCCTCCAAGACCCTGAACTGCAGAGCCTGTCTCCAACTGAAGGTGCCTCGACCCTTTAAGGGTCTGAAAGGTCTGAACCTGTTCACTTATCCAAGAACACACAGAACTTTCGTAGCAAATAAAAATACTGACCCTGGTTCTGCCAGATCCCAGGCTAGTAGTACGACCAATGCAATAGCCTTCCTCACAAGTGCTTTGTAAAGGAAGTGGGGAAACTCACTTTCTTCAGGCACAGAGAAGACTCTTATTTGACTGTACTCAGGCATCATGGAGACAACAGCAGGAAGGAGCAGAAACGAAGATTTAATGGCTCCCAGACATGGACTTAACCTGCCTGATTTGTGTAAATACTGACAGCAGGCTGGCAAAGTTAATCTATTTTTTTTTAAGCTGTACCAAATCTTTACGCATAAAGTAGACAGGACCTTGGACATTAGGATCTGGCCCATCACTATGCAGGCCTGGCCACACAGAAAGCTAAAAGCAAAAAAGCAAGGTTTCACAAGCGTAAGGTTTGTCATCTGGCTCTTCAGGCATCACAAGGTGGGAAACCCACAACTGTGAGGAATTTACTCTCTTGGTGATGACCACAGGGCTGCCAGGCAGCGGCCACTTACCGTCCCGTCCCCGCCACAGGCCAGGATCCGCAGGTTTGGCACTTTTCTGTACAGCTCCAGCCTGGCCAGGACAGGGAAAAGGAAAAAGGGGCAGGGGGGGAAGTCAGAGCAATGATGCAGGCACTTTTATGCATTTTGCTGAATGACAGTTTAATCACTGCTTAATCATCCATTACTAAGGGTGTGGGTAGAGGTGGAAAAACAAAAAAAAACAACACAACCTCAGTGATGCCAAGCCTCAGCAGTGAGGAGGCATCAGCCCTGGCACCCACAGGCATTACAGGCCCTGACCCAAGCTGAGCCCTGCGCCTCATCTCACTTCACACACGCAAAAATCCACTCGGATGAGAAATGACGCCTTCCTCCATGGTTAGGCAGCATCCCCTGAGGACTATTTTATCTGTTTAGCGTGTTCCCATGCTAAATCTGAAAGGCCATATTCTCACGCTCCCCCTGGAGATGACAAAATCTTCCACTTCTGTCTTACCCTAAAGCAAAAAATATAAACATTTAAGGTTTTTAAACAAATTTAGCATTTCTCATCAGGATTTGCCAAGTCATCATTTCTGAGGCTTGTGGAACATGACAGCTCTTTCAACTGGTAACTCTTTTTTTTTTTTTAACACCAGAGAAGGCAATAACAACTAACAGAGACCATCTTCCGGATATCCAACCAAAGATATCAACAGGAGAGCCAAAAAAACACCAATTAAAGACCTGTTCCTTCAGTTACATGAAAGAGGCATAATGAAACCCAATGGAGGGGATACACTCACACCTAGAGAGCCTAGTGAACCGAGGACTTAACCCTCCTTTAACTCCATTACACAGCTCTGAAAACTGTACATCTACTTTAATGGTTCTATACATCACGAATGGAGTAGCAGTAGAGATATTTCAGCAGGAAAAATAAGCTTGGATCCCCTATAAGTATGAATAGTAAATACTCAGACAGTTCTTCTATAGCTAAATATTTGATTTTACACGATTACTATCTTTTTGTGCCATGTAACTTGTGACAGTAGCAGGAACAGATGGTTAAGTAAAACAAGTGTCATTATCTCCCACACCATAGGATGGTCGCTTAACAGCAAGAGCCAGCCCTTTAAGGATAGATCCTCCCTACCTTGGAAAAGGCTCACACTTCAACTATTGCTCAGAAAAGCTGAGTTAGTTACTCAGCAAGCACCAGATAGTTGCATTCTGCTGTCTCGTACAGAAATTTGGAGGCAGCCTCACCCTGCTGTAATACTCAGCCATCAGAGAAAGGTCAGGGAGTAGGAGCAGCAGCAGGGCCACCTCGGAGCCATCTGGAACTGGCTCTGTCCGACATGAGGGCAGCTCCTGATCTCTCGTCACAGACGGCACCACTGCAGACTCCCTCCTGCTATCAAAACCTGGACACATAAACCCCATACACAGTCTACCAATCCATCCAGGCTAGACCTTTGTCTGCTTTCCTGATACGAAAAGAATTATCGTCCGAGAAACTTACGCATCTCTTGGCCCTTCCTGAGAGAGATCAAAGACCTGGCGTGGATTCAAATACCACATAAACATTTGGAGAACCTTGGTGCCCTGGGAACAGAGAAAAATCAAATGAAGGGAAATTATGAATTGCTTAAGTATTATTAGAAATAATAGTGTTCATTATTCACTATATTTGGACTGCCTTTCTCTGTGCTTTATAAAGCAAACAGAAATCAAGAAAAAAACAAACTAGAAAGTGGCATAGCAAAGAACTATTCTATAGAATAGCAACCCACCAGTCTGGGGAGGGTCACTTTAACAACACAGATTTAACAACACAGATCATAAGAACAGGTATTCAGGGTCAGACCAAAGGTTCAGCTCCTTCAGCAACCTGTTCTCCTGCCGCTCACCACCTGCGAGAAGCAGCCTATGTTAACCCACACCACCCTCAGCCATCCATGCCAGCAAGAAGCTGAACAAGTCTGCAGGCAAAGTCACCATCACACTGAACAGTGTCTTGCCCAACATCCAAGCAATGTCACTGCTTTGACCTTCACCATCACCACCACAAACAGTCGTAAGTGTAGCGCTCTACCATCTAATGAAGCAGGAACCAAGGACTCTATGGGCTACAGCTGCCCCAGTGCTCCCTCTCAGTGCTGTGTGGCCAGCCCATCACCTAAAGATATAACGTTCCATCTTCTCAAACTCTTGGATTCATATTCCAGTCACTTGATTCCCTTCCTTCATATTCTACCCAGACACAAAGTGGCAGGATATCCTACTAGCAGAAGAGGGTGAAAAACCCCATGGGGTGAGCTTGTACTCCAAAGTAATTCAAGAATATTTCAGACATAGCCTAGGGGATGCAAGTCAGGAATTTTCAGTAGTGCAGCATGTGTGGTTATGGTCATAGAACAGAAAGTTGAGTTATACCCCTTCTACAGAGACACCTGTCTATGTCACATGAAACAGGCTGCAGTCCTTCTCATTCACCCTAAACTTCCTGCTGAGGTGTTGGGCGCATTTCTTCCCCTGTCTATATATTCACAGGCTCCCCATTCCACGCCTCACCAAGTTACAGGATTTCCTTCTGACCTTGGCCAGGCTAACTGCTCTCTTCCCAAGGAGCAGCTTGCTGGGGAAAAATCCAAGAGAATCTACACTCCTTTGGCCTGGGATGTCTCATGGTGGAACATTTCTACGCAGTGCCCATTAACTCCTTCGACATTTTCAGTTATCAGCAGACATTATAGGAAGTGCTCAGCTCTGCATGCCACCATTTATTCAAGCTTTTTAAATTTCAATAATCTTTGACCTTCCCTTTTTCGTTCATTGATGTTATAATGATTTGCTTCTCCCCTGTTTCTTTTTCATTAGCTCCTCTTTCTGAGGAATTGCTCTTCTGTCTGACAACCTTCCCTAAGCAGAGAACCAAGCATAGCAGTAAAAGTGCCTCAGAAAAGGTATAAGAACAGAGAAAACAAATGTGATATTTGCTGTAGGTATTCTCCAAGCCTCAGCTATTTGCAGTTCACAGAACTCAAGCCACAGGGGGATTGAGGACTTCAGTAAACTTCAGAGTTTTCTCTTCCAAATCTCTTCTTTGGCCCAAGTAAACTTTCAGCAACAACAACATCCTACGGCAAGGAGTTTTGCAGCCGAAGTACACGTTGTGAGAAGGACTAACTTCTTCCTTTGTTCTGAATCCTTAGCAGTTTCATTTGATATTCTCCCTAATTCTTCTAACAGAGGAGAAAGCAAGCAGCAGCTATGATACTGTCCATGCTCTAGGGGACTCTGTTGTATCCTACATCAATCTTTTCAACAAGGAGGCCCTGTCAGATTAGCTGATATTCAAAAACTGACAGAACTAAATCAGGAAAACATTCACTTGGATAAGTATTAATTCCAAGAACCCTAAGAAAGAAGTCTATTACTTAATCATGTCAGTCACTGAAACTTGCTTGTCCATGGTACAGTACAAGACCAGTAATGATTTTTTTAAAATGCCATAGGAATGTGTCTTTTCACATTCGCTAATTTCACTAAGCTTTTTTAGTAAAATTAAATCTCCTTCTGTATAAGAGAAAAGTCTAAGACTTCACTGGCAATCTAGATTTCCTGCGGAAAGATGAAGTCTTCTGAAAACCTCCAAATCACCACTTTAGATTCTTTTCAAGAATCTGAAGATAGGAATGTAACTGCTCAAACACTAAAGTGTCCATTCCACCCATCCAATTCCATTGCAGTGGAAAGGTCATTCAACAACAAAGACCTCTTCAAAGGGCCACAATTCAGTTGCACAGAGCTCTTCCTATCTGACTCACCAGGAACCGTTCGTGCTTGCAGAAACGCTGTTGTTAAACTAAAGCTTTGTGACCTAGATCCAGATGATGTTCTTACCTGGTTCCCTCCACTTTTTGGATTGACAAAAACCAGCAGCGGCTTCATGAGTGGAGAGGAGATAGGCTTTATCACAAATGGCCGACCTTTGTTATCCTGAGAAACAGAAGCAAGAAACAGCTTTAGTATGAGCTATGTATGTTTCCCTGCCTTAATGTGTGCCGGTGACCCAACCTAGCTCTGACAAAACTACGTCAGGTACTGGAAATAGTACAGCCACATTAATGTAGTGCTCAGTTGGGACTAATTTATCCAGCTGAAACAGTTGAGTAAGAAAATAAGAAGGAAAAAAACCCTTCAGGCCAGCACAAACCTTTTTTTAAAATTTTACTCAATGTTATTTCCCCTAAAAAAACATTATTCACACAGCACTAAATGTGTCAGACAAAGTGCTATTTCTAATACGAACAATTTTCCAATGGAAAATAGGAGGAGATAAACTACTTATTTTGACAATTCCATCTAACAGACAAGTTGTATCAGTACTTAGCCATGGATGACCTGCTCGCGACTTCTTGCCCTTGCTGGCCCTCCCACTTTGAACAAATGTCACAGATCAAACATGACAGGTCAGTGAGGAAGCTTTTTGCCTCCCTTCTCTCTAGACCTGCAGAACACCAGCGTGCCCAGTGGTGAGTGCACTCTCCTGGGCTGTGGCAGCCAGATTCAAGCTTCTGGTCTGCAGTTCTCCCACCACCCAAGTGAGGACATTCACCAGAGAGCTCTGTCTATGCAGAGGTGAGTCTTCCTCCACCTCTCCCTATAACGCTGTTCTTTATGTATATAATTTATCCACGAGGCAGGGTTCTATAAACTGTGTGATAAACCAAATCATCAGATGATTCATCTGTTTGCTCTCTCTGTGGCCCAACGTCAATTTTCACACAGGCAGGATATTTCTACTATGAGAACTCCTGAGGGAGATACGCTCAAATCAGGTCAGACCCTTGCATCTGTGCACTTACCATGGATTTCACAACCCCAATTTCACACCCCTGCTCTGCCTAGTGGAAACCAACCATCTGAGTGGAGTCTTTTACATCCCAAGGGAATGCTGTTTCGTTCGGCTGCTGGTCCTTCTGGAGTCTGGTATGTTGTTTCTCGAAAAATCAACTCCGCAAATAAGAAACTTCTTGTACAAATTTTATCAAAACTGATCTCTTCCCACAACAAATTCAGAAATGTGCAATTTTTCAGTGGAAAAAAAATATTAAAAACTGCAGTAAAGTCTGCATTTAGACACTTAAACAAAAGAAGTCTGATTTCTAAAGCACCTGAGTACCTACTTCATTGCTTCTTTTGCTGGCTTTTCTTTTAAAAGACGTTCTCTTCTTTCGCCGTGTTGACGTCTTTAACGAGTTCTATACCAAAAGAAAAAAGAATACATGAAAAGCAAAATAAAATTTAGAAGACAGGCCCAGACAGAGCCCCTTTACGAAGCTCTTCCATGCATGTCCACTTGGAGAATGATAAGAGTATCTGGCACATGCTCGAGTTTTAAATTACATGCGCGGCATGCTTTACACTTCCACACCACCGTTTATGGAGAAAGCCACACACGGAGACCAGACTGGTGCTTTGGAACTGGAAACTTTCCCACGCTGTGAGGGGGGAAAAAGATCAGATGCTCCCATAGACTCACATAACACCACATGTTGTACCTGCCAACCCTCCCAATAGGGGTAGGAGACGCCCATTTCCCCTTCGGGGCTCCAGTCTCCTGCCCAATCAGGCTCGTCTCCTGGTATGGAGACCACCTGCATAAAGATGTAATAAAAAACATGATAAATGAGATATTTTTCATGTTTTTTTTTTTCTTCAGTAGGAAAGAAAACAACAAGTTTTAGCTCTGGCAACCATTATGACTCAACAAAACGCAGGCCACCATGGTGTACGATGCTGGCACTGTAGAGTCAGTTCCAGCCCATCAAGAAACTTGTGTAAACATCTGCTACGGAACAAACTGAATTGTTTACATATAAGGATTTGGGTGATGAGGGTGTTTGTGGGGGCTTTGTTTGTTTTTAAATAATAATATCACTTAACTACATGGGAAAAAAAATAACTGTGAAACTGCTTGTATTTTTACAGAACCTATTAAAATACAACTTGCAAAGCTATTCTCCAGGCTGGCGATAGCCTGCTCAGTGATACTGAACCACAAAGGTGTTCTGGTGTGATAAAACCAGTCTGAAAATGGGAATCTTATTTTTAATTATATTAAATCAGTAGCTGAAGTCATACCTGCAGGAAACCCTAACCCTTTGCATATGACTGAAATTTTGTATTATAGAAAATACTGTAAATATTTTCTCAGTATTTCAATTCTTAGTCTAGCCATCACCAGGAAATAAGGTAACACAGGGAACTAGAAGAAAGTTTATTGATTTTCTTCTGGCTTCAAGAGGGAGCAAGATCCACTCAGCTTGTCCAAAAGTTCATTTCCATCCTGACCTTATTCAAAAGCATACCACTAACAAAAAACGTCAATGACCAGAGATCATAACATCTGTAAGCAGTGGTGCCTGTCCTTAATCCTGTTTGCTAACCAGCATTAGCAAGAAGAGCTACTAGACTCTGTTTAATACCTAACAACCACTTCCAGAACTTCAAGACTTCAGTACAACACATTGGATATAGAAGTTAAGGCTTCCCATCTCTGAGAAGTTAAGAAAAACCAACAGCTAACTCAAATACCTAAAGACACTGTCCTTTTTCACACAGACCAAGAGAAGCCTGCCATATAGCCCAAGGTCCCAAGCTTTTTGTCACCTCTCAACATTCCTTGTGGATCAGGATATAGTTATGCCTTGTTGCTCACCGAAAATACTGAAGACAAGACGGCTCTGCGGAGCAATTACAGGACATTTGCCCTTTTAGACTATATTTTGAGAAACTATATAAAGAAGCGTTCGTACTCTTCCCAGCTCTGATGCCAAGTGATGTTGAAAGCATGATAAGCCACAAAGACTGCACTGACTACAGAAGTGCGTCGGCAATATCATCTGCACGGTCTTTCGTTGCCCTACCTCAGTAGTCAGGCTGACTGCAGACAAAAGTCTTTATGTCAGCATAGAGGTACAGGACATTACTCTCAAAGCTGCCTCCCACGAGGGCCTTGGCCCAGTTCCTCAGCTCTTCTCTGCTGAAGGATTCTCCCTGGAGTGGGGCAAAACACATGACAGGAGATCGAGCCTATCCACGGTCTTGCCAGTGGTCTGCTGAAAGTTCAAGGGTATATTGAGCCTTCTCCCTGTGCTTCAGTACATCCAGATGTCAAATTCAACACGCTTCTCCTATTGGTGAAGTGCAAATTGTAGTCTGTAACTCATGTTAGATATTATACCAGGCAAATATTTAACTCTGCTTCTGGAAGAACTGCACTTTTTATTCTACTTCCACAATGGATGGATATAAGTCCAGTGAAAATTCTTCTGGAAAGGGCAAAGACAGTTCAGTAAAATCCGGACTAATTTAAAAAAAATAAATAAAAGTTTCAAGAATGTTTAAAAGTTGTCATTAAATTGCACTATAACATACCTCTTTTCTTGCCTATGGGTGGGGTGGGAAGAGGCACGCAACTATTAGACAGAAACAGTTTTATGCTAAGCCTCCATTCATTATTATAACACTTTTCATGTCCACACTCAAAAAGGCAATAAAACATGCTACGTCACAACTATGTTACTTTACTTTTTTTTAAACATGCCTGCACCTATAGTGTTAAGAGAACCTAAAGCTTTGCTATGATGATTGCAACTGCATGTCATAGCAGATGAAAGGCAAAAAAGCTGATTAAACATATGCAGGTTCTCTTTGCAAACATGCACAAGAACAGCCAAGAGTAATCATCAGTCTTTGCACATTAAACTGAAGAAATGGATACATACTACCTTGTCCACGTAACAAGGTGATGAGTATTTTATAAACGTACAGTGTTATTCAGTGCAGTACCTGATAGAAAAGCATACCTTTAAATGGGCATCATATGTAAATCCTAACTTGCCTCTAGAGAGGAAACCTCTCCCTTGTGGATGTCAGTTTGGCCATCTTAAAGAGCAATTTTTGGTATTCTTGCATGGTCACTCTAGTTCTAAGCAAGCTTAGCTAGACAAACAGTAGAATTTGACGACTCCTTGTATGGCGCTGGGTGGCGAGAGGGCCGCGGACTACCTCAAGCAAGTCCAATGGACCCTTTCAACCTCTTCCTTTACAGCATTTCACCCTTCATTTTCGAAGGCTTTTAACCTGTGGGGCTTCAAATGACTTAAATAACAAACAGCCTCTGGGAATGTCAATCTTGACCATCTTCCAGTTGTTCATAAAAAACAATCAGTCAAGCCAGGAGCAGTCAGCAATTGAGGAAATAGAAAAATAAGCCCAGAAGTATATTCACTAGCACTTTTTCAAGGTCTTTCAAGGAGGAAGAAGAAAAGAAAACACCTTGTTTACTCATCTTGAACAAAGAAGAAAAAAAAAAAAAAAGGAATTTTACAGTTTCTGCCTTTGCCTTCCGAAACAAAAGACAGAGTACATCAGTAAGTGCATCAGCCAGATCCTCCTTATTGTCTGCTTTTCTCCCACAGAGTAAGCATAGCAAGTCCATTCCCAGAGCTAACACCCCTTGGGCTACCAAACCTCACCTTTACCAATTACCACCAGTCAACAGGGGTAACCTGCTTTCACAAACTAGGGGATGGAATTGATTTGAACCCCAGGAAATCAAAGCTGGTATCAAAGTGCTGCTAACAGAGTACAGAAACACTGGTGATCAGTAAAGAAGGTACAGAAGTGGCTCTTGTTATGAACGACATGGAATAGGTACTGGGAGTTTTCCATTCGTGAAAATGGGTCATTAAACACAGGGCTACCACCAATCCCAAAGCTATCTGAACCATTCTGAGTATTCTTCAGCTTGCAATCCGTTGCTTGCAAGAAGTGAAAGCTCCCCTTTTAGAGCATAGGTTGTCAGCAGAGATTTGTTCTTAACCAATCACACCACGACGTTTCACTACCACAATGTTGCTGGTAATCAGAGGGGGAGTTTTCTTTTTATTGAAGCCCAATATTTGGAAGGTGGTGACCCATGTTCTACAAAATAAGCATGGAAAACTATTTTTGTAGCAATAAAAAATAAATAACAATTAAAAATCAGGGCAAGGTTTTGCTACAAAAAGCCATCATATTTACTTAAAAGAAACCACCAACAAACAGGATGAAGGTACCACTGAAATTTCATATGAGGAGGGAATTCAGTTCAGGAGTTCAGGAGTAGTTAATTAGAGCTGAGGAAATAGTTTATAACAAAAAGGCTTCTCGCCAAATTTATTGATTGTGAATATGTGAAAAACAGATTGCCGGCTACACATTTATTTACTATCTGAATTTACAAACAAATACTTGGTTTGTATTCTGTGGATTGAATGCCGTGAATATTTCACAGTGTTTACCAAATGTGCGTCTAGGGTGAAAAGGGTCATAATACACAGAAGCAGAGCTGGCCAGAAACAGCAGGAGGGGAGAAAATATTTCCTAGAAAAAAAATAAGAAAACAAGACTTGTGCCAAAAATCCAAAAACACATCTGAAAGATGCATCAGTATTTTCTACAGCAATAAGGATGCATTCCACAGAACTAACACTGCAATGGGTGCTGCTAAGAAGTTTCATGGAAATATGCCCATTGCCTCTGCTAAATATAATTTTGATCTATCTAATGCTTCGGTTACTGAAGATAAGGTTTTTGCATGCCACTGACCTCAAATTTCAAGGACTTGAGATGTGACAGAGAGTGAATATTAAAGTATTTCCTCTCCACTCATGACTCCAACAAACAAAGCTAACATTTTTTTCGTGTAACATTTTAAACATTTAAAAACATTCTTGCTATGAGTTATAATGTACAAGATCAGATTTTACTTGAACTTTTCTGAAGAAATAATGGACAAGACAGAAAATTCTCTAAAACTATCGTACTCTGACCAAATGCCAAATCAAAAGAAAACTAATGTCAATTATTTTTTTTAACTAAAAATTCAACTCAATAACATCAAAGAAAGGCTTCTTTTTATAAGGTCAGATATGGATACATTTCTCTCTCTTTAATTTCAGAAAAAAAAAATGGTTTCAGTATTTCTGGAATAAAACTTTTACTAGCATTCCTGGCTCCATGATACGTTCAGTGTGTGTTTATTTCTATCCATTCAACCTAGACTGAAAACAAACTTTCGAAGAAAAAAGCACTTCTTGCCTGATGGCAACCCCCTTTTAATTTCTGGCCAGCTCTCTCTTGAATACCTTTTCTCCCAATTGTGTTCCCCAGTGAGTTATCCTCTCCAAGGCACATCACATCCATTATGAACGCTTTGAAGTCTAATGCTTGTTACCTGCAACTAAAGGAGGACGTGGGCTTGCTGCTGGCATTCAGCAAACACTGATGGAAAGAAGACATGATTGTTTAAATGTCCACTGGCAGCAAACTCAGAGGGATGTCAGTTCGCCCACAGCTGACTCTTACCACAGTTCAAGTGAATGTTTGTGAACAGGTTTTCCCTGTATTTGCTCAGCTCTATTTAATGAAACATGCTTGGCTGCCTACAACAGAGGGGATTTCTTGCAGTATGCTCACTGAACTCAGTTACAGGCACAAATCTGAGCTGGATTTGCTCAGAACAAAAGTCATGTTTGTTGCCTATCATCCCAAACAGGGAAACCTACTGAAGGGCTGGATGGAGGGGCAGGAGGATACAGGTTCATCATCACCATGGATGTATGCTGGGTTTCAGAGATAGAGACAGGGTTGGATGAGCATGCCTTAGTGAAGGAGTTCCGAGCAGCGAAGCCAGGCTGGCCCTGCGCAGCCATACAGCTTCAGAAACAGACATCAGCATGCAGTTACCTGAGGTTTCTTCACCTTAATGATCCAGGTGGGAGGCACAATGACAGCAGCATGAGCCCCCAGGGAACATGGCTCCTCAATGTGATGTAGCATGAAACAGGTGACTTTGTTGTGAAACTGGAAAAGAGGAAAAGAGCTGAGTCAACAAGAAAGCCAAGAAAGACAAAGGGGAAGCATGGAGAAGAAGAGGGTGATGGTACAAAAATTGGAGCAATGTTCCCAACTCCACCATCTTCAGGTCCTTCAAACCATGGAGCTTTAGGAACGTACAACTGAAGATCGTCTTCCCTAGCCACGCCTTCTTACAAAAAAAAGGAAAGAAAACACCACCCCCAAAAAAATGAGAAGCCAGCAACTCCTACTTAAACTTAGATCACAGACTGAAGACCACAACCTAATTTGATGCAGCTGTATGTATTAAGCGCCCCTTGGCTGTTTGAGCTAGCAGCAGCAAGGCATTGATGGGAGGTACCCAGCAAGTACATTGTGCACCAAGACTCTGCTCCTAGAAGATTCGTGCCAGCCAGGTGAACTTATGGTGTCTTCGAGCAAAAGGAACAGAAATGACAACACTGGTGGTGATTCATAGAGGGAGAACCCTGAGAGCCAGCAAAAATAAAATTGCTTGCAGTGCGGCCACTCAGTGAAGCTGCTACCAGCCTCCCTGAGTATTATTCACTTACCGCCAGCTTGCACCAGGAACAACTGATGGCCACAATCTCTTTACTATGGAAGGAGAATTTCTGCTGAAAGCCCTAGAATAAGTAGGAAAAAAGGATTAAGTTCCTTCTGACCACAAGAAAATTTACAACTTTTAACTCTTGCCGGGTGCCTGAACTAGGCTAAATCAGTTCATGGCAGTGAGATACACTGGTTCAGCCTCAAAGCCCTTAGACACCTAACACATTTTGGGGGAATAAAACAACGACAGGATTCATAGAGAAGGCTCTTCAACTGGGGCATTTTCACACACACTTTTAAAAACACTTCTCCAAAATTTTATGCTATTTCTTAGGCTTTGTAGTTAAAAACAACGGAAGGAGAAATAGAGAAGGAATGTCTATTTCAATTAATTTCTACAGACCTGAGATTCACATTTTCAGTTGAACAACACATTCTCTCTTTGCAGTTGTTTGCTCCAAATATAAACAAGAATCTGAATGTTTCTTTTCCTTTTATTTTCTTTCCTTAAATACAGAGTGGAACCAACTACAGTGTCTGTGTGGAATAGTTCTGATTAGGAAATTAAGTTTATTGTGTTATTGAGCTGACTCGGATCAAAATTTTTTTAGTAAGTTCCAAAAAACCAAGATAGTCTTATTCAGATAAAACAGATTTTAAAAAGTATTTCTTTACAGTTTTAAAGAGAAAACAAACCACCATTACCCACAAATATGAGGTTTTCTTCTCCCACAGAAGAGTTTCATTTTGTACAATGGAATTTCAGCAGACATGTCACTTTGGTCTAAATTCTAATGTTAGAAAATACCATTGGGTCATCTACACCCTTCTTGCAACAGGCAACAAATGGTAAATTACAGCCTAAAACTTTGTGTTCTTTTATAGCTTGTTTTAGCCAGAGAAAGAATTGATACGGGTTGATGGTTGCAGAGATGGATGGTCCAGAACTTCACTGCACAGTCACCTTCACTGCTTAGATTTCAAATTTGCAGTTGTCTGGTTCCTTTACTTCACTTCTATCAAGCCTCTCTACTACATTAAAGAGCCCATCACCATCCAAAATTTTCCAGTTCAGTCTATCAAGTCATGAAGTTGTGATTTAGTTTTCTTTTTGACAGGCTGAGTTCTACCTAAAAGTCCTACATACTGGACAATGCCCAAGACCCAATGAAAAGAGTTATAACCTGATTTAGTAACATCTAATAGGACATTGCCTCACTGCTTCTATAATTAAGGTCCTTCTTATCCTAGCTGCTGTGGAAAGGAAGATGGACACCTGCAAGAAAAATGAGCCTCTTAGTGCTCAGTGCAATGACAATATCAAGCACACCAAGAAGCAGAATTAAATGAACAACCAAAAACCCATCCAGAGACGCACTGGTCTTGTTTAAATGCAGGACTGAGCTACAACCTGTCCGTACGTGGTAGATGAGGACAGCCCTGTCCATGCTCCGAAGAGGAGGAGGGTCTCCCTGTCTGCCCACCATGCAAAGTGTACATTGCAGCTACTTCTTCAGGTGTGCCCAGCACGTACTCAAATCAGCTTGCCAGATGGACCACACCACCAACTAAGCCTTACTCCTAAAGAGGCTTGTGTCACCTCTGCCTAGATTTTCTTTTTCCCCAGTCTTGCCCCTAATGCCTCAGGTTTTACATTCAGAGAAATTCAAAAAGTAGATTCTTCATAACAATGGCAATTTGGCAGATTCAGGTACAGTAATGGAGCATGGTCAAACGGCTTCACAAAGACAAGCTGGCCAGCTGCTTCTGGCTGGGCAGATCGAGTCTGTCATGCGTTGCAGGCACAAGAACAACCAGAGTGACAGCACGTATAAGAGTGCTGGAACGGAGAACTAACACCGGACAAAACGCTCTGTTCTCATTCACTTAGACTAGCGCTTCCTAATGTGTCTCACAGACTTTAATCTTTATTGTCCCCAAATTATTGCAACCCCTCATGGGCATGAAATACTTTGCTTTGTTCTGCTTTGTAACAAGCAGGGGAGAAATTCTGCTCTCCCAAAACCTCCACTAATAAAACCTAGAATTCAGTACATTAATTCCATAGCCCATCAGTGGTGTATTTTAAACATATGGACTGAGCAGCTTGTCTGGTTCTGGATGGGCCGTTTTTCATTTATTCAGTAAGCCATTTGGCTTCTCGGGAGTCATTAGAGAAAATTATATGCAATAAACACATATTAATGATAAGTAGCAATAAAACACCACTTTTCTTCCTCAAATTGCTTTAGAAATGCGAGCTAATGCTTCCTAAGGATACGTTTGAGGTAAGACAGCAATTAATTGAAAGCTAGCTGTACAAATGAAGGAACTGATGAAATGGAGTGAGGCACTGCAGGTCACAGTGAGATTTAATGGGGACTATCCGGTTGAAACAATGGAGCCACCCATATTCACCAGAAGTGATCTCTTCTGCCTTCTCTCCATGAAAAGGAAAACTGAAATTCAGCTATCTTGCTCCTGGGTCACGCAAGGAGGTCTTCTGCACAAATTTAGAAATATTGGGATAGGAAATTCATTTCACCTTTGTGAGAATATTGGCCCAACAGTACCTGATTAGCCCTGATTCACTGGCACCCAATTCCTGTACAACACATGAAATTCCATGCTGTGAGCTGCGCCTGCGGAAATAAACAGTTGTGCATACCAGAGGAAATATATTTGGAGGAAAAGAACACCTGAATCCTCAGCTTGTGCTAGTGATTACAATCTGTCTAAATAACTGGGATCAAAGTTCACATTAATATAGACACCCATGCGCACAAACGGAGCACACAGGGTTTACTACCTCCAACAAGTTTTGGTTATATTCTCAAATGTATTTAACATTAAAGAGTATTTTCACATCAGCATTAGGGTTACTAATAATTTATTTTTATATATATTTTCCTGTAATATTTCTTCCCTTTTTAATGTTCTTGGAGATATTCCAATGCAGCATTACTGTAGGAGAGCCAGGTATGATTACAACTCTAATACAGACAGCAACAGAAGCACTTGGATGGCAATCTCTGCTAAAATGAAGAGCTAGAATTGCCTTTCAACTACTAGAAAATTCAGTCCTACCATTATATACAGCTCTGCATCAATCCACAAGCCTTTAAAGGGACCAGTAAAAGAAAGAGATTGACACTGTAGCTGCACACTGCGTCTGTGCAGCTGACACACTTCTTTGGACACCACAGAACATAAGAAGAAATAGAGTGCCTGTTTAGCATGATGGTCCAGAGACATTCTTAGTCTCAGAAAATCCCTAAGTCACTAGTAACTGGAAGTATATGAGGAAAGAATCATAGAAAGTTTTGGGTCGGAAGGGACCCCTAGAGGTCATCTAGTCCAACGCCCCCGCAGCGATCAGGGACACCGCTAACTAGATCAGGTTGCTCAGAGCCCTGTCCAACCTGGCCTTGAATCACTTTGCATTCATCCTTCAGCTTCTATTACTGCACACAGTCATGGACTGGATGCCAGGTCACATGGTCTGAACATTCTTACGTTGTATTAAAGAAAAAAAAAATCACCCTAATTTCTCTGATGATCCCAGGTAAAAAAACACCCAATGAGATCTAAAAGCTACAAAACTCTCTTTACCCTGCCTGCAAGAAAGAGAAATGAGTTCTTAAACATCATGAATGGTGTAGAGAATGTGGTTTGGTAACATTTTTTACAATCGCTTCCAACACAAGAGCTATGAAGCATTAGAAAAAACTAGTAACAGGTTCAAAACAATCAAAATATGGCTCTTCTCACAGCACATAGCTAAGTTTGGGAATTCCTTGCTAAAGGGTGTTGTTAATGCTACAACTTTGCAGGAACTCAAGGAGAGACTAGACAAGACCACAGGAGAAAAAGTTATCCTAGGCTGTTAAATGTAAAGACATTCCTCCTGGAAATTCATGGGACACGAATTCTTATAGGCCAGGAGACTGTTCTGGGGGTGCATCACTAAACACCTTCTCCATCCTATACTTTTCTATAATAAGGCACTGTTGAATACTAGGGTCGATGGTACTTTGTCTGGCCATCCTTCTATTACGGTCTCCTGTTCCAAAAAAGAAGGGGAATCATCAGAGCAAGTAGACAGAACTGGATCATTTGGCTCCACTGTACTCAGTAAGATTTTGAACCAGACTTTCCATGCCCCCTTCCCTGACACCAGTTTCTGCATATAGTACTTTTGCAGTACAGCAGTGAAATGGCCCCTGGGAGGGAGAAGAGAACTGAAGCCCAGATGGGGCTGTGTAAGCTGTATCTGAGCCAGCAAGAGATGTGTAACCGCGGGAGCACAGGCTGTGCTGGGACTGTGGACACTAAGCAAGGATTTTCTGAGAATTTTATTTTTGACTAGCTGTAGTCTGGTCCTGTGGCCTGAATGCCTGTAAGGAGCTGCAGAGTTAACTTTCAATGAAGTTTAATCTAAAAGGAATTCAGCTCAGTTGCTGCAAGACTGTCCCATGCGCGAACCATGGTAAGCGATGGCAATCAGGATAAACCCTTCCAAGCTGCACTTCTGAAGCACCAACATAGACACCTCTGCTCTCCAGCTCGCAGAAGTGTCAGCCATGGCACAGAAGGTACACAATACAAAACAACAAAGCCACGCGAAGGATATTGGGTTGCATTAATTCCTTTCCACTGGCTTATGCCTTGACGTGTAAGGTGGGTATATCCTAAATGTTCACTTCTACTTTCTTTACTCAAACTATTATTAACGATCATTAACAAATTTCCCCATCCCGTTCCAGCCATGGGATAGGACTAACAATGGTATCTACCAGAATCAGTAAGTGTTCCATGAATAACACTTTCTTTTATTGCTTTAAATTTACTGCCATTCCATTTTGATGACAGTTCCCTTTTTCTTGCATGACATGAGAATATAAAAGATAGCTCGCTCTCAGAGATAAAAGAAATGTAACAGCAGAGCACAAGAAATACAAGTATTTTGCTGCAATAGGAGACTGCTTGGCCAATAAATATAATGGGATTTTTTTTCTTGTCATTGTTTTCCCTAATCCTTTCTTTTTCTTTAGAAAAAGCAACTCTACTACAACACGCTCATGTTAGTCTTAACTGAGTATTTTTTTCTGAGACGAAAACTGTGATTTCCCCTGAACTTCTCCATATCAGTCAGGGCTGATAGGAAGTTTAGGATAAACTGGTCACGCTGCCCACGTGAGTGTGCCCAGCACAGGTTTTGATATGATGGGCAGTAAGTACTCCCACAGGAAAATGGGCTCCCAATGCCTCTAGGGGAGATCCAGGCCAAAATGGCAGAGGAAAAAGGCAATACCACTGCAGAGTCGTATCCTAAGAACACGGCATGCAAAGTGCCTTGCTGCACTGTTCACACGCTACTTGCTGTAAAAAGGACATCACAATTTTTATTGCATTCCTTGTTGCAGCTGGTGATCTACACCAGTATCCAGATACAAATCTGATTTTCCTCTCACTGAAGTGCTGTGCCATGGAGACCAGACACAGTCTTACTTACTAGCTGATGCTTAGAGGGAGGCAAAAGTATAATGTGGCATTAGAGAAACGAAATTAAACCCCTGTGTTAATTTATTTAAATATCTCTCAACAGATTTCAGGGGTTCATAGTATTTCAGAATAAAGGTCTTCAGTAGCTAAGGTACTTCTTACCCCTTTTTATAAACAAACTTCTACGACCTATGCAGCAGAGGAAATGTGAAACTGTCTCACAAAGGTTAGAGTCTGCTGGGGCAAAAAGAAAGAAACAGCCTTTCTTCTTCCAGAAGCCTGAAACAAACAGGCCATCATAAATTTTGGCACAGAGGACAGCACTGTAGGAACACCGTATTGGCACAGGGCTGGCTTAACGCAGAGAGCAGCTCAAGGAGCCACAGCCTTCATCCTCCTCATCTTCAGCAGCCAGTGCAGCGCAATGTCCCGGGACACGCGATGTGCTCATTCCTGCAGATGCAGCCGCCTTTTCTCTTCCCATGTGTGAATCAGGGCTGCTACCACCCAACATCTCAGGCTTGTCATCTTCTGCTTAAGAGAGTCCAAGCGTTTAGAACAGCAATTTCAGTGACTAGAAGGACCTGTTGGCTACTCTGAATTTGTAAGTGCCCAGTGTTGTGCTTGTGCTGCGCTGGAAATCTTACCTTTCCACACTGCTTACACTTCCCCTCCTGCCTCCGCCTGTGCACCCAGTGGTGTCGGACAAAGTTCTGCAAAAGAAGGACAAAATACATGTTACAGGAAGCCGTGGCAGCTTGCACTCAGAGGTACCATCTGTGTGAAATTGGTTTACAGACATCAAAGGAAAGGTCCCTTCAGCCAATGCAATCATTTCTGGAGCGAAACTCAGCAGTCGCCATGGGAAACCTCAGACTGAACCAAATCTGCAAGAGGAATAAGGATGAGATGGTCATCTTTATCCATGTTGAAACGCACCCAGAACTACTCTCTCAGTACTCTTCTACAAAAAGAAGAGAGTTCATTACACACTGCGGAGACCCAAAATGCATCACCCAAACGCAGAGCAGAGGTGCCCAAACACCGCTGCATCCAGCCACAACGCAGCGCCCCGCTCTATTCTGCTTGGAAAAACTGCCTCATAATGCAAAAAATCGCAAGTCAACGCAGGAGAAGCGAAGCAGCAGTCACTGAAACAGTCTTTTCTCCTTGTTTGGACTACTTACCTTTGGGTGGCAGCAAGAGATGGGAGGGGGAGCAGGACTGCTGCCCCTGCTTCTGTGCAGGCAAGGGGGTTAAGCAGGGGACTGCCCGCACCACGCTGTTATGCCAGCCAACATCGAACCTCCAGTGTGCCAGGGAATTGAGCTACCTCTGCTAAGAGCAAGCGGGCCTCCAAATCAGCTATAAAAGTTAAGAGGTGTTTTTGAAACACTGGCTTCTAACTATGCAAGACAGATATCTGGTATATCAATAATAACAGTAAATAACCAGCACCTTCAAAGGAGCCGAATTCGTACAGTAGCTGGAGGCAAACCATAAAATTTTTGAATGTTTGATTTTTTTTTACTAGAATAATTTTAGGACACCAGAAATACTTCTAGAAAAAAAAATTAAGGGAAAGGCAAATGGAAGAAGAGGAAAATAGAGACAAAATTTAAAAACCCCCACTAGATCAAAGGTCAAGAAGAAAAAAATAAATGCTACCAAAAAAAAAGAAAAAAGAATAGCTGAATGAATGGGAAAAGAGACAACAGAAAGATTAAATGGTTCCTGTCAGTGTAAGTAATGGAGTGCTTCAGCTAGAATTCATTTTACATTTATTCTGGGGAGGAGAACATGTCCCACTGGGAACCAATACTCTGTCTAAGACTCCTCTGAATCTAAAAGCACTGCTGCAGCTCCACACCAGGCGGATGAGCACACAGACCAGATGAAAAGCAATCATCGTGTGTCCATTACTTACTTCTCTTGGAGATCTGGAGCTTCCTTCTCGGAAAGTTGGTTTGCAGCGAAAATTAATCTGGCATTAAAATAAAGCTGTTAGAACCGAAAGTGAGCTGAGAGAGAATTTATTCCAACATGTTGATCTAGGCCAAACTTCCAAAATATTTATTGTCTATTAAAATATTAGCTTCACCAGCTGAACAAAGTAACTCACCTAGGTGCCAGAAAATCTCTTTTCATATGCCATAATAACTCTCCTTGCTAGATCTCTACACAGCCCTCATCTTCACTAAGGCTATTGCTGCCTGCTCGGTTCAACTATCTAAATTGTCTCTCCCTTACCGAGAAGAAAACTGCTTCATCTGTTTTTTGCGGAAGATCATTTGCAACTAAAAGTAGACTTAAGCTGAGGTCTCAAAAGTTGATAGGAGCTGGAAATCCAACTCTAACACCTTTTCGCACCTCCCAGCTTTACGCCTTCATAAGAAAATCTGTGGAGAAATCTTCATTCACATGAAGAACTGTGCAAACTACCCCACATTTCTACCTTTTGCTCAGATCAGGCTGCTTTTATCCACCTTCCCAACCACAAACCATTCGGGGAGCGCTGTACTGCCTGATGCAGTGGTGTTGCCTCCTTCAGGTGGGAGAGCAAAGACAGAAAGAGGACAACCAGAGCTTCCATGAACAGAAAGCATTTTTAGGAAGGTGAGGAGAAAAAGCATTTAACAAACAACAAAGGCGTCCTATGAGAAAAACCTCAAAATCTTTCAAGAAAAGAAAATCAATAGAGATAAGACCGGAGGGTTTTTAGAGAGAAAAAAAATACACTGAAGAAGAGAGACGCATAGAATAAGGCCAAAGTATATGCGAGGTAAGGATGCACAAAAATAAATGGATTTAAGCTTAAGTCAACAAGCCTTCAAAGAATAACACTGAAGAATACTGCACAGCCATGCTTTTTTAGGAAGGTAGAAAGGATGTCGTTTCCCAAAATTTAAATACAATTCTTTGCCCTCCTGTATAAAGAAGTTCTTCTCTGATTGAACAACGGCCTTCAAAATAATAGCTCAAGGGAGAAAAAAACCCTAATAACCCCCCCAAAGTAAACAAAATTACTATTACCTATTACTTAAGAACAAACGAAAGCCATAGCACTAGTAAGTCTTCCTCCATTGCTCTTCACCCGTAATTGCAATTCATTGTCTCACTGCTGAGTCGTGGCAGGTTGGAAAGACCCCCAGCTTATATTTACTTTACTCACAACTTACACCTGTGCAGGGAGGGCCAAGCAAAAGACTTCTGTACCGGTTTTAAACTCCACGGGGTTTAAGAGGGAAGCAGACTTTATAACGACCCTCTGCCAAGAGGTGAATTTCGTCACCTCCAGAGCAGCATAAACAAGCTCAAGAGAACAGGTTTCATCTAAGTGCTCATTTGCTCCAGCTGGCAATGCCACCGGCTCATGGGGCTATGGAGAATCAGCACTGCTGCTGCCAAAGGAAGTCATGAAAAATTCACTGGTAACATTTGGTGCTGAAAGCATGTGCTAATGCTAATTTCACCGTGGGTAAAAGCATCGGGGGTGGGAATGGTACTTCTCCAACTTGGTATTATGGCAATCACTGTGACATTTGTCAACACAAGTCCAAATACTTAGAAAAGAAAATCTCTTTCCAAAGAGTTGCTGCTAGAAATTTGTTATGCATCAGCTTCTTTTATGGAGAACAACATTGCAAAACATACAGGAGTGAAAACGAAGCTCTAATGAAATCAATGGTGAAATTCCCACTCATATTTCTTTACACATATCCCACCAAGAAAGATAAAACAGTGAGGGGAAATCTCTTTAACACGTTACCAGTTAGGCATAATGAAGAAGAATCACTAATGGGAAGAGAACTCAGCGAGATATGTTCTATTGGCACTTGGGGGTGACCAGGTCTCCTTGAAGGAACTGAGAAGCAGGACAGGTGCTCACAGAAATAACAATGCTATAAAGCAAAGGTTTGATGCGTGCCATTTTAAAAACAAAAACATGATTTCTGAGGTTTTGAAGACAAAACAGTATAGTCTAGTAAACTGGAAAATGTTCATAGTAGCATCTTATGCTGCATTGCTCATAATAAGTATAGCTGTTATAAGATGAATTATGCTGGGTTCAGCTGAGCAATTTTGAAAGTCCAGTCTTGTGCACGACATGGTACTGCATTTTCTAGCTTCAGCTTTCTATCTAGAAGTAGAGGGAAATTATTTTTTAATCACAAATACTTTGAAAGCTTTCTGTGGTTTATTTTTGTTGTTGGGTTTCTCAATGGTTCACAGCGTTTCATAGAATCATAAAATGGATTGGGTTGGAAGGGACCTTAAAGATCATCTGGTTCCAACTCCCCTGCCATAAGCAGGGACATCTTCCACTAGACCAGGGTGCTCAGAGCTCCATCCAACCTGGCTTTGAGCCCTGCCAGGGAGGGGGCAGCCACTGCTTCTCTGGGCAACCTGGGCCAGTGTTTCACCACCCTCATGGTGAAGAATTTCTTCCTAATATCTAATCTAAATCTGCCCTCTTTCAGTTTGCAGCCATTCCCCCTGGTCGTATCACTACACACCCTTGTGAAAAGTCCCTCTCCATCCTTACTGTAGGCCCCCATCAGGTTTGAAGAAATCTATTTTAAAAAATAAGCTGTGAGTTTAAGTCAACTTTTTAAGAAATATATTGTTAGAACAGCTATGAAAACCTACTTTGACATACAGTGTTTTCCAGATTGAAACCTCAGTAGCAGAATTCAATGAGTGTTGTCCGCGTCAGGCTCCAGAAGGTGGCAATATCTTACCTTCTCCAACTGCTCCATGCACGCGTTGTGGACCACAATCTTGCAGGCAGCACACTTCCTCCGCAGAGCAGATTTCTGCAAGAGGAAAGGGAGAAGGGGGTGCATGAAGGTGTGCTATTCCCAGGAGGAAAAAAGTTAGCTGTGAAACAGGAGATTGTTCGCTCCTTAGGCAACATACTTTCCCTCACCCGCCACCCCTTGGTGCTCTCATCTGTTCTGTACATTGGAAAAAGGTCTGAAGTTCTTCCAGTTGAGATTCGGTCTTTGCGAAAAAGACAGAGCCACAGCACTCCAGCTTGTGAACTAGAAGTGAAAGGCTCCCGTTAGGCAGCAGATAAGGCTGTTAACGGTGCAGATCATCACTCTAAAAGGGAGCGGTATATGAAGATGATAAAGGAGAGCCAGTGACAAACCGCACATGCAAATCAGAGGACTCCGACCAGTTTGGAAGAGTATGTTTCACGCTTATCAGATAATACGTAATTTGATGGGCCTGACCGTGGCCTTGTAGAAAAATACTTGGGTACCTGCGTCATTTAGCAGAGAATAACCACCTTCCCACAAAATGTTCTTAAATGCTTATCGTACGTTACAGCAGGGACAAAATTCTCAACCTAATTATGCTGGTTAGTTTTATTAATTTCAGTAGGATTTAAAAAATAATTTCCATTGAATCCCCTGGGCCAAAGCATATCAAAGGCAAGAGAACGCATCCACGAGAGAGAAAATATATTTATTTTTTCTCTTGCACATACGCGATGTAATAAACCAGATGGAATTAATTTTCATAGAAGTCTAACTTATAGACTTCTGCTTGAGGGACAGAAAATTTATAAACATGCAGTAAGTTGATAGATTTGCTTCAGATTGTTACATTCAATTTACTCATGTTCATTTAAATCTCTAAAATTTTTTCTTTAGACTTTTCAATATATTGTAAATAAGCTTGAAAAGAAACTTGGAACACAGCTTCAGCTCACATTATAGACTAATTATTATAATTTTACTGAGTCTCCTAATTATGAGTCTCATACCTATCTGGATACATCCTAACTGTGCGTGTTCACGTGTATGTGGAGTGTTGTTCTAATGTTCCTCCTGGAGAATCATGACACTGTATAACAGACTAAGCTTCCATGTGTTCTGTGACTTGTTAACTTTACACACGTTTTTAGTCTCTGTGTTTACCAAGAAGAGCAAGGCACCATAAAGGAATTGTTCCCTAAGATGAAAAACTGCAAAAAGCAAACAAAGGTAACGCCTTATGAGCAGCTATTTTCCTAATATCTTGCTTTTTAAATTGTTCTCATGATTTTTGAATGCTGGTGGCATTGCAAGTAATTACAACCATTTATAGTATATTAAAATTTCAGACTATTTTTTCAATTCCTTCTAACTTCTTTGATTTATCATGAAATGGCAACTCCATATTCCAGAGATTATGAGTTAATGTTCTGTATAGGCTAACTTTTAATGCAAAGTCTGGGCAGCTACTGCTTATTTCTTACCACGTCTCCTTCAGAAACACTGGACTGTAAGTAGTCTACAAGTAAAATAGCCAAGTCAAAGGAAGGCCAGGACAGGTATAGGAAGATGCAGTGTCTTCAAAAGAATCAAACTGGAAAACCATTAGCCTTTTGACAGGTGAAGTTAAACTAACCACAACTAAAGTTAACTGGATTTTCATTTCCACCTCTGGTCCTTGAGCTAATGAAAGCCCCATACACTGTAACATGTTATAAACACAGATAGTGCTTTCCCCAAAGGCAACCAATACCCTACTGCCTAAAAGTGAAAAGAATCTCAGCTAGGTCAAGTAAGCACCAGGCATGTAAGAACTGAGCAACTTTAAACTCTGCTGCTTCCTAAATATGACTCGGCATCTCCGGGTCTATCGGCTGGAAAAGCTTGTCACCACATAAGATGTCTCTCACTTTTTTTTTTATCTGGGAATGTTAAGTCAGTGGGTCTCCTTCACCAGCTACATTAAACGGTCCTTCCAGCTCCTACAGAAATAGACCTCAAAGTTAAGACACAGCCGTGCAAATTGCATGCAACATCTTGAATTTACATGCTACTTTCAATGAGCTAAATCATGAGGAAGTATTTACTCAGTTTTAGAACAGAAAACTTCTATTAAGAACAGTCGCACTGGATCAGACCAGAGGTCCACTCAGCCAGAAAAATCCTGTCTCCAGCTTCTGCCAAAACCCAGTGCCTCAGGACCAGTATAAGTGCAGGGCAAACACAGTGACACTTCCCTTGAATCGTACCCCACCATCAGCAGCCTGTTACTGTTGGAACTTAGCTTCAGCAATCTTTGTAAGCAGGCATCGACTTCCCAGGCTAGGTCCTAATGTTATATGCCATAAAGCCAACAATTTGCTTGAGAAGTTATGGGGAATGGATATTAAATTGGAGCTACAGAAAACATTAGTATTTTGGACCAAAGTTCCCCCAAAAATGGGGGTGATTAGTGAATCAAAATGCTTCGATTTGAATCAAATGATTTGAGGGTTTGGTTTTTTCTGTTTTGTTTTGTTTTCCAATAAAAGCAAAAAGATGGCATCACAGAGAGTCACAGGCAGTATCCACAAGCACTCCAGCGAAGACAGACTGCCCTTACACTTGCAGTCCAAGGGCCAGGAAGCCCCCTTGAACATGGACTCAAAGCAAGGGCTTGAACGCAGGTTCCTCACCCTCTCGAGGTTTCCTAAATGTCAAGATAAGAGGGGGATTTTTTCTTGTCTTCTTATGAAGCAGACTGGAATTATAACAGTGACTCCCCAGCCAAAGAAGAGACACACACTGGTTGGAGATTAATCCAGTGAAACTTCTTGATACACATCATAAAAGCTTCAGTGGAAGAAGACAAACCTTGAATATTCTTGAATAGGGGAAGGACTTGAGTATGAGTGGACATGTTGCTGGTGAGTGCATTCCAGAGTTTGGAAAACTCAGTTCTAATCCTTGCAGTGATTAAAATCACAATAATTTCATCAGACCCTATTCTCAGAGACCCCAGCAAGTGATATACTCATGTATATAAATAGGCTACTTTCTTTGAATATTTCTGAACTATCTAAATATCCTAACCTTTTTTCCCTTACCATGTTAATAAAGCTTCTCATTACATCCATGCTCACTGCGTAAATAATCTGGGTCACTCAAAATTGTTTAGGGCTTTTTTCCCCACGCAAGAAAGTACTTAGCCAGCAGCCTTTTTGCCCCTCTTACTTTCATTCTTCTTGACACAAGCATCAGCAACAACAAACAATTCAAACTCCCAAGTGTCTGAGAACTGTATCACTCTGAAGTCGAGCTTGTTACCAAAGCAAGAAAGCAAGAGAGAATGAAAACTGAAAATAACTCACTGAGAATTTGACTTGGCAGCTTTCCTCCCCCAGGTAGCAGAGGTCCCCAGAAACATTTGTCTCCAGCCACAGATGCTCTCCATTCACAGCATTTTCCTGAGAAAAGACGGTTGTTAACCTGGTTTGTGAAATTCAGCCACATAAGTATAGAGAAAAAAAAAAGAACCAATTTTTATCGCAAATTTAGAAAGAGGGAAAAAAAAAAACCAAAACACAACCAAAACCAACAACTACTCAACCACATGTTGTTTTATTTTTCTACAACACAAAGCCACAACAGTATTACCCTAGCCCCTAGCTGACCATTCCTGCTTAAAGGATGCTGATGATACAATGAATGTGACACCAATCAGAACCAGAGTAATTTTGTGTACAGTTCAGTGAAACTCTGCCCACGTTCTTCCCACATGCTGCACAGTTGAACTGGGACTCTAAATTTCACAAGCATAAGATGTATGCAGAATTAAAAAAAAAAAAAAACACCACAGAAAAATCAAGAGAGATGAAACAAAAACATGACTACTGTACTTTCAATTGGAGAAGCCCAAAAATCTGAGAACTAGGCAAGCCAAGATAACATATTGGCTATAGCTTTAGGATGACAGGATAGTGTAGACCAGGAAAAATGTTTTCTTTAAAATGGCTGGATCAACACTGTACATTTATCAAAACATCCACAAAACATTAAGTGGCCAGGAGAGAACAGACTTTAATTTTATACCTGAAAGAGTGATACATTCAACTGAGAACACTCTCAAAAAAATCTACCTAGCACACTGACAGTTGGTAGTGATTAACAGGGTAACGTGATTTTTCTTGAACAGCCTCATTTGACCAAATCTGAACATTAATTCTATAAAAATTCTTGTTCTGAAGACATTCGGCTGCAGAAAGACTATGGTTTTCACTGGACTGTAATCCTGGCTCAACTACAAAGCCTAAGAAGTCTACCGTACACTACTTGAGCAAAGTGAATAAACAGAATTTCTGTTCAGTCAGAATTAGAGCACGATGGAAAACGCTTTGACAGTCTCTGACATTTGATTCCCACACTGCAGAAGTCACAAGCGATGATGCTTACCAAACAGATGGCGTCCGACAGCAGGATGCTCTGAAATAGCCATCCTGGTTAAAATTATTTATTTAAAATACCACTGACAGTTTCAAAGTGATGAAATGAGAAAGCTTCTCTTGCCATGCGTATTTCTTAGGTAATACAGAGAAGCAGAAGTGACAAAACTCTTTGCCTTCTGGAGTACAATTGCCTCCACAATAGCCAAGACCTACACAAGTCTGCATGTGGTGCCTACCACAACTATGGCACTCATTTCAACTAAACCAAAAGAGCAAGAACAACATGTTTTTTTCTGATGAGAGGTCTACCTGCCCACAGCTCTTCTAACTTCATCAGAAATGTTCCCACTAATGTCAGACTCAGCACAAGCGGCTGGATGACAGTGAGACTTGGATTTCAGTCTACTGCCATTGATCCTCCTAGAAGCTATGCTAAGGCACATGGAGGCCAGGGAAGTGATTCGAGACAGCCAGCATGACTTCACCAAGGGCAAGTCCTGCCTGACCAACCTAGTGGCTTTCTATGACGGTGTAACAACAAGACTGGACAAGGGAAAACCAATGGACGTCATGTATCTGGATTTTTGTAAAGCCTTTGACACGGTCCCCCACAACGTCCTTCTCTCTAAATTGGAGAGCCATGGATTTGATGGGTGGACTGTTCGGTGGACAAGGATTTGGTTGGATAGTCGCAGCCAAAGGGTAGTGGTCAACGGCTCAATGTCCGGATGGAGACCAGTGACGAGTGGAGTCCCTCAGTACTGTACTGCGACTGGTGCTGTTCAATATATTTATCAATGACATGGACAGCGACATCGAGTGTACCCTCAGCAAGTTTGCAGATGACACCAAGCTGAGTGGTATGGTTGAGACACCAGAAGGACAG
>Ga0065711_1031985_pt1 | contig 28263 bp, 9 predicted proteins | sample Hoacrofraction12_FD_59098 | JGI IMG/M metagenome (GOLD analysis project Ga0065711, IMG submission 59098) | Hoatzin crop microbial communities from Cojedes, Venezuela - Epithelial fraction 12 v2 (version 2) | ecosystem: Host-associated > Birds > Digestive system > Esophagus > Crop | place... | reverse complement strand
CACCAGCACCCCCCGCACCCCCCAAGCTCCCCACAGCCCCCCCGCTCTGCCGGGCCCCGCTACAGCTCTGTGCGGCCCCCAGGGCGGCGGCACCAACTGCGCGACGGCGGAGTGGAAGGCAAGAGGACTGCTTTCTGAAGAGAGCCACAGTTCTGGTAGGAGCAAGCATGCTCAGTGAGATAAATTTTAAAGGTAAAATTCAAACTCTCAGAGGGTAAAAAAAGCCCCAGTGCGATCATGTTTCCTCCCACTGCCTCTCTGGAACCCTCTGGATGTATGAAATCAGGAAACACCAAACAGCATTTGCACAGCCTTGCGGGCCCCCAGGGGCAGCCATCACACCCAGACCAGCCTCTGAAAAGGGGCGAGAAACAGCTTTTCACATCTAAGCCCGAATCAGAAATGCAAGCCTGCCAGCCCCATTTTAGCCTTTTAAACTTTAATAAAAACTCTGAGGTTCATTCCGGGCTCTTAGACCAGTATTTATTCTTATACTGGAGGTTATACTCCAAAGAACACTGATCATAAGCAGCTGCTGAACAACGCATTCAGTTTATGGATAATATAAAAATACCAGTTGACTTACTCTCTTTTAACAAAGTTGCCCCCAAAAGCTAAGATAAAGCCACCTCAAAGTTTCATCACTAAACACGACTGTGTTCATATTTTCAAAACCAACTTAAAGAACTCATATAAACACGTTATCTTCAATTTACAAAATTCTATTGTACCGTATTAAGGACTAAGCTCTAAATAAAATTCCCGGGGCAAGAATGATATGAACTAGGTTATTTTCAGACTTCATATAGAAGTTTTAAGGAATAATAAAAAAATGTATTTCTCTATATTGAGATAACATGCTACCAAAAATAACAAGATAACCAAAACGCTGTGATGGCAAATATGCCTTCTGGCACGCAACGTCAGCGATGCTGCTGGAAAGGTGCTGGCAGGCAGCGCGTGGGACTCCTTCCCCCTTACCTCGCTTCCCCTCGCTACAAGCAGTTTTGCCATTAATGACTCTGATTATGCAGCTGCATTAACTTTTAATATTTTCCCCCCCAAGCCCTTCCAGATGCTACTACCAATCCAATCTGCTGGGAAACTAATTCACAAACTTTCTATTTCAGTTAAAATGAAATGGGTTATTTTAATATTAATTAATTATTAAATGGCTGGGTTAGGAGGAATGAAACACTCTAATGTCTCTCCCACTAAACGATGAGGTCAGGAGTCACTAAGCCTTACCAAGGGTGGGAAACAGAACCCGCAGAGCCGGGGGAGGAAACCTGCGGCGGGGAGCGGGAAAGGAGTGGAGATCACCGAGCGCCTGGCGTGGGACTGAAGGCAGCGGTCGTCGGCCTTCCGCCAGAACAGCTCCAGGGAGACGCACGGCAAGAGCCGAGAGGTGCTGTGCCTTCTGTAGCAGATACGTGGCCAGCCATGAATTCACACATTTTTCCTGGAGAAATTCCTCCTATCTTCTACGCAAGAATTATTTCTCACCAACCACAGCCACCTCAAACATTTCAAAAATCGGAGATGTACTGCAATAATCAGAAACTGATAAGGTTTAATCAATGAGAAGTCTAACATTAAAGCACCTAAAAGTTTAAATACGGAAGAACAACAGAAAGGCAGCAAAAAGGTCTGGAATGTAAGAATCCTGCACCTCAAGCTTTTCACACATAAAGAAAACAGAACAAGTGTTTTGTTTGTTTTTCTATTTTATAAAGAAAACACACAAAAACCCTTAGGCCCAAGAGTTCACCTGCATTTCATATTCTTAAGTTTACAGTATAGAAGTCACATTAATGATGATAGTACTACCTGTCAGCATACACCCTCTCTTCACCGGCACCAATATGCCTTTTCAGCTGGAAAATATGCTTTTTCACTGGTAACTGGTTCTGGTTGCACGTTATCAGTAATGGAAGCACAGAACATTTACCATCTGTACTAACACGAGCTGTAACGTTATTAGCCCAGTGACCATTCATTACTCTTTTGATGCAATGGTAGCATCCGCCAGATTTTTATAGTGTATAGTATTATTTTTATAAGCCTGTTACTATTGTATATGATTTCATACAGCATTAGAGATGTTGGAAATCTGTTCTTGAATGTTGTATGACCTAGGTAGTATTTCATTGCAGCACCCATAACAATAATACTCAACATACTGCTATTAACCTGTTGCGCAGTGTTTTAACTTTTTTTCTTTTTACTCGTTATATGTAATAAAATACCAGTAAAGACAAAAAAATTGCCCCTATAATGAGGCACATTTTGGCATCTGTGCTAAATGCTGCTACATGGGCAGGCAAGTGCAAGTCAAAATATGAAAAGGAGAAAGTCATCATCTAATCACATTCATAACTTTTTCATAGAAAAATATAAATATATTCCCTGAAATGTAGGACAAAGAAGAGCCAGCATCCATCATGAGTTCTAGTGCTATTACCATTAAAAAAAAAAAAAGTGGCTGGCTTTTCCTTTTAAGGTTACGTTTCACCATCTACATCATCTAAACCTCTGTCATCATCGTCGTCGTCACAATCGTCATATCTCACAGTCCGTCTACCGCCATTCCGAGTTCTTATCTTAGAACGCCGATTAGCTCTTCTGTATTTGGCGTAATCCAAATCTTCAGAGTCATTTTCTTGGTTAGGCTTCCAACGTTTCCTTCGCGGGGGTCTTCTGGAAGGCTTAAGTGGGTTGGAATTGCTAATTTCTTTTCTAACGATTTCCGATTTCCTTCTCCTCTTCCTTGTTTCTGTGGCATCACTGTACATACTCTTATCAGTTCCAGAGTCTGAATCAGAAGAACAATTGAAACTGGCTTTTGAAGTTCCTGCAGTCCCAGGTGCTTCCACATTCTCTAGTACTGAGCTTTTTTCATCTTTCTTCCCCCCTGTTTCGGATTCTGCTGTTTCTTTGAAGTCATCCAGTAATTTTGATCTTCTGAAAGAACCTCTATATTTTTTGTTTGGTGGTGCTTTGATATTTTTAGTTTTGTGTTTAGCTAAGTCAGAACCTGCCTCCTCTTCAGAGTTGCTCGCACGATGGTTGTGGGCTGAAGTCGACTGACTAGAACTTCCCAAGTTTCTCCCATTTTCCATCCTGTGATTTGTGGCATTCTCTTCTGAAGAGTCATATTTGAGATTTTTGAGAGCTGGAGCACAGACCGTTTTGTGTGCCTCCTTGTGGTTATCATCATTCTGCTTCTGAGTCATTTTTATCTCTGCCTCAGATTCTGTTTTTTCATTCTCAGACTCACTAATGTATTTTCTTTTAGGAGCAGATGACTGAGGGCAGGAAAGTTTTTTTCTGCCAGAAAACTGTTCTTTCTCATTTTCAGACTTTAGGCAACCATCTATCTCCAAATTACCGATCAGTTTCTTCCTGGATGCTGCAGACACATTGCCATGAAGCTGCCTTCTGTTCTTTTTTACTGCGTAAACACTTTCTGAGCTTGACAATTCTTCCTTTGTATCGCTCATTATCTTAATCTTATTAGCTGCCAACGTGGCACATCTGCGTGGATTCTTCTTCTCAGTCACATTAGACAGCTTTATGTGTTTCTTGTAGTTAATGATACATGTCCTGCTCCTGAGCACTTTTGCACTTTGTCCAGTCTCCTCAGATGCTGATTCTACAAAATATAAAGATTTTAAAGTTTTTTAATAACTTACATTCCTGAAATAATTCAGTTATTAAGCACAAACACAGCCACCTTTAATAATAAACACGAAAGCTTTTTTTTTTTTTTTTTAAATATTTCAACTGTTATGTGCAATTTACCTTAAGCCTTTACTAGAAACACAGTCAGCCAGTCCTAGGCATATTTTTAACTCTCAGGATTACTCTTTTGCTTTGAGATAATGAAAGGGTTTGAAAGTAACATTCATTAGCATCATCCTAGTAATTAGCTTAGAAACTACAAATTCCCTAACAGCAAACATGCTTCCATATTACTAATACTTCTATCATTAGAAGCTATCATTTTCTTACTAGAATTAAATTTCATAATGAATTATTACACATTTTAGAGCTTTTTATTCTAAAAATGAAATTGTAATATTTTATGTAGACACAAGCCACGGATGGATTTCACAATTTTGAAATTGTTTTACATACACAGAGAACATTTAAACTGTTCAGTTCCTTAGCAACTTAAACAATAAGATTGCTTCTAACAGTGAACCTTCCATTCAGTATTTTTGTTTTTAATGTAGCACTTGCTTCTTATGTTGGGTTTTAAAACAAATATTCAATCTGTAAATAATGTGAATGATGCTACAAAGATCAATGGTTTAAGCTTTTACCTTCTAAATAAAACAGAAATACACATAGGTATCAATAAAAATGAAAACAATAAAATTTTGCTATTTTAGCAGAAATGTGTTTTGCAAAGTTAGTTTTTCCAAGATGGTTGTCCATCTCGTATTTCTTTGTAGCTGTTACTGATTTGACGAGCAAAATGGATAAATATGCACCATTAAAACCTCTACATTATATTAGCCTATTATCTCCTGATAACGGCCAATTTTATTCTAGCTTAAACTCATTACTTTTGATGATTCTCTACCTGCACTCAGCAAACAGAGGGAAAACTCATGGCAGTTGTTGTGTACTTGCAGACTGCTAGGCAGCTAAGTATTTTTTCAAGCAGAAGTTTAGGGAAACATGCAGAGTTTATAGAGGGCATGCTCTCTTGCCTTCCTTCACACTGCTAAGGGTCAAACACCTGAGAACGGGAATGCTAGCCTGAGACTTAAAAACGAGTACAGTTCAGTTCCTTGCTCCTTCTGGCCTGTTTCACCAGAAGTGGTAACACTGCAAGTCATTTGTGCTCTCCTCTTCCCCAATTCCTCACCTGTGAGACAAGGACAGGGCAACATTTTCCCTAAATTCTGACAAGAGTAAATGCAATGAAAATGTATTACAGAAAGTAAAAAAAAAAGTTATGGGACAAATTCAAATGTCCACCTTGAGTATCAACATTAAAAATCTCTTCAGACACCAAATCTGGTCATTATTTCAATGTAAATCCTTTTATGTACCACTCAGGAATATTCCTATTTTGACAGTTTTCAGAAATTGCACATGAACACTACTACTGTTACTATATGTACTGTATGATTTTATGGCCAAAACATTTGGCCATAACACATTTAACATAACAGCTAACTTAATCCCCTTTAGCCATCTGAAAAATAGGTGTTTAAAACTTAAAAGACATCACCTGGAACTATTCCAAGAAAGGCAGCTGAAAAAAAAGAAAAAAGAATTCACACAGTGATTTTAGTCATTTGTCCACAGAGATAGGTGCTTATTCGGTGTTTATAGATGCATGTTTTGAGAAAAAACAGCCTTTATCATAATAAACAGATTATGTGTATTTTCAAAGTTTCAGCAACTAATTCATAAGATTGAATGCAAGACTGAAAAAGGATAAAGGAGTGCTGCCTTTCTGCAACACACTACCAGAATATTACATTCATACTTCGTATACAAAATATTAAATTGGGAGCAAATTTGTATAAAGCTCATCTTAAATTAAAGCTTAATGAAACTACACAATGAACATCCTAAATTAAATGCTGCAGAGGTACAGACAGACTGCACAGGTAGGAAGAGGGAGGATTAAACAAACTCCTCCACTATCCACAAAAACTGGGAGAGCATTTAGAAGACAGGCACCAAGATATGAAGGCCTTGTCCATCCAGTTTACCCTTCTGACAAGGCGTCCTGGAGTTCATGCCATCAAACTCTAAACCTGGAAGTCCAGCCTGCAATACTGTGTAGGAACAACCAGCCATACCTCCAGTCAGCTAACTCTCAGGGTGTACTACAGTCCACAAAGTATTTCCCAACCTCTGTTGACCAGCTATGCAACTTAGGTGAAAAGTTTGCTTCAGGGTTGGTTTTTTTAATATATATACAAAAACATGCTATATACTACCTAATGTATATTGTATAAAATAAAATATACATTACAGTGCTACATACATTATGCTTTATATATTAAAATATACTATATATGTAGTGTATATATATTATACATGTTAAAAAAATAATCAAAGCAAAGTTTCCACATAAATGGCTGAGCTGGTTAACTGTGTAGTATATGTAGTTATATATAGAGACAATATATATATATATTTGAAAATAGATGTTATATAAATACATACGTGCCTATATGTATGTATTTAAATAAAAGCATGCATATACTCCAGCAGTACCTGACAATAACTTTTAGAAGTACAAACAAATTTAGCATCCTCTTTACAGCCAACTATCAGCCTCTTCAGAAAAGAGCAATATATGCATCAGTTTGGCAAACCGCAGCAAACTAGGCTGTGCTAACAGCACACCTGTTGTTGCATCTATTGACTGTCGAGGAGAAAAAATGAGCTAGGAAGGGCATCTGCTAATTTAAAAATAATTATGTGACTACCTGTGGCAATATCCCATATTAGATTAAACAATACATAAACTGAAATGGAAAATAAATACTGTGTTTTACAGTAAACATTGTCCAAAGCTAGCTATCGGTTCATATACAGGAAAACTAGTGTTTCAGCAGAACAGGGGCAATAACTCACAACGTAAAGAAAACCGAATGCCCGAAAGTTACTTGCATACACCGAACATTGATTGTATAGGACAACAATACATTCTCCTTTCACATGAAAGAAGTCTCAAGCTTGCCCCTATGTCTTTAACCATGACAGTTCTGTACGTACTGGAAACTAACATTTTTTTACTAAGTGAACAGCATATTGAGCCCTCCTGGCTGATGACTCTGCAATGAGACAGACCCAAATGATGCAAGTACTCATTACTGTATTTTATCCTTACTTTTAAAAAGCATATTTCATGGCCTTGTAGAAATTTCGTGATACTTGCTCTTGCCCCATACTTACCTTAAGGATTTCCTTTAGATGGGGTCTTTTAATTTCAGAGTTTTAAAAGGGCATCAGCTTAAAAATTTTGGTAAAACAAAACAGACATTTTGCTGTGTGCACACACCTCAACATTTGTGTGGTTATACAGGGCAGGGGTGGTTAAACATTTCATATGAAGTAAGACTGTTCCATCATAATCGACCCCCCCTTAAAGCACAAAGGTAGACTAAAGTAAAAAAAAAAGTTTATTTTCTTACCTATTCTCACTGAAATCTTTGGTAATGTTATGATCATTAAGCAAATGCAGCCCTTGGCAACTGACTAATAATACATACTGACACTTGCCAATGTTTGGCACCAACTGCACATGGAAAACAATGCTCAATTTGCTTTTATGATTTGACTGGCAGTTTTACCTAGTGGATGAACATTGATTACTAAAGAACCTACGGCCAGAGTAAAAGCATGAGAATTAACAAAAAAATAAGAAATAATCCAAAAAAGTTTAAGAGACAAAATGCGAGTAAGAGGAGTTTTGCTCTAAGATAGAGCTGGAAGACAAATTAACATTTCACACCCATGGGCATAAACGTACAATTACAGCAGAAGCTACAGTTTAACCACAGTGTTAAAGAACTGGCAAGAAGAGAAACCACATTTTCATCAAGCTTTAAAACATTACAATATAAACAGTTAGAAGATCCTTGTTACATTCAAAGGATATGCTAAAGAGACCAAAAGCTCAGTGCTGGCTGCCCAGTTTGACAGCTTCTACATACTTCATGGAAATGTTTCCACAAAAAGCGTGATGGAAGTTTTTAAAATTAACTAGTATTGTTTTCCCCTTAAAAATGATATGTTAGACAAGCTTGATAAAGGAAAATGTCCGCATTATGTATGTCCAACTGCCTACTCCAAAAGCTACAAATTCTCACTAGATGAAGTATTTGTACAAATACCTTCCCTTTTTGCTGTATTAAAAGTCTCTTCAAATCTTCTCAAAGTACTGGTACAAGTTTTGACATATGGAGCACATTCAAGTAAGATTTTCACCTCTATGAAGTTATTAAAAAATCCACACCCCCACACCCCCCCAAGTTTCTTAAATTTTAGAAGGTGACTATGACAACATAGTTATGACAAGTCTAGAGTTCAACAGCCAATTACAGAACTCAGAAGCTCTTTATTGCTGCTCCTCAGGTCCACCTGGCATCCTTTCACATTGCTAACGTTAAAACATTAAGAAATGTTTTCAGTAGGCTTAGCAGCTCCAAATACTAAGATCTTTTTAGTACAAAAGTGGTAAGTATTCCTTGTGGAAAACTGTCAAGACAGACTCATCTTGAGAGACAATTATTTTCTTCCCAGGATTCTTGAACCACTGCATTACAAGTGTGTATCAAAGCAAATACCTGAGAGGGCACAAAAATGTGAAACAATCAAACTTACAAGGGTGTTAAAAATTTACTCAGTCTGCAAGAAAAGAAAAAAAAAAAATGCTGTCAAAACCAATCCTTTCCCTAACTACTTTTTTGGCAAGGCAGCATTCAGTCAACACTGAACACTGGCAAGGAAGCAGCATGGACACAAGAAGGTGTTACTCTTTTATAATGCAGTACTGAGGATGGCTTTTTCTTTTCTCAGTTGCCAAATTAAGTGATGTAGGAAGTAACTGAAAATACTGACCAGAATTTTTGCTCCAAAACCTGACAGTCTTCAAATCTGATCAAATATTATGTGAGACAGAAGAGTTTAATTATGTTTTGTATGCTTGATATGGAAAACAACCAACCCACCCCCTTTAAATTCAGTACCTTTTTTTCTTTAATTCCCTTAAAGCCTTTCAATAACTATTTGCAGGACACTAAATTCCTGTAAACCCACATGTTAAGGCTAAACAATGCAGAGTGCCATGTTTGAGGGAGGTGGGCGAGGAAGACTGCTGGGAAAGATTAGTTTTTCCACCATAGTAATAAAACAAAAGCTATCTAATGAAGTCTTGAAAATAAAAAGAAATGCTGTGTAAAACTGTGTGCAACAGTTCACACAATACAATCCTGCACACTGAACATACTGATTTTCTTTTTTAGGATAGCTGCAAGTCATGAGAGCTCTCAAACCCTGAAGTTTGCTTTACTCACTCTAACTACTACAGACAACTTGCACTTGAAGAAAGTTAGATACAGAAAAAGCTAACGATCCAACTGCAGCTATCGCCACTTACGGGTATTCTCACAAGTCAGGTCTTTTAAGAACGCTTAAGATCTTTCACCAATTTTTGGGAAGGACTCTGCCCCCTCCAAAGCCCTAATCACAGTTAAAATTCCTAAGGAGTTTTTAGAGGTTTATAATCTGCTCCCTGTGATTCAGTGACAGGTTTGGAAGGATTAGACCAAACACCAACCTCTGACCAGTCTTTCAAATTCTAAATCAGGACCAATCCCCTAACAATACGAAGACACGTAATGTACAGAACCTGTTCTAATAAATCTTAGCATCATTCTGATAAGTGTAAAAAATAAAAAACAAATGTCCAAATCATAATGTGTCAGCCAGCACAAAAAAGCACCTGAGTGACAGAAAAAATGACAGAAAAAACAAAAAGCAAAGAACTAAACTTTTTGAAACAAGTGGAATGGTAAATCTTGCTGCTGCAACTATCTGGGATGTCTGCCCTTCAGCTGGCTGTTGTTAACTGCTTTACAGAGATCTCATGTAATGTCTTATCAGTATGATAATATAGTCAGAACAGTGACATGATGCTTCAATTAGAAACAGAATTGCTTAGACACCCATGAACCTATGAAACTGGAACAAGCAAGAAATAGGAGGGTCACCACTGTATCGCTAACAGCACCCCCCTCACACAATCTCTCCGCCAAACCCACCCAAACCCCTGTCTGTCAAATCTGAGAAAAGCCAGACATGCATCAGAATGCTACCAACGCAGCAAAGTGCCTCTCTGTCTTCAGGACGCTGCACATCACTGACAATAAAATCCAAAAGTCAAATCAAGTTACATGTTCCAGTGTACACCATGGAAGAATAATTAAAACACCTTTCAATCAAATTCATTTTGAAAGACCAGAAAGTTCCTTCAACTGAAAATAATGGCTGTAAATCTGCTTTAGCAGAGAAAATTTCAACAGAAAATTAAAAGAATCTAAAGTAAGAACTATTACTTTACCCACAAACTCAATGTAACAGGACTAGAAACCAGAGGGTTTTCATGACTGAAATTCTCAAAACAAGGAGCAGGCCAAAGAACGAATGTACTGCTCCTTCTGAGGCTTTCTGCTACCTTCAGCTGCATACAGAATCACAGAATGATAGGGGTTGGAAGGGATCTCTGTGGGTCATCTAGTCCAACTTCCCTGCCAAAGCAGGGTCACCTAGACCAGGCTGCACAGGACCTCATCCAGGCGGGAACCATAGAACCATAGAATTCATTCACAGCACCCTTTAGAATATCGCTTAGATTTGTGCCAACCACCTGAAAGCCAGCATTTCTCAAATTTAACTGTCACAATACGAATGCACAGCAATATTACTTCAGAATAGGTATTTTAGCATTAGTTACTATATACTGCTACACAGGTAATCAAGTTAAATATGGAAGGAACAATCGTGATCTAATGACAATTTTTTCACAGAGAAATGTAATGCCTGAATTGCACAAGAACAGCCAGCATTCAGTCTGAATTCTAAATACCACAGAACTACACCAAACTGTAATAGTCTTCTCTCAGTGCTGTGTTTGGTAATCTCCCAGTTCCAAACCTGTCTAGACTTCTAGACACTGACATCATCATCATCGTACCCTACAGTTCTCCTTCCCCCATTTATAGTTCTTTCAGAACAAGGAACACTATTATACTTTCTATAGTCCAAATCCTCCCAGTCGTTATCCAGTCATTAATCTTATGTTGTCTCCTTCATCTAGTCAGTATCAAGTGTTAGATGCATTAACTTTAAAAATTTTACCTTTTCTAATGATTTTTGTTTTTCCTTTTCTCTTCCTCGTTTTTGTTTTTGAAGAAGTTTCACAATAATTACTGTTATTGGAATCTGTCCTAGATTCTGTATCAGAAGAGTGATTGAAGCTAGCACCAGGTCCAGATTTTGAACTCCCTACAATTCTAGTTGGCAGCAAGCTCTCCGAGACGAGACTTTTCCCATCCTCTCTGTCTTCTGTTTCAGACTCTCCCGTGTCCTCTAAATCACTCAAGACTTTTGCTTTTTTTAAAGGAGCAGCAAGCTGCAGACCAGCTGCTTTTCTGCCATTCCATCTATCCAATTCAGAATCCACTTCATCCTCAGAGCTGCTCACTGCAGCTTTCTTACATGCAGATGTTGACTGGTCAGAAACTTTCAGACCACTCTCATCCTCCGAATTATGGCTTTTGGAGTCCTCCTCTGAAAAGTCTGGGGCGGGACTTTTCATTTTGGGAGACACAGAACGGACTGTCCCACGTAACTGTTTATGACCATTGCTTTGCCAGTTTTTCTGCTTCATCTGTGTGCCTGTCTCAGAATCCGATGTTCCGTTTTCGGATTCACTAACAAATCTTCTTCGCGCAGCAGATGAACCAGGTTGAGAAAGAATTTTCCGTTTGGTCAGCTGCTCTTCTATTTCTTTTTCACTTTCAGACTTTAAGCCTACATCATCCTCAGACCCCTCCAGTAACATTCGCCTGGCTGCAGCAGAGGCATTTCGGTGTGGCAGTTTTCTGTTCTTGCACCCAATGCCAATACTTTCTGAGCTCGAAACTTCTTCCTCCACATCACTCATTAGCCTTAACTTATTAGCAGCCACAGCAGCACTTCTGCGTGGAGTTTTTCGATGTCTACCAGTACTATTACTGAGCGACTCGGATGTCACCACTGAAATATTTTCAGGGTCACTTCCATACAACTTCTTCCTGACAGTTTTTTTTGTATTCCCATTCTCCTGAAGGAGTGTTCCTGTAAAGGGAAGGAGAGATTACTATTTTACATATAAAAACAGCAGCTTCTTAACTCTGGTCAAATCTGAAACAGGTTCAATCCACAGACATGACAAATGAAATATATTCCTAGTAATAGTTATGTGATTTTGCTGTCTGTGAAATTATTTAGCTATGTCATAAATCTGGGATTCAAGTTTTGTGAAAATTATAACTTCTTTACAAATTATTTCTGTTATTTTCATTAAGATATAAAATGTTGCAAGACATTCGCTCTCTCTAGGCTCTTGGTTTCTGCTCTCCTTCCCAAAGCACTGAAAAAAATATTTTTAAGAGTTGAGTGTAATATTTTGAGAGCTTCAGAACTACCATCAATCAAGAAGTTAGTATCTTACAGGTACAACAATTTAAAAAATACTAATTACATTTAGTTACATATATACACACACACACTTGTGTTATTTACCATTCACAAAAAAACTACTCAACTCTCACCTATTTGTTTTCTCTGAGCAGCTCGATTTCTAGTTATCCTACGATTGCTGTTCTTTCTTCTACACACACCATTGTGTAGCGGAGGTGACAGAAGAGCCACAGAGCTTTCTTTGCTGTCTTCTGAGCTACTTGTAGAGGATGAAGAGGAAGTAGACGAAGAAACCAAAGAACCTTCTATTTCACTTTCTGTTAGAAAAATTAATAATTGTCAATCAGAATTCTAAGTACACAGTTAGCTTCCAATTAAGAGCTAGATTTTGCTGATCCAGGAAATGATCCAAATTTCTTCACAATACTATCTTGGAATACACTATCATGCCTTAACGTCTTACATGTATGAAACTGATAGCTCTGCAAAACTTACCACTCCATATTTACACAGTGCTCAGTGATAAGAAGCTTCTTTAACCTGTATTTAAGTTTCAAGTAAAATAATACAGCTGTTTCCAAATAACAGAATTAAGAGAAAAGTATATTAAAAAACACACAAAACATATTCTGACCGATCTCTTTCACCAGGATTCGCATTCTCATTCTTTGAAAGAAGTTGAATTTTTTTCAAGGTGAGGTGTAGGGGAAGAAAGAAAAGACACAAAGTTTTTTATGTCTTGGGGAACTTCTGTTGCTTGTTAATTTTTGATGACAATTTTTATGTAACGTATATGGGTGGATAACCTGTACTTTATATAGTACCATTTATCAAATACACTACAATTTCCTCTCAAGTAAGACACACACAGTCACTACAACCACTTTCCTAGAACAGCTGCTTGAAATGAAGAAATTCTATTATTCTATTTGGTAAGACTTAAGAGCATCAAGTAACCATGTAGTTAGCAGGTCAACTTTTTCTTATCATCAGCCTTACTCAATTCAGCTTTGTTGTGAATCCTCATATACAAGCTGCAAAAAAAAATACCATCTACTTGACTGCACAATGGATATACAACCAAGACAGCTCTGCCTCTAAAAAGCAAACTATCCTACGGATGGATTTCCACTTAGGTATAAGCTTTTTCATTAATAAAAGTTAAGTAAACTTACTGCATTCTACGGGATTTTAAAGTAGAAATTTCTGTTCAGTACACAGATCTTTTTATAACATTAAATAATGTAGTAAGTGTCCAGAATTCATTAAAATACACAAAATCCTGTATTACACTAAACACAAGCTGCATAGAAATCACGTGTAAAAAATATTTCACGTTAAAAAATGCAAAGCTCATTTCCCAATTTAGGAATGCAATTGCAAATTATGGCAATTATAAATGAAAGGAAGCATTAGCGGACAATTCATAGATAAGATCAAGATGAAAAGCTGCATCTGAAACAGATTCCATTTCTGACCTGATGATAATGCAGAACAATTTGTTAGTGTTGTGGATCTAGCTCTTCCATTCCTTTCAAATGATGCTGGGCATGCAGAATCAGAGGATTCACCAGAGGAACTACGGTTGTAACTGCTAGCATTCGTTTTATGGCTTGCAACACAGGTGACTCTGCTTGAGGTAGGTTGAGTAAAAGAATCTTCCTGCTCAGATGCAATTTTTGCCTGAGGCTTTAATGGTTTCTGCTTCAAATTTCTAGTGAAAGGGGAAAGAAGTAAGAGCAAGACAGGTTGTAAAACCATGAGAAATAATGACAATTATGTATTTTAACAATACTTCTCTCTGAAAGCATAACTAACTGTATGCCATACAGTTTTAGATTTATAGAAGGGTAGTTAGATTTGTGAGCTAACATTGGTGTGGGACAATTTTAACTTTGAGAAGGAAAAGCGTTAAGTACTTCAATTAAAAGAATAGTCTACACTCCTAGTGAAGTTATACAAGAGGAGACACTCCTTCTCGCTCGGAGAAACAAAGAAGTTAATACTGAATGCCTTCTAAACAGCAACATCCTCTTATTGTTTACCAGGAAGTTGCAACAGCAGCCTCAATTTCTAATTAATTCCCAGTCTCTTCTTACTGCACATAAGCTTCAAACTGCTATGCATACTAACATTTATTCCACAATAAACTGAGTTCCAAAGACATAAAGAAGGTGTATCTTTAGAGAAAGTTTACTGTCTACAATAAAATGCATGTTTGTAGAGAAACTCACCAGTTCGATTCTTCCTTACTATATACACTAGAGTGCTACACAGAGTCCTGATAAGTTACTTATTTTCACATTTAGAACTACTATTTTGTCAATTGCTTCCTTGCAGTCACAGGCTTTCAGATATTGGTCGAGGCGCACAAGATATATATGCTCTTTTTGCTATCCAAACACTCCCAAATAGCCCCAAACCTCAGTCCTGCTGAGCACCACTGATTTGTGAACAAGTCACACACAACTCTTCAGACACGAGCTGTTGCTTCAAAGGAAAATTTCCGCCTATCCTGACATGTGTTTCTTTATTTCTCTAGAAAGAAATCAGAACCCAAGGAATATTCCCAGTAATGAGCTTAAAGCTCATTGCCAGGTATGCCTGTAGTGTAATCCAACATGTATGGATAATAGAATTTGAAAAAGTAGAAGTAATCCACTGAAAGTTTAAGAGAAGAAAGCCAAACGTGGCAAAGAAATTTATTCTTACTTTTTTTTTTTTCCCCTAAAACTTATTCCTATCCTTTCACTGTCAGAGAAGAAAGGCTGGACAGTAGCAGAAAGGTATAAGATGTGTTTCAATCATTTAACATGTTTAGCTTTTGTATTCTGTCTCGCTTCATCCCACATGCAAATTAAGAATACATGAGTCAATCATGTCAACCAGTAGTTGTGTCAAAGGCTTGTTTTCCTTCAAAAGAGAAAAGGCCTATCTAGCTATCAACAGAATACTACAGTAAGTGAGAATTTCTGTAAATTCCATAGGGCTGACTTTTCTCTGTACTTGATAAAACACATAATATATGCAGCTTTGTAACCTCTGTAACACTTACAGCAAGTAAATATTTTGTTTCATTCCTCATTATTTCAGTCAGATTAAATATTAATTTCCTGACTGAAATATTAAAAAAAACCAAACAAACCAAAAGCAAAAAACCCAACCTTTTCTCCTCTTCATTCCCTTCATGATTTCACAGCCAGTTTTATACCATGAAAAACCCATTTTGTTATGTATGTCTTTCCTATTGCAAGAGAATTAATTACAAAAAGTCTCACTGGAGTTAGCTAGCCATTTAATAAACCAATTATTCTCCTCTTCATAGACTAAATGTGACAGTCAATATGAATATTAGTCAGCTGCGATATACCTCTACATTTTCATAACTTGGTTACCTGAGCATTTTGGGAGGATGCTGCACTGAGCTTTGATTATGAAGTCTTCTAGTATACCTCTGGTTTCTTCGTAGTTTCTCATTCTGCTTCTGACCATTTCTGAAATCTGAAACAATTCTTCGAATTTTCTCTTCAAACAGTGCTGACAGTCTCAAGGTCATACTATAAATCTAGGTAAGGAAGTGGCTTTATTAAAAACAGAACCTTTCATACAAGAGTAACATTTCTAAAATTAAAAACTGTACAGAAAAGAAACAGACAAATCATGGCACACAATGCTATGTAACACTAGATAAACAAGAAATGAACATATTAAATATTTTTGTCATACTCCTCCCCACTATCTATCCAACCAGCAGCTTTATCAAAAGTACTGATAAACAAACTAATTCCAAAATAATACTTCATCTCACTAAGGCAAGCATAAACCCCTCAATATTAACAGCTACCTTTGACTTTTTGTTTGGAGTATAAGATTTTGCGTTACTAAATATTAGTCTTATATCTTTGCACAGTTCCATTGGAGTGTCATAATTTCCAGCTTCCAGAGTTTCTTTCACTGTACCAAAGTCCATCGGAGTGTCTATAATATGTCTGTAATCCTAGACAAAACATATACAAAAAAAGATTCAAGAAGGTATAAAGGAAAAACACCACTTTTGAATTTTATTTCTATAATTTAAGGGTAGCCAAGATGGCCACATATTATCTTAACCATGAGCTGAAAACAGAAGCACCTACCACAGCAGACCGCAATGCTTTTGCTGAGACTACTTGATTTAATACATTATCCCATATAAACTCTTGCTCATTTTCCAGGTGGTCTTCAGCATTTCTGAGGGATCAGGAGTTGATACAATGTCACAAGGTCACATGCTTACACATGCAGATTTCAAGTTTCAGTTCTCCTGAGTTTCCTCAATAAAAACTACCCAGTAACAACACGCAAGTCAACATTTTTACTGCTAACCAAAATGAGACTGCTGTAGATCATTGTGTAATCCTCTCCCTGATGCATTTTATGAAGAGAAACAAACTGATCTGGTTTAACAAACAAACCAACCCACCCCAAATCAAAACACCCCTGTGCTTCTCTCCTGTTAATGGGTCTTAGAGAACCTGAAGATGTTTTTAGAACCTGAAGCAAGACCCAAACTCAGGATGCGAAGTCCACAGGAAAACAGCTGTATGCTTGTTAAGAAGTTTTCTTCCTTCAAAGTTTGTTGGGTTTTTAGACAAAAAGAGACCAAAGAGTTAGCAGGAATACCATGAACAGCTAAGAGAAAGAACAAATCAAGTTCACAGCTCACGCTCAGTAAGCAGGTCTTGTAAATTGCCCCATCCTTGGAAACATTCAAGGCCAGGCTGGACGGTGCTCTGAGCAACCTGGTCTAGTTGAAGATGTCCCTGCTCACCCCAGGTGCGTTGGGCTAGATGACCTTTAAAGGTCCCTTCCAACTCCAACTATTCTGTGATTGTCCCTCAAGAAACTAGTTTTAATCAAGAGCATACAGATTTATTTAAAGTAATTTCCCCTATTAGAGACAGTAAGAAAACAAGTAAAAAAGACTGCGAGTGGTTTCAAACCGTATTTAAGGTATCAGGGTATCTGTAGACACCACCAGTGCTCCACAATTGTTTCGTGTTCTGTGTCAATATTTTGATGGATGTTATCTTGATGTTATAGAGCATACAGCTCACAGTTCTAAGCAGACAGCAAAGCAAATTTCTTTCAGTGGCTTGGGACTAAAGCCATAGAGAAAACAAACAGCTCCAAGAGCAATGTGGAGATCTTATTATGGCACCAAAAGCTAAGAGAAAGAAAAGCAAATATTTGTATCTTACAAGGTCTGTAAGAACAACTTACAGGATATTGATCCAAATCAACCGGCTGCCTGAAAGGTTCAGAATCTTCACACTGGAAAATTAAATTCACCAGTTCCATACACTGCTTCTTCCAACAGTTTTCATCATAACCATTTTTCACGCTTTTTCCTTTCTTTAAGCCCCGTCCCTTGAAAAAAATTTAAAAAAGCATTACTGAAATACAGCAAGAAAAACTAAACCTGATAGTCCGCCTGGAACTATTTTTGTAGTAGAAAAATGCACTTCCAAATATATTGTTTCGTAACAAAAAGGGCACTATACCACTAGCAGATTTTTTTCCAACTTTATTAAAAAACTGACAAACTATACAATTTGTTTTTACTATCTTTCAAGTTTTTTTAATACCAAATAACTAAGGCACACAAAAATATACCTTCTGATACCAAATTATTCTCAAATGATTTGAATAATATCCATCACTCAAAATATTCCCCCCACCCGCAGCATCTCAGCTAAATAATACTTTTATTTCAGTATCATACAGATAACTGAACAGCACTGGTATCAAACTCGTAAGATTTTTCCTAGACAACTATACAGAACAAGTGCAGAAGCATTGAAACAGTAAAGACGTATTTACACAAAGCTTTTACTGCCTTAATGCCACGAGGAAAAGTTCTGTTCTATTATTGTTACAAAACCAAGCATCACTCCCACGGAACTTCAACACAGCCTGTTAACCTATTTTTCCTGCCAGACACGATTTGGATATATATCATAAAGATTAGCCAACTCACTTTTCTTCTTCTATATGATGTTCTCGGAAGACATTTTTCATCATCCTGCACAAAATAAAAGTCAATCATCTCAAAAATTACGTATGAAAAAATAGATAATGGATGCTCACAGTGTCATTAGTGATACTGTGGTAAAACAGATTTTTGTTCTAATTTCTAATAAATAATAATAATTTTCTAATAAAACATTCTGATTTTTGCTCATCCTGAGTTTAGGAAAAGACATCTTGTGAACGAGTTACTTTTGCTAAAAAGAAAAACCTTACAATGTGGAAGGACTACACTGATGCTGAAATAGTGAGGTAAAGAAATAAAATGACTCAATGTAATTTCTTCCATACATATTAACCTGCAAGGGAGAGCAGCTACTTTGCAACTTCCTGAAGTCTTGTTAGCAAATGTCAAATTAGAAATCAAAATGTGAAAAAGACATGAGTTTGGACAGTTTTGGACAGACTATTAATAAACATACAGCACTGTGGATAGCATTCACTACATAAAGAGTACATATTTACCTCTAACAGATTTAAGATAAACGCACTTCATTAAAATCTCAGTGAGGCATGCAAATCTGACGCATGATTCATATTGTGGTATACAGAGAAAGTGAGAGCCAAAGCATCACTGCAATAGTTACACGACTTGTCAGCTTTTAGCATTTATGACTGTATGAATGACAATTTTGACCTTATAAATAACCAGACGCATATAATTAAAAATACAGTGAAAGACTGCTATTCATGTACTCCTGAAATGTTTGTATTACACTACGACACATTAACATGCTTCAGAAATACAGTGCCACTCACAAAACACAGAAGAATTGTTCTAGTTGATGGCACACAGTCATAGTACAAAATGTGCACTTGTTATACTTCATAACAAATATTGACAGTCAAAATTCTTTTAATAAAGCATCTCTTCACATCATTCTCAATATTCATAATATGTTCTATGTTTAATATTAGCTATGTAAATGTATAAATACACACAAACATCTCTATAAAAATAATTGAGCCATTTTACCAAAAATATTTGAAGGCTGGTGGTATTTTCTTACCATAATATATTATTGGAATTATCCACAAAAAAAGCTTACCAGATCAGCATCAAGACAATCTTGTTCATCATCTGTTGCGCTACATAGTTCAAAAATGTTTGTACAGTCCTGATCACTGTAATGTAATTAAATCTCTGTTACTGGAATAGCAAAAACATAGCTATCATTTCCTAGACTAAACCCAGCCACAACCAAAAGCTACACATAAACTGGAAGACAGCAACTAAGAACTAAATTAAATACAAAAATCACAAGATCATTATAATATTAACAAAGTAACGTTACATCTGAAAAACTGCTATACTGTGCATTTGAGAAGAAGTGAGGGGAGGAGAGTGAGATTAGCATTAAGAATTTGAAAGGGGCCTTCACAGCTGACCTACCTGCAGGAAGGCTGCCTACACTAACTCCTTTCAAAAATGAACCTCTCAACTGAACTAAGTCAGACAAGCTGCAACAAGAACTTCTACATGTGCCAGACAGCACAGAGCTTACTTTATAGGTTGAGCTACTTCCATGTCAAATGACACTTTGATACTATAAATACCAGTGAATGCCACTAATGGGAAAAGTAAAAATGGTTCTATGCTGAACTTATTTCCCTGTTTAGATAACACTAAAAACGAATTACACAACTGTCCTGCAGTGTATTGATCAAATGAAGCAGTATTCACAACAAAGGGATATTAAGATGCTTATACCCTCTTACCATTTAAGAGCACGGGTATTCAAGCACTATTTAGATTCAAATGCCACTTACTTGATAAACTTCAAGAGCTGGGTAGTGATCTTCTTTGCAGCTCTAGCAATAGCACTCCCAGGTTCATTGAAGGTCCTAGCATTGCTCTCAATGTATCTTACTTCCCAAACCAACGCAGAGATTCTCCTTAAAATTAAAAAGCATTGCACTGTTAGTACTGTCGTGGTTTTGGTTAAAACAGAACCAACTCTGTTTTAGTGAATTTTCATTTCAATTAAGTTCTTCTATGTAACTGCATTTTCCTGAAGTTGGCTGCAATATTTTTCAAACAATGTTCGCTCCAGAGCTGGTAACACCTGATGCTTACAGGTTTACTGAGCTAACTAGGAACATAATGCAGAAAAGGACCATGTTTGTAATTATTTCTATAGCAGACAGGGTGGTGGACAGACTTTTTATGTTCCACAAGTGAGTGGTCGCACAAAGGTCATACCTGCAGGGAAGGGCGGACAGAACAGGTGACCCAATATTGACCATTGAGGTATTCCATGCCATGCACATCATACTCAGTTTAAAGCTGGGGCATCACAAGGGTCTCACTGTCCATGGGCGCCTTCTGAAGAGGACCCTGCTCGCTGTCCTGCCTGCGACCCTGATCCAGATTGTCATCCTGATCCAAATTCTGATCCATGCATTCCTGACTCCAGTTCCAGTCAACAGTGGAGCCCAGTCCAGGACTTTCTGGTGGCTGCCTGGCAGCCACTGGTGCAAGGCCAGCCCCCATGCCGCAAAACTCAATATTTGATTTGCATATTTTGCATTATTTCTCTTATTAGTAGTATTATTAGTAAACCTGCTATACTTTCCAGTTTAAGTCTCTCTCCTTCTTCCCTTTCCCTGGTGGGGAGCACAGGTGTTCACAGAGAGCATCTGCCATTCTGTTTATTGCCACCCTGCCCTAAATGGTGACAAATACTAAGTTGAAAAGCTTAAAAACTGCAAAAATTATATCTTAATAATTTCCTGTCCACACTAGATTAAGATAGATGTCCTTTGTTTTAAGTCTCATTAGACCAGTCTCAAACTTTTCATTCACATGGAAAGCTGAAGTATGTGTGTGTGTGTATATGTGTATATATATATATACCCACACACACAGACATATGCTCTCAAGGAAGCAAAACCAACAATGTCCATCTTTCCTCACTCATTTTCCAACTCATTATCAAAAATTCATCTTCAGAAAGTTTGTGAAATTCTAGCACACTTTGGTTTAATTCTTAAAATTCACTTAATACAGCCAGCCAAGTAAGCACCAGTATTTGTTACCACTAAATTATAAAATACCACTGAAATAATACTGAGGATTGTGGATTCCCTGGAGTCTTTAAAAACGCATGCATTTTTTAAAAAAGCTGACATTTGACCTTATTCAAAACGGAGTGGGGGGGAAAGTACTATTTAACCATGTTTAGATGATCTCACAATGTATAAACTCAAGGCCACATTCTCCTCGGTCTCTAATGCAAGTACTAACCTGTAAAACCGGTTAGCCAGTCTTGTCCGAATAGTGTTCAGGTCTGTCGGGTAAGCAATCACGGTACAGTACTTAGGGTATGTGCACAGGTCAACTGGACCAGCAAAAGCTGCTGAAATGTCTGTTAAGAAACAGCAAGATTAATTACACTATTCAAGCCTTGTATGCATATGACAACTGAGCCAGGTGTTCAATCGCAATGTGTAATTATTCTTGATAAAACCAATGATGTATAAAAATATAAAAATCATTATTGCATTTTATTATAAAATGCACATAAAAATCTGTGAACATATACAGTACTGTACCATAGGGGATTTTTAAAGGATGCCATGGATATTCCAGGGACCTGTTTATAAATGTAACGTTAGGAGAAAACTTCCTAAAGCTTAGAGTACGTGCTCACCAAGAGTCAGAAGCTGATCAATACCACTGATGATTCGTTCACACGCTTCATCACGAGATCTCATTCCCCACTCCCCTTCTTGGGGTTTGTACAGTAGCTTCTCCACCTCGTCAAAAGTCACAGAAACACTAGCTCCCAATTCTTCAGGCTGATCAACTGAAGAGTAACAGCAAACAGGAAAGGGTAAGATGTGAGAACACAAAATAAGCTAAATTGTTAGGTACTCACGCTTATTAAATACTCATATGCTTGTCACTGACAAAAAAATTCTTGCCTTAAAGTGGAGTTTGATTCCAAGACCATAGGGAAAAGAAGCATGCAAAACACATACAACAGCAAAGATATCCTGTATTCGCCTTTTCTACAGTTCTGAATTTCCAGAAGACACTCTCCTCTCTTCATCTAAGCACCAGACTTAGAAGATGACTTAAACTCATAAGAGTGGTTTATATGCTTTTGTTTTAAATGCATGCCCTAAACTTCACAGGATTGTAAGTTAAAGTAAAATTGTGCCCTCAACCTTTAAGCGTCTGCAAGACAGGCAACAGACCTTGTGACATCCTTCCTGGTATTAAAAACTGTGACGTTTTGGACATTTAGAAAAATATTTGTTTTGAACATGGCACATTAATCATTTCAAAGCAATAAGAAGTAGTAGAAACATGAAGCTGTGATGTATGGTACTGTGTAAAGAGTCACTGCTTCCAAAAGACTAATGCAATCTGGCCAATGCAGAATGAAAGAGTAGATGATGTATTATCCCTGGATGTCTTTCACCCTCAGCTCCACAGACTGTTTATAGTACATCTGCAGTTTCTGCACCTTCATTGTTTTTGCAAAGCTAAGCTCCTCATTTCACTTCAGCACTTGAAAAGGAACAAGCATGTGAAGGTTCCTGATCAGACACCGTGGGTAGGCAAGATCACTTCTTTGTACTGATTAGGATGACAGGAATTAGCAGATAAATTATTTTTTATTAGCAGACAAATTCAACAGTATAAAGCATGTAGGCTTATAGCCAGAAACCACAGCAAAAACTTCTGTTAGCATCTGAGAGTCTATCCACTAAAAATGAAAGCAAGAGGATAGGGTCCTTGTCAGTGTTACAACGACAGTAATCCATGAACACGTTGCACAAATTCTAAAGTACATCTCGGCTACAACTACTGTAAAGAAAAAAAATCCAAGCTTTAGTGGAGGATCTTCTAAGTTTATGAAAATGACTATTTTTTCCTTCAGCTGAACAGGGTTAGTCTTCATAATCCAAAGAAATCTCTAGTTCTCTGCTCTTTATTGCATCAGTGGCGCCCTAACAGTGGATTTGTTATCCACAGAAATAGAACTAGAGATGAAGCAGTTCTTCAAGAAATAAATGGATAAAATGCAAAAGTGCTAGGAGAAGCTCAACGGGCAGAGGTGAATTATCTCCGAGCTGAAACAAATTCTGCAGCCAAACTTCCTGAAGACAGCACTAAGAAAGCAGCAAGTAATGCTTCTACACTTACATAGGGTTGTGTCAAGAAGAACTCACATGGTATCTGGTACTCCCTTGTGTAAGTGCTCAAGAGGGATTTCCTCCTGCAGGAGTAGCAACTAAAGCAAAATGACAGACTAAAACACACAAAACTCCGTCCTTCTCAACAGGCACGTAAAGATCTCTGCTTCGTGTTCTTTGCAGCACCCTGGTACACGTGACACAGAAGACTTGACGTAACTCCTGGCATGTTCTATATCTATACAGAGCATGACCACATAGTCTAATCTTCAGAGGTAAATGGGTCCCAGAAAGCTGAATCCCCAGAAGGAGGGCTGCAGTGCTTACAGCACAGCTACAGTCAGTTAATATATAACAACAGCCAGCCCACACCAATAGTGGTTTAGTAAACAGGCTGCTGAAAACTGAACTTTCAGGTCTATATGCACCAGTTTTTCCTGATCTTGACAGCATTGTCCCTGACACGACAAGAGTCTGACATCTGATACTGTATCTTGATAATCACGAGACCAAGCTTATGCTTGCAGGATACAGAAGGTAACAAATTAAACTTGTGACCTGCTAGTTAGTTCAACTTCAGTGATGTTCTTCTCTCATACATCTATCTTAGTAAACTGAATAAAGAAGAAATATTTTGAGGTAAGTGGCAAACGCAAGGTACAATTTTGATTTGATCTCTAAGTCATTCCAACTGAAGAAAGCACGAGAACGCAACGGAGAAGGGGTTTAACCCCTGTTTTATACTATATTGTTAGCATAACGTTTTTTAGAAATGCACAAAACCTTTCTGTAAGAGCTTTACTTCCCTACAAAGCGCCATTGTCTGCTTGGAAGAAAAGGCAGAAAATAAGGAGTTCTGGATTGTCTTCAGACAATTTTTGGTTTTCCTTTAGTCCAGTGGCTCCTGTGGTACTTATCTTTGACCTGTTCAGAGGATATTCTTCTCAATTCTTTGACCTTGTCCACAAACCATACACTAGCTTTGAGCTTTTTTGTTTTTTGCGTCCCTTCACAGTTTTACTATGGTAAAGTCGTAGCTCCTCAGCTCAACTAAGCTCTTAACATGGCAAAGTAACAACTTATCAGATCAAAGAAAGAAGTTACAATTTGCCTCTGATATAGCCAGTAAATGATGACTTACACATGTAATACTATCCAGATTTAAATTAGCGTCTGTAGGATGTCTCTGTCATTATACTGATAGTGTAGCATTTCAAGAATTCTGGTTCCTTTATGCTATCAAGCTTAGGTTGAGAACACTACTCTCTGTATTTCCGTCCATAAGAGGAAAAAGTGATAAATAATACACTGATATAAACAAAGTTTCAACCATAGTATACAGCCTTCAGAAGAAATTGATACAGTTTGTCCTGTTAACAAAATAAATCCTGACTTAAACTCACATGTCAGGCTTGTGAGCCTCTAACAGTAATACGGCCGTCTCTCAGTGACATATATGGGGAAGCATTAACCAGTTCACGATGAATAAGAACAGCTTCTGTATGTCAGGAGACAGATGCTGGTGATGAGAAAAATGGAATGTTTCAATTGACACATCTGTGTGTGTAAAGCCAAAATCCTGCTGATTACTTGTTTTCTATAAACTAAAATGCACAAAGATATCAATTTCGCATTTTGATTTCAGACTGCTTTGCACAATTTGTCATCACAAGATCTGACTGAAGCAGCCAGCCAACACTTCGAAGATTAGACAGTCGGGTGGCTACTGAGAACATCCACATGTGTACAATATGCTTGTCTTGAAGAAAAAAAGATAGTGTAAGCCTTCCTGTGTCTAGGAAAGAAGCTATCTCCTAGCAAGCGTTATTAAGAAAACTAGTATCTTTGACAGCTTCTTCAGTAAGCACTCTCTCAGTATTTCACAGCCTTCCCTCCCTCCATCCAGCTGGCACTGACAAGCACTGCAAAACTCCACTGAGTAAGACAAACCAGGAATTCAACTGTTTCATTTACAGTTAATCTGGATTTGACCAGCAAATTTTATAAACTGCTGCTTTTAAACTGTATGCAGTAAGGATATGCTGACTGGAAATTATTTTATACATACTCTTCTCCCAACCCCCCATTCCATAATGTATTACAACAAAATAGTTTTTTGAAACTTGGCAGTTGGAAGCAGCAGGTTTTATTGCATAAGCCAGAGCTACACAGTTCAAGTATTTCCTTCAAAATTGCTCTGAAAGATGCAAAGAGGAAAAAATGTAGGTATATTAAAGGTATTTCACCAAATCTGAAGCAAGACTGTCTTTAAGAACTTCCCTGCCTAAACGCACAAAAATACCCTGCTGACATTCTCTGTATTTTAAAGGATAACTGTTACATATCAGTTCCATCTGTTAAATAGATATGCACAATGGATACTCTACTCGGAAGACTTGGTGGCAAGAGTTGCAAGAAAGATAGGAATCATCTATGGCCCAATACCTGCATGAAATGAAGGAACTGGAAAGAGGGACTGTTTTATTAACTGAATTTCTACCTACCATTCTCAGGAACTGGTTCCATGTCCCACGGGCTAAGCTTTTCAATTTCACCGTTGTCCCATCTGATTCACCGAATTAAAAAAAAAAAAAAATCAATAATAATTTAAAGTTATGTTGACTCAGAAGTACTCCCTCCAAGCATATTTAAATCATAACTATTTTTAGGTATTAATAAAATACACTGTATAAACATGCATATAAAAAGCATTAGCTAGCCATCAGCTGTCACAGTGCAAAAAGGAAACGTTTTTCATAACGAATTTCAGATTAAAATTGTGCTCCTGGTTTTGGCCACATGCAACTCACCCAATATCAAAATTCATGTTACAAAGCCTGTATCAGGACGTTGCAGAAGAAAAATAAGCCATACACTTGGAAAAACGAGATTACAACATCAAGGGGAAGATACAAGAAAAAAACACACAGAAAAGAGGATTTTTTTGCTAACCACAACAGTAGTTGTGAGAGTCCATCGAATATTTCAGAGACGGGAAGAACAGTAAGTGAGGTATTTGGTATACTAACATTTAATTTCATAAGGCATACCACATGAAGACAAAAAAGAGAGTAAGTATAAAATGAAGAAACTGAAGTAAGTACCAAGACGAAGCAAACACAGTTGATATTGACAGGGTATCTCTACATTCATTCTGATACTTAACTATTGGGTATGAATATCATTTTGAGATCTCTCAATTCTACCATATTTAGGCAGCTTTTTACATGTTTTTAAGTCCACAAAAAATAACAACAAATTCTGGTATTTCAAACATAAGAAATGCCCGACTGGATCAGTGTAACACCCTACTGGTCTGGCTAGACCAGTAATTTCTGTCTTTGAAACTATTACTGGGAGATGCTATTTACGGAGACCGTATGATCCTGGTACAAGTCCATTCTATTCTTACTTCCAGCAGTCAGGATCACTGTATTCCTCTACGCACATTTGGGAAAACATCCCAGCCTATTTCCTTTAGTATCTGTTTATTTTTGTCTAGTATCTTTCTGAACCTGCTAATACTGTTTCCATAGCCTCCTATGTGAATGTGTTTTCAAAGTTCACTACCCGCAATGTTAAAAAAAAACCAAACCCAAACTCTTTTAAACAACTCTCCTACAGATTTCAACACACACCTCTACTTCTGTCATTACAGAATTTGGTGAAGAATAATGCTCTATTCATCTTGCCTATCATCTTTATGATTTTATGAACTATGAACACAACCCTTTCACCATTCTTTTCCATCTGAAAAGTCACTTTTTTTTTTTAATCTTAATCCACAAAGTATCTGTACATAACCATTTTAGTTGCCCTTCTCTGTATCTTTCTCAAAGTCACTGCATCTGCCTTTACATGCTGAGACCCAAAATACATCAAGACATCAGCACACCACAGTGCTGGAAAGCAGCAATACTGTTTTGTCCTTGATATCCTTTCTGGTGGTGGCCAACACCTTGTTGGTTTTTGCCACTGCCCCTGCACATACAGCTGATGTTCTGAGACCTGTCAATGACTATCTCAACATTTCCATCTTCAGCTGAATTTACTAATGAGCACAATGTCGTATAAGCATAAATAAGACCACTGTTCCCTCAGATGTCTTGCCTAACATACACCTGCACTGAAAATTACCTGGCACTTTTTTGCCCAGTCAGTTTCATGAGGTCCTTCTGGAAGACCTCACCTTTAGGGTGATCTTTGACTACCACCTGAAATGACCTGTGATATTTACAGACCATGGGTACTTCACTGTGCGCACCCTCCAAGAGTCTTAGAAGGATACCGAGTAAAGCTGGTCGCAGCACCAGTTCCTGGGGGAGCCCACTACTCCAGCCTGAAATATGATTGTTAAGAACCACTCTTTTGCAACCTAACCTTTAAAGAATTTTCAACACATAGAACTATTTACTCCAATCCTACGTCACCTTAGTTTCTTTAACATCTCTTGAAGAGAAATTGTGCCCAGGGCTTCTTAAAAAAAATCCAAATATATGCTGTCCACTGTCCACTTTATTCATACACTTACTAAGTCTCAGAACTTCAAGAACTGTAGAGAGGCAGAACTTCCCTGTACAGATGCAGTGCTGGCTCTTTCCTGCAGCTAGGCTTATGCTTGTGCTCAACAGTATTATTCTTTGTTATAGGCATATACCAGAAACTGACGTCAAATGTATCAGTCTACACTTCACCAGTTTCCCTCCACAGCCTTTTCTGTTGGCAGGAGTTACAACAGCGATCTGCCAACCCTCTAGCACACGGTCCAACTGTAGGACAGTCTGCAACTTTGCCAGGGATTTCATATCAGAGTTCTTCAAA
>Ga0065711_1031984_pt1 | contig 28265 bp, 15 predicted proteins | sample Hoacrofraction12_FD_59098 | JGI IMG/M metagenome (GOLD analysis project Ga0065711, IMG submission 59098) | Hoatzin crop microbial communities from Cojedes, Venezuela - Epithelial fraction 12 v2 (version 2) | ecosystem: Host-associated > Birds > Digestive system > Esophagus > Crop | place... | reverse complement strand
CCTTGGGTATGGACCTGCGTATCAAACCACTATTTTTTTTTTTTAACCGATAGTTATGGCCGGCTCGGAATCAGAACGATTTCGTGGCTGAGATCGCTGTGGCGTTTTGATGGAGGCTTCTGACGTGCCCGAAATAGTGGCGGCTGGACGGTGCCGCCTTCCCGGGCCGTTGAGTGAAAACGCATCTAACAGCAGCTCCCTGTTAGGCTGGTAAATTCCTGACATGAGGCGCTTTGCCTGGTGCGTTAACATTTTCTTTTTCACACGTCGAAACATTGCCGTAGTTCCCCCAAAATCTTGCAGTTAATATTTCACGAGGAAACAATGAAGTGCCGTGTGTTTATACCTCAGCCAAGGACCAAATTAAGACCAAACTAATAAAGCGTAGGCAAGGGCCTTACTACGTCACGTGGATTATGACATACGCAAGCTTTGAAGTATGCAAAATGTTTTAGATATCACCTTTTTCCCTTGCGCGTGGCTGCTTTGAGTGGAGAAGAACATTACTGTGTAATCTGGCTTTCTTTACGGAACAAATGTTTCTGCTGAACGTTTCTTAAAGGGAAATTCAGTGTCGAAAGCTGCTCAGCCTAAAAAAGAAAAGGAGTAAAAGCTAAAGGCCTCTACCAGATTCATGATTTTAAAATAAGGTCTATAAAACGCCAAATAAATAGTCCTTTTTTTGTGCTACAGGCACACATTAGACAACACAAAGCGCAAAACTAACCTGCCTTGCAAATGCCTGCTAGATATGTAAAACAGCAGAAAAAGAGAGCAGAGCGTTTTCCCCTCTAAATTTTGAATGCCTCTTATCTTAAGTAGTGTTGCTACTAAGAGCAGGTCAGATAGCAGTACATGCAGAGTATAATATTCCAGAGTAACTTTACTTAAAATGGTGAGTTCAGCCTGCTCTGTTCCTCCCCTGCCGACCTGCGCTGCCACCCATTTGCGGGCTGACGGTGCTGTCACAGGACTGGGCTTCTTACCAGCAAAGAGCATTGGACAAACACATTTCACCAGTAATTGGCTGGTAGCTGATTTAATCAAAAAGTGCTTTGAATTTTGTGTCTGGATCCATAGCTCTTGCCAATTACCATCAGTCATCTACGAGCTCAGTCCGGCTTCGGAGGCCAGTTGAAGTTTTCTCACAGTGAGAATGGTAAGACTAGACTTTATCACACCTCACTGCACCACATTTTGTCTTTATTTGAATCCGACTACGTTTGAGATCATCACTGGATTTTTTTTCCTTTCTTGCTTTTTGTGACATTAGTATAGTTTTTTTACGCAAACCCGCCTGCCCCTCGGCAGCGTGTGCGTCTCCTTCCATAGGGATGCAGAACGCGGGCGACTGGCTGATTTCACCTTCTCAGCTTCTAGCACTGTGAGTTGTCTGCTCACCGTGTTGTAAAAACACACGCTTGTGTACTCCGGTCTCGGTTATGCCCAAGCCGAGGTCGAAAGGAGGATCCCAGTGGCTGCAGGATCGGGACCTGCATGCTAACGCGCCATGTATGCACAGCATTAGGCCTCACGGTGCTGTGAAGAACAAATGCTTAGAGGTTTGGTGCACAGTCTGAAGCGATATCGCTGGCGTGATACTTTGCCATCAAAATTAACACCCCTGAATTGACGAACTCTGGTCTTCAGAGCTCTGGCTGACAGAAGTCCTGGCAACTCTTATTTTGCCAAAAATAAGGAAGGCATGGCAACAGGCAGGTGGGTTGGCAAACAAAGGCTTTCTCTGTCTTTTGGTGTGGTTGTCTAATACAGACAGGATGCCTAAGAAAAGACAACATAAAATGGAGGAGAAGAAAAACCATGAAATGGAGGAGAGGACAAATCTCTGAGCTGTGGTGTTAGGAAGGTAAACAGACCAAGGCTATGAAAAAGCATAGTCACCCCAGAAAAGTTAGAAATGTACACGTATGGCACGATCGCTCATTACAGCAATTTATTCTTCAACATCCTCGTATCGTTTACAGCACATTGAAATCTATAAAATAAAATCTAGCTTTAAAAACAGAACAACTGCTAAAGATTCATTTTGAGGTTATGTAGTACATGTAGGTTTAACCGGTTTTCACCACAAAATTTACATTTTCAATTCCCCTTCCCAGCCTCTCAGCCTGGCATTTTTTCTTTCTCTCTTTTTCCTTCCAAAAAGGACACGAGATGGATTCAGACTGTCAGACTGCTGTCAGAGATTACTGCATGTGCGAAGTGTACACTCATTTTAAAACCGTGTTCATTACAATCTCCAAGAGGAAGCTAAACTGTATATTGAATAAAAAAATGATGAAGGAAATGCGTTAATACTTGAATATTAATTAACTGGGGAATCAAACTACCTCAGCCCATGCAAGGCTAGTATTTTTTACAGCTTGCGCTTTGTTAATCAAAGCAAAATAAAGCAACCGTTCAAAATGAAGGGAAATCGCATAGCGTGCACGGAGGACCAATCAATAAAATTTAAGAGTTAAAGTTTCAGCGTAAGTATTTCTGAAAAGTCTCAGATCAGCATTTTTTGTTCTGTGTGTTGCTTGTCACAGAGTTAAAAGGCAGTAACTTAGGGTGATATTGTCAATTTTCTGCAAAACTGTTACCAACTTCAAGAGTTTCATCCACACATTAAAGGAATGCGCCTAGAACCTTTCTTTTAGGTCATTATCAAGTCTTCTTTATTACAAAATATATTTTACTGAATAAAATGTTTGAAGCAGGTAAGAACGGTAGAAAATAAGTAACTGTTTTCTAGAAAATTTATTTCTTGCTGATTCATATCTGAAGATAAAATGTGATACTCATGTCTGTCACTGACACGACCATAGCATCGAAGAAAAGGAGTCTGCACACTCCGAAAGGCCCAGGAAAATTCCTCTCATGACACAGGCACAAAAGTGCAAGACGGTGAATAAAATACTGCCTTGAACCAAGCCATTATGTGGATTATTTATTTGGTATGATTGCTGTCGACAGTCCTCATACCTGGTGAAAGTGCTGTACTTGTCACATATTTTTAAAAATATTTTGTACTTCCAGATTTTTTTGGTATGTATTAATTACAGTAAATGCATCGTTTGGCTATTGACCAGGACTATTCAATAAAACTTTGTTTGCTCACTGTTCTGATTAACAGTTCATGGAATTAGCTTTTTAATCAAATCTGTGAAAACACTTGATTTATTTCAGTAAAGTAAAACCTATAGTAGCTGAATAAATTTTTGATCAGGTATTTAATATTTCTTATTCTAAGTTTAACCTGAAAAACATTTTTGCTACTAGGTAATATTTTTGGAATTAAGCAACATTAATTTAGTAAAAATGAAGGAGGACTTGCCTGCTTACCTTTTCATTAGCTTTATTCTGACTTCTTTCTGTTTTCTGTATGTCAAAACTTAAAATCTTCTGGTTTTCCCCTCATACATGAAAAAAGCCACGTATTCTTAGGCTGTAAAAAAAATACCCCAAACCGTAGAGCTTTCACATTGAAATCAAACACTTCTAAGCTACTAATATTTCAGTCCTTATTTAAATGCTCAGGAACAGAGGCAACCAGAGAGTACCTCTTGTTTAAAACGTCATTGCTCCTCTGATTTCTAATAATTTGGGAAAATCTTACATATTATAAAAGCTCCATTTTCCCCTTATGTTACTAAAACATATATCAGATCAAAACCCTAAAAAACTTATTTGAATATATATTTGATTATTTCTTGTCAAATAAAAAAAAACATCACCAGGAGAATTTGCACAGTTTATGTCTAAGTTTATGTCAAAAACCTGAGTAATAAAAGGGTGTAAGGATTTAGGCTTGCGAGCAAGCGTTACTGTGATGTACTAGACAGTACATCCTCCAGGATAGCAGCTTTGTCTTTTTGTGTGTTTGAACATATTTTAAAGTCCCTCTAATTAAGTGAAAGTCCTGTATTTACTGAATTTTTTTGTCATTCTCTTTCTCTCACAGAGAAATAAAGCTATGTAGTTCATAACGTGTTTGCTCTTTCTCAAGATAAAGCTCTAATGTCTTTGACTAAATTTGTGGAGATTTATAAATGAGGCCTACATAAAAGACGCTGCCTCGAATGTCGGATGGAGAAATACAAAGATTCCTGCTGTTTTAGTGGAAATACTACTGTAATTCCATGTCTAGTCCTGTGTCACAGACGAACACAGGATGTCATACTCACAAAAATGCAATGAAATGATTTTTTTAGTGATTGTATATTAGTATTGTCTCTTTGTAAACAACATTTTCTGGTATAAGCTTTTAAATGGAAATTTTTGTTACTTTTCCAGTGACCTGACACATCATTTACAGATACTTCAAAGTTGTACCTGCTGCTCATGCTACTCAGGCAGCACTCAGATACAGACGTCACACAAAGTCTTTTACATTTAGCCTTATTTTTTAGATGCATTGAGAAATGTCTAGTCTGTATGTGCTTTTAAACAGTAAACCAAGTACATTTGAAATTTGTCAATGTTTTAAGTAAGCCTTTTTACATGTTTATACACTCGATGGTAAGATTGTAGCCTTCCTGTTGGAAGCCTGTGAGGAGGATATTATGCTCTATTGTCAAGAAGCATTCACAGTCTGTCACATTAGTGCTAGAGATGTGTATAGAAGGGTAATTATTATAAACTGACATCCAGCAAATGTAAGTAAAAATAGATAAACCTCAAAGGAAAATTAGGCTGTATATTTTAGGTGCTGTTTGTCTCCAGATGTTTAATGTCAGGACACTAAAATGTTATTTAGCATAGCACCTAATTGGTAAAATAATTTTGTATTTATATAACGAACAGAAATGTGATTTGCCTAGCTCTGCACTTAGTTAGCTTATTATCAAGATAGATACATACAAAAATACAAACAGGGATTATCAGTAATCCAGTATTTAAAGAGATGCATGGTATAACCAGTATTTAGAGAGATGCATGGTATAATATTTTTAATTCTATTTATACAGTTCAGCAGTAGCAAGCAGCAAAAGTATTTCAATCCACTAATGTAATATGCAGTTTTCATTAAAAAAAAAAAAAAAAAGAAAAAAGAGATGGAACAGATACTACAGCAAGAAGGAGCACTATGTGGCATTTTTTGCTAGAATTAATCCTGCTGTCTCATGGAAACATTTGATTCTGGTCATAAAGCAAGGCTTGCACGCCAAAATGATAGATGCCTTAAAAGAAGCTTTGATAAATAAAATCCTGCAGACCTTGGCATTCACAGTTCACTTTTGGCAATACTGGGGAATGGCTGAGTAACTGTTAGGAAACAGACTTATTTAAGACGGTTTATTGCATCTGAAGATATTAGGGCTAGATCTGCAGCTAGTGTAGATCAGTGTATCTGTCTTCAAATTACTTATATAGCTTCGTGTCAGCCAAGAATCTGGCCCATATCCATTATCTAGAGGGAATATCAACTACTACAAAGCATACTTATCTAACCAAAAGCAAACTTAGTGTGCGTGGCTCATTGATGTTTCTTGTAACACTCATGTTAACCTTTATAATGTGATAAAAATCTGGCACAGTTATGTATGGTTGCAAATGATCTTGCTTTGATAATATCAACAGTTATAAATTAACATTTATCACTTTTAATACTGCTTCAAATATCATTGATAAAAGCTTAACTCAATATTGATGAGAGGACTAGTCATTTAGGACCTTGCTGTTGCTCTAATTAACTTTACTGGGAGCAGAATTAGGCCTCTTCTCTGAAACAGATCTGCCTATCAAAGTATTATAGAGGTGGGGTTTTTTTAATATAGTGTATTTTTTGTGTTCTCTTTTGGTCAACATGTTTTGTATGTAGTGACAACCACATTTTACAGAGCCACTAAGTTTAGACTCCTGACTTTTGCATATAAACAAGTGTGTTATTTGACCCAATAAAATATCTGAGAGCGAAGTTCAGATGCAGGCATCTGCAGAGTCCAAGTTAAAAGTTTTAGTTTAAAAGACTGCCCTGTGAGACTCAGAATAACATAACAAACTCTGGCTCATTCTTCATTTCTTTGGCTCAATTAGTGAAAGATGAAGTTTACCAATTACAGAATTTTGAGCAGTAAACACCAGGCCTAAGTAGTATCTCAGTTAGTGGTTATAGTGCTGCGACCGTTAGACCACTTCATTAACCATTCCAGCAATAACATACAGGCAAATCAGAGCATTGAAATACATGGAATTTTACACGTGCTGAATTGTCCACATCATTTATATGACACCAAGTCTTTTTCAGGTTGTAAGAATAGTTTTGATATTAAAAATACAGTTGTGTTTTCTGCCCATTTTAAAACGGCAAATGACATCATGGCCAGTCTGAGAAAACAAAGAGGAATGCTTTGGTGACCAGAAGTTTACTATATTGGCAACGCCACTGAAAACTACGAGTGTCCATGTACTGTCTGTTTCATGCAAGATTTAGTTGTTGTGAGAGAAAACCCTGATGGTTGGTTAGTGAATTAGGTCAATAAGCAGCAGGATAGTGATAGGGGAGATTCTATTGCTCTTGGGGATTTAGGCTTCCTAGCACGACATTTTAATCAATGGGAATCATCAGCAACCCTAATCTGCCTGCACCAAATAGCACTCGGCCTGAGGTGCTGGAGAAAAATTGGAAGAGACCCTGGGAAATGCTTTTTTTTTTCCCTCTGAGATAATCCATGAAATGTGTTGTGTAGACGCTTATAAAAATATTTATAAAAAATATATCTACTTTTACTGTATGTGCAATTTTATTAAAAACACAATGTATTTCTAAAGGTAACAGTAACTATGATCATCATCGCTTCTTACCAGTGCACCCATAGAACTCTTCAACTGTTTTTGCAAATGCTTCAGTAACCTGTCAAAATGTATACAAGAAAGAGGCACAAGGCAAGAAATTCCCATTACAGTATAAACAAAATGTTAAGATCATGGTTTGCAACTGCTGGCATTAGTTAACATAATACAATGTTTATACAGTCAAAATGATAACAGAAAGACAGAGTTAAGATTACAAAGCTACGTACAACCAAGACGAAGAAGTGTAAGAAGCCTGTATTTCATAGGTAAAGTGAACACTTTTTCTTCAGTAGTGATTCAGATTGCTGATGATATGAATCCAGAACTATATAGGTGCACCAACGACAAGCAAATATAAATCTACTTTTTTTATTTTTTCAGAATTTGAGGTGAATCTATACTGCCATAGCAGCACTTAGAAAGCTGGGAAACAATGTTCTTCTGAAAGAAGGTTTATTTTCTTGGTCTATTAGTAGCAGTCAAATATAATTTAATTTTGGTCAATTTGCTATGGTAAGTCCTGAATAATATTTGTTATATAGGTGCTAACAATTTTAGACAATATGTTATAAACAGTGCATCATTGAAAAAACCTCTTACCTCCTCTTGCCTTGTGCTTATTATAAGACATAAGCGAATCCATTCTTTTTTCAAATGGTTATATGTATTAAAAGGATCTTTTCAGACAAAAGACATTATGTTAGACTACCATTCAAAATAAGCATGAGATACTCCCCTTCAGCTCCGCTGTTTGCTCACGTAGGAACGTGTTAATCTTAGAGAGCTATGTAAGCTTGTAACAGACATTCACTGACGGCGTCATTCTGATTTTGCCAGCCAGGAAGCCTGCTTGCAGCACCTAGAAGGGATGTGTATTTGTTCACTCAAATGTTGTTGCCATTATACCATTTTTACAGTGATAAATTTCCATTGAGGCCAATTAGGAGCTATTGAAGTGGAGAGTGAGCAACAAATTTCAAAATTTGATCCATCACTTCTTGGCTGTGGAACCCCGTGCCCATCTGTTCACATGGCAAACGGCCCACTTGCAAGTTAGCTGGACCTTTCCCCTAAGCAATGAGTGACAGGCAAGAACAGTTTCATTACTCTGTATAACAATGCCAACAGTTTTTTGTCCCGCAGGAAGTGTGGTCCGATATCTAGGAGAGCTGGACAGCATTTGCCTCCTTTCACTTCATTATATTTTTTGACATGTACATTGTTAGAAACGGTTGAGTGAAGGAGGAAAGAAAATCAGGGGCTTACTGGTACTGGTTGCAGCCAAAAAGACAGGTTGTATTGGAACAGGTGCTTTGAAAAATCTGTGAAAGCCAGCTGAAAGGTGTCAAAATGTGCATAACATGAACCAACAGTTCACAGACATTTTGTGTGAATTTGGTCTTGTGGCAGGAAAGTTCAGAAGAGGCCCCTGGCAGAAACTATCTGCCTGAGGAACAGCCAGCCAGCTTAACAGGCATACCCTTGTCTGCTCAGTCACAGCGTGCGTGATGCTCTCATGCGGGAGGGAAGACAAAGGGAAAAAAAAGGTTTCCTCTTGTGACATTTATATCCTTTATTATCTCAGAATCATAAAATCAGGAAAAAACGGTAAGATAATCTGTTTGTAAAATACGTGAAGCTGAACATCTAGCCTAAAAATAGAAGTAGATGGATTGAAACTCCGTAAGCTGTATTTCGGCGAGTGATTAACTGCAAAGTGTATGCAGGTAAAAGAAGGAAGAATGCAAGATCCTTTTTACAGTACCGGTCAAACTAATGCCTGTGAGCCACACTTGTCCCTTGACCTTGTTAAATGTGGCCCACGTGTTGGAGGGAGTACAAGCAACTTTTCCGACACATTCCCTTCCCATATGTTTTTCCTGCAGTGTGCTACTGTAGATAGTCCGAAAACACATGGGAGTACAAGTGGCTTCCCCATGTGTATTTAAAACCTAACAGAGCTACAGCAGCCAGTCACATGGGGATAGAAAAAGAGCATCAGGGAAAAAAGAAATGCTTTTCCACTATCTGTGCTCATGTTCTTCATGTGCTCAGGGAACACATGGGAGAGCAAGAGCAAGACAAAAAAGGCAAAGGAGAGCAAGAGAAGAAAGGAAGAGGAAGAAAGAAGCAGACAGAAGCAAAGAAAAAGGAACAAAGCAAGATGGCATTGAAAAAGAAAAAGGAGAAAAGACAAGTGAGAAAGGAGGAGGCACTGCAACAAAAGGACAGGAATTGACAGGGAAAAAATCATAGAGAAAATAATTTCGCTGCTTGAAAGGATAAAACCAAATAAGCCTGCCCGTACTGTTCATTTCAGCTTGTAGTTTGTGTGCGTGTTTAGTTTCAACAAACGCAAGAACAAGCATATTCTGCATATTCCCCGATGTCATCCCTTCTTTCGTTTTGTCTCCAGATACTGCATCTTTGTTTCTGCTTCTGCTTTCTCTCTCCTTCTGTCTCCCGCTTTCCCCTCCCCTTTTTCTCTTCTCTGCCTCTCACAGGCAATGAATGAGATGTAGCATATCATTGTATTAGCAGGGCCAGCTTTTTACCCAAACTTGCCTTCAAAATGGAATGCCAGTGAGTACGTTGTTATTCTTTCAGACCTCTTTTTTTCTGAGAAGACTTAGTCGAGACAGCCTGAAGTTGTCAACATAAACCTAAGTGAGCATATGGGTAAAATGTGATTTTTGCTCCACGCTCGTCATGGGATATGGTCATAGTCTTGATTTCAAGGAGCTTTGCAAGAAGCCAGTGCTGAGAAAGTTTCCGCGGTAGTTGACGAAGTCCAAGAGTAACAAATAAACAATCTCCCACCTTCCTCTCTCATGCCTGTGTGGACAAACCCCTCTTCCGGGCTTCCTTATGTGCACTGCTTTCGATGTGCATTGCTTACCCTGTAAGCTGTCGTTGGGAAAGACGCGCTTCGGCTTTGTATGCTACACAGCAAATCTGAACACGCTCACAGGATTATACAAATATTACGCTGTCTAATACCATACCTTTGGTGTGATTTGGAATGGAATTAAAATCAAATAGCCTTAAACCCAATTTTTATTGTATTATCATTTGATAGACTTTTGCTCATCTCAGAGTTTTTTTCCTTGATTTGGGGATGAAGATAACGCTGGGTTTTGGCATTGCATTTAGATGTATGATTTATATCTTTAAAAGCAGAGGAATACTCTTAAAACAGGTATGTACTCTGGTTTTGCCCCTGATTTCTTTTGGTTCTAAGTCTTGTGCTCCATTTTTCTTTTTCTTGTTGTTGACCCTTTTTAGTTGTATGCTGGGATCTCAAGGTTTCCAAACTAAAGCCAGGAGTTCAGGAGGATGAACAGCTTTCAGGAAGCGGTCAACAGCTCTCAAGGTGCAATTCTAAAGGTCATTTGTTATCACCTCTGTTCCTGTCAAGGCATGGTCTGTGGGGCAAAGCCCATCTGAGAGGCTGGAAACCCTGGGAGGTTCTATGGTAGGATTTTCTCTCTTGTGCTGTACGACGAAACTGAAAAGAGTGCATTCATCTGTGGAGTTCTCCCAGCATCGGGGGAAACTGTCAGAAACCTTTTCCCTCTGCCCTGTTTCACTATGACCTTCATTTCCCAGCCACTGGCCTGACTCTTAAGTGCAAAAAACCTCCAGGTAATAGTAGCATTGGTCTGATTTCCCCTGCATTTCTTGGGGCAGGGTAAAACTGGAGACTATCATTTGGCAGAAAGTCCAAGATTTTTTGAATGTGCCAATGAAGAACAGGAGTCAGAGGAGACAGGAACAGTGCTGGGGCTGGGCAACCTGTTAGTTTTCCTAGTGTTGGAACTTCCTAATGCTGAAAGCCGCACATGCCGTGGAAGTTACGAAGCTGCTTAGGCTGGGTGAGTCACGCTGCTCAGGCTTGGAGGTGGAGTCCTGCTTTGTGCTTCCCACCATCCACCCACATCACTAGGATCACCATGCCACACTCTGCTGGAAAAATGCCATAAGGATTTTACGTAGAAATGGAGTCATGCATGCATTTTATGGCAGTAATCTAATTTAATTATTTAAGCTGATATATTTGATAATATGTCCATTACAGTCCTCTGAAAAAAGAAAGGCAGAATTTAGAATGTCCTGTACTGGACCCAAAAGACAGTTATCTAGCACGATTTTTAAATAGCCTGTGAGTATAGTAAAATGCTCAATTAACTTAAAAATATTTGTTATATCAAGTAGATAATATGTGCTTTAAAATGTAAGCACATACCAGAGTACTTGTTGACTTAATCTATTATTTACGGGACAATGTATTAGACTAATATTGTGGGCCAAAGTATCTCCTAGCACAAGTTGATGAAGCCCTGTTAGGATCTGTGTAGCTGTGCCAATTATACCAGCGAAGAAGTTAGTTCTGTATTTTTCTGTATTTAATGGATAGACTACTTGAATGAACTAAACTATGATACGCCTCTGTTCATATTTTGGAAAATAAATTGTTTATGTAATTTTAAGAAAGTGAAGATATAGTAACTTAAAACATAAATCATCTTTAAGCATAAATAAACTAAGACAAATTCTTTACACATTCAAGGATTTCAGTTCATTTTTAATATCTATATTGCTCTATGAAGGCAAAAAAGTGAGGTGAAAGTGGTGTTTTCTGAAATAGGCTTTTGTCCTTGTCTGCTAAGAAAAGGTGTTCCAGAAGTGATCCACATAGTATTTTACATGGCAGGCAGAGGATAAAAAGTGGTGAATTCTGCATCTGTCACTATTCTGCATCTGTCACTCAAAGAAAATTCCCCTTTCCCTTTTTGGGAAAGTTGCCTAAGGATGATGGGATATGGCTGATAACAATAAGCCATATTTAGGCAACGAAAAGATTGTGACAACATTAGCCAGAGTAAGGGAATGCAGACTTAAAATCAAAACATCTGTTATGGTAACTTTAAATTCCACTATTATTCCTAGATGTTGCAGTGTCATAACTTGCATTCCTGCATCGTCCTGCCATAAAAATATACATCTAGCCTCGAAATTCAGCACTAACTTTAAATTAATTTGCTTTAAACTTCATATCATAAAATTAATATTACTGAAGCATGGCAGTTCATCTTTAGACACTAATAGTACAAGTAAGTGATCTTCTACTTGATAGATTGCAAAATGTGTTGTATTTTATCCCTGATTATGAGAATAATTTGATTTGCCTCAGCATAGCTATTAAACAGTTACAGAGAGATTGATTGTAGTGGTATGAAGGATTTCACCATTAATAGCTTTACGAGAGAGATTCAGAATATAAACAGATTTCATGGCCGTTCTTAACAGGAGTATCTGAATATATGCCCTTTCTTCCCTACAGCCCGTGCACATCAGCTTGCCACGGATATTTCTCTCAAAACAGAGATTTCTTTGATTTTCCAGTGCTTCATATCACAACAAGTTGCTGTATCACCAGCATTACAGGAGTGAGGACGTGGCTGCATAAATCATAGGAGACAAATGCCCAGAATGAAACACTATTATGAATGAAAAGAGGTGTAGCACGTGATGAGCCTGATCCTGTCACGTGAGAGATATCAGTCAGAAGATTTTGTTCTGTTGATTTCAGAGACAATCAGTCCCATTGTGTGCTAGGAAACATTGATAATAATTCTGATTCTGCCCTCTTTCTACCAGTCACTCTTCTAATTATGAGCAAGACCCAACACTGGTAACTTATAGCTGCTGTGTAGCTTAAATTTCAGAGAGCATGCAGTGTCTGCGCTTGGGCTGCCAAATCACATGGCGTGTCCTCTGTTCATTTACTATGGCTGCTAGAATAAATTATTATGATACTGGACTTCCGAAGAATATATTAACTTCCTGACTCTCTATAGTAATACCATACAGCTGGTTCAAATAAACATTCCAAGCTAGTGCATTTTTCATCTTGAAAAAACCAGCAATCCCGAAGAAGTTTTGTATTTTTTCAGTGGTTACTGTCATTGCCTTTGACACCAAGCACAAAATTAATAGTTCAGAAAATGGGAGCTACTCTCTAGGCCTTTGCATTGATTCTCTCTTGTTGTTCTTCATTTATTTTGTTGACCATTGCAGTCAAAAAGAGAGGAAAAACTGCTCAGGCATTACTTTTCTGGAGTTATTGCACTGTTGCGTCTCACTAAAACTTTATTGTTGTTTTCTATGCTTTGAATAAAATGTGACTGTTTTTGTCTGAAGCAGAATCCATATAAAGAATTTAAGTTGATCTTGACTTTACCTTACTATTCAGAAATTTCATTGACATTGATACAAAAAGCTAACTAGGTAATTAAGTTATCCACATTAAACTTTTGCAGACTATTAAAAATATGTTACTTTTGTTTCTTTAATGATTTAATTGTTGATTCATTTATCGATATTGCTCCAGTCAAAAGAGCTGCTGAAACTTTATGAGTTAGAGCCACAGGCAAAAACATTACATAAATAATGGGATATTTTGGCTATGTAAGTGCTGAAGGTTTGGTTATATTTGATCACATAGTTTTTGTAGTTATATTATTGTAGATGCACTGAGTTTTGGCTTCAGAAAGAGTACGCATGATTATATAAAGATTTTGCTCCAAATATTGCTGGTTAGTAACATACTCATTCCCACCAGCGAAAATGAAATATATCACAGCATACAGGTCTTCCATTTTTATTTCATACTGCCATTTATTAAGTAATTTCCTAATGAAAATTGCTAGATGAGCCAGGTTTCTGAGTTGGATTCTCGTACTCTACACTGTAATTATGGAAAAATTTATGGATGCAGTTATGGAAATTATGGAAAATACTGTGCATGTCCATACTTTTCTAAGTTTTGTTTTAATTCCTTGGGCTAATTATGAAGGAAAAAGTGGCATTTCCAATAAGTTGCAGAACTATCAGAGTTACTCAAATACATATGATACATTTTTTTAGATGGTTTTCAAAAGCTGGGCACTAGTTTTGATCTCTCATCCAATCACAAGTGATGTAAATGGGAATGTGTCCCTGATTTCAATGGGAGCAGGAGTAGGTGACAGTTTTTCATTGTTATATCACGCATGAAAAAGGCAATTGTGTATGCAAGGCTTACAGTGATGTCAGACCTACATTTTTATATGTTTTGTTACAGTCTGTGAGTAACTGGACTGTATGGATATAAATCTGTCTTTGATTAAGATAGATTATTCTGGTGTCCCATTATAAGATTATTTTACGTAAACAGAGTTGTCATTGACAAGTACAGAATCATTCTGATTTATAGTACTTTCTGAAAAATATACACATAAGTGAAAAATGCTAACTTCTGGCTGGAACTGAGGGTTAGGTGCAGGGTTTTTTTACTCTGCTTTTGCATTAAGGAAAACTATTTCGCCTGTTACTGGTTCAAGCAATCATGGAAATTTGCTTGTATCAGAGATCTATTCTTCGTAATTTACAGATAAGGTAAATCAACCCATAGTTTTACGACTGGAAGTGAGGGAGTATTGCAAAACTGCAGTATTAGGCAAAGTACCTAAGAACATTCTGAACCCCAAAACGCTATATTAAGGTCACACACGTTTTAAATTAGGAGTCTCTGTTCTCAGTCATAAATGTCTCAAACTTTCAGCTTCTGATCTGAAACTTTTGTTGGTCGAATATTGTAACAGTAGCCACTGGAATTAGTAGATACTGACCCTTGTGCCATATGACCGGGTATGTATAACTGTTTGTGACCCTGACCAAGTTCCTGTAACTGGAGCGAAGAAATTAAGGTTAGTCTCTCACCAGAGCTCCTGCGTGCTAGAATTTTATTGTAAAGGTAAAGGTGACTGTTTTTTAATTAGCCTATCAATATAAAATACATTTACACAAAGAATAGTGTTAGATTTAAATAATTTGCTCCCTGTTCACATGACATCTGTCATATTGTATTCGTAGGCTTGAGGAAAGCAAAACATAGCTCAGTCTCACTGCCTTCAAATTTGTGGTTGCTACCAGCGAATGCCTGGACGTTTATCTTTTATGTTTTTAGCTTAGATTTTTAAAAATTATTTTTGGTATAGTTTCTCTACTGTTTTTCTTTTGTTCTTACTCTCTGCAAGACATGTAACATGACAAGCACGGAGCATCTAGTTATATGGAGCATTCAAGGAAATGCAGAGTTATAAATATGTATGTCTGATGATAATATGTAACTATGACAAAGACATTCCTGCTTGTATTTTTTGGAAGTCGCTGTACAAAGCTATGGTTTATCGAAATAATGGTAAATATAACATTTTAAAAATGTATTAGTTACACAAATATTAAAAAATATAAAAATCTGTTCTTGGTCCCAGGTAGAAATGCTCCACTTTGAAATATTTGAAGACAGATTCCCTGGGTCCCCCTGTCTCCCAAGATCCATTTTCTGCAAAGCTGTTTTGAATGTGAGAGAGGATAGAGTTTCGCAATAGTTTATTACTAGATTTACAATGCTGGCGACAAAGTCACTCTTAAAAAATGGAATAGACTTCTCCCAGGAACTGATCTCTGGCTGGGTTAATGGATTATGTGGTCAGACTGTGACTGTGACTAGCCCTTACACACTAACGCTGCTGCAACGGCACGCAAGATCTGGTCTCGTAGGAGACTGCTTCTGAGAGCCCAGCACTCCTAGCCTCTGAGTAATGTCTCCAAAGGAGTAAGAATAAGACAGGGTCATATTTATGCCTCCACATTCATACAAAAATAGGAAGAATAGTCAATGCCTGTCTAAGGGTGCTGCGAGGCAGCAATATCCCTACATTGGTTTGGTTATGGAGAGATTGTTCCTTTTGCAATTACTCCTAACTTCTGTTGTTTGAAGCAACCATTGTCAGCTACTGGCCAGCACATAGAAAGTTAATGATTTGGCTGTGTATTTTGATATTATTGATTAGATTTTATGATATTCTTTTTTTGTTCCTTACATAGAACTTCAACTGAAATCAGCAGGATGTAAAATTGACATTTTTTTATTTCATATTTTTATATTATTTTAAATAATTTCCAGAAGACCTGTGTGACAGCAAAAGGCAAAAATAGTGGCCGAAATTATTTGGTGTCTGAAGTTGTGTGGGTTTTTTGTCCCTGATGAGTATGATGAGCACTCTGTCCCACAGTCATATCATAGCACTTAGCTAGTTTGTGAAACCTTGCTGCCGTGGGCAGCTTGACCTTGCTGCCAGTGACACTGGTGGCAAAACCCTTTTAGTCTTCAGCAGAAGCGGGATTGGGCTGCTCAGTGCCCGCAACATGGAAATCCGCCAGCTCTTCAGGATCACTCTTGGTGTAGGGTGATTTTTCACTCTTCTTTATTTCAAAGAGCCGTATCAAGGGCTGCTGTGCGATAGTAAAACTAAAGCAGCTCAGAGTATGAGAAAAACATTACAAATAACTTTCACTCCTGAAATTTAAATCCTTTACAAAAAGTTGTGAGATTACAGCTATTAATTTTGGTGTGTCCTTTTGGGTAATACTTGCTTTTGAAGTGGCTCTGGCCTTAGACCAGGGTAAATTTGTTTTGAGTTACTGGGTGACGGACAGGTTTTGCTTACATCTAAATTGATAATTTTTTGTAAGAAAGCTACGAAGAAACAGTATGGCACAGATGTAGTGTGTATATGTGTACATGTATGTGCACACAAGACTTACTTTCACTCCATGAGCCGGCGGATTTGGGGCTGCGGCAGCAGGACTTGCTGTGCCTCTTGGAGCCTTCAGCCAGCAGCCGCCATTTCCCCACCATGGTGGCCCAAGGCTCGTCCCATCGGCTGGGGACTGCAAAGGCAGGAGGGGGCTGCTGCGAGAGGCTGCTGCTTGATGTGAGGGACTGGCGAAGAAGGGGTGGGTGGGGAAGGGGCTGTCCCCCACCACCTCTCCCGGAGGGCCTCGAGGCAGAGGATCCATGGTGACATGGCGGCTGCGAGGCGCCAGGGTGGAGGCCAAGGCAGTTGTTCTCAGGGTGGAGGTGATACTCTGAGGAAAGAAGTGGGAGAAAACAGCCAGGGGGGCTGGCGAGCAGCCGGCCCCGAGGCAGGAGGTGGGTGTGAGGCAGGGAAGGGGGGCGGTGGGATGTGCGGCACTGAGCAGTGCCTGTGGAGAAGAGCGGGAAGGAGCACTGCTGCTGTGGCGGCCATTGAGGCGGCCAAGGGCTGTGGTGGGCTCCCGGGGCCGCCTGAGGGCAGGGTTCCCCGTAAAGGGGTGAGGGCCCGGTGGGGTGGGTGCTGGTGGGAACTGCAGCCTGGCCGGGGTGCTGCAAGAAAGCTTTTCCCACAGGGGAGGCCTGAGATGGCGGCCATCGTGGCACAGTTTCACAGGGGAAGGCTGGCATGGCCCTGCTGCCGTGTCAGGATCGGCAGTGGTCCTGCGTGCAGGACTCAGGCGTCTGTGGGGTTCGTCTGTAGCTTTTTATTAGCAAAGCAAAAATGTCTGTGAAATTCAAACCTTTTGCCATCCCTCCAGCTTAAGCAGTTCTACGGGTAATTATCTTACGAACAATTACACAAGATGTTACCTCAGGCAAATCATATAAAATTAAAAGAAAGAGTACAGTGCTATATCATCAAATTTCATGTTGGTAGGAAGTTTTAAAATCCGCAGCCTTCTGGAATTCCTGTGGTTCAGTGTTTGTTCACGACACACGCCAGGGAAAAACGTATGGTAACCCCATGCAGAAATAAATGTGACTGAATCCTGTTCGCTTTCAAATAACTGCATTTATTTACATCAGTTTAACCTCCATTTAAAATGTCACGTATATCTCAGCTAGATTAATGCATGTAAAAAAATAAGTCTGTGTGGGAAGTGTTTCGAGTAAGCTATTTGTTTTGCTTGTAATTAATGGATTCCTACCTAAAGTACAAGTTATAAATAAAAATAAACTAATGGTGAGTGGTAGTTTGCTACTGTCATTCAAACAGTGGACAGTTAGGTAATTACAGACCATCAAAGAAGTGCTGCACTGCTGATTATGATCTTTTAAGAATCTACCAGCCTTTCATCATTCAAAAGAAGCTTGTACTGAAGATTTTAAATATACGCTATTAATAAAATAAACCTACTAAGTGGTGTGATGGTCGGTACTTAGAGCACACACAGAAGTCACTTTTCCTTTGTTGCTTTGTCTGATACGGAACGCCACGTTGTGAAATCAGTAGCCAAATTGCATTTAGCCATGTGCACCTGGCTCTGTACTGCGGGCTTCATTCTGCAAATATGTGAGCAGTTTGACTAAGAGGAGAAGCTCTGGAGTAGAGTTGGACGACGCCTCTGGAGAAAGTTACCCGAGCGTTTGTAGGCCCAGATCCTGAAAATGCCAGAAAATCCATGTGCACAAACCTTGTATGCAAACCCTTACGCTTTTGAAAATCTACCAGTGAGGAAGATGCTGGCAGCAGCTGCATCTGCTCTGAACTAGAAATGTGCATGATTTTTAACAGTTTTTATATGTATACTTATTCCCTGTGTTGTTGAGATTTGTTATTTAAAAATCCTTATGAATAGTATCTTGATGTGTATTTACAGAATTTAATTTTCAAAACTAAAGAAGTCGCTAGCCACAGAAGTATTTTTCACAGTTGTGATTCTCCATTTATTTAATAGTAAAATGAACAAAGCATACATTTCCCTGGTAATTTTAGTTAAAAACTGGAGTTAGGATGGAGATGATGTTATATATATATCCCTCCTCCTCATACAGGTAACCCCATATTGAACACATTTTAGGCTGCGATCTTTGCATTGGCTAGAATTAGGACTCGAAGCATAATACTGAAAAATGTGTTTGTGCACATAGTGGTGCTGGAGATAGCGAACTGTTTGTCTTGGGGGAGGAACGGGCACATGCAGTGTAGAGCTCTGATCGTAACATGTTTCCACCACAAGTACCGCAGAGCTCTTTGAGCTTGTCAGGACTTTGGATTCAACACTGCTGTGCTCCTCTGCCTATAAACGCTGCACAGACAGCAGACACATTGTCTCCAGTAACGAGGCATCCACTACCTAAGTTGATCTATCTAGTTTTCCTACCCGTTTATCTTCTGCTTATAAGAGAATGCAAGAGCCAGTCCTCTAGCTCTCATTCAGAATACTTATATGAGATTGGATTATTCATCTGAGTGAGATTTCCGGGATGGGGATCATAAACCTCTGTAAATAGCACACTGAAATTGTAAATAATATAAACCAAATAATAAATATTGTACTCTTCAGTCACTTTCTTTGAGCCGAACTCTAATAATCATTAAGGCATGTCAAAAATATAGGGATATATGGTTTATATATACGAAAGGTCAGCTGCAGTCCGTGATTATTTTTAATTCGTTGAATTGTTTTCAGCAGGCGTATCTGTATGTAGCATAATCTCTTGCCCATTTTCAGCAAAACATCCCTAAATTCATCATACATGAAAACAGAGCTGGAGGAAGAGGAAATGAACAATTTTCTAATCTATGCAATTTAAGAGAAATATTGGGGGGGTGTTTGTCTTTAATGACCGTTGGCTGTAGGAAATACAAATTATCTCTACCTACCAAGCTGCAAAAGCCTGATGAAGATGGCAGAAATGCTGCTTTTAAAGGGTTCTGTAGGCTTGTGAGACTGGTTTTGTAACAAATCTGCATGTATGGGATTGAACTGGATACTGTGATTTGTAAAAGACCACAAATACAACCTTTGTTGTTGCTGTTGTCATTCATTTTGACAAGTTTCAGCCTGATGTTTTTAGCATAATATTTTAACAAGCTTTAAAAGTGTCATAATTTAAAAACAAATTAAAGAATTTCAGAAAATGAGCTATTTTAACATTGCTTGAAAATTTAATTGAGAATTCATTGGTTTTAACAGCACAATTGTGTTGATTATAATGATTTTTAAAAAAGACTGAGAATTCCCGTAGACTTTTGCACACCTGTTTTGGTTTGGTTTGTTTCACAGACTGTGAAGGAGAAAAAGGTTAAATCTCTGAGAATCTGGAAATACCAATTGTAGGAATATGTAAGGAAATCAATTGTTAAAGCGCTCTGAGTGTTAGCAGAGTGTTTTGAAAACTAGTTCATGTTGTAACAGCAAGATTAGGAAGGCCTATAAGATTTAAAAATAGGCTGCACATGATCATATGTTTTTCATATTTTGTATTTACACTTAGGTAGCTACTTGTGGAAATTGAGCAGATGTACAGTGTATTAACATGTAGTGTGATAAAACTGAAAAAGCTAATGAAATCACAATTACTGCTTGGCTGTTTCAAAAACTGAAAATGCTGGATCATGTTCCTTTGAAAAAAACATAGTTGTAACATGTTGTAATGCAGAAGGATCAGGAGCCTCTTCTGTAGCAACTGGGATATGTTGCAGTGGGTGTTTGCTAGTATACCATTTTTTCTTAAAGTTGAATTTCGTATGTGTATAATAATTATTTGGAGGTAGTAAATAAAGGCAACACAAACTTGAGGAAATCCAGAAAAGCTTTCATGCAATGAAAGGAAAGTGGGAAAGGAGAAGGGAAGCGGAATAGTTTTAGTCCTTTCAGACCTAGAGGGTGCCTGGGCAGATGAAATGGTGAGCTTTTACATATCGTCTGCCTGCTCTTGGACTTACTATTAGGGCCCTACATCACGACCTCCAGGAGACAGAGGAGGACTTCTGTGTTGTCTGAACATGCTGCAGTGCACAGACTGTATTTCCTTTTCCTGGGCGGATTATGCTGCATCTGAGCGGCAGCGCCCTGCATAGCTGTAGAGATGTCTGAATGAGAGCTCCCTTCCCCCAGGGGTGGCACATCTCAGTCAAAGTTCGGATCACTCGAGCCAGGGGCCGAGGTCTGCATTTTGACCAAAATGTGTTAAACTTCGGAGGCGTGACCTCTTCTGCTCCTGTTTATTACGTGCTGCATGGGATTCTTTATTTAGGGGCAAGTTCTCATTTTATTCACTGTTAGTGAACCACATGCATGAGGAAAGGGAGGGAGATTTAGCTTCTGTGTGTCTCTGAAATAGTTTAAGGTATGTTCTAATAATAACAGCTAATAATCAAGTCCCTCTGAAGTCCCTCATGGCAAGAACAATGGCAAAACATGATTGTGGCTCCTCGTAACACCCTTGCCCTGTCTTAAATTTATGGACTAGCTCAGCTTTGTTGAATGTCCAAACAACAGTCTTTGTACACTGTATTCATACTTTCAGACATGTACCGTGCTTTTGGCTTACCTTTGGTTCCCTTGGCACATGATGCTATAGGGAATTAAGATCAAGTACAGTCATCTGCCCAGTTTCCTTCCCATAGCCAGGTTGCATATTAAACTCTCAGGCCTGAAAGTGTTCTGCAGGAGATTATCCAAGAAATTAGAAATCCTCAGTAGGAACCATCACAGCATCATTGCCAGTCTGTAGCCACTGAAAAGACCCTCACATCTCTTTCACTGACACTGCATTATTGATTAGCTTGAGAAATACTGAAGCTGTATTGATTGCAAATATTTAGGGATGAAAAAGGAAACATTGTCCTCGGAGGTATCTGCAGTCTTCTCTCTTTTCTCTGTTACAGAGATCTTTCTTCTCTTGTATTTCCCTGGCTGTCCTCTACCTATTGAATGCTGCAGGCTGATGTGTTCATCCGAGGGTACTGGCAAGATGGGCCAACGGCTGCCTCGCCCTGCTAGTACCGGTAGTCACCAAAAACCCGAGAGAGACAAATGAAGGAGAGTGCTTAGCTAAGATGGCTTGGCTGGTTTTGCACACACACGCATTTTGACAGAAATTGTAGGAAGCAAACCGCATTTCCTGTTTGTCTATGTTTTAATTAATTTGTGTTTTAAAATGATCTTAATCATCCAGGCAATCTAGGCCATGAAGTCTAAACAGTCCTGCCTAAGATAGCATGTAACTGGCTGACATTTTAGTCCCATTAGGCAACGTAGCTGCTGAAATCCCAGCACATTCTGTCTCGCTATTCATGGGTTCTCCTAATCCGGTTATAAGAATACTCTGGGCAGACAGGCTAAAACACAAGACTGAGAAAAATTTTAGCTTGTTGATCCATTCAGGTGAAGTCTGAAAAGGGACCTTGCAAATGAAGAACAGTAGAGTACACAACAAAGCAATTCCCTGCGAATTCAGCAAATTACTTCTCGCTGTTCCTTCTCGGAGCAGTCCCTGCTTTGCTACGTTGGCACACGCAGGTGGTTTCTGCCTGGTTAGTGTACAGTTAGCTCTCTGCCTGGTACTTCAGCTGAAATCATTAACATGTGTCTTGTGTGTTACCTGAATGAAAGGCGAGTTCACGGGTTATTATTGCCCATTTTTTCTCTTTGCTCCTGCACTTCCCTGTTTCGATTACAAATCCCCCTCCAGGCACAAAGCAAGCTGGACACCTACAGTGCAGCTAAAGAGTTATTTGTTCCCTAGGTGGACACTAATGAATGACTGCAGTGCTGCCCTGAGTGAGGGGGTCCCCACTATTAAAAGTTTAATAGAAAGATCTGAGAAGCTGGGGGCCAAGAGGAGGAGGAGGGGAGCAGGAGCTGTGAGTAACGCACTAAGTGCCTTCTCTGTTCCTTCGCCGTAGTGGAGATTATACCATCCATTAGGACAGGAGCAACTGGAGAGAGGTCAGTTCCCTCCGCGCTCTCCTTTTGCCTTCAGCCTCACTGCAGGCTGTTGAAACTGCAGAAATACGTTGGGTCCTTTCCACTGTAAAACCTCTGAAAGCAGCAGGAATATGGCCTATCTGAAAAATGAGTTAATTCAGACTTCCTTTCACTTTTCTGTTTTTTTATCTTTTTGTTTCCCTCCCACTTCTTTTTGTTGTCTTTTTTCTCCCCAGTCTGTCTCTCCTTTCCTTACTCTCCATACTCTTATCTTCCACTACCTCATACTTCTCAAGACTTGGCATTAGGATGGGTATATTTAATTTAGGGGGTTAAAGCTTCTTTCATTTTTTTTAATTATTCTTCACATATTTCAGCACCTACATGAATTCCTGGCTATGCTAAGTGATCACAAAGTTTCACAGAACAGTGGAAATACATTGTCCCTTATTTCAGCCGAGGTAAGTATAAGCCTCCTCAAATTTTCTCTCTCCCACTCAATTGTGGGAGAGTGAGATCTAATTTTAGTTTTGCTTTTAGTTTTTGATCTAGGCCCCATTACTATCGCATCTGTCCATGTCTGAGACCATATGAAGCAAAAGGATTGGCTATAATTGAGACAGACAGACATGCATACATTAGTTTCTCTCTGCTGTGTATTACCAAGAATATTCTGAATATCTCTTACACAAACCTCATGAGGAACAAGATGAATCTCTTGTATACCGTACCTACTTTAACTCCAAGAAAGAGGGTTTTATTGCAAGTTCAGACCACCAACATATGTCGTATCCTGGGATCCTGCTGCTCGCATTGCAAGGGACAGCCAGGGAACAGCAACAGAAGAAGCTTCCTTGCATCAGAGGTGTTTGAGAGAGCTAGAATTCTGCTGGAGCCAACTGTAACCGTAGGAACTCAAGTTTGTTTTCATGGTGGGCTCCCTCCATTTTGGCAATAGAGTTCTAGGATTAGAAACCTCTGCTAACCTTTTGATAGCTGGTAATAAATGTAGCTGGAGGAACTAAAATGTAATGGCTTCTCTGTGGTCCTTTGGACCCCCTGTGTCATCTTTCATACAGAGCTCTTCCAGAAGGCAATGCAAGAAGATGATGAGCCTGTAAATGCATCCTGAAAAGAGCACTGATACCCGAATTTGATGCCTGATCTCTTTGAAACAGTCTGATTAAGAAAAGGCCTCCAGGAGTGGAGTTGCCCATGCAACCTGTCAGCACAGGTTTCATAAGATTGCTGCCTGGCCAAACGTGTTGGATTCCTCTTTGGAAATATCTGGAGTGGATCCACATAGCTTACCTGTGTTCTCCTTTCTCACTGCCATTCCTTCAAACATTAGTGTTCTGGCTGAATTATAGCACTTGGACGGATGTAAAGCTGACTAGTGTGATCATCTGCAAAGTGACTTTTAGAACTGAGGTAGAGGTTTTCTGGTGAGACTGTTTCAGGGAGATGTGTTTTCCCAGGCACTGCAGGGATACAAATTTGTGTTCTTCTCATCTTTTAACAAGCAGTGCTTTTGAGTCTGCTCTAAAATTTGCCCTGCACTTTTTTCCTTAAATTTAACCTATTTAAGAAAATACTTTTACACCACGGTAGTAATCTGACTATACTTGAAATTAACACATGCTTTCTTATTGCTCTGAATACTGTTGCTTTCCTGAACTAATGCCTATGTTTTGAACTTAAATCTGAATCCTGGACTTCACAAAATGCTAAAATAGGTTGCTGCCCCTGAAAAAATGGGCTGATGATGCCTCTGGTTTCCTGTGTGTTCTGTAAACACAACTTTAAAGTTCAGTTGCATAAGACTCATTCTCATTTTCATTATATTCACTAGTATTTTAAGAACTTTTAAGCTTTCTTAGTAAATGCTGTTCAAAAAAACTGCAAGGACAGGAAATTTCTCCCTTTCTAACCACGATGCTAAAAAGTTCTTGAGAGAAAGAAGTGCTGTGTGAGAACCATCATTATTACTCTCCTTGGTATTATGCTCACTTCTTACGCCAGTAAAATTTTCTTCTTTTCACTTTTTTGAAGCAGTATCTTAAGATTGATTTGGTTTGGCTTCTTTGTGTGTGTGTGTGTGTGTAAGCTATTAAACTGACTGCAATAATAATTGTACTCTTTTCAGCAGTCAGTCAGAACAGAGAAATTGCAGGGAATTGCAATGCAAAATTCACCTCATAGTATGTCAGGTGAGATCTGAAGATCAATTCTGAATGTAGCCCTCTCTGTTGGCTGTTTTTGGTTTTTGTTTGTTATTGGTTTTTTTCCAGAGCTGCAGACTATATTCCACACTACTGATAACAGCAATAGCTTTTCTATAATTTTGTCTCAAGTCACGCCGAAACAACTTTTTGTCTCTCCTGAACATGAGATAAGTGTAACTATAAGTTTCACAATCCAGAACCAGGCAGCCTATGCCATTTCCTTTTAGTAAACATGGTTATGGAGGTTGAGCGAATGGTTGACTTTTAGGTTACCGAACAGTCTGCAGTTAGCAGCACCCCAAGATTTCTGGATTTTCTCATCTAGGTACAGCCTTCTTTGGTGTGACCTGCATTGTAAGAGAAGCCAGAGCCAAGTGAACTGGAGAGGTCAGTAAAATACTGTTGTTCAGTCTTGTTCTTTGCTTTTAAGGCAAGTTGGTCCTGTTTGCAGGGATGCCCTTTCAGTTACCTGTTTCAGTTATCACTTTTCTGATTTTACTAACGGACACAAGAATAGAAGCGTTTAGTTAATAAAGTCTTTAAAAAAAATACAATAAGCTGCCTTTGTATCTGAAACCAGCAAATCTGTATCCAAACAGCTAAATAAAAAAACCTCCAAAGGCATTTTATTTGAAGAATGGAAAAAACAGAAGTCTTGCAACTGATCAAGAACAACTGTCTATACCTGCTTCTTCCCACCTTTTGAGTCCTTCTTCAGGAATAATGCTTTCCAGGGTTTGATCCTTGCAGCTCCATAAAGAAAAAAATTTTGTCATGGAAATCTTATTCTCTGCTTTTCGTAATTTTAATAGCAACATTCAATTGCATTAGTTGTCCATTTATTTTGAAGTCTTGGTTCGGGTAAGGACTAAAATCACACGTTTCGGAGAAAAACACAAGAAATCTTTGGATGGCAAGCTGTGCACTTACAGACTTCTGTTACAAAGTAAGCAACTGAGAATATATTTGGGCAGAAACCAAGTAGCTGTTCTGAAATTTTTTGCAATTGATTTTTTGTAGTTTGGGCTGAGTTGTAACTCGAGAGCTGACAAATAGTTGACCAAAAATACCACATAGAATAACAAATTATGTAGGCACATGTGCTTGTTGGGGGGGTCTGTTCCTGTGAAAATTGTAGAAATAGTGTAGTTTATGAGTAATTCGGTGATATAAATGGGAAAATTCTTTTGGTTTTGTTAGATTCTACTGAGTTGATTTTAGGAACAGTTCTGGGTAAATAACTAGACTTGTTTTTCTGAAGAGAGGATGAAAATATAGTATGTTTCTAAAATTCATAAACGATACCCAGTTTCACCCTCTGTCCTGTATTAACTTCCTCTGATGTTCAGGAACCAAAGCGTATATCTGAAGAAGGTCACAGATGTCATAGCAATGCACATATAAGTTCATGGGTCTCAAAGGAACAACAAAACAATGTTATAAAGTATTTAGATATTCTAAAAGATAAAACCAGTTTTATATTATAGAGTATATTTTCAGATATTCGTATGCAATATATTTGTGAATATTTATGTTTTTATAAAAGTATAAACCAAAATGTAATCCGTAATTAGTGAATCCAATAATAGTGTTTAAATTATATACACTAGATACTGGAAAGAATTAAGCATCTCCAGATACTATCCACAATAGTGTATTAAGGAAGAGAACTGTCCAGAAAAAAGAACAAAACACTCATAGGGAGGACGATTAATCTGAAGTAGCATCCTTTTCTGGTTTCTGAACGCCTTAAACAGCACTTGGCCCCTTCCTTTCTGCTGAAGACACAGTCAGAAGCCTTCTCCTAAGGGTAGATAACTAATCTTTTCCATTTAAGGGGCAGTGACAGATAATGTTGCTCTCTGGTATGGTGGCTCACCAGTTAGTGCTTCAACAGTCAGCGAAAGTCATCCATGTTCAGATCTTTTGCTGATCTGTAGGATTCCAGCTGAAGAGGTAATGCTTGTTGTTGTGTATGTTCTTCTTATTTTCTTTTTTACCTTGTAAGACTCCAAATGAAAGACTCCGAGATACAGTGAGGAAGAATGTTGGGCAGAAAGCGGCTGAGTGGCTCTGTCGCCTCTCCTGCAGTGCTCTCACTGTCCCGACGCACTGAACAGGGGGCCGTGGATGTCTAACGCCAGGTCCTGTGTTGCTCTCAGACACCTCGAAGGTAGAGCTTGTGCTCGGTATCAGCATAGCGAAGTCCCTTTTTGGATCTGGCCTCTACACACAGATCTGGAAAATAGTCAAGTTTACATTCATTAAAACTAATGGGAATATTCGTGTGTATAAAGTAAAACATTTCAGGGCCCCAAATCCATGCCCAGGTGTTCACCAACTGGTCGATGGGCTAGGCCTTTGTTCAGACTGGAGTCTTGCTATTTCCACTAAATACCCATTCACTTGTGCATAAAATCACAGGGCTGTTTGCTTGTTCTGCTGCCTAGATAAAACAGAAGAGGTCTATCCCATGAGCTGATTCTTCTGATGCTGAGAATAGCAGAGGTCTGGGTAGGAACGCATGTCACAGTCAGCATGATGACCCAAAAAGCAGTATTTGAAATAGTTATTTTGATTACTGTTGAGGGCTTGCATATCTTGTCTTTCTCCTCCATGTCTTAGAAGATGTTGGTCAGTGAGGTACTAGCAATAAAAAACCAGAGCAGTGCTGTGACAGTACCGACATTTATGTAGCTCTTTTCAAAGTATTGGAAAAACTGGAAAGGCTGAGCTGTGGACAATAAACAGTCCGCATAATGTTACCCACCGGGCTGAGGAACGAAGTCTTATGGTGTTGAAGAGCAAGGTACTGTACAAAATATGAGAGCTGGAGTAATATGCTCTTGCTCTTACTCCTGCTGCTGAAGACTCTCTGGTTTCAGGAGTCAGCTGGGACTTCTTGGTCTCGGGTGGGCAGGGACTAGGGGACAGCCAGCATCCACCTGGAAAGGAGGTAGTGCCCGTCCTTGTGTAGTGGGTGTCCCGTGCCTGCTCGACCCAGAAGGCGTTTAGCGGACAGAAGAGCCATCGGGCAGAGCTCCACGGAGCCACAGGGACAATGTGGAGCCACAGACAATGTAAGACTTCAGAGAGATTCAGACAGTGTCAGTCTGTAAAAGAAAAGGGGAAAAACATTTTCTCAGGTCTGGACGGGAAAACTTTGAGCTTGGCAGAGCCGTGGGCACAGATTTCCTGTAAGGTGGTGTGGGGAGCAGCTTTCGATAAAATGGTAACAGGAGCGTCAGCTCTTCTCCGCTGCTGTTTGCAGTCACTCGGAAAGGTGAGGATAATTTACCCACGCACAGGCAGAGGGGTGCTGCCCGTTCTAACCAGTCCCACTGTTCCCTGCAGTCACTTCCAATTACCTCTTGAATACATTAAGAGGGTAACTCTGCGATGATACTGGGAATTACACTTTGGCCCAGGTGCCCAGCGGACGAACGAGCCGCAGCCAAGCAGAAGCTGCTGCAGCTCTGACCTGCGAGTACCCCCGGGAGAAGCACGCTGCTGTGAACGGCGATTCGGGGGGTCGGTCTTTCGCAGCCGCCGTTTCCACCGTTCCGTCCGCGCTTCCCAGGACCCGCCCGCCGCCCGGGAGCCCGGGTCCGCGCGCACCGCCTGGGGACGCGCTGGCTCGCGGGGCGCTGGGGG